>ULMZ01056573.1_pt1 | contig 10803 bp, 6 predicted proteins | sample 1951791 | NCBI WGS metagenome assembly ULMZ01 (sample SAMEA4835564, study PRJEB28245) | human gut metagenome | biome: gut microbiome; material: fecal sample | place: Denmark | collected 2008 | reverse complement strand
GCTTCCCGTCCGTTCCGCTGGCGATCCTCTTCCCCGAGGCGCATTTCACGGCCGTGGACTCGATCGGCAAGAAAATCAAGGTCGTGCAGGGCGTTGCGGAGGGACTCGGCCTCGCCAACCTCACCCCCCTCTGCGCCCGGGCCGAAACGCTTCCCGAACGGTACGACTATGTGGTTTCCCGCGCCGTGACGGAGATGCCGACCTTCGTCGGCTGGGTCTGGGATAAGATCGACCGGGGGCAAAAGGGCGCCCTGCCCAACGGCATCCTCTACCTCAAGGGCGGCGACCTCGCGGACGAGTTGAGCCGTACCGGTATGAAGTGGACGGAGTACCCGATCCCCGCATTCTTCGACGAAGCGTTCTTCGAAACCAAAAAGGTGGTGTACGCCGCCAAATAAACGGGGATTCACCCGACGACCGTTCCGACTGCCTGGCCATGCAGGAACTGTAAAAGGCCCCGCAGACGAAAGACAGGCCCGATTATGAAATCGTACCGTCCCGATTTTTCGGAATCGCAACTCAAGGCCTCTACCACCGGGAAGGGGCGAGAAGCCGGAACAAACGACCCGAATGCCGCGAAACGGCAGTAGCCGACAGCGGAAAACCATCCGGCAACAGGGAAGGCAGGAAGAACAATGCTAAAAATTCAGAAATTCAAACGACATAGCCTTATGAAAGAAACAGTACTGGTAACGGGCGGCGCCGGATACATCGGATCGCACACGGCCGTCGAGCTGATCCAGGCCGGATTCGATGTGGTGATCGCCGACAACCTCTCGAACTCCGACCTTCAGGCCGTGGAGGGCGTCCGCCGCATCACGAGCGCCGAAGTGCCCTTCGAGCAGATCGACTGCTGCGACCTGCAGGCGATGCGACGGCTGTTCGAACGCCACGAATTCCGTTCGGTCATCCACTTCGCCGCGTCGAAAGCGGTCGGGGAGTCGGTCGCCGAACCGCTCAAATACTACCGCAACAACCTGCTTTCGTTCCTGAACGTCGTGGAGCTGATGTGCGATTTCGGACGGCCCAACATCCTCTTTTCCTCCTCCTGCACCGTATATGGCGAACCCGACGCCCAGCCCGTCACCGAACAGACGCCCCGCAAGCCCGCCACGTCGCCTTACGGCAACACCAAACAGATCTCCGAAGACATCCTGCGCGACGCCGTCGCCGCCCATCCCGGTCTGCGGGGCATCGCCCTGCGCTACTTCAACCCGATCGGCTCGCATCCCTCGGCCCTGATCGGCGAGCTTCCGCGCGGCGTACCCCAGAACCTGGTCCCCTATGTGACGCAGACCGCCGCCGGGATCCGCGAATGCCTGAGCATCTTCGGCAACGACTATCCGACGCCCGACGGCACCTGCATCCGCGACTACATCGACATCGTCGATCTGGCCCGCGCCCACGTAGCTGCCCTGCACCGCCTGATCGAAGAGCGCGGCGCCGCCCCTTACGAGGTCTTCAACGTCGGCACCGGACGGGGCGTTTCGGTGCTGGAGCTGGTCCGCGGATTCGAACGGGCCAACGGACTGAAACTCAACTACCGCTTTGCGCCGCGCCGCGCCGGAGACATCACGGCGATCTGGGCCGATCCCACGCTGGCGAACACCCTCCTGGGCTGGCGTGCCGAGCGGCCGCTCGAAGAAACGCTCCGCACGGCCTGGCAATGGCAACTGCACCTCGGGCAGAGATAACCTTCCCTCAGACAGAAACAGAAGATATTGCGGAGAGCGCATCCGGAGCCGTTCCGGATGCGCTCTCCGCATACTCCTCCCTCCCGCTCCGACATCCGGCCCCGGCTGGTCCTTCGCACCGGACCGACCGCCTCCCCTGCGCCTGCAAAGGCTTTTTTCATCTTTTTCGCAACAGAAAGGAGAAGCGATTGATATTTTTTGTATTTTTGCATCAATTGGGAAAATAATGAACTTAAAATGCCGAAATTGCATGAAGAGAAGGTAAACGTCCTGAAAAAACCGGAATGGCTGAAAATCCGGCTTCACCGCACCGCAGAATACGCGGACGTGCAACGCATCGTCAGGGACCACTCCCTGCACACGATCTGCAGCAGCGGTCTATGCCCGAACAAAGCCGAATGCTGGAGCCGCAGGACAGCGACCTTCATGATACTGGGTGAAATCTGTACGCGCAACTGTCGATTCTGCGCCACCCTTTCGGGCCGGCCTCTGCCGCCCGATCCTTCAGAACCCGCCAAACTCGCCGAAAGCGTCCGTTTGATGGGATTGCGGCATGTGGTGGTAACCTCCGTTACACGCGATGACCTGCCCGACGGCGGCGCGGCCCACTGGGCCGAATGCGTCCGCGCGATCCGGGCGGAAAATCCCGACGTCACAATTGAGCTCCTTATTCCCGATCTGGATGCGAAACCCGACCTGCTGGACACGGTGATCGCCTCCGGGCCCGATATCATCGGGCACAACATCGAAACCACCGAACGGCTGACCCCCCTGGTGCGTTCGCGGGCCCGTTACCGTACGAGCCTCGACGTGCTGCGCTATTTAAGCGAAAAGGGCGCCGTCGCCAAGAGCGGCCTGATGGTCGGACTCGGTGAGAGCGATGAAGAAGTTTTACAGACCTTGCGCGACCTGCACGCCGCCGGCGTGGAGATCGTGACCCTCGGCCAGTACCTTCGTCCCACTCTGGAGCATCACCCCGTTGCGGCGTACATTACTCCCGAAAAATTCGACTGGTACCGGCAGCAGGCGCTCGACATGGGCTTCAGCTACTGCGCGAGCGGTCCGATGGTGCGTTCGTCGTACCTGGCGGACGAAGCGCTCGGCTCGGTGCGTCTGAAGCGACAGGTTTCCGCGAAAGCCTGAGTCTTCCCGCCGCGCGGGAAAAGGTCTGCGACAAAGAAAGTGTTGAACCGACGCTTTCCGGATTTACGGTATCCGTACGGAGCCGGACGGAGAGGTGTCGTAACGTAATTTACGATGTTTGTCGAATACCGGGACCTCGGACAAATGGACTACAAAGCCTGCTGGGAGTACCAGCAGAGGCTTTTCGACACCCTCCTGCGGGCCAAGGGAACCCCGGCGGAGGGCGCGGGCTATTTGCTCCTGGTGGAGCATCCGGCGGTCTATACCCTCGGCAAGAGCGGCCATGCGGAGAACCTGCTGGTCGGCGAAGAGTATCTGCGCGGCATCGGCGCTGAATTTTACCACATCGACCGGGGCGGCGACATCACCTTCCACGGGCCGGGACAGATCGTGGGCTACCCGATCCTCGACCTGGAGCGCATCGGACTTTCGCTGCGCGACTACATCGACGCGCTCGAGGGCGCAGTCATCCGGACGGTAGCCCGTTACGGCATCCGGGCCGGACGCATCGCCGGCGCCTCGGGCGTCTGGATCGAAGGAGCGCAGCCGGCGCGTAAGATCTGCGCGATCGGTGTGCGGGCGTCGCGTTACGTGACCATGCACGGCTTCGCACTCAATGTGGCAACCGATTTGCGTTATTTCACCCATATCAACCCCTGCGGGTTTACGGACCGGGGTGCCACGTCGATCGAAAAGGAGATCGGTCGCCCGGTTCCGATGGAGGAGGTCAAACGACGCCTCGTCGAAGATTTATGCGAGAATTTGAATGTTAAAATATATAAATAATAACAAATATGCCCATAGAAAAACGATGGGTAGTGAAGCCTCAGGGGAATCCGGAGGCGGTTGCCGCGATGGCTGCCGCGACGGGCATCTCCCCGGTCCTGGCCAATCTACTCGTACAGAGAGGCATAGACACGTTAGAGAAGGCTAAGAAATTTTTCAACCCCCAGCTTTCGGACCTGCACGACCCGTTCCTGATGAAGGATATGGACAAGGCGGTCGAACGGGTGGAGCGGGCCGTCCGCAACCGTGAGAAGATCATGGTGTACGGCGACTACGACGTCGATGGCACGACCGCCGTCGCGCTGGTTTATAAATTTCTGCGCCAGATAGGTCACAAGGACCTGTTGTTCTACATCCCGGATCGTTATACCGAAGGTTACGGTATCTCGACCAAGGGCATCGACCACGCCGCACGCAAGGGTGCGACGCTGATCATCGCCCTGGACTGTGGCATCAAAGCCATAGAGAAAGTGGACTATGCCAAACGCAAGGGCGTGGATTTCATCATCTGCGACCATCACCTCCCGGCCGAGGAAATTCCCCGCGCCGTAGCCGTTCTCGACCCCAAACGCGCCGACTGTTCCTATCCGTTCGACGAACTGTCGGGGTGCGGCGTGGGATTCAAGCTAGTGCAGGCCTACTGCCAGAAAAACGGAATTCCGTTCCAGCAAATCGAGCCGTTGCTCGACCTGCTGGCCGTCAGCATCGCCTCGGACATCGTTCCTCTGGTGGATGAAAACCGGATTTTAGCCCACTACGGGCTTCTGCGGCTCAACGCCTCCCCCTCGAAGGGGCTGCTTTCGATCATCAAGATCTGCGGCCTGGATCGACACAACATCACCATCGACGACATCGTCTTCAAAATCGGCCCCCGCATCAACGCCGCAGGCCGTATGCGGATGGATGAAAACGACGAAAACGCCGCTCCTTCGGGCGGCTATGCGGCGGTCAATCTGCTGATCGAAGGCAACGAAAGCCTGGCCGAAGAGTTCGGCTCGGTGATCGACGGCTTCAACCAGGACCGCAAGTGTATCGACCGCAGCGTCACGCAGGAAGCCCACGACTTCATCGAGGCCCACGCGGAGCTGAAGGCCGCCAAGAGTACGGTGATCTACAACCCCCGCTGGATGAAGGGCATCGTGGGCATCGTGGCCTCCCGCCTGATCGAAACCTACTACCGCCCGACGGTGGTGCTCACGATGAGCAATGGGTTCGTCACGGGTTCAGCCCGCTCGGTGCCCGGCTTCGACCTCTATCAGGCGATCGAATCCTGTTCCGACCTGCTGGAGAACTTCGGCGGGCACATGTACGCAGCAGGACTCACGATGCGTCCCGAACGGGTCGAGGAGTTCACCCGCCGCTTCAACGCCTACGTCGAAGAGAACATCGACCCGATAACGCTGCAACCCCAGGTGGAGATCGACAGCGAACTCTTCTTCTCGAACATCACCCCGGCGTTCCGCCGCGACCTGAACCGTTTCCAGCCGTTCGGCCCCGGCAACCCCGCACCGGTATTCGTCACGCGGGGCGTGGTCAGCCACGGCGAGACGAAGCTCGTCGGCGCCGACTGCGAGCACCTGCGCATGGACCTGATGCAGCGCCAGAAACCCAACACGACGATTCAGACGATCGCCTTCCAGCAGCCGACCCACTACGAGTGGATCCGCGCGGGACATCCGATCGACGTCTGCTATCAGATCGTAGAGAACCACTACCGGGGCTCGGTTTCGGTACAGCTCCGCATCAAGGACATCAAACCCCTGCGGGGCAAGCAATAATACGGCCGGCGACGTCCGTAAAAACCGGAGCTTTCAGGCTCCGGTTTTTTACGTGTCCCGCCCGACGACACCGGCGGCGGCATTCCGTCCGAACCGCTCCTTCCCGCTCCCGAAACGAAAAATCCGATACAACAAAGTCGGGTTTTAGTTTCTAATTATTAGAAAAATCACTACATTTGACACAAAATAGTAATTGTTAGACCTTTTCTACCCAATATGAGTAAACCCTTCAAGCGTTATCTCGTCACCTCGGCACTGCCCTACGCCAACGGCCCGGTACACATCGGCCACCTGGCGGGCGTCTATATCCCGTCGGATATCTACACGCGCTACCTGCGCCTGAAAGGATACGACGTGATCTCGGTCTGCGGCAGCGACGAGCACGGCGTGCCCATCACCATCAAGGCCCGCAAAGAGGGCGTCACGCCCCAGCAGATCGTCGATCGCTATCACCAGTTGATTAAATCGTCGTTCGAAGGGCTCGGCATGTCGTTCGACATCTACTCGCGCACCTCGTCGAAGACCCACGCCGCGATAGCGTCGGAGTTCTTCCGCAAGCTCTACGACGAAGGCAAATTCATCGAGCGGACCTCGGAGCAATACTACGACGAGGAGACCCAGACGTTCCTCGCCGACCGCTATATCGTGGGCACCTGCCCCCGCTGCGGCAACGACCGCGCCTACGGCGACCAATGCGAAAAGTGCGGATCGACCCTTTCGCCGGACGAACTGATCAACCCGCACAGCGCCGTATCGGGTTCCGTACCCGTGAAACGCGCCACCAAGCACTGGTATCTGCCGTTGGACCAGTACGAGGGTTTCCTGCGCGAATGGATCCTCGAAGGGCACAAAGAGTGGAAAACCAACGTCTATGGGCAATGCAAGAGCTGGCTCGACGGCGGTCTGCAACCGCGTGCGGTGAGCCGTGACCTGGACTGGGGCATTCCCGTACCGGTCGAAGGGGCCGAAGGCAAGGTGCTCTACGTCTGGTTCGACGCGCCGATCGGCTACATCTCGGCGACCAAGGACCTGACGCCCGACTGGGAGAAATACTGGAAGGACGAAGAGACCAAAATGGTGCACTTCATCGGCAAGGACAACATCGTCTTCCACTGCATCGTCTTCCCGGCCATGCTCAAGGCGCACGGCGGCTACATCCTGCCTGAAAACGTCCCTGCCAACGAATTTCTGAACCTCGAGGGCGAAAAGATCTCGACCTCGCGCAACTGGGCCGTCTGGCTGCACGAATACCTGGCCGACTTCCCCGGCAAGGAGGACGTGCTGCGCTACGTGCTCTGCGCGAACGCCCCCGAAACCAAGGACAACGACTTCACCTGGAAGGACTTCCAGGCCCGTAACAACAACGAGCTGGTAGCCGTGCTGGGCAACTTCGTAAACCGGGCTTTAGTCCTGACACACAAATACTTCGACGGCGCAGTGCCCGCCTGCGGCGCACTGACGGACTACGACCGCGAAACGCTTCGGGAACTCTCCGGCGCGAAGGAAGCCCTCGAAAACAACATCGAAAACTACCGGTTCCGCGAAGCCTTGAAGGAGGCGATGAACATCGCCCGCCTGGGCAATAAATACCTGGCCGACACCGAACCGTGGAAACTCATCAAAACCGATCCCGAACGGGTCAAGACGATCCTGAACATCGCTTTGCAGATCACCGCAAACCTCTCGATCGCCATCGAACCGTTCATGCCCTTCTCGGCGAAGAAAATCGTCGGGATGTTGCAGGCAGGACCCTTCGGCTGGGAGAAACTGGGCAGCACCGACCTGCTCGCTGCCGGACATCGGATCGGCGAAGCCGTACTTCTCTTCGAAAAGATCGAGGACGACGTAATCCAACGCCAGCTCGACAAGTTGGCGGCGACCAAAGCGGCGAATGCTTCGGCCGAAGCAGCACAACACGTTGAAGATCAAAAGGAAACAACGACTTTCGACGATTTTCAAAAGATGGATATCCGTGTTTCGACGATCCTTGCCGCTGAAAAAGTCGCCAAGACGAAAAAGCTGTTGAAACTGACCGTCGATACGGGCATCGACAAGCGCGAAATCGTTTCGGGCATCGCCGAATACTACACACCCGAAGAACTCGTCGGGAAACAGGTGCTCGTACTGGTGAATCTGGAACCGCGCGAACTGAAGGGCATCCTCTCCCGTGGCATGATTCTGATGGCCCAGGACGCTTCGGGCAAATTAAGGCTGTTACAACCTGACGATCAGACAAATCCGGGTGCGACAGTCGGATAATAAAGATATTTCTTGAACAAAAGATACAACCTTTAATATTAAAAAACAATGGAGAACATCGATTGGGGCTCTCTCGGCTTCAACTACATGAAGACCGATTTCAATGCCCGCTATACTTGCACGGACGGCAAGTGGAGCGAAATGGAAATTACAAGCGACGAGTACATCAACATGCACATGTCGGCATCCTGCCTTCACTACGGCACGGCTCTTTTCGAGGGCTTGAAAGCCTTCCGGGGCGCTGACGGCAAAGTACGTCTGTTCCGCGTCGAAGAGAATGCAAAACGCTTGCAGTCGTCGGCAAAACGCCTCTGCCTGCCCGTACCGACGATCGATATGATCGTCAAAGCCTGCGTAGAAGTGGTTAAGCGCAACGAGCGTTTCATCCCGCCCTACGGCACCGGCGCATCGTTCTACCTGCGCCCCGTTATGTTCGGCACGACGGCAGGACTGGGTGTAAAACCCTCCAAGGATGCCTTGCTGGTGGTTTACGGCTCGCCCGTAGGCGCTTACTTCAAAGGCGGCATCAAGCCGATGAAGGTCGCAATCGACCGCGAACAGGACCGTGCTGCTCCACGTGGAACAGGCGACGTGAAGGTGGGCGGTAACTATGCAGCCAGCCTTATGTCGGGCGAGCACGGACACGAGCTCGGCTATGCGAGCATCATGTACCTCGACGCAACCGAGCACAAATACATCGAAGAGTGCGGCGCAGCCAACTTCTTCGGCATCAAGAACAACACGTATATCACGCCGAAGTCGAACTCCGTACTTCCGTCGATCACCAACAAGAGCCTCCGTCAATTGGCTCAAGACCTGGGTCTGAAGGTCGAGGAGCGTCATATTCCGGTGGACGAACTCCCGACTTTCGAGGAGTGCGGCGCTTGCGGTACGGCAGCTGTCATCTCGCCGATCGGCAGCATTTACGACATGGACACGAAGCAAACCTACACCTACGGCGACGAAGTAGGAAAGGTTTCTCTGCAACTCTATACGCTTTTGCAGGACATCCAGTACGGCCGCACCGAAGACAAACACAACTGGTGCACGATCGTCATGTAATCGACACCCGCAAAACTCAAGAAAAAGGGATGTTCCACGTGGAACATCCCTTTTTCTTACTGCATGTTTTCTTTACCACCACTTACAAACAGTCGTAAAAAAATCGGGAATAGCCACCGCCACTCCCGACAATATAAGACAGAAAATACAATCGCACAATTTATCAACCGATCTTAATCCGCATCGACAAACGACAAATACATCCAAAAACGATTGTCAAATTCGGGAACATAGCAGTTAAACCGTATTGCTCAATCCCAATAAAAGACTTTATCGACCGAATTTCACCAGCAACACATTCACATCCGCCGGAGAAACTCCGGGAATACGGGAAGCCTGCCCTATCGTCGCAGGTCGGATTCGGGTGAGTTTCTGCCGGGCTTCGATCGTCAGGGCATTCATCGAATGGAAATCGAAATCGGCCGGGATACGGATATTCTCCAGGCGATGCAATTTGTCGGCAATGAATTTTTCCCGTTCGATATACCCTTTGTACTTGATCTGGATCTCGGCTTCCTCGACGACCTCGGCATCCATCTCCTGCTCGCGCAGAAAATCGCCGAGCTTCGGCAAAACACCCGAGAACAGATCGAAGGTCACATTGTTACGCATCAACAAGTCGTGCAGTTTCCGACCTTGCGAAATCGGGTCGCAACCGAGCGATTTCAAACAGTCGTTAATTTCGTCCGGTTTGACACTCAGTCCGCGAGCGAATGCTACGAGCGATTCTACGAGTCGATTTTTTTTGCAGAAACTATCGTACCTTTTTTGCGAAATCAGCCCGATTTTATATCCGATCGGAGTCAATCGAATGTCGGCATTATCCTGCCGCAAGAGAATCCGATACTCGGCACGCGAAGTGAACATACGATAAGGCTCGTCCACCCCTTTGGTCACCAGGTCGTCGATCAATACCCCGATGTAGGCTTCGTCGCGTGCCAATACCAGCGGTTCCTCCCCCATCCTGCGGCGATGCGCATTGATACCGGCCATCAACCCCTGCGCCCCGGCCTCTTCATAGCCGGTCGTCCCGTTGATCTGGCCGGCGAAATAGAGGCCGTCCACCAGCTTGGTTTCGAGCGAATGGTGCAGTTGCGTCGGCAGGAAATAGTCGTACTCGATCGCATAACCCGGACGGAAAATATGCAGATCCTCGAACCCCTCGATGGCGTGCAATGCCTCCCACTGAATGTCCCAGGGCAGCGACGAGGAGAACCCGTTCAGGTAATATTCGTTGGTCGAACGACCCTCCGGCTCGAGAAAAAGCTGGTGCTGGTCCTTATCAGCGAATGTGTTGAGCTTGTCCTCGATACTCGGGCAATAACGGGGACCGATCCCCCGGATCGTACCGTTGAAAAGCGGCGAATCGCCGAAACCCTTCCGCAGAATGTCATGCACCTTCTTCGAAGTATAGACCAAAAAGCACGGAAGCTGATTCTGCACCGGATGCGTATCGGCAGAAAAAGAGAATTTCGAGGGATTTTCATCCCCGTATTGCGGTTCCAGAATTTCGAAATTGATCGTCCGCGCATCGAGTCGCGCAGGGGTCCCGGTCTTCATCCGGCCGGCTTCGAAACCCATCGCCACGAGCGATTCGGTCACTCCGTGCGAAGCCGAATCCCCCGCACGGCCGCCCTCGGCGTGCGAACGACCGCAATACATCATCCCCGCCAGAAACGTCCCGGCAGTCAGGATCACGCAGTCGGCCGAGAACTCCACCCCCATCTGTGTCCGAATCCCGCGCACTTGCGGCCGACCCTCCTCCGCAGGCTGCTGCCCGAAGAGCAGTTCGACCGCAGTGTCCTGCCAAAGATAGAGGTTGGGGGTATTCTCCAGCGTACGCCGCCATTCGGCCGAGAAACGCGACTTATCGCACTGGGCCCGGGGACTCCACATCGCCGCCCCTTTCGAGCGGTTGAGCATGCGGAATTGGACAGCCGTAAGGTCGGTAATCCGCCCCATCTGCCCTCCCAAAGCATCTATCTCTCTGACTATCTGACCTTTAGCAACACCGCCTACGGCCGGATTACAAGACATATCGGCCAACTTGGTCATGTCCATCGTCACGAGCAGCGTGCAGG
>ULMZ01037673.1_pt1 | contig 10844 bp, 8 predicted proteins | sample 1951791 | NCBI WGS metagenome assembly ULMZ01 (sample SAMEA4835564, study PRJEB28245) | human gut metagenome | biome: gut microbiome; material: fecal sample | place: Denmark | collected 2008 | reverse complement strand
GGCGGTCATGGTGAGCGTGTCGACGTTGGCTTTCAGCTGGCGTAGCTTCTCTTTGACGGATACGCCGAATTTCTGCTCCTCGTCGATAATCAGCAGACCGAGATCTTTGAATGTGACATCTTTTCCGACGATTCGATGGGTACCGATGATAATGTTGATATTTCCTTCTTTCAAGTCTTTCAAAGTTTCCCTTATCTCTTTCGCCGTACGTGCCCGGCTGATATATTCGATTCGGCAGGGAAAATCTTTCAACCGTTCGGAAAATGTTTGATAGTGCTGGAATGCTAATACTGTAGTCGGGACCAGCACGGCAACTTGCTTGTTGTCCGAAACGGCTTTGAAAGCGGCACGAATGGCTCCCTCCGTTTTCCCGAAGCCTACATCTCCGCAAATCAGTCGGTCCATCGGACGGTCGTTCTCCATATCGGCTTTGACATCGGCTGTTGCTTTCATTTGGTCAGGGGTATCTTCGTAGATAAAGCTGGCTTCCAGTTCGTGCTGCATGAAACTGTCTGGGCTGTAAGCGAAACCTTTTTCCTGTTTTCGTTTGGAGTAGAGGAGAATCAAATCGCGGGCGATATCTTTTACTTTTGACTTGGTGCGTTCTTTCATCTTCTCCCAGGCCCCTGTTCCGAGTTTACTCAGCTTGGGCGGTTCCCCACTGTCTTTGCCTTTATACTTGGATAGCTTATGGAGAGAGTGAATGCTGACAAATATAATGTCGTTGTTCTGGTAGATCAGCCTGATGGCTTCCTGCATTTTTCCGTTTACTTCCGTACGGACTAGCCCGCCGAATTGTCCGACACCATGATCGATATGTACGATATAATCGCCGGTCGTGAATTGGTTCAACTCCTTCAACGACAGAGAGAGTTTTCCACTTCTTGCTTTATCGCTTTTCAAGTTGAATTTATGAAAGCGGTCGAACAACTGGTGATCCGTGAAAAGGCAGACACGCAAGGTCTCATCGGCAAAACCTTCATGAATGGTCTTGTTGACGGAGGTAAAAGGTATGTCGTCTCCCCGATCCTCAAAAATGGCCCTGATACGGGTTGCTTGCTTTTCTACATCGCTCAGTATATATAATGTATAGCCGTCTTCTAAATATTTATGGAAAGACTCGCTTACCAAATCGAAATTTTTATGATAAATCGGTTGTGCTTCCATTGAGAAAGTCAGGGTGGCATCGGCTACTTCCATAGGCCGCGTACCAAAATGGAGCCGGCAGAAACCAAGTGCCGCATGTAGAAAATCCTCTCCGGTAATTAATTTGGCCCGCAGTTGCTCGATGTTGGCAAACGATTCTTCGTCCCCGATGATTGGTTCTTCATTCCAGATACTGCCGATACGTTCTTTTACCCATGCCATGTCTTTGCTAGCGAGCAGTGTCTCGGATGGCAATGAATCTAGTAAGGATGAGTTGGTCCGGTTTCCTTTTGTCATTTCGGGCACGATATAGATGCTGTCCAGTTTTTCTTTGGATAGCTGTGTTTCCACATCGAACGAACGGATCGTCTCTACCTCGTTTCCAAAGAAGTCGATACGATAGGGAAATTCATACGAGAACGAGAACACATCTAAGATACTGCCGCGCATTGCATACTGCCCTGGTTCATAAACATAATCTACCTGCTCGAAGCCGTATTCGTCCAGTACGTCAGAAACAAACATATTGTCCAACCTTTCGCCGACACTGATCTTCAGCGTGTTTTCTTTCAAGACCTCCCGTGAAATTACTTTCTCCGCCAATGCTTCCGGATAGGTGACAATGATGAAGGGAGCAGTCGGATCCTGCAGCGTGCTGAGAACTTCTGTCCGCAGGATTTCGTTGGCTGGATCCACATGTCCGTACTTGATAGCACGTCGGTAAGCAGAAGGAAAGAAATAGATTCCGTCACCTCCTGTGAGTTGCACCAGATCGTGATAAAAGTAGCCGGCATCCTCTAGGTCATTCAACACACACACATAACTTCCTCTTCTTTTTGAAAAAAGAGAAGCTATTGTCATTGCGGCCCCTGAACCGTTCAGTCCTTTCAGAAATATATTGCGGGACGTTTTGTTTTTTAACAGGGTATTTAATGCCGCCACTTGCGGATGGGCGGCATATTGTTTTAGTAAATCTTGTACCTCCAACGGATGAATTGAAAATTGATAATTATATATGCGCAAAATTACGGAAAATGTTACAATAATCTTCCTAAAACCAATGAAAATATCTACCTTCGCGCTTGGGTTGTCAATTGAAATGAGCAGGATCTTCTCATTTTCAATTCTCAATTCTCATTTTTCAATTAAACAGTGGATTATGTCAGACAGTATTGTTAACTGAGGCATATTTTTTGTAATGCTAATCTCCCATAACTGATTATTAAAAAGGTAGTTGTGGGTGTTTGAAATATAATGACTTAGGACTATTTGACCAGTTTTTACCTCCTTACATTGCTGGTTTAACATGGAAGTCTTGCCAGAATAAAAGGCTCCGTTTACAAATAGTTTACAGTGATGGCTTATTTCAAAGTTTGTGTCAGGGGGAAAAGAAAAGATAATACATATCCTATTTACATTAGGGTAACTCACCTTCGTCAAGTAGGATATATCAAGACAAATAAGGTATGCAAGGCTAAGTTTGTCCGGAATGGTGATATAACAGACCCTTATATCATTAAAGATGTGTATGTCCAAATAGAAGCTTATTTGGATCGTTTGAATCGTGTCAATACGGAAGGATGGAATTTGGAGAGGGTTATGAATTTTCTTAAGAATGACCGGGACTCTATTTCATTTTCTGACTTTGGCCGAGAGTTTATCTTGAAAATGGAGAATGAAGGCCGGGGAAGAAGTGCGAAGAACTATCTGTTAGCTCTTAAGAGTATGGAGAGTTACTTAGGTAACCGAAATATATCTTTTTCCGATATAACGTCCTTTTTTCTGAAGGATTGGATTTCTTCTATGAAAAACAGCAGACAGAAAAAGAATGCCTATCCGAATTGCGTGAAAACCATGTTTAGGGCCGGATGCGATAAATATAATGACTACGATACCGGTGAGATGCGCATCAGGCATGATCCGTTTCGTGTGGTAAAGATACCTCCTAAGAATATTGCAGACAAGAAGGCGCTGCCGGTAGATGTTCTCAGGCGTTTTTTTGATGTTAATATTACCTCTTTGAAACCAAGTAAACGAGGTATGCCACCAAGAGCATATATCGCCAAAGATGTATCATTATTGGTGTTTTGCCTGGTTGGAATAAATACGGTGGATCTTTACAATTTGGGTAAAGGTTGTTATAAGGATGGAAAACTCTGCTATAATAGAATGAAGACAAAGGGGCGGAGAGCTGATGAGGCCTATATTGAGATAGAGGTTCCGGATCTAGTAAAACCTTTGTTTCTTAAATATCAAGGAAGAGGGGACAGGTTGTTTAATTTCAATGAAATATATGCTTCGGATAAGACTTTTAATGATTGCGTGAATAGAGGAATAAAGGATATTGTGAGGTTGGGTGGTTTGCCTCCTGTTTCTACATATTCATTCCGGCATTCTTGGGCTACAATAGCTCAGGTTGTTTTTGAAGCTGGGTTAGATGTTGTTGGGTTATGTCTAAATCATGCGTCTCCGCTCCGGGTGACGGCTGGTTATGTAAAAACAGACTTTAGTATCATTGATCGTTTAAATATTAAGATACTGAGGTATGTCTTTGAAGAAAAAATAAAAAAAGGCGGAAATAATTTGTAGATTAAGAAAAAGCCTCTATATTTGCGGTTGAAATAGCGAGTTGGATTTTAGACGAAAGTTTGAGATCCAACTTTTTGTGTTTATATATATTGTCTTAAACTTTCCTGTAAATATCCGATAAATAACTACTTACCTGGTGCCTTCCATAAAATTAGGCACAATGACAATATCTGTTTCAAAAAATATGTTGCTTGCGAAATTGCAGCAACTTTCTCGAATAATTCCGTCGAAATCTACGACTCCGATAGTATGCAACTACCTGTTCGAAATCAAAGATGGACGGTTGTTTATTACGACTGCCAATGACGAAGGCCGGATTACGGCCAGTTTGGAATGTATGGCAGAGGAAGATCTTTCAATTTGTGTTCCTGCCTCCATTCTTGATGGGCTGAAAACATTGCCGGAGCAGCCTCTTGATATTTCTATCAATCCGGACAATAAATCGATTCTTATTAAATATCATGGGGGTAAATTTGAGGTAGTCGGATATGATTCGAAGCCTTTCCCGCAAAAGAAAAAGACAGAGATCCTGGATAAAATCAAGACTACGGCAGAAGAATTCAATAACGGTATTTCCAAAGTGATCAATTTTGCGGATACAGACGAACTGCGTCCTATCATGAACTCCGTATCTATTGAAACGGTTCCGGGTGAAATTATATTTGTTTCCTCTAACGGCTATGGACTCGGTTTGTTTAAGAGAAAAAATAAACGTTGTACGGAAACCTGTTCGGTTGTTATCAGTCGGCAGATAGCATCTGTGTTAAAAGGGTTAATCCCGTTATCTGAAGAAGAATTGGTAATTAAAGTAGGAAGCGATTGGTCAGAAATCTCTTTCGAGGATTACGAAATTTCTTTTCGAAATGTGGAAGGTCGTTATCCCAATTGGCGGGCTGTTGTTCCGAAATCTAACAATCTTGAACTGAAAGCAGATACCAAATTACTATTGGGAGCCATAAAGCGCACTTCTGTATTTTCAAGTAAAGTATCATGCCTTATAAAATTGAGTGCCAGTTATGATAAGCTTGTTGTATCAGCCCAGGACTTGGATTATTCCACTTCTGCAGAAGAAACCATTCCGGTAGAGTTTGGCGAAAAAGAGTTTGTTATTGGCGTAAAAGCAACTTTGATACAGGATATGCTTTCCGGTATTAATGACGATCGTTCAATACTTTCTTTCGGTACTCCCAGTACCGCTATTCTTATCGCACCGGAAAAGCAAGCCGAGGGCGAAGAACTTACCTATTTATTAATGCCTATGACAATCCAGTAAGTTATGAAAGAGTTCAAAGATACAATACAGAAATATTTGCAGGAGAGAGCAGTGGAAGATCCCCTGTTTGCTCCGAAGTTTACCAATCCAAATAAGAGTATTGATGAGTGCTGCCGTTACATTATGGGAGAAGCCCGTAAACGGGGAACTTCTGTCGTAATGAGTGATGCAGAAGTCTTTGGGATGGCCGTACATTATTATGACGAAGAGAATATCAAGATAGAAAAAGTTTCTGCCGGTTGCTCTGTTTCTTCTTCTTCTCATAAGGTAGAACTTTCGGAAGAAGAAAAGAATGCTGCCCGTGAAGCGGCTATCAAACGATTGACCGAAGAGCAATACCGATCGCTTAAAAAGAAGCCGGCCAAGAAGAAGGTTGATGAGAGTGTCCAACAAATGAGCCTGTTTTAATATGAAACCGAGAACGAAATTGGAAAAGTTGGTGACGGAGTTAAGCGAAAAGCTGCCTGACATCACAAAGGAACAGGTAAACTGGGCCAAAGAGCATCTGTTTGGCCATCTTGCCTATAAATGTAAGGATGAGCTATGGTGTTCCGAATGTGGTAAGATGTGGGTCAATACGAGTAAAGATAAATTGGGCGAAAAAATCGAATGTCCCCATTGTCATCATCTGCTGGACGTAAAAGTCAGTCGAAAGCAGAAGATCCATAAAGAGGCGTATATGTCCATCCTGCAAGTGAAAGGCGGGTTCCAGGTGATCCGGCATATACTATGCTGGAAAAATGTTCGGAAGGAAACTTCTCCGGTGTATTATGATTTTACAGAAGTGGTTCAAGAGTGGATTCGTGAAGACGGAAAACGTACGATCATAGCCCGACCGATTAATATGGGAGGTAACGGATTTGCGTATAGTTCACCTCTCAGCATCAAAGGAGAATATGGAAGTAATCCATATAACTATTACGGTGATTTGTATGCGATATATGGAGAGCTTTATCCAAGGAAAGAGCTGCTGCCGGAATTGAAAAAACGGGGACTGAATCGATGGTTCCCGGATGTAACCCCGTCAAAATTGATACGTGACTTGTTGAAAGGCGGAAATGATGTGGAACTGTGTCTCAAGACCGGGCAAATATCCATGTTGAAGCACATGTATAAAACTGGCTTCTCCCAACTTCGCTATAAACCGTCGTTCAACATCTGCAACCGCAACCATTACATCATTAAGGACGCTTCTATGTGGGAAGATTATATGTCTTTGCTGTCTTACTTTGGTAAAGATATGCGTAACGCCCACTATGTCTGCCCTAAGAACCTGAAGACTGTACATGATAAACTACTAAAGATAAAACAGGAACGTGAAGCCAAGTTGAGACAGGAAAGGAATCGAGCACAAGCTATCAGTAAGCGCGAAAAGTTAATGAAGGATATAGCCGGCTTCTACGAGCGGATGGAAAAGTTCTTCGGATTGAGAATCGAAGAAGAGGATATAATCATCCGCCCTTTGGAAAGTGTCACCCAGTTTTATCAGGAAGGTAAGGTCATGCACCATTGCGTATATCAGAGCGGATACTACAGACGGCCGGAATGCCTGATATTGTCGGCAAAGGACACGGCTGGAAAGCGATTGGAGACGATAGAGGTAAACTTGAAGACACTGGATATCGTCCAGTCCCGCTCCTTCTGTAACGGCGTAAGCGAGTATCACGACCAGATAGTAAAGCTGGTGAAGAAGAATATGAACCTGATTCGTCAGAAATTGATAGCATAAAAGATTTAGTTGAATGGAATATATAGAATTTCTAAGAAATAAGATGGCTATCAGCCATCAAACAGGATTTGAAATTAATTCGGAAGAAATTACCCCGACATTATATCCTCATGTAAAAGATACCGTTCGTTGGGCGGTTGCCGGTGGATGCCGTGCTATATTCTCCAGCTTCGGTATGCAAAAGACAGTCACCCAGCTGGAAATACTTCGGGTAATCTTGAACCATAAAGGAGGCAAGGGATTGATCGTTTGCCCTAAGCGTGTGGTAGTCGAGTTCCTAACACAAGCGGAACAACACTTGCACATGAAAGTAACCTATGTCCGAACTATGGCAGATGTGATGATATGTCCTACCGACATCATGGTAACAAACTACGAACGTGTGCGTGATGGTGAGGATGGAGTGAGAATAGATCCGTCCTATTTTACTGCAACTTCATTGGATGAAGCCAGCGTGTTGCGCGGATTCGGCACCAAGACCTATCAGGAGTTTCTACCGTTGTTCTCGGGTGTCCCTTACAGGTTTGTTGCTACGGCTACACCTTCGCCAAACAGATACAAGGAACTTATACATTATGCTGGTTATCTTGGTGTGATGGACACCGGACAGGCTCTTACTCGATTCTTTCAGCGAGACAGCACGAAGGCGAATAACTTGACACTTTATCCGCATAAGGAAAAAGAGTTTTGGTTGTGGGTATCTACATGGGCGTTGTTCCTAACCAAGCCTTCCGACCTCGGTTATCCGGATACTGGCTATGAGTTGCCTGAACTCCGCGTACATGAAGAGATTGTGAATGTGGACAATTCTACGGCTGGAGCTGATCGTGACGGACAGGTGAAAATGTTTCGTGAGGCTGCTCTCGGACTTGCTGACGCGGCAAAAGAACGCCGAGATAACATGCAGGAAAAGATTGCCCGTGTGGTAGAGATAATCAATCGCCCGGAAAACAAGGACGACCATTTCCTTTTATGGCATGACTTGGAAGCTGAACGGCTGGAACTATGCAAAGCGATTCCTGGTTGTAAGGCTGTCTATGGTTCACAAGACGATGAAGAAGCCGACAAGGTAATATCCGACTTCAAAGATGGCTGGCTGAAATACCTTGCAGCTAAACCGGAGATGCTTGGTGAAGGTCTGAACTTCCAGTATCATTGTCATAAAGCAATCATGTTCATTGACTACCGCTTCAACGATAAGTTCCAAGCGATAGCCCGTATATACCGCTTTATGCAGCAGCATCCTGTTGATCTCTATCTGGTCTATGCCGAAAGCGAGGGTGAAATATTTAAGAGCTTCATGCAGAAATGGGCACAACACCGGGAAATGGTCGCAAATATGACTGAAATTGTCCGGCATAACGGTTTGTTCGGTTTGCAGGCCGAGGAAAAGATGATGCGCTGGATGTTCGCCAGTCGGGAAGAAAAATCCGGCAAGTTGTGGAAAGCAATCAATAACGATAATGTATTGGAATGTCAGAAGATGGAAAGTAACTCTGTAGATCTGATCGTAACCAGTATCCCGTTCTCAAATCATTACGAATACACGCCTACATACAATGACTTTGGGCACAATGAAGATAACGATAAGTTCTTTGAACAGATGGATTATCTTACACCAGAGTTAATGCGCATTTTGAAACCGGGTCGGTTGGCCTGCATCCATGTGAAAGATCGTGTTTTGTTCGGCAACGCCACGGGGGACGGTATGCCAACTATTGACCCGTTCAGCGAAATGACTGTATTTCATTACATGAAGCATGGCTTCCGATATATGGGGCGCATTACGGTCGATACTGACGTGGTGAGGGAAAACAACCAGACCTACCGTTTGGGCTATACCGAGATGTGCAAGGATGGTTCCAAGATGGGAGTCGGATGCCCTGAATATGTATTGCTATTTCGCAAGTTGCCTACCGATACCTCACGTGCTTATGCCGACCGGCCTGTTAAGAAGGATAAGAGCGAATACTCGCTGGCCCGTTGGCAGATCGATGCCCATGCAAGTTGGAAGTCTTCCGGCAATTCATTGTTGTCATACGAAGATATGAAAGGTGCTGGAATAGATAAGATTCGGCATTTGTTTCGTAACTACGAACGTGAACATATCTATAACTATGAGGAACATGTGTCTTTTGCGGAAGAGTTAGAAGCATACGGGAAACTGCCAAGAACATTTATGGCTGTTGATCCGGTAAGCAAAAAGGATTGGATATGGGATGATGTGGTCCGTATGCGAACGCTTAACACCAAACAGTCGCAAAAGAAACGACAGAATCATATTTGCCCTCTTCAGTTGGACATCGTTGAAAGGCTGATTGAACGGTATTCAAACAAAGGCGAATTGGTATTTGATCCGTTTGGTGGTATTGGAACCGTCCCTTATTGTGCTGTCAAGTTAGGCCGTAGAGGTCTTTCTACGGAACTTAATTATGACTATTGGAAAGATAGCCTTACTTATTTGCGTGAGATTGAAATGGAAGTCGAGGCTCCTACTTTGTTTGATTTGATGGGAATTCCTGAAAGAATGACTGTATAAATATGCCAAGAATTAGAACTATAGTACCGGAATTTTGGGAAGATGAAAGGTTTTCGAACGTATCTCTTCCGGCTTGTCTGCTTTATATAGGCATGAAAAACTTTGCTGATGATAGCGGTGTCATTTTAGCTAATGAAACTATCATCAAGTCGAAAGTCTTTCCTGCCCGCGAAGATATTCGTAAGCAGCAGGTTTCTGGGTGGCTGCAAGAACTGATTGAAAACTCTATCCTTGTACCTTTTACATTCGAAAACAAAAGCTACTACGTGATGGACTTTTCCAGTGAGCGCATCGACAAACCGCAAAAGTCAAAAATTCCTGCAGAAGTAATAGAAAACGTTCTTTCGGGCAAAAAACAAAGCAATTCGGGAACATTCGCGAATAATCCCGAACAGTCGGGAATATTCGAAACTACTCCTGCTGGAAAGGAGAGTAAAGGAGAGGATTGTAAAGGAGAGGAGGGTTATACGCGCGCAGGCACGCGCAACCCTGACCCTGAACCGGAGAAACCCAAGAATGAAAATTTTGAAAAGTTCAAGCAATGGATTGCTGCGAATGCTCCTAATGTGGCTAAACTGAAAGAGCCGTTTACGGAAGAACAATTCGAACGAATAAAGCGAGATTTCCCGCTTCAGTTAATCCAGGACACTCTTGTCTCGATGCACAACTATCGAGAGTTGCTCAAAAAGTACGTTAGTGCAAACCTTACGTTCCGCAAATGGGCGAAACGTGATTTAGAAAAATATCAAGATGGACAAACAACAAGCAATACAACTGTTGTCACAGATAGACTCAACAACAGGCGTACTTCCTCCGGAACTGATGCCGAAAACAAGAGACGCGAGCGTGAGCATCTTGGGCACCTTGCCGATGCCATATTACAACAGTCTGCGGCCCAAAACAGTAAATGACGTGTTTGATAGCCCAAGTTGCTCTATAGCGGTTATGAACAAAGAATTTGGAGAGACGCATCTTCGTGGATTTATGGTAAAAGTCTTGAATGATTTGATAGATTTTTTCAATGTCGGAAAATCGATCGGAGCGGTGCAAGTCGCACAAACAGTTGATCTGATTATTGATGAATACTATTTCTTTAAGCCTGATGATTTCAAGCTATGTTTTAATCGGGCGAAAAAGGGATTGTATGGAAAGGTTTATGATCGGATAGACGGGGCTGTTATCTTAGAATGGCTTGGCCGGTATGAGAAAGAAAGGGGGGCTATGGCCATGGATGATAGTATCAATAATTCCAAAAGCTGGGATATACCGGAAGGCGATAGGACTTCTAAAACATTGGAACAAGCGTACCATGAGTTTAGGAAGTATGATTTTGAACGGAAATATAAGGGGTAAATATTAAAAAAACATCAATAATTAAAAAGAAGTAAATATGAAAAGTTATCAATATGAAGAAATTGTCTTTTGGCTATCATTCATAGCCTACCTGATTAGCCACATAGCTAGTTTTGATATTTGGGTACAAAATCTATTGCTTATCAATGCTCTTATAAATATGTGCTGTGCTATTTATTATGCTTATAAGCATAGAAAAGACGATGACTAAAAAA
>ULMZ01033271.1_pt1 | contig 11012 bp, 8 predicted proteins | sample 1951791 | NCBI WGS metagenome assembly ULMZ01 (sample SAMEA4835564, study PRJEB28245) | human gut metagenome | biome: gut microbiome; material: fecal sample | place: Denmark | collected 2008 | reverse complement strand
GCAGATTCGAACTGCCGACCTCATCCTTACCAAAAAGTTCGCGTTCATCTTACCTTGTGTCCGCTTGTGTCTCTACATACCGTCAGGTCTCTGTGCCATAAGGATTTTTGTGTTATCTTCTCTCTCGTCGTTTTACCTTATTTTAGGCCGTTTGTTGGAAGATTTGTTGGAAATCCTTTTTCGCATTCTTCACCAAAACCGCATCCCTTACGGCGTTCTATTACAATCCCGCCCAACACATCTTCCAAATACACATACTTCTGTCAAATGATATATCTATCCCTCTCGTTTAAGATCATCAAACATTGTCCTGACCGACAGGGCATTTTTTGTAAGCTTTTTGATACTGAGCTCATCCGCCTTATTGTTTACAAGGCGAAGACTATTTTCAGAGGAAAGAAGTGCCGCCTTTGTCTTTTGCAAATGGTCTATGAATCAAAGTTCAGCAATCAGCTCCACTTCGACTAGGACATTTTTAGGTAGCCCCTTTACAGCAAAGCAGGAGCGAGCGGGTTTTCCGACGAAGTATTTTGCATATACCTCATTGAAAGCAGCAAAGTCAGTCATATCACTCAAGTAACAAGTGGTTTTCAGAACCTTATCAAAGGATGTCCCCGCTGCCTCCAGTACAGCAGCAAGGTTTTGCATAACCTGTTCGCTCTGACTGATGATCTCTGTTCCTACAACAGTACCGGTTTTGGGATCGAGGGGAATTTGGCCCGATGTGAAAAGCAGTGAGTTCCCTATCATGGCCTGAGAGTACGGTCCAATTGCCGCAGGTGCCTTATTGGTCTCGATTTTATACATGGAATAGTCCTCCTAGTCAAAAATGTCCCATCTGGACGTTAAATTTATCATATCGTCAAATATTATAGGAGTCAAGATTAGGAAAGCCTATTTACATTTTAATAAATATACTATAAAATATAGAAAAACTTAATTGCTTGCGTGGGACTAGTGTTGTTTAGAAGAACATGTGTTAGTTAAATATCACAAAGAGGGTATTGAGAATGGAACGAGTTGATGTTGAGCTTTTTTTGGCAATAGTTAAGTGGAACAATATTACGAAGGCATCTGAGATTATGCACTTCTCACAGCCAACGGTTAGTTACCGCCTTAAGGTGCTAGAAAAAGAAATGGGTGTACAGCTTTTTCATCGCCGCAAGGGTGTACGGACTTCCGAATTAACACAGCAAGGAGAGCAGTTTATAAAAATTGCAGAACGTTGGCTTGCAGTTTATCAAGACACACAGGAGCTGAGGCATTATCCGGCCAATTTGCTGAGCATTGGCGCAGTCAGCAGCATTAATGTCCCAATTTTATCTGATGTCTATTCGATAGTCTCTCGCCAGCCTTATTCGCTACGGTTGAATGTGATCACAAAATATTCTGAAGAGCTTTACAACCTCATTGAGGAACACAGTATTGACATTGGCTTTGTGGCAGAGGCCGACAAGCGAAAGAGCGTGATTACAATACCTCTATTTCAGCAGAAATACTATGTAGCACGCTATGCTAGGCATCCAGATATTGTCGGGAAAGTCAGTACAAAGGATCTTGACAAGACAAGGGAGGTCTATATGTACTGGAACAGCGAATTCGAACAGTGGCATCAGAATATATTTCAAGAAGTACCGACTTATCACACATGTGTAGATAATGCAGCGTTACTCCAGTGCTTTCTTGCTTCAGATGGAGATTGGGCAATCATTCCAAACAGTTTGGTTCCGGCTTTGACAGCTGCATCTCGGAATATTCAGATTGACGAGTTAGACGTTCCAGAGCAGATTGTGCGGACCTGCTACCTGATTAAACATAGGGAGCCACGCATGTCTCGTTTAGATGCGATTGAGTTATTTGAGGACAAAATGCGACAGAGTCTTGTGCAAAATCCCTATGTAGAATTGCTATAACTTATTAAAAATTTCTATCCAGCTCAGCAAAAATTGCCATTTTTGCTGAGCTGTTTTTTCTGCTATGGTATAGGCAGAGCAGCTCATATGGCCCACTTAAAACGAAAGGGAGGAAAACATAATGACATTATCGGTTGAAAACAGCATTTTTACAATTACTCTTTCAGCGATTTCAACGGTGGCACTCGCGCTTCTTATGTTAATGCTCGGCCAAAAAATCAAAAACCACGCAAAGTTCCTACAGGCCTATTGCATTCCAGCCCCCGTTATCGGCGGTGTACTTTTCGCGATCTTTAACTTAATTCTTCACCAAACCGGTGCGGCAGAAATTGTGATGAACACGACATACCAGTCCGATATGCAGAATCTGTTTTTTACCAGTGTTGGTTTTACCGCGACATTTGCTTTAATGAAAAAAGGTGGAAACCGTCTCGTTAAATACTTTGTCATGGCGGCGATTCTTGCAGTCCTTCAGGGCGCAGTAGGCGTGTTGGTCGCCAAGGGCATTGGGGCAGAGGAATGGCTCGGCATTATGTGCGGCCCCGCAGCTCTTTCTGGCGGTCACGGAAACGCAGCGGCTTTTGGCGAAATGCTCGACCTAATGGGACATAACGCAACTGTCGTCGGAATGGCAGCCGCAACATTTGGTCTTGTTACCGGAGGGTTTTTCGGTGGTCCGATCGCAGAACGTCTGATTCGCAAGAAGAATCTTACGCCTGCTACCTCCTTAGACGCAACACTCGTTGCCGAAGGAAAAGAAGATACAAATGCAAAACCTGTTACTGGTGCGGCAATTTTCTCCCACGTTGCGTTGATGGCTACTCTACTGGCCGTCGGTCTTCTATTCAAATCGCTTATCAAAGAAGCATTCAATCTTTCACTACCGGATTATGCGGTTCCCGCAGTGTTGGCGTGCCTGACAGCCAACCTGAATGAGCGTACACATTGGTTCGATGTCAATCCAGCAATCATGAGCGGTCTCCAAGACTTTACACTAGGCGTGTTCCTCTCGCTCGCAATGGTATCCCTTAAGCTCTGGCAGTTAATCGATCTTGCGATTCCCATGATTGTTATTCTTGTCATAGGTCTTGTCGTCACTCTGCTGTATATTTACTTCTTTGTATTTCCCATCTGTGGCAAAGATTATGATGCTGCGATCATGTGCGCAGGCATGACCGGCCATGGCCTTGGTGCCTCTCCAACTGGTTTTGCGAACATGGACAGCGTGTCGAAGAAGTACGGTCGAAGTGAAATTTCTTATCTGTGCGTGACAGTCGTTGGCGGTATCCTGATGGACTGGGTACTGCTCATTGTGAACACCACGCTTGTGAATCTGTTTGGCTAACATATTTTATAAGGTTATGCTGTGGAGGATAAAACTAATATGAAGCAGAAGTTCAAAATTGCGATCCCAGAGCTTCCAATCGACAGATCAACGCTTCCATCTCATATTTTTGATGAGTGTGAGCTTTTGGAAGGGGACAAGGCTGTCCGCGGTGATAATGCTCAACTCATGAAATATATCGACGAGGTCGATGCCATCATTTTTAACTCAAGCAATACAATTGATGCCGAGTTGATGAAAGCAGCGCCAAAGTTAAAAATTGTTTTTAAATCCGGTGCTCGCCCGGAAAATGTTGATTATGCCTATGCCAAAGCACACGATATAGCAGTCGGCTGGACACCTGCGGCTAATGCACAAAGTGTTGCGGAGTACACTATTTTGCTGATGATGGCAGCTCTCCGACAATTTCCAGCTGCCAAAGACGTGCTCGCTAACGGAGGATGGCGCAACCAGTGTGGGTTAGGACATGATATCTGCGGGCTGACGGTCGGACTGGTTGGCTTCGGTGGCATAGGACGCAATGTGGCACAAATGCTTAAGGGATTTCAGGCGAATGTTGTCGCGTATGACCCCTATACACCTGATGCACTATTTATACAATGCGGTGTAAAACGTGTAACTCTTGACGAGTTAATAAAGTGCTCGGATATTATTTCAATTCATTGCCTGCTAACAGATGAGACTAGGAATATGTTTGACCTCAGTGCTTTTGAAAAGATGAAACAAAGTGCAATTCTAGTCAATAGTGCCCGCGGTGGTATGATTGATGAACTTGCTTTGACAGAGGCCCTCAGAACACACCAAATTGCAGGTGCAGCAATCGACGTTTATGCTTCAGAGCCACCCGCCCTTGATCATCCATTCCGGACATTAGATAATATCATCATGACACCACATATCGCTGCACGGACACAAGAAGCCTCTTGGCGCGAATGCGCGTGGTCCATTGAAGGTGCGTTGGATTACCTAAATGGACGGGAGATTAAAAATGCTGTTGTAGTTCCGCCTGAGAGAAATTGAATTACGGCCTAGTTTAAATGGAAAAGAAGTTCAAATAGATACCGGACTTCAAATCAATGCTTATTTTTAAGGAGGAAAATTTTATGTATTATCCGAAAGGCGTTATTGCATCCATGGGAACCTGCTTCGATTCTTCCGGCGCGCTCGATCTCCCCGGTCTAGGAAAAAACATCGAGTTTCAGAAAAAAGCTGGCATCAAGACAATCTGCGTTTTGGGGGGCACCGGAGAAGCGGCGTCCATGTCGCGAGAAGAACGTCATGCCGTTATGGAAGAGACTATGCGTCACGCAGATGGACTGCATATCGTCTTTGGAGCTCTCGCCGGTACTCCCGCTGATGTAAAGGCTGACATTGCAAAGGCCAAAGAGCTCGGTGCCGATGCCGTCATGGTCATGGCGACTCCATTTGTTCGTCCCTCTGAACGTGATGTTGAACGACTGATCAGAGAATACGCTACCGTCGGTATGCCGTTGATTGTTTTTAATACCCCTAGTCGGTCGGCGTTTCGTATGTCCGCCGCACTGGTCAAGCGACTTAACAATATCGATGAGGTCGTAGGCATCAAGGAGTCCTCTGGAGATATGGTACTGTTTCAGGACATCCGTGTTGATTGTCCGCATCCCTTTGCGCTGTTGACCGGTGGTGACGACCTATACTTGCCTTCCCTTGCCTTGGGTGGCGATGGAGGTATTTTGGCCTGTGCTGCAGTAATTCCCGAGGTGTTCGTCAAGATGGATGAGGCTATCGCAGCAGGAGACTACGAGACTGCCAGACGTTGCCACTACGCAGAGAAGTTGCTTAATGATGTGATGTATAAGGCATCTCACCCTGTGCCGATGAAACTGGCTCTGGCTTACAGAGGCCTGCCGGCCGGTCCTTGCCGTCCACCCTTTACAGATCTTGAGGAATCGCATAAAAAAGAAGTCTATGAAGCTATGGGTCAGCTTAAAAAGGACATTAGTGATATTGTAGCATTTGTGGATGAATACTCATTTGTGTAATGGCAAAATGGCTTAGTGGTTGTGAAAGCAAATCGGTTCTTATGGAATCCTTTTATTCCTTCTCCTTTTTGCGCAACTTATCTTACCTTATCCCCAAGTTTTGCTCATGGCTGTAAATAAATAGGTTTTCCAGACTATCTTCTTTTCAAATAGAACGCTCCGGACTGTTTTTACAGCAATCCGGAGCGTTCTATTTTGTGGCTCATATGCGGCGCGAGTATTTCAGCCTGGAGCAGTTCAATGATGACCTATAGACGGGGCGCATTTTTCATGTAATTGCTGGATGCATCTACTTCGCCATGCTCAAAACGACATTCGGGTGCCAGAACAGCAGAGTCGTTATCGATGATCGTATGGTACAGATTGTGCCGGAGTGGCCATAGGCCGCTCCTTACGCTCATTCTGCGGCAAAGTCCTCAGCGCTCATCGACACACAGCGCCGTCTATTTTACGACAACGAAGCTCGGCGTCTACATGGTGCTATGTCAAATGATGAGTGCTGCCTTCCGGCGATGTTTTAGGAGTAGATACATTATGATGATGATTGCTATGCCAATGTAGTCGCTGATTGCTTCCGGATAGAGCATCATTAACCCCGCTGTGGCAAGAATAACACGTTCGAACCATTTAATGCTCACGACAAAGTAGCCCGTCATGCCAGCGCTGATTCCTACCATACCAATCAGCGCAGTAATTAGCGGTTGAATGACGTCAAGCGGCGAACTAACCTGCATGATTAGAACAGGATTGAGTACAAACATATATGGAACAAGGAATGCTCCTATCGCCAGCTTACTTGCTTCAATGCCGCTCCTAAAGGGATCGCTCTTTGCAATTGCAGAGCCAGCATAGGCTGCTAGAGCAACGGGAGGGGTAATGTCAGACATAATGCCGAAGTAGAAAGAGAATAAATGTGCAGCCATAACTGGGATCCCCATTTTAACGAGAATTGGTGCTGCGATTGTTGCGGTAATCAGATAGTTTGCAGTCGTAGGGACGCCCATGCCAAGGACAATAGAGGTAATCATGGTAAAGAACAGCGTCGGCAGTAACATTCCATGGGTCAGAGCAAGTAGGCCTTCGCCAAGCTTTAGACCAAGGCCGCTCATTGTGACAACACCGACAATGATGCCAGCTGTGCTGCATGCACAGGAGACACTCAATGCGCTACGGGCACCGGCGGGAATTGCTTCAATAATTTGGCGCAGAGGAACATGTGTCCCCTTGCGAAGATAAGGAGCAATAATACAGATAATAATGCCCCACAAGGCGGCGCGCGTACAAGAAAAACCAGATATCAGGAAAACAATGATTGCAATAAGCGGAAACATTAAATGGCCTCGCTCGCGTAGGATCTTACCAAGATTCGGCAACTGATCCTTCGGCAGACCTTTTAGCCCAAGTTTTCTGGCTTTAAAATCGACCATGATATAAATGCCGGCAAAGTAAAGCAACGCGGGGATTATAGCAGCTTTGACAACTTCCATGTAGCTCTCGCCGATCATTTCTGCAATCAAGAATGCAGCAGCACCCATAATCGGTGGCATAATTTGACCGCCGGTTGATGCAGATGCTTCCACACCAGCAGCAAATTCCTTTGGGTAACCAAGAGACTTCATTAGCGGGATTGTAAAGGAACCGGTTGTTACAACATTGGATACGGAGGAGCCGGATACAGTTCCCATCAGGGCAGAGTTTAGAACAGCGACCTTTGCAGGGCCACCGGGAGACTGACCGGCGATTCCATTTGCAAGGTCAGTAAAGAACTGACCGATGCCGGTGCGCTCAAGAAATGCACCAAAAAGAATAAAGAGGAAAACAAAGGTCGCACAGACGCCGAGCGGGCTACCGATTACGCCTTCTGTGCTGTAAAATAGTTGCGCAACGACGCGAAATGTTGAGTATCCGCGATGATGCAAAAAACCGGGCATAACTTTTCCAAAGTAGGCATAGAGAATAAACACAGAAGAGATGACGACCAGTGGAACGCCTACTGCGCGACGGCAGGCTTCAAGAATGAGAAGCAGACCAATTGCACCGAGAATAATGTCCGTCTGTGTGTACTCGCCTACGCGAGCAAGGAGCGCTTTGAAGCTAAAGATATAATAAAGTGCAATGCCGAGGAACAAAAGGCCGAGAAGGAAGTCAACAAGAGGCAACTTATCTCGCCTGGATTTTTTGAATGCGGGATATGTCCAGTAGACGAGAGGGATAACAAAGGCCAAATGCGACATACGTAAAAGCTGCGCAGGGATTGTTCCAGATATGGCAGAATAAAGCTGAAATAGGGTAAAGCAGGTCAGCAACAGGGTCAACGCCTTGTCTTGCCATCCGTAAAATGTTCTCACGCGACTGTCATTGTCTAGCTCGCTGAGATCAATGTCTACCGGGGCACTGGCTTTGACTTCGTTAAAATCATTCATAGGACAGTCCTTTCACCTGTGGGAAAAGTGCCGGGAAAATCAATTTTCCCCGGCACTTTTCAACAAAATAATGTTCGGATTCTGCTAAAGTTTTTACTTCAGCAAGCCAACCTCGCGGTAATACTTTGCTGCACCGGGATGCAAATAATCAGTATTTACACCATTGAGTGCACTTTCAAGAGAAAGATCCGCACCGCGAGCATGCCCGAGAGCAATATCGTCAGTATTTTCAAACATAGCTTTTGTGAACCAGTACACAACATCCTCGTCCACATCAAGTAGAGCTGCCACTGTAGCGTTGACCGCTAATGTAATGGCTTCGGGGCAACCGTAGGTTTCTTCGGGAATGGTCACAGATGCAAAGAACGGATACTGATTAAGTAGCTTGTCCATGTGCTCCGCATCAATGCTCAGAATACGGATATTACGGGTAAGAGCAACCTCTGTCACCGCGGTATTGGGCATACCGGCTGTGCCCATAAACGCATCAATTGTACCATCTTGAAACGCGGAGGCACCTTCCTTGAAAGAAAGGTAATTCACTTTGATATCATCAAAGGTCATGTCATAAGCACCAAGAAGCTGGGCCGCATTGATTGCTGTGCCGGAACCGGCATCACCGACGGACACGCGCTTGCCCTTGAGGTCTGAAATAGAATGAATGTCACTATCTGCAGAAACAACAACATGGACGACCTGTGGGAACAGGGAGGCAATGGAACCAAAAGTGCCAATCTTCTGACCGTCATAGACCTCCGTGCCAGTCAAAGCATACTCCATCATATCGGCATCCAAAAGTGCGAAGTCTGTCTCCTGATTTTTCAATTGAGCAATATTCTCCTTGCCTCCGCCTGTTGAGTTCGCCGTTATGCTAGTACCAATCTTAGCGTTGATAACCTGGCATAAAGCGCCGCCATAGGGATAGAAAGTACCGGATGTTCCGCCTGTTGCCATTGTGTAGGAGCCGCCGAGGTTGGGATAGTCATTATCGCTCAGGCTTGTCTGCTGTTCATCCTGTGCCCCATGGTTATCTGCTGGAGGATTGTCCTTCTCACTACAGGCAACAAGAGATAGGGCCATAATTAGAGTAAGTCCCAAAGCAAGAATCTTTTTCATCTTCAGTTTCTCCTTTTTCTCAATGTGTGTTTGTGATGGGGGGCTTTGCTAATGGTACTAAGCTGCTCTCCTATTCAGTTTCTCGCATTTGCCAAATATAGAATTGAAACACACAAAAATGAAAAGACAGGAACGAAGTGCCAACTGGGGCATTTCATTTCCTGCCTTTTTTATCTCGATAAACAGAGGCTATCTGATTACCAACAGAAAAGGTTCCAGCTATATTTGCCATATGCGTGTTATTTATGTTATAGTATACTAAATTATTTTATCTTGCAAGAGCGCAGTTTGCATAAAATGGTATTTACAATTTTTGTGACAAAAGTAAAAAAACTTTTATTACTTGACATTCTGCTTTGTATTGCTTAGACTAATAATAAGCTATCATGTTAAGGCTTCCCCTCAGCATGGCAAGGCTGGTTGAACTACTGCTCTCCACTCTACATTCCAATTACATATCTATACCTCTTTTCTAAAAGGTATCGTGATCCGCTCCCTAATTTAGAAAAGGCCGGTAAAAGCAATTGCTTTTACCGGCCTTTTTGCTTTTGGGGAAACTAATTATAAAGGAAGGTTTTCTTATGTCTATTGTATCGAAAGAAGATGCGATTAAACTGCTGGACCGCTTTGACCCTGAGGTTGCAGATCTTTTGCACGCAGAGGAAGAACGTCAGTTCCGCACAATCGGCTTGATTGCCTCTGAAAACATTGTCTCCCCCATTGCCTCCTGCTTAGAGGGATGTGTGTTTACCAACAAAAATACGGAGGGGTATCCCGGTAAGCGTTTTGTCGGAGGTTGCGAGAATTCGGATAAAGCCGAACTGCTTGGCCTTGAACGCCTCAAGAAATTATTCGGCGTGGAACATGCCAATATGCAGTCCGGCAATGCTACCATCGCCAATATGGCTGTCCTTACTGGCCTTCTCAATCCCGGTGATGTATTGCTTGGCATGAACCTGAGTGATGGCGGACACCTTAGCCATGGTGCTAAATTCCATTATAGTGGACGCGAGTTTCAGGCTTATCATTATGGACTTAACCGCGAGACTGAACGCATTGATATGGAGCAGGTTCGTTCCTTAGCGCTGGAGCACAGGCCGAGAATTATCGTCTGTGGTGCAAGTTCGTATCCTCGCTTGATTGACTATGCCGCATTTCGTGCTATTGCGGATGAGGTAGGGGCCTACCTGTGGGTCGATTGTGCTCATGATATCGGCCTTGTTGCTGGTGGTGCGATTCCATCGCCCGTGCCTTATGCGGATGTGGTTGCTGTAAGGAGTACGGAAGAACTGGACGTGTTGTTGGATGAAATTAGGACGTATGGAGGGTCACGAACATTTGTTAAGCTGAAAACGGTTTTTAGCAATAAAGAGATCCTATTGCCGTAGTTTTTTACCTGCTCAATCGAGTTGCTGGTTATTACCCAGTACACAACGTATGGTAGGATCGTTTCTGGGGCGACGGTGCGCTGTTCGTTTTTCAAGAATTTTGCAAGAGAAGCGCAGAGAAGGTCGTACCCACATTGGCAATCACGTAGACAATATCTACCACGAGGCAGTTTTTCTGAGAGGGCATCGTCCTCTGCCGGGGTTGAGTAGAGAAGAATTACGAATCATTTTGGCGTCGTGGGAAACAAATCTGAAACAGTCGAGCCGAAACGGTCCGAACTCCCGTTTTTTAGCGCAGCGTAATCGACGCGGAGCTGCATGCTGACTTAGAAACACTTATTTGGGAAAATGGCAGCAGGCAGGAGCCGCTTTAGGGCATCAACCTTTACCCGGATGAAAACGGAGAGGATTTTATCGAATTTGATTCTCTTATCAATATCCGCCCTCGACAGAATATCCGTGGCCGCGGCGTCAATGATCCTGCCATCCGCGAAAAGATCTGCGAGATCCATAGGCAGGTGGTTTGAATGAGCGAGTCTATGCTTCGTTACTTCGATGCGTTTGCGCTGATGCTGAGAAATTAGCGCAAACCCAGCAAATTATCTTAGATAATGTACAATAACTTGCGCAAATTGAAAAGAGCATAAAAGAAAACAACCATGAGCAAAACTCCAAAAGAGTAGTGATTGCAATGGTTCCCGGCCATGGCTGAAACCGAAAATCACTCCATTGATATAGAAAGCGGAGCCCCTTTTTGGTAAAATTGACTTGAGAGAAAACCAACCAGAAAGGGGCTGGCCGCTATC
>ULMZ01034823.1_pt1 | contig 11379 bp, 9 predicted proteins | sample 1951791 | NCBI WGS metagenome assembly ULMZ01 (sample SAMEA4835564, study PRJEB28245) | human gut metagenome | biome: gut microbiome; material: fecal sample | place: Denmark | collected 2008 | reverse complement strand
TGCCGGTCACGGGGGTATCCAGCCCCATGCCGGTGTACTGCCCGGCCACAATGTTCGCCATATCGCCGGTGGAGCGGGCCAGCACCTCGCCGGTGTCGGCATCGGCAAGTTCCAGGTGCAGCTCACCGGTGGGTTGGCCGTTGCTGGTGCCAAACACAAAGGCCATGGCCAGCAGGTCATTGTCGGTATCAAAGGTCTGGGCAGCGCCGTTGGCTTCGTCCAGCTCGGCGCTGTACTGGCTGTAATCATCGCTGATGCGCTCCGACAGGCTCTTGTCATTGTTGGGGCGCACCGCGGCCAACCAAACCAGCACCACGGCCAGCAGGCAGGCAGCAGCGGCGCACAAGGCGGTGCCCAGCGGGCTTTTCAGAAAATCCTTTATTTTGCTCATACGGGCTCCTCCCGGTTTTGGTGGTTCAGCGTTCAGGGGGTGTCCAAAACAAACACCGGAATATTTAACGTTTCAGCCGCACCCATCAAATCTTTGCGCCAAAGGCTTTTTTAACGGCGGCAGGCAGGCGGCCGTCCCGCAGCAGGATCTCTTCCACCGTGCCGCGCACAGCGCCCTCGCCGCCTTTTTGGCGGCAGATGAAATCCGCCCGCCCCAGCACAGGGCCGGCAGCATCGGCCGGGCAGGCCACAAAGCCGCACAGAGCCATGGCGGTCAAATCGTTCAGGTCATCGCCGCAATAGGCAACATCCTGCTTGGTCAGGCTGTGCTCAGCCATAAACCTGCTCAAAAAGGCGGCTTTGTCGTGTACGTTCTGGAACAGATAGTCAATGTGCAGGTCCTGGGCACGGCGGCGCACGGCTTCACATTCGCGCCCGGTGCAGATCATAACCTGCATCCCTGCCGCGCGGGCCAGCACGATCCCGGCCCCATCCTTGATGGCAAACTTTTTCAGCTCGTTGCCGGTGGAATCATAGTACACGCCGCCGTCTGTCATGGTGCCGTCTACATCCAGAACCAAAAGTCGAATCATGGGCAAACCTCGTTATTTTGCGTATTCGCTGGGGGTGATAAAGGTCACATCCAGCCCGCAGGCTTTGATGGCACCTGCCATGGCGGTGTTGAACGCAGCTCCGCGCCCGGTGTGGGCGTGCAGCAGGCTGTCGGCATAGGCGGGGGTACCGGGCTTGTAGCCATCGGCCCCGGCCAGCAGCACGGCCTTGGCACCGCACAGCCGCAGCAGCCGCAGCAGCATCAGTACACTGTTGCTGCCAAGGGATGCATTCTGCACATCCGGGGTAGCCAGCCGGTCATAATTGACCGCCAGCGCCCCCTGCGGCAGCGGCCGCAGGTTGGAGGTGAGCACAACAGGGCAGGGCAGGGCAGCAAGATCCAGCTTTTCAAACCGCTTGCTGTTGGTAAAAAATGCGTAATCCGGCTGGCAGAATTCCGGGCAGAAATTGGCTGAAACAATGCAGTCCGCCTTGGCGGCGGCCACAGCATTGCGCCCGGTTTCGTCCGCCAAGCTGGCACCGGGGGCCAGCACCAGCACGGTCTTGCCGCCAAACGCGGTGCGCAGGGTATCCAGCGCGGCGGTGTCGTCAATGGCGCGGTTCTGGTATTCGCGGTACAGGCGGTCGGCATAGTCTTTATCGTATGCGGTGGCCTTGCTGCGGTCAAAACCGGCCAGAATATGGTTGATGTCCCGGTTGGTCAAATCGCCTTTGTCCAGATAATGCTCGGCGTAATCGCGGTGCAGGTTGTACCGTGCGCTCAGGAAGTAAGCCGGGGTGTAACCCCAGGCTGTCTCGCCTTTCAGCGGGGCGATATGGTCCTGGATGGCGTCCATCATCTCGTCAATGTCATAATGGCAGCCAAGGGTCTCGTTCATATAGTCGGCAATCAGCTCAATGGGCAGGTTGCCGGGAATGCGCCCCATGCCCATCAGGCTGCCGTCCACAGTGGTATCGCGGCCCAGGTGCTTGTCCAGAAATTCCTGCGCCAGGCAGAAAGAGAGCGCCATGTTCTCATGCAGGTGCAGCCCCACGCGGATATCCGGGGCCAGGTTGTGGTCCACCAGGCTGACGATGCGCTCTAAGTCACGCCGCCGCATGCTGCCGAAGGTATCCACAATGGAGAACTGGTACGGGTGAATCTCGTTTACCTGGTCTAAAATCCACAGCAAGTCTTTGTCGGCATAGCCCATAATGTTGATGGGGTTGATGGACAGCTTGTACCCGCGGGCCTTGACTTCGCGGGCAAAATCCATGCCTTCGCGGATATCGTAATCGTGGGCGGTAATGCGCAGCATCTCAATGCCGTGCCCCTCATAAGGGGACAGCTTGGCAATGTCATAATTGGAGCGCATAGCCATGCCGCTGTACATGGTGCTGCCGGTGTGGGCAGGCAGCAGTCTGTTCAGTTCTTCAATGGTGTTGCAGACGGTTACATCGGGGTTGTAGCCATCCACATTGCGCAGAAAGCCCACTTCCACAATGTCAGTCCCGGCACGGGTCAGCGAGGCGATAATATCTTTGGCTGCAGCAAAGCCCCAGTTCCAGCTGTTCACATAGCCGCCGTCACGCAGGGTGCAGTCCAACAGTTTAATATCGGGCATTTATTCTTTTCCTTTCAGGATTTCGCTCACAAGGGCAAGGTCCTTGGGGGTGTCAACGCTCACAGTCTTGTACGGGCTGACGATGGCATGTACCTTGTGGCCGTTTTCCACAAAGCGCATCATATCGTTCTCTTCGGCTTTTTCCAGAATGGACTTCGGTGTTTCGTGGTAGAACGCCAGCGCCCGGCGGGAGTACAGCTGGATGCCGGTCACCTTCTCGTATTCAAAATCCAGCGTGCCTTTGGGGTAGGGAATGGGGCTGCGGGAGATCATCAAAATTTCCCGTGCGGCGTTGGTCACGACCTTCTGGTTGGAAAAATCGATCACATCCGCGGGGTGCTCCATCCGGTTGGTCAGCACGGCGACATAATACGGGTCCTCCGGCAGGGTATCCGGCAGAATCAAATCAAACGCCTTTACGTTGATCAGCGGCTCGTCACCCATGATCTGCAGATACAGGTCGGCTTCTACCTTGGTGGAAACCTCCCAGATGCGCCCGGTGGGGGTGTCATGGTCGGGGCTGGTCATGCAGTATTCCATGCCGTAGGTGCGGCAGGCTTCGGCAATGCGCTCATCGTCGGTGGCGATAAACACATCATCGAGCTTTTTGCACTTTTTGGCTTCCTGGTACACCCACCAGATCATGGGCTTGCCCAAAATATCCGCCAGCGGCTTGCCCGGCATCCGCGTGCTGGCATAACGGGCGGGAATAACGCCGATAAGTTTCATAGTAAGCAACCTCCTAAAAGAAGCATTGGCTCCCCTTTGAGGGGAGCTGTCCGCGCAGCGGACTGAGGGGTGGTTCCCTAAGAAAGAGTTATAGGGCAATACCGCATAATTCTAAGTGCCGATACGGCGAGCGAGGTGCGGCAGATGCCAAGCCAAAAGCGCAGATAATACTGGATGTCTTATCGAGCATTTTGGCAACGCAGATGCCGTGCCGCAGCTGCCGGAGCGGTGCTTAAGCCGCAAGGCGGGAATTGTGCGGTGTTGCCATAGATTGTTATGAAAATCTATTTGGATATCCGCATCAGAATCGTACGCTCAATTTCGGCTGCAACACCCTCCAAATTGAGAAGAACGTCCCGGTTGGAAAACCGCAGAACAAAAATACCAAACGCCTGCAAATAAGCAGTTCGGGCAGCATCCTGCTGCTGCCCCTGCGGTTCGTAATGCTGCGAACCGTCAATTTCAACTGCCAACTGAGCAGAAGCACAATAAAAATCAAGGATATAGGGCCCAACGCTCTTTTGGCGTGTGAATTTGTAGGGGCAGGGACGCAGATATTCATACCATAATTTGCGCTCCGCATCGGTCATATTTTTGCGCAGAGAACGAACATAGGCAAGATTGTTGGAATTATGCGGCAGGCGCATAGAATGGTACGTCCCCTTCCGGCTTATCATTTAGGCGGCAGTAAGGGAGCCACCCCTCCGACCTCGCTTGCGCTCGGCCACCTCCCCTCAAAGGGGAGGCATTACCCCTGCACCAACTTTTCTGCCTCTTCCAGCCCCACAAACACCTTTTCTTCCGCGGCGGTAAAGCCGCGCAGGACCCAGCTTTGCACGGTGACGGCGCGCTGGAATTTGAAGGGCAGGCAGAAATTGAGAACCTCGCTTGGCATGGTGCGGGGCAGGATAACAGCAGTAGGGAACAGCTTGGAATAATCCGTGGTATCCCGCGGGTGGGTTTTGATAAACAGCGGTTCTGTGCAGTATTTCTTGGCAACAGCCGCAAACATGGCGTCCTGGGTGGGCTGATCCATCAGGCCGTCCAGCACAAAGCTGCGGGGCAAAAGCAGGCAGGCACCCTGCACATGCTCCGGCAGGGGAACGGCCAAAAACACCCGGCGGATGATGGCTTTTTCTTCCTCCGTCAGGCTTTCCAGTAGCTGCGCTTTGGATACCGTTACCAGCTTGTCTACGCCAAAAATGCTGCACCGCGCGGCGTCTTCGCTTTCCACCGTGCGGCAGCAGGGGCTGTCGCCCCAGTAGCGGTAGGGGCCGCGGGGGTTGGTGCGCTGCTCGTCCAGCAGGTGCTGGTCAGGGTCCAACGTGCCGCCAAAGGTATCTTCGCACAGGGTATAAACCCGGCGCTCCCGCTGCAGGTAGCGCCCTAAAGCGCTCCAGTCATTGCTGATGTACACATGCCCCTTGGGCAGCGTAAAATACGGCTTGCGGAACGGGTGGCGCAGGCGGTAAAAGTCGCTTTCACTGTTCTGTGCGTCCAGCTTTTCCTCGTCCACGATCAAAACAGCGTCCCACAGATCCGGCGCGGCGTCCAGCAATTTAGCGCGCAGGGTTTCGGCTTCCGGCACACAGGTGCTCAGCACAAGGGTGGACTTGCCGGGGCGGCTGCGCAGCGCGCGCACCAGCGCGATTAACACATGATACAGCGTGTGGCAGATGAAAATATCACCCATCGTATCCATTCTCCAACACTTTGACCGGCGGGAAGTGGATGCGGCCCCAGCCCGGTGCCCATTCCGGCATGGTCAAATCGCCGGAGGTTACCTCAAACGCAAACTCGGTCACTGGCTTGTCCAGGCAGACAGCCTGGGTCAGCACGCCGTCAAACACATCCACATAGAAGAAATACTGGCCTTCGCCCAGCAGGCTGGGGTCAAACTCAAACTCGGTGGTATACAGCTTGCCGGGCACAGCGGCGCCCAGGTTGACCGGGTGGGTAATGCCCACGGGGGTCGAATCCCGGAAATGCAGGTTCAGCTTTAAGTGTACCCCGGTAAACGGCTCCGAAACACGCCAGGTAATGCGCACCCGAATTTTTTCGGTGTCCGCAAACACACTGGATTCCTTGCCCACAAAGTCCAGCGTTTCCAGCCGCATCCGCTTGCCTGCGCTGGCGTTCATGCGGGAAACATCCAGCAGGTCATAGTGGACCACGTTCACATCGGTGGTTTCCATATACACGGCAATGGCCTGTTCGACATCGCCGTCAAAGATCACGCGGCCCTGGTCCAGCACCACGCAGCGGGTGCACAGTTGGCGGATGGTGCTCATGTTGTGGCTGACGTACAGGACGGTGCGGCCCTCCTGCCCGGCAACATCGCTCATTTTGCCCAGGCATTTCTGCTGGAACTTCATATCGCCCACGGCCAGCACTTCGTCCATTACCATGATCTCGCTGTCCAGGTGGGCGGCAACGGAAAACGCCAGCTTGACGAACATGCCGCTGGAATACCGCTTGACGGGGGTATCAATAAAATCTCCGCACTCCGAAAATTCAATGATCTGGTCGATCTTGGAATCGACCTCGGCGCGGGTCATGCCCAGAATAGCGCCGTTCATGTAGATGTTCTCGCGGCCGGTCATCTCGTTGTTAAAGCCGGTGCCCACTTCCAGCATGGAAGCCACCCGCCCGCGCAGCCGGATCTCGCCCTCGGTGGGGGCGGTAATGCGGGACAAAATTTTGAGCAGGGTGGATTTGCCTGCGCCGTTGCGGCCGATAATGCCCAGCGCTTCGCCTTTGTACACGGTCAGGTCCACACCGTTCAGCGCCATAAAGGTTTTGCCAAACAGGCGGGCGTCCGTGCCGATCACGGTGTTGGGGTCCTCTTTGCCGCGCACACGGGCCCACCAGCTTTGCAGGTCATGCGTCAAAGTGCCGCCGCCGATCTGGCCCAGTTTGTATTGCTTTTTCAAGCCCGATACCTGAATGACGGGTACGCGCTGGTTTTGTGCATGTGTCTGGTTTTCCATCTGCGCCCCTCCTTACACGGTATCCATAAAGGTTTTTTCAATGCGGCTGAACAGCACCACGCCCAGCACAAGGGCGGCTGCGGTAACAATCAGGCTGTAGATCAGGCTGCCCACTTCCACGGTGCCGGTGCCAAGGGTGCCCATGCGGAACACTTCGATCGGTGCAGTCATCGGGTTCAAGCGCATCAGCATCTGCAGCCGGGGGGATTCCTCCAAGCTGGAAAGGGGATAGACCACAGGAGAAATGTACATCCACAGCTGCACACCAAAGCTCACAGCAATGGCAAGGTCACGGTACTTGGTGGTCAGGGCGGAAACGATAATGCCCACGCCCAGGCCCAGCAGCATGACTTCCAGCACCACCAGCGGCACGGCAAACGCCCAGGCCGTCAGGTGTACACCAGACCCGGTCACGGCAAAGTAGACCCAGAACAGAATGTACATGACAAACTGGATAAAGAAGTTGATCAGGCTGGTCAATACCTGGCTGATGGGGGTGGTAAGCCGTGGAAAATACACCTTGCCAAACACCTGGCTGTTGGCCACAAAGGTGTTGGCCGTGCCGTTGATGCAGGAGGCAAAAAAGGTCCACACCGTATTGCCTGCCATGTAGAACAAAAAGCTCGGCGTACCGTCCGTAGAAAGCCCGGCAATGCCGCCGAACACCACGTTGAACAGCACCGTGGTGATAAGCGGGTTCAGGATGATCCACAGCGGCCCCAGGATGGTCTGCTTGTACATGACGGTAAAGTTGCGCTTGACGAACATGACAATCAGGTCACGGTAGCGCCACAGCTCTTCCAGGTCCACATCAAACCAGCCGGTGCGCGGCCGAATGATGGTGGTCCATTGCGTGTTATCCCCGGCAGGGGTCTGGTTGCGTTGCTCTGCCATAAAAAGCCCTTTCAAAAATAGATATTTCAGGGGAATCCCCGATACATACTTATAGACAATTCATTGTACCATAATCCGCGGTAAAAAACAATGTTTGCACTGTGCAGAAAGCGCTGCCAAAACAAAAACCGCCCTGCAGGCCCGGAACAGGGGATGCAGAACGGTTCAAAGAGTTTATTTTGCGGTCAGCCTGCGCCAGCCGGTGCGCAGCAATGTCCAGCAGCCAAGCAGCAGCAGGGAAAGCAGGATGTCCCACCCGATGCGGCAGGGCAGCGTGAACAGAAGGCGGTCTTTTTGCCAGATGGCACTGGTAAACACATCCATATGGTGCACAAAGAACAGCCACAGGCTGTGCCGCCCCAAAAAGCTGAGCGCCGGCCGCAAAGCGTTATTGGCGTTCAGTTCACGGCACAGATGGCAGAAGATCCAGATGCCGCATACACTGATGGAAGCGCACAAAATGTAATTGGAGTATGTGCGGGAAGCAAGTTCAATATAAATGCCCTGCTGGCAGCACCATGCCCAGGGGATCAGCATGGCAAGGAAAAGCGGGACCCGGTAACGGTCCAACAGTGCCTGATGCTGGCGGAACAGCTGCCCCAATGTGAGGTACATGACAACGACCATTGCAACATCCAGACATTGGGGAAGATACTGTACCTGCCCGATGTATGCCCCGAACAGCATGACAATGAAACTGACGGCAAAATCCCCTTTGGGGAACAAAAGCCCCAGCAGCTCCCAGATCAGCTTGCCCCAGAACAGTGCAAACAAAAACCATGGCATGCCGCAGCTGGGAATGCCGTCGGCAGGGTTACCGCTGGCCCAGAACAGGGTGATGGCATTGTAGCGGGCAATATCCCACAGGTTGGTCAGGCTTCTGTCATCAGAAAGAAAAAAGTTCAGCAAAACGTTGAACACCTGCACCACACCCAGCACGGGAACGATCAGTGCAACAAAGTCCTTCCTGACCCGGCGGGCAAAACCCTGCCAGGTATCCGGGCGGCGGGCCGTATAGCCGGTCAGAAAGAAAAAGGTCGGCATGTGGAACGAAAAAATGAAATTGCGCATCAGGTTGCCATAGGGCAGGGTGTGCCCCACAATCACCAGAATCATGCACAGACCTTTGGCGGTATCAATCCAGTCAATGCGCTGGCGTACGGCAGGGTGCGGAGCGGCGGATTGTTGAACAGCAGTCATACGGCGGTCTCCTTCGGTCTGGACATCACTGCTGCTTGGGCGGGTTCTTTTTCTGTTTGTCATTGCAGTGTTCCTGGCAGCTGGCGCAGTTGCCGGTGCAGCCGCCGTGCCAGCCCTTTTCGCTGTTGGCAATAAAACCGATGGCAACGCCGAGCAGAACAAAAATAATAACCAGAACAAGGATACTTTGAAGTGACATGGAAAAAACCTCCCTATGGGTTAAGCGAAAACAAAGTGACAGGTGAATACGCTGCCCTTATGCCAACCCCAGCAAAACCCCTACACAGTGCACGGCAAACGCCACAACCCAGGCAATGCCGCACTGCATCAGTACCACACCCAGTGCAGCCCGGCCACCGCCCAGTTCCCGCTTGACAGCGGCAATGGCTGCAACACAGGGGGTATACAACAGCGTAAAGATCAGGAAAACCAGCGCAGTAAACGGGTTGAACAGCATGTTCAGCGCGCCGGTATCGCCGCCCAGCAGGACGGTCAGGGTGGAAACAACGCTTTCCTTGGCGGTAAAGCCGGTGATCAACGCAGTGGAAATGCGCCAGTCGCCAAAGCCAAGGGGCTTGAAGATGGGGGTGATCAGGCTGCCAACCAAAGCCAGAAGGCTGGAATCCGGGGTGGCAGCAACATTCAGGCGGGTGTCGAACGTCTGTAGGAACCAGATCACGACGGTTGCAACAAAGATAATTGTAAAGGCACGCTGAATAAAATCACGGGCCTTTTCCCAAATCAGCTGGCCGACGCTTTTGGGCGAAGGCAGGCGGTAGTTGGGCAGCTCCATCACAAAGGGTACCGGTTCACCGCGGAAACAGGTCTGCTTGAGGATCAGCGAATACAGTATACCACACAAAATGCCGAAAAGATAGAGGAAAATCATGACCGGTGCACGCCATACCCGCGGGAAAAACGCGGCGGTGAACAGCGCATAAATGGGCAGCTTGGCGGAACAGCTCATGAACGGGGTCAGCAAAATTGTCATGCGGCGGTCACGCTCACTGGAAAGGGTGCGGGTTGCCATAATGGGGGGACCCGAGCAGCCGAAGCCCACCAGCATGGGCACAAAGCTGCGGCCCGAAAGCCCAATGCGGCGCAGCAGTTTGTCCATAACAAAGGCCACGCGGGCCATATAACCGGTATCTTCCAGGATGGACAAAAAGAAGAACAGGATAACGATCGTGGGCAAAAAGCTCAGCACGCTGCCCACACCGGCAAAAATGCCGTCGATCACAAGGCTGTGCACCACCGGGTTGATCTGATACGCCGTCAGGGCGCGGTCCACAACGCCGGTAAACCAGTCGATGCCAAGGGTCATCCAGTCCGAAAGGGTGGAGCCCACTACGCCAAAGGTCAGCCAGAAAACAAGCGCCATAATGCCCGCAAAACAGGGCAAGGCAGTGTATTTGCCGGTCAGGATCTTATCAATGGCAACGCTGCGCTTATGCTCCAGGCTTTCGCCCGGCTTCACCACCGTGGCGGAGCATAGCTTTTCAATAAAGGTAAAGCGCATGTCCGCAAGGGCGGCTTCGCGGTCCAGCCCGGTCACGGTTTCCATTTCAGCAATGGCGTGGCCCAGTATATCTGTTTCGTTGGGGTTCAGCTGCAGGGCTTTTTCAATCAGGGTGTCTCCCTCCACCAGCTTGGTGGCGGCAAAGCGCAGCGGCAGCCCGGCGGCAGCGGCATGGTCCTCAATCAAATGTGCGACAGAATGGATGCAGCGATGCACCGCGCCCCTGGGGTCTGCTGGGTCACTGCCTGCCGTGCAGAAGTCGATGCGGCCCGGCAGCTCCCGGTAGCGCGCCACATGGATGGCATGTTCGATCAGCTCGTCAATGCCCTCATTTTTGGCGGCAGAAATGGGAACAACCGGAATGCCCAGCATTTCTTCCAGCTGGTTTACCATGATGGTGCCGCCGTTGGCGCGCACTTCGTCCATCATGTTCAGCGCCAGCACCATGGGGGTATCCAGCTCCATCAGCTGCATGGTCAGGTACAGGTTGCGCTCAATGTTGGAAGCATCCACAATGTTGATAATGCCGGACGGGTGCTCGCTCAGGATAAAATCCCGCGTGACAATCTCCTCGTTGGAGTAAGGGGACAGGGAATAAATGCCCGGCAGGTCCGTTACGGTGGCTTCCTTGTGGTTGCGGATCACGCCGTCCTTGCGGTCCACCGTAACGCCGGGAAAGTTGCCCACATGCTGGTTGGAGCCGGTCAGCTGGTTGAACAGCGTGGTTTTGCCGCAGTTCTGATTGCCGGCCAGGGCAAAGGTCAGCGGTGCACCGGCGGCAATGGGGGCGCCGGCTTTGCGCTCGTGGTAGCTGGCGGCTTTGTCCAGCTCGCCAACGCCGGGGTGGGCTACCACCTTGTGGCGCTCTTCGCTGGGGGCGGCGCGGTCCGTTGCGTGCACGCTGTCAATTTCAATTTTCTGCGCATCGGCCAGGCGCAGGGTCAGCTCATAACCACGCAGCTCCACTTCAATGGGGTCCCCCATGGGGGCCGTTTTGCGCAACGTTACCTCGGTGCCGGGGGTCAGCCCCATATCCAGCAGGTGGTGGCGCAGCTCGCCCTCACCGCCTACCACGCGGATGATTGCATCCTGCCCAATGTGCAGGTCACCTAATGTCAGCATATTGATTCCTCTTTTTTGTACGGCAAGGTAATGCAAGCCGGTTTATTTCGACTGAAAGGCATGAATTTCGCTCATGAACGCGTAAAGTTTACCACGTTTAACTTACGGCGTCAATATATCAGGAAAAACTGTGAAATGCAGGCTTGAAAAATGCACAATTTCTGGTGGGGCGGGCAGCCATCTTGCCGCAAAATGCTGAATTCGATATTTATACATTGACTTTGAATATTTATGTATTATACTAGAATTTATCCTGATGCAGCTCCGGAAAGAGGGAAAGTTCCGCCGCTGCGCCAGGGTGTATCTGAAAAGTCGAAAGTATCGTCTATTTCTACAAACGCAGCCGGATTTTGCGTTA
>ULMZ01059603.1_pt1 | contig 11410 bp, 8 predicted proteins | sample 1951791 | NCBI WGS metagenome assembly ULMZ01 (sample SAMEA4835564, study PRJEB28245) | human gut metagenome | biome: gut microbiome; material: fecal sample | place: Denmark | collected 2008 | reverse complement strand
CGGGATAAAGTGCAGGATGCACCGGTGTATCGAGGTGCCATCAATGACTGGTGGGGCAATGGCGTTGGAAGTACACCATATGCGGTGAAACATTACAAAGAGGCCGTACGACTGAACCATATCTGCGACCGACTGGAAGAAAAAACAGGGGTACATAACGAAGAACTGATTCAGGCATATGGCGATAATTCTCTTTTATATGCAGAGCACACCTGGGGTCATTCTGCTACGGTAACCAATCCGTATGATACCATGGTGACAAATCTGGATATGCGGAAAAACAGTTATGCATCCAAAGCACATGAGGCAGCAGCGATGCGTAAAAATGAGCAGTGCCATAAACTGGGTGATATTCTGCGCTATTATAATCTGTCCGGTAAAGTGAAGGCGGTCTCCACAAGCCATCAAAAGAGAGTATTTCCGGTAGAATTTTACGTAGAAACCTTAAGTCTTTCTGCAGTTAAAGTAACCGATGACAAAACAAAACAGGAGATGGAGGTGCAGCTGTCTGCTCATCCGCGCGGAGTCCTGATAAGTTTTCTGGCAGAATTTGAGCCAATGGAAGAGAAAACGTTCACGTACGAAGAGCAGCCGGCTCCGTCCCAGACCCTGTTCACCAGAACTGCCTGGGTAGGCGCAGAGCGGGTGCGCGATATTGTGAACACGTACGATCCGGAAAGTTACAAACTGCCTTACGGTCTGGAAAACGATTTCTTTCAGATCAAATGGAAAGTCGGAGAGGGTATTACCTCCTTTTACAATAAAAAAGCAGAGGTTGAAATGTGCAAATCCGGTCTGGAAACGTTCTTCACGCCGGTTTATGAACGCACCGAAATACGGAAGGGGGTTTATGCGGAACGCAGTCTGATCGGAAGAAATATCCGCGGACTTCACGCAGAGCAGTATCAGGGTGACCTTACGGATGTGAAAATTCTGGATCACGGACCGGTGTTTACCAAAGTAGAACTGATCTTTACCCTGGAGGGAACGTATCACAGCAGTGTTGTGATCAAAATGTACCGTCATCTTCCGAAAATTGAGTTTTCTTACCGGGTAGCAAAAACATTAAGCGAGGATATCGAAAGCCTGTACCTTCCGTTATCGTTAAATCTTCCGAATGCGGAAGTGATGATCCAGAACGGAGGTGTTACCATGCGCCCTGGTATTGATCAGCTTCCTGGCACCAATATGGAATACTATATTGCGGATGAAGGGCTCGTTTACCGGACAAAAGATCAGACGATTCTGGTTAATACTTTTGACACACCGTTACTTTACATGGGGGAGATGGAATCCCACCCAATCCTTCTGTGCGATAACAAAGAGGAGAATAATAAACGGCCGGTTTACAGCTGGATTATGAATAACACATGGGAAACAAACTTCAAGATGGACCTGTCCGGATTCAGTGAGTTCCGTTATGGAGTGGAGATTGTGGAGCAGGGAACCGCAGAGAAAGATATGGAAAGCCTGTCAGATAATGACAAGGGTGTGGTTACCTTTATTTGCGGGTAATCATTGTTCCGCGGTTTTACGGCGGTGTCAGGCAATGAGGCCATGGCTGTCTGGCGGTAGTATGAAAAACAGCAGAAGATGAAAAAAGACAGCGGGGAGTATGACAATTAGACGAAAAAGTCAGACTTTCCGCTGCTTTTTCGTTAAAAATGAAAACAGGCGAAAAAGTACTGCGTTAATATTAAGATGTTATGTGACTTAACACAAGAACACAGATTTTCTGTCTAAAAAATCAAAAGAAACAGAAGAATACTCCTCGATCTATACAAATTAGGACTGGAAAATAAGAATTTTAATATACAAAATAACGAAAAGGCTATTGACAATCTTTCTAAAAGATGTTAACATCTAAACACAAGTTAAGAAACAAATAGAGGGGCTGTTGGTAACATGGCAGAGAGAAAATCAGTATCCATGCAGGACCTGGCAGATAAGCTGGGCATCAGTAAAGTAACAGTTTCCAAGGCGCTGAACGGAAAAGACGGCGTGGGAGAAGAACTGAAAGAAAAGATTTTTGCGCTTGCGAGAGAATCCGGTTATGTCCTTCCGGACTACGGAAAACGGAAGAGCAAAAAAGTCGGTATCATCATGAGTCCGCGGTTCAGCTCCGGAGACGAAGGAAAATTTTATATGGCAATGTACGAGCGGATCATCTACGAGCTGCAGAGAGCATCCTGTTCGAGTATCATGATTTCTCCGACAACAGCAACACTCCCGTCGGACATGAACACGATACAGACCAGAGGGCTGTTCGACGGCCTGATCTTTCTTGGTATTCTCGATAAGGGTGTCCGGGAGCAGATTGCACAGATTGATCTCCCGAAGGTGTATGTGGACATCTACGATCGAACCCACAAATCCGATTCCGTCATCACCGAGAATATTTACAGCTCCTATGAGCTGACCAATTACCTGATCCAGCAGGGCCACACAGACATCGGATTTGTCGGAACCGTAGGAAGTACAACCAGTATTTCCGACCGATATCTCGGATATCTGCGGAGAATGCTGGAGGAGGGAATTTCCCCGAAAAATGAGTGGAGAATCCCGGACCGAAGCGATGAAGGCATTGCCATTCCGCTTTTGCTACCGGAGAAGCTGCCCACCGCATTTGTCTGTAACTGCGATGCCACCGCATTCAAATTAGTGCAGGCATTAAAAGAGCGTGGAATCTGCGTACCGGAGGATGTTTCCGTGACCGGTTTTGATGATTCCATTTATGCACAACTGTGCAGTCCGTCGCTCACCACGGTTGCGGTTGACACCGACGCGATTGCACGTCTTGCGGCAAAACGTATGATCAAACATATGAATGAACCGCAGAAAAAGAGCGGCGAGGTATACCGCATTCCCGGAAAGATTATTTACCGGGATTCCGTTTGTAAGATAAACGGATCAAGTGATAAGCCCGAGCAATCGGGAGAAGGAGGAAAAAATCTTGAGTAAACCAAGCAAAAAGAAAAAAGGACGCTGGACCAAGAATGACACGGAGCTGACCGTCATGGCGCTGCCGACCACCATCTGGTATATTCTGTTCTGCTTCCTGCCTATGTTCGGTCTGATCATTGCGTTCAAGAATTACAAAATCACCGGCGGAAAGAGTTTCATTTATAACCTGCTCCACAGTGACTGGGCCGGCTTCAAAAACTTTTCGTTCCTGATCAGATCCAACGACCTGTTCGTCATCCTGAGAAACACAATCCTGTATAACCTTGCATTTATCGTTCTTGGTATGGTATTTTCCGTAGGACTGGCTATCATGATCAGCCTGCTGCACAAAAAAAGAGCGTCGAAGGTATATCAGACGATGATGTTCTTCCCATATTTCATGTCATGGGTTGTAGCTTCCTACTTCCTGGATGCATTCCTGAACCAGGACAACGGTCTGATCAACAGTATAATGAGAAATGCAGGCAAGGAACCGATTCAGTGGTACATGAGTGCCGGTGTATGGCCATTTATCCTGATCTTCATGTATCTGTGGAAATCTACCGGATACAACATGGTTATCTACCTGTCCAGCATTTCCGGTATTGATACCACACTGTACGAGGCAGCCGTTATGGACGGCGCCAACAAGAGACAGCAGGTATGGCACATTACCCTGCCTTGCTTAAAGAGTGTCATCATCATGATGTTCATTCTGAATGTCGGAAAGGTCTTCTACTCCGACTTCGGACTGTTCTTCCAGCTTTCTCAGGGAGCAAGCGGTTCGATCTTCAAAACGACAGCAACTATCGACACATATGTATACAACGCACTGCAGTCTTCCACTCCGATCGGAATGACTTCTGCGGCAACATTCTTCCAGTCTGTTGCATGCTGCATCACCATCCTTCTTGCCAATGCCATTGTGAAGAAGATTGATGAAGACAGCGCGATTATTTAAGGAGGTACGAAAATGGCAAAAAAGAAAAAAGATCTTGATCTGGCTTCCTCTTCACATTTAAATCAGATCCAGGGATCTACAAATGCAATTTTCAATGTTATTTTTGTGATCCTCGCCCTGGCCTGTATTATCCCGGTGGTATTCATTTTTATGATCTCGATTTCTTCCGAGCATTCGATCAAGATGAACGGCTACCAGTTTATTCCGAGCGCATACTCGCTGGATTCCTACAAATTCCTTCTTCGGGAAGGACAGATGATCCTGACAGCACTTGGCGTTTCCGTTGCGGTAACGGTTATCGGTACGGTAATCGGAGTTGCCCTTACAATGCTGATGGGTTACGTTCTTTCCAGAAGCACCTACAAACTGAACGGATTCTTCACCATGGTCGTTTTTATTCCAATGATCTTCAATGGTGGTATGATTTCTTCTTATGTAGTTAACACACAGTTCCTCAACCTGAAAAACAGTATCTGGGCGCTGATCCTTCCGCTTTGTGTTTCTTCGTTCAACGTTGTTATCTGTAAAACGTTCTTCAAGACCAACATTCCGGAATCCATCATTGAGTCGGCACAGATCGACGGAGCAACTCAGTTCCAGATTTTCGGAAAGATCGCCCTGCCGCTGTCGAAACCGCTGATGGCAACGATCGCCCTGTTCCTCACCTTTGGTTACTGGAACGACTGGTTCCAGTCTTCCCTGTACATCAGCGATACCAAGCTGTATTCTCTGCAGGCGCTGCTGGATCACGTACAGAGAAACATTGAGATGATGGCAAATAACCCGTCCCTTGGCGTTACCACGGCACAGTACATGAACTCGATGCCAAAAGAGGGTGCCCGTATGGCGATGGCAATCATCATCATCATCCCGATCGCATGCTGCTATCCGTTCTTCCAGAAATACTTCATTTCCGGTCTGACGGTCGGTGCGGTAAAAGGCTGATCGACCATTTACCTTTATGGATCTCATACTGAAGCAAAAGGCTTCGGTTAAGGATAATTTCAACATTCTATATTTTATATCAGGAGGATGCTACAATGAAAAAGAAACAGTTTTTAGCTCTTGCACTTTCTGCTGTTATGGCCGGTGGCATGCTGGCAGGCTGCGGAAGCAGCAACGGAAGCAGCAGCTCTTCAAAGAGTGATGCAAAAGATGAAGTTGTTACACTGAAATGGATTCAGGTTGGTAACGGAATGCCGAAGGATTATGATGAGTGGCTTGCACAGATCAACCCATATCTGGAGGAGAAAATCGGCGTTAATGTAGACATGGAGATCGTTCCGTGGGGTGACTGGGATAACAGAAGAAGCGTTATCACAAACTCCGGCGAGTATTTCGATATCCTGTTCACCGACCAGAACCGTTACTCTTCTGAGGTGAACACCGGCGCACTGATGGACATTACAGATCTGCTCAAAGACAACGCTTCCGAGCTGTATGACATGATTCCGGAAGATTACTGGAAAGCAGTAGAAGTAAATGGAAAAATCTACGGCGTACCGACCTACAAAGACAGCTCCCTTTCCGAGTACTTTGTATGGGATCAGGATATTGCAGACAAATATAACATTGATGTAAATTCTGTAACAGATTTCAATACTCTGTACGATGCTCTGAAGACAGTAAAAGAGGGCGAAGGCGGATCTCCGTACTTCATGTCCAAAAATGGTGCAAACTTCCTGCTGAATCTGAACTACGATGATTTAAGCTCCGGACTTCCGGCAATCGGCGTTAAATACGGCGATGACACCAAGACCGTTGTCAATCCGCTGGATGACGAAGAAATCCTTTCCAACCTGGACATTGTTCGTAAAATGTATCAGGAAGGTATCATCAACGGAGATGCTCCGACAGCAGATGATTCCAGCAAATACGCAATGTTCTTTGCTGCACAGGGATGGAGCGGCGCTGCAAAAACAACATGGGGCCCGAACAATGGTATCGCCAATTGTTCAGCAGTACAGTATGGCAACACAGTCGTTTCCAACACAACCGTACGTGGTTCCATCAATGGTATCTACTCCGGATGCAAACACCCGGACAAAGCACTTCAGCTTCTGAACCTGGTAAACACCGATTCCAAAGTGCGTGACTGGTTCTACTATGGAGCAGAAGGAAAAGACTTCGAGTACACCGATGACAATAAAGTACACCGCCTGACCACTGACTGGGGCATGGCCGGATATACCCAGGGTACTTTCTTCAATGTAACACAGACAGACGATGTTGACTTCAACCAGTGGGATGAAGTAGAAGAGCTGAATGAGAAAGCAACTCCGTCTGAGATGCTTGGATTCAACCTTGATACCTCCAACATCGAAACCGAGCTTGCAAACTGCCGTGCCGTATATGAGAAATACTATTCTGAGTTATTCACCGGTGCACAGGATCCGAGAGAGCTTGTAAAAACAATCGATGCAGAGCTTGAGACCGCAGGCTGGGAGACCATCCGCGAAGAAGCTCAGAAACAGATTGACGCACAGAAATAAGTCTGATACATTAATTTTATAAGAACTACAACAGGGCATTTTCGCTTGCGGAGATGCCCTGTTGCAGAATAACGGGAAATGAGAAAAATTGAGCGAAAGGATGAAAAAAGAATGAAAGAGACCTTACCAAAGTCCATTCAGGAACTGATTTTAAGCCTGAGAGAAAAACTGAAAGACGAGCCGGAAATCGTTGATATGTTTGAGCGATGCTACTCCAATACCCTCGACACAACCGTAAAGAAAATGGAGGACGGCAGCACCTACGTCATCACCGGAGATATCCCGGCAATGTGGCTGCGTGACTCGGTAGCACAGCTGCGCCCGTACCTTGTTCCGGCGCAGAACGACCCGGAGTTGGCTGACCTGATCGCAGGCCTCATCCGCCGCCAGTTTATGTGCATCAACATCGATCCATACGCAAACGCATTCAACGAAGGACCGAACGGCAACTGCTGGGAGAAGGACGAGACCGATATGGGACCGTGGATCTGGGAGAGAAAGTATGAGATCGATTCTCTCTGCTATCCGCTGCAGTTCTCCTATCTGTTCTGGAAGAACACCGGAAGAACGGATCAGTTTGACGAGGTTTTCTGGGAAGGTGTTGACAAAATCCTGACTGTATTTGAGACTGAAATGAATCACGAGGAGAAATCCCCGTACAGCTTCATCCGTAAAAACTGCTCCTACACGGATACGCTTTCCCGCGACGGAAAAGGTGCGCAGGTAAAATCCGGCATCGGCCTGATCTGGTCCGGCTTCCGTCCAAGCGATGATTCCTGCCGTTACGGTTACCTGATCCCGTCTAACATGTTTGCGGTTGTTGTTCTGAATTATCTGAAAGAGATCGCGGATTTCGTCGGCGGGAAAGAGGAAATTGCAAAGAAAGCAGAAGAGATGGCAAAGACCGTAAAACAGGCCATCGAGACTTACGGTACTACCCATATCTGGGGACTTGGCGATGTTTATGCTTACGAGGTAGACGGCTTTGGCCAGTATAATCTGATGGACGATGCCAATGTACCGAGTCTTCTGGCTATGAGCTATCTCGGCTACGAGCCGGAAAGCCAGGAAGTGGCTGACAACACAAGAAAGCTGATCTTAAGCGAGGCAAACCCGTTCTACTATTCCGGAACAAAGCTTTCCGGAATCGGAAGTCCGCACACACCGGTCCGCTACGTATGGCACATCTCCAAAGCCATCGAGGGACTGACCGCACTGACAAAAGAGGAGAAACATCAGATGATCCACGAACTGATGGCAACCGACGGCGGTACAGGACTGATGCACGAGGGTGTTTTCGTAGATGATCCGACCGTTTACACCAGAGAGTGGTTCTCCTGGGCAAACGCAATGTTCTGTGAGCTGGTAATGCAGTATTGCGGATATGAGATTAAGAAATAAACAAAAAGAAAAACGAAAAAGATAGAAAAGAGGAGGCTGTGTTCGCTGCACAGCCTCCTCTTTTCATCTACACCAAAGAAAACTGTCAGTAACAGTTTCCCTGAAAGGAGGGACAGCAGTGGGGAGAATACTGCTGTCCCAGGGGAACATGGGATTTTCATTTTGATTCATTTCTCTGCCCACGGGGTATTATACACAGTTTTTTGCGATATGTAAAAGATATAATTGATATGAAAGATATAATAAATTGGCATGACGAAGAAATGTAAAAGAATCTGAGCATCAGAAAATCTTAGGAAATCTATTGGGATTTCTTTGGAAAAGAAGAAGCGGAATCCTAAGAATGTTTTGGTAGAATCCTCTTATCAAGTGAAGATGAGAGAGGAAAGAACATGACCTGGAAAAACGAGAAAAAATCAAAAGCATTACTTGTGGTATTCGGCATTTACCTGGCGCTGCTTGTCTGGTGCATTTTATTCAAATTCGCCCTGCGCCCGGAAGAAATTCCGCACCTGCGGGGGATTAATCTGATTCCGTATGCGGCGTCGGTTGTGGTGAACGGGAAAGTGCAGATTAGTGAAATTATCGAAAATATGCTGGTCTTTCTGCCGTTCGGTCTCTGCATCTCAGCCTTCTATCCGGACAGCGAAATCCAGAACCGCATTCTCCTTGCATCGGGACTGAGCCTGTTTTTTGAGGTGACGCAGTATATTTTTGCGATCGGCGCGAGTGATATTACGGATGTGATCGATAATACGCTTGGCGCGGTGATCGGAATTCTATTGTATCTGGGGATGAAAAAATCTGGAAAGAGAAGACGGGAAAGATCATTACCATTCTGGGAGCGGTGCTGGAAGTGCTGTTTCTGGCGTTGTTGTTTTTTACGTTTGCGGCGAATGGGATGTTTTAAGATTGGAATTCAGGAAAGGATAGTGTATAATCGAGAAAAGGACAAATTCCGAAAGCAGGTGTGATGGATGGAAAAAGTAATCAGTATAGAAAAACAGAATTTTGCATCCTTAAGGGAAAACCATTATCACAGTTATAAGGAATGGAAAGGGGATTTTTACTTATGGCAATTACAGAGACAAAAACAAAATATGGACAGGTTCATGGTGTGCAAAAAGACGGCTACACGGTATTCCGCGGCGTTCCGTACGCAAAGCCGCCGGTAGGCGAAAAACGATTCTGCCCGCCGGAAGAGCCGGCGTGCTGGGAGGGCGTTTATAAGGCGGATCATTTCGGATGCGTCTGCCCGCAGACCGAGCATGAGCCGGACTCCTTCTATGGAAAAGAATTTTATCTCGACCCGGAATTCGGCATGAAGCAGAGTGAGGACTGTCTGTACTTAAATATCTGGACACCGGCAAATACAGTGGATGAAAAACTGCCGGTTGCTTTCTGGATTCACGGCGGCGCGTTTATGCACGGCTTCAGCCACGAATCCGAATTTGATGGAGCTGCTTACTGCGAACGCGGAGTGATTCTCGTTACGATCAATTACCGTCTCGGTGCTTTCGGATTTTTGGCACATCCGTGGCTGTCCGAGGAGAGCGGTGTCGGAAGAAGCGGAAACTACGCGATTCTCGACCAGATCGCAGCACTGAAATGGGTAAAAGAAAATATCGCAGCATTCGGCGGCGACCCGGAAAATATCACCGTATTCGGCCAGTCCGCGGGATGCATGAGCGTACAGACACTCGTCAGTTCTCCGCTGACTGAAAACTGGATCAGCAAAGCCATTTTCCAGAGCGCCGGCGGCTACGACACCGGACCGAACCGCGATATGCCGCTTTCCGAGGCAGAAACCATCGGCCAGGAATTTGTGGAGCTTAGCGGAGCAAAAACACTCGAAGAACTGCGTGCGATTCCGGCTGAGAAAATTGTGGAGCTACAGGAGGAGTTTGGCCGCGTAAATCCATCGAGAATGCTGAGCTTCGTACCGAACATCGACAATCACCTGCTGACCTGCGGCTATAACGAGGCAGTAACCGAAGGAAAAATCAAAGACATCCCATACATGCTCGGATCAACCGCAGACGACATCGGCGTGTTCCCGGAGATGAAAGAAAAAGGTGAGCACGGCGGCATCTATAAGGGATGCATCAACTGGAGCCTTGCGCTGGAAAAACTCGGAAGAAAACCGGCTTACGTTTACTACTTCACCCGTGCCCTGTTAGGTGACGACGCCGGAGCGTTCCATTCCTCCGAACTCTGGTACATGTTCGGAACCCTGGGCCGAAGCTGGCGCCCGAAAACCGAAGGCGACTATGCCCTCAGCAAAGAAATGATGGACGACTGGACCAATTTCATGAAAACCGGAAACCCGAACGCAGAGGGAAAAGACGACTGGAAACCATGCACAAAGGACGACCCGTATGTGCAGGTGCTGGATGTGAGAAAATAAGCAGAAGGAAATAAAAATGGCAATCGAATATAAAAGACTTACCCAAAAGGAACTGGATCTTTTCATTCAGATGAGAATCCATCAGCTTCGCGAAGAGGGGGCAAAAGAAGAAATTGATTTAGCACCTGCGTTAAAAGATTACTATGAACGTCATATGGCGGATGGTACTTTTGTATCTTGGATTGCTGTTGACGGAGAGAGCATCATCGCAACAAGTGGAATGTCATTTGTAGAAAAACCTCCATACTTTGGATGCCCGAGCGGCAGAATTGGATTACTGTCCAGTATGTTTACAGATCCGGCGTATCGAAGAAGAGGTATTGCAAAAGAATTGCTGTCCCGTGTGATAGAAGATGCAAAAGAATATGGATGCGGAACAATACAGATTACGGCATCGGATATGGGCGTTAAGTTGTATACAGATTTTGGATTTGTGCACAATGGGAATTTTATGCAGTATAAATTGTAATGTCCCTCAGAAAGAGATATTCTCTCCACTGGCTGCGATATTGGAAAAATATTCAAAGAAAGAGGAAAAATTAGAATAAAGAAAGAGCAGCATTTTACCGGCGTGTGAAAGGTAAAAATGCTGCTCTTTTTGCGTGGCAGAATCAGTCGTCCAGATCGTTGCGCTCGCGGAAGATCTGATAAATGGTGTCGATCAGTTCATCGTCATCGAGGCCTTCGAACTCGGCTTCGTTGACATCGAGATTCTCGGAAATGATGCGCAGAATGTGTACCGGTTCGTCATCGCCGCCGTCGGCCGGGTAGAGAACGGCGTATTCATCCTCCTTGTATTCTACGATATCCAGAAGCTCAAAACGGACAGAATTTCCGTCCTGATCGGTAAGGACAATAAGATTGGAATCCATAATTGCAATATACTCCTTTATGTGTTATTTTTGCCGCTCAAAAACATGCAAATATAAATTTATTATACTATGAGCAATTGGATTTGAAAAGAAAAAAGTGTCTGGTGCGATACGCTTGATATTTTGCGCCGATACGGTATAATGACAACAGAGTAAAAACTGGCGGCTGTGGCCGTACCCGGAAAAATTGGGGGGAAAGGAAGAACTTATGAATTATCAGGTATTAGATGTCAAAGTAAAAGATACAGAAGAAACTGCAAAATTATATACGTATTTTCTGGACAACTCGCGTGAGATTGCTCCGGAACGCGTGCGTCCGGTCATCGTGATCTGC
>ULMZ01060995.1_pt1 | contig 11747 bp, 8 predicted proteins | sample 1951791 | NCBI WGS metagenome assembly ULMZ01 (sample SAMEA4835564, study PRJEB28245) | human gut metagenome | biome: gut microbiome; material: fecal sample | place: Denmark | collected 2008 | reverse complement strand
CCACGGGGCTGAGAGATGGTGATGGAAACTGATGGGCCCGGCCCGTAGGGCCTGAGTCTAACCTCCAGCCACCCACTCCCCTTTTCACTCATTTCCCGTGGCTCACTTAACGCATATGATTCAAGCCACGATAAAAAGAGGAACAAGCATCCTACCTGTTCCTCTTTTCCGTTCCCATCGTGAGTCGTCAGACAACAGATATCAGAAGGAAAAGCGGCTTTGCCGCTGGAAACATTCTTCACTCTTCCCGCTTTACTTATTTTCAATGGCTCTCCCTTGCATACCGGGATAACTTTCATAGACCTATTAATAAACTCACTTAGCGCATATTTTGTGGTTTGGCTCTTATCATATCATTGAATCTACGATATTTTACACGGTTTCTTATTATTGCAGCATATAATAGTCCTTCATACTGCTTATAATTAATGGTCCCTAGATAATTTTTAGCAATGTAATCAAATTCATCAAAATCATATTGTATAATATATCCTCCCAACGAGAGAACGCTTTTATCTTTTTTGGATATTGGGTTCATCGCACTATTTACATCGAGAGCCTTATTATATTGATCAATAAACTCATTATATTGTTTGAGTAATAAAGCCAAATATCGTGCACAAATTTCTATATTTTTGATTGGATTCATAAGTAACGGTAAAGCTTCACCTTTTGAAACATCTAGCAATCTACTTGCCGTTGATAGCTTGATCTGTCCCAGTCCCAATGACATATCTTTCTTTAGTACAATCCCCGGGAAAAGACTTACCAGAAATTTTTCTTGGAGTTGATGACATATAGATCCTCTATTAAATTCCTCTATGAGCAAAATCGTCATTAGAATTTCTGAATCTATGTTATTTTTATCCGACATGTCATTTATTAGTTTTTTATAATTCCATGCTGTACCAAATCTATCATTTTGCAATACATTAAGATTCCTGAGCATGACAGCAGTATCAGTGTGCAAAAAGTCGATCCTTGCTAGATTGAAATAATCTGATTTTCTTATAACTTGAAACTGGATAAATATTGGTATTAAGTAAATTGCTACACCAATCATGAAATTTATGGAAGGATACGTTGTGTCAAAATACCCTTTCTCGCCAGCCAATGGCGGTACAATAAATTCAAGACATGCAAATCCCATCAGGAGTAAAATTGCAATATAAAATAAGTTGATAAATAGGAGTTCAAATCTTAATGCTCCTCTCCAAAACTTATACAATTTATACCTTTGTATTACAGGAAGAATCTGAATAATTCCAACCAGAAGTAACGCCGTATAATAGACAGTATGACTTGTGATTTTGAATTCATAGTATCCGAATAAGATTATCGCTCCAATAAAAGCAAGTCGAACATTGGACGCTGTCCAAAACCGCTTCATATCAAAGAAGTAAACCACCTCATTAAGGACAAAATATCCTTTAGGAATAAAGGTCTTATGAGCTTTAAAGCTTAGATAGAATAAAACCGTGAAAATAAGAATTTCAAGTAGTTCCTTTCCATCATGTATTGAGTATAGCAACTACAACCTCCTAATTAACCATACAAATAAATGCACATCATAAAGCATTTACAATGTAATCCATGGCTCTATCATCCTTGTTTGATAAGCATTCAATACGAAGAAGTCTTTTCTTACATCATCTGTCAGTTTCAACTTAGGAACATAGAAGGTACGAATATCCGGTTTTACCAGAGATATATGGATATACTGGTTAAAGTAACCCGACAGTACTGAATTAACATTTGATAGCAAGTAAGGGCCAAATCGTACAGCATATAAAATAATATTCGCTGCGAGTGCGTTTAATGCTGTATCCAAAGAAGCTTCCGAAAAGCCTTTGGACCTATCATGTTTTACACGATTATATCGATCATACCATTTAAGAGACTTTGTAGGCTTCTTACTCTCCCAACCTGTAAATGGCTGGAATGACTTTAAATCTGAATAGGACTTAAATGTGATCTCGAATTCTGCGAGGTGTGCCATTTCTTTCAGTTGAACAAAATCTCTGGACATAAAATCTTTTCCCTGAGGAGAAATTTTATTTGCTCGCAATATATTCCTGCATTGATTTTCAAATTCTGTACATGCAAGAATAATTAGCTCCCTGATACGATGACCATAGCAGGATAAATTACGATTAACCGGCTCTATGTAAGAGAAAATATCAATGAGCTTTTGAAATAACAAAAACAATGCCTGGTCCTCATCTTCTTTCTCAAAAGAATTATATTTAAGTCCCTGCTGCAGTTCATCATACGTATACAGTCCCGGTCTCCATAATGAAGGATGCGCGGTACCAACATCCTCATACATAGCTCGAATATCTTCTGCTCCAAAATGATTTATAGCCCACTGCTCCAACGATAATTCTTCCTTTTTCCCCTCTATTACAGAAAGTCCTGGGCAAATAGTATATAGTCCACTTCCATACCCATATATATGAACATAGAAATTACCAATTTCATAGGCATATCCTAATGGACATTTTTTATTTACTGGATCATTCGGATCCCAATTCGGCAGTGTTATTTTCGTATTTTTATAACAGATAGCCTTCATCAAATCACTTCTTTCAGTGTGCTACAGATTCTTTCTCTCGCTCAGTTATTGCTATTAGACATCTCATTCTCAGTTCTCAATGGCGGGCTAGAACAAATATTTCTATATATTATTATACAACATACTACATACTACGGATACACATAAAAAATCCGGAAAACACACCATTCATCGTGCTTCCCGGATTTTATTCTACTTTTATTTTTTTCAAAAACAATCCCTTACAATTCCGGCCCCTTCAGGTACTCCCTGAACTGTTCCCTCAGTTCTTCTCTCCACAGTGCAAAGTCCACCACCGCTTTGAGATAACACAGCCAACACTAACTTGTAACCGATAACGATATCGGCGATTCTTATTCAAGCTTTAAAAATTTTTCTTCAACTATAAGATAAAGTTTAGCCAATTTACGCCCTACAACTTCGTAAATACTACCCGTAGCCGGAGCAAAAAAATGGAACAGCTTTCTTCTCATGGCATCCAACAGAATACATACAATAAAAATACCGATAACTGTCACAATCATATGCCCCAACAGATGAAACAGGCTGCCGTTATAAGCTGATGATACATGAATCCAGTGACCCCATAGTTCTTTGGCCACATGTTGGTTCATGTGAATCAGATAGACACCAAACGTCAATGGTCCAAGCCAGAGGATGATCTTTCTTAGCCAATTTCTCCCAATTTCCATCTTGTAGAAAATAAAAAAGAGAGCTATTGCTGCCAGCCATACGGTGGGTGAATTGTAGTTATAGAAGCCATTCAATCCAAAGTTTCCTACTTTAAAGCCCTCTTTTCGAAGCAGCCAATGAACCGGCCAGGATGATACAAATGTCAGCATGCAGCATAGGAGATATACAACGGTAGCCTTACTGCGGCCCATCGTTAATTTCCAAAGTCTTATGTAACCACCCCAGAAGTATAGGACAATAAACCAGAGTACTGAATATCCTCCCTCTACCTTGAAAGGATCTGATTCTGGCCTGAAAAAACTGTATACCCCAAAAAGGAGCGTCATAACAGTCAGAAATCGAAAATACTGTTTCTTTGTCATGGATCTGGCAAAATGCCCCAAAAAGGGCGTCAGAAGGTACATCCCAAAATAAGCGGTCACAAACCAGTACGCATTGTATCTGATAGGAAAGAGTACATGGAATAAGTCTTTCCAGTGGAATCCCGGATGGAGCATCAGATGCATAATGAAGAAAAGAATCGTATAGAATGCCACCTGGCACCATAAAGAAACCACTTTACGTACATGAAAATCTTTCTTAACCACCAGAAAATAGCCGCTGATCAGCACATAGCAGTTCACTGCCACAAACAAAAAAGCTTCTAAAAGCCATGCAATCTTTTGATTCAGTCCATGCGCCTGGAAGAGTACTCCTCCAAACAGAAGGTAATGAAGCCCCACAATCATGAGCATGGTAATCACACGCAATAATTCAATTCCCGATTGCCGCTGATGGGACGCCTTACTTGCGACACTAATATTCGAAGTTAGCGGGGTCTGTTGTGCAGCAGTTATCCCACTCTTCTCTCTTCCCTCTTCACTCTTCCCTATTTCTACCTTGTCTGTCTGTCTGTCTGTCTGTCTGTCTGTCAAAAGCATGCTCCATCGTATCTCCCCAGTCAATACCTTTGAATTTCAAATATCCATCCTATTTACATGGTACAGGTTAAAAAGTGTATCTTATAAAGCATAGATATTTATTTATAATATGTCAAGAGATAGTAGCAATGTAGATACTAATAACCATCGACCCGATTCCAGAAAAGAAAAAGACCAATAGTTGGCATTACCTACTACTGGTCTTTACTTTTTTTACTTACAGATTTAGCCCTTTCAGGTATTCCCTGAACTGTTCTCCCAGGTCTTCTCTCTGCAGTACGAATTCCAAAACTGCCTTCAGATACCCCAGCTTATTCCCCGTAACATACCGCTTCCCCCTGAAATTGTAAGCATACACTTTCTCCGTTTGGGCCATGACGCGGAGGTGTCAGTGAGCTGAATTTCTCCACCTTTACCAGGGCGGGTCATTCTTAGGATATAAACACATTCGTAGCAATCGTAATCGCATAGAGCTCAAATACAATAAACCGCCTGGGCCACCTTAATAGCCTTACTATTTAGCTTAATTGCTATTTTCTAATCGGCTCTTACTGAACCTGCCTGACAGACTACTGAAAGCTAATCAATACTTTATCCCCATTAACCCGTAATGCGTAATACTCATTTTGTTTAATAGGTTTGGTAGAATCAATAACTTTCCTGTCTTCTTCAGTTAACTTAGTATTTTGGACGTTCCTCTTACGAAAATGCTTAATATATTCCCCTGCCCAGTACCAATCATTATTCAAGTAAGAAGGAACCAGTAACGACATTAATGGTTTTGCCTTGGAAAGAAATTCCATTTCATGGCACCGAGGTGCCACCCCTAGAATACCAATTTTATCAAAATGTGCCATTCTCTCTTGTTCAATCTGATTTATATCATAAACAAGATATTGAGCAATCTGAGCATCATGCTGATCTTCACGCTTAAGTGCAATTCCATATGCAGCAGAAAAGGATAAATTAAACAATAGAAATAATGGCAAAATGTATCTTACAATTTTACATTTCTTCCCAACTTGATATGCCAAAATGCCTATAAAGAACGTGAAAACTGTAAAAGGCAAGAAGACGCGACAAGCAAAAACAGGGCTTTTCAGCAAAAGATACGGAGAAAGGGAACTCAAGCCAATAATAGCTGGTGCTAATATGATCAAGACTACTCCAACTGCTTTTTTCCATCCAGTGTAGAGAGATTTTTTTAAACATTCTTTGAGAAAATAATAATATATAAAGCCAAGCATAATTACAAATAAACCCACTAGAACCGGCCCTAAAGTCTCTAAATAAGCCTTAAGCATATTGCCAAATCCATGGATATTATTCAAAATCTGTACAATACCATCGGAAGACCCAATATGCACTAGTCCCTCATGATCTGCAGCATAATTCTTAACCAGTGTTTTAGCTATAACCAATTTATAAAAAATAGTAGCTATCATCATAGGTATGATACGCTGCATCCAGTTTATAAAAATTTCCTTATATTTTTTCCCTTCCTGCATAAAAGCAAAGAATTCCATAAGGGATAAACCCAGATACCAGCCAATGGATGCCTGATAAAAACAAAGAGCACATAATGAAATCACAAAAGTTATAAATATCGACTTTCTACCATAATTTTTATTGTTCAGCAGATAAGGAATAGAAAACAGGCTAAGTGAAATAATCATTCCCAATGCTTCAAAACTATAAGAAAAATTTTCTAACAAGAACAGATTGGTAAAACTGAAAGCCAATGCTCCTGACTTAAATAACAAATGATTTGTTTCTGGTGCATATTTTCGAGCCAGCAAAATAAATGTATAAGTAAAAAGTGTTACTCCTAACAACAGTGGAACCGGGAAAATGGGCATTATACGCCTACTCATGCTTAATAATTGTGCCATGACAGCCATAAGCGGACGCCCATCATTCATCCATGCAAATCTCCCATCCATGGATCTTCCAATATCATCCACATAATAAACATTTGCCAATATAATAGGGAGCACAAAAATAAAAGAGTAAAGAAGAAGATACTTAAATATCTTCTTCTCTTCTCTTGTTAATAAAAATGTATTCTTGTCGCCTTGCAACATTATATCTGACCAACTTTCTTTTTAGAAGCATTTGTATCAATAAACTGGCTGATTATATACCTTGGGCGATGCTTAACTTCCAGATACGTCTTGCCAATGTACTCACCAATGATACCAAGAGAAAATAAAATCATTCCTCCAATAAACCATACGGAGAGCATAAGACTTGTCCAGCCGACAATAGTGGCCCCTTCTGTATACCGATACAAAGAATATAAGAAAAGGAGAAAACTTACTCCCGACATGGCAAGTCCAAGATTCGCAATCCATTTAATTGGTTCAGTGGAAAGGGATGTGATCCCCTGCCATGCAAAAGCTAGCATCTTTCGCAACGGATACTTACTTTCCCCTGCAATTCGTTCCTTACGTGCGTAGTAAACACAGCAATTTTTAAGGCCAATCATAGGTACAATACCACGAAGAAACAGGTTTACTTCTTTAAACTCACTCATAGCATCCAATGCCCGTTTATCCATTAAGCGGAAGTCAGAATGATTATAAATAATGTGGACCCCCATCCACTCCAAAAATTTATAGTATCCTTCTGCTGTCAGACGTTTGAATATACTATCCTTCTTGCGGCTATTGCGGACACCATAGACAATATCATAGCCTTCATCATATTTATCCACCATTTGGTCAATAGCTTCAATATCATCCTGCAGATCAGCATCCATACTGATAGCAATATCCGCATAGGGCCGCACCGTCATAAGCCCCGCTAACACAGCATTCTGATGTCCTTCATTATGGGAAAGACATATGCCAGAAAAGATTTCATCTTCTTTACAGGCTTTCTGAATCAATTTCCAAGTGGCATCTGTACTACCATCATTTACAAAGCAGACTTTGCTAAGTGGGCTGATTTTACTTTGCTCCATCAGTTGTTCGAGTTTATGCTTTAAGTTGTTGCTACTATATGCAAAAATTTCCTGCTCATTGTAGCAAGGAATTATCATGTACAATACTGTTTCTTTACTCATAATGAGTTTTCCACCTTTATTAAAATTGGAACCATACTCGTTATATTATCCCAAATCAGGCCTACGCAGTGCAAATTCCACAACCGCCTTCAGATATCCCAGCTTATTTCCGGTGTCATACCGCTTGCCCTTGAAATTGTAAGCATATACTTTCTCCGCATGAGCCATGACACGCAGCGCATCGGTGAGCTGGATTTCCCCACCTTTACCGGGCCGGGTCATTTCCAGAATATCAAATACATCTGGCGTTATCACATACCGACCCAGGGCAGCAAACCGACTGGGAGCTTCTTTAATAGATGGTTTTTCAATCATATCTACCACCCGGAGCATATCCGGATTTTCTGTCTTTTCTCCCTGGATTATGCCATAGGAAGACACCTTATCTTCTGGAACCACCTGGCAGCCGATGACTGTACTGCCGGTCTCATAGTACCGGTCCATAAGCTGCTTTAAGGCTGGTTCACCATTTCCGGTGTACACAATATCATCTGCCAGAATTACGCCAAAAGGCTCATCATCAATAAAATCTTTGGCACAGAGGATAGCATCACCAAGTCCTCTCATATAGGGCTGGCGGACATAATGTACTTTAATGCTCGATATCTTCTGAATTTCAGCAAGCAGGTCCTCTTTGCCATGCTCCTTCAGGTGCTGTTCCAATTCTGGAGACGAATCGAAATGATTCTCGATAGACCTCTTCGCATGACCGGAAATAATAAGAATTTCCGTGATTCCACTGGCCAGGATTTCCTCCACGTTGTACTGGATGGTGGGCTTATCCACAATCGGCAGCATTTCTTTTGGCATAGCCTTGGTCTCTGGCAAAAAGCGGGTGCCGAAACCGGCAGCCGGAATGACAGCCTTACGAATTCTTTGCATAAAACTTTTCTCCATTTCAATACATCTTATCCAATATGGGCTCTTTTCAACAGGGCCGTGACTTTTTGCTTTTCCTCGCTTGTCATTGCAAACGAATAAATCAGTACCGTATAGAGTGCGGCGTATAAGGTCCCTTTAACAAGAAAGGGCACTACACCCCCACTGGTCCATACAAAGAAATTGAACCCGTAGCCCATCACAAGACAAAAACATACGACAACAGAGATTTTCCCGATCTGTTTCCAAAATTCCCGGATTGCCAGGTGAATGCCTTTGGCATAGTACCAGTTCATGATGAAGCCATTGCCGACGAGCATGGAAAGCCCAGTTGCCACAGCGCAGCCGATACCACCATATTTGATGCCCAGGGGAATAGCCAGCAGGAGATTCAGTACCCCCGTCATAAAATACACACGAGCACGGAAGTCGTACTGATTCATGGCCTGTAAAATGGCAAGGCCGATATTCTGGATCAGGTCAACCGTGAATGGCAAGATAATCAGAATGGTAATGATATAGGAATCTTCGAATCCCGGTCCTGCCCAGAGGGAAATGAACTGGCGTCCGAAGATGATGAATCCAGTAGCCACAAGGGCAAGCAGATAATACTGCCACCGCCCAATCTGGATAAAAAGCTCCGAAAGTTTTTCTACTGGTTCCTTCTTTGCTACCATGCCTGTCACATGGGGCAGATAGACTCCGGAAATAGCTGTAGAAAGGGCCATATAGTTCATGTATATAAGGGAAGCGATGGAGTAAACTGCTACCGCATTAGTACCACTGATAATACCAAGGATGATCTGGTTTGTCTTCCAGAAGACCTGGTCAATCAAAGATACCGCAAATACACTGAGCGCCAGCTTCCAGAATGCTGCAAAGAGCTCATGGTTCCAATAATGAAACCGGATAGTGATATGGAGGTCATGGAAGCAGTAGAACACCCGGGCCCCGCTGAGGACCATATTCAACGCTGTTTGTACGGCGGCCACAGAAAAAGCACTTGGGTGCTGCATGAGAATCAGTACCACCAGTGCCGGCTGCATCACCAGCTGCACTGTCTCCATGCCCTTCAGAAAAAGAAACCGTTCCTGGGCATTGATGACCGACCGAAATACCATGGTAGACAGGGTCACTGCAATATTCAGCAGGAGCAAAAGAAAAATATTCTTCGATTCTGCGATTTCCGCCATAGTCATGCTGCCTGCAAATATCCGATCCAGCAAAGCATAGCACACGCCGCCAATGACGAGAACCAGTACCGTGACAATACCATAGCCCCGCATGGAAATGGCAAGTATATTTTCCATGCCCACCTTGTCCTTCAGCGCCCGATATTTGGCATAGAAACGGATGACCGCCGCCGAAAGACCAAAGTCCATAACGCTGAAATATGCAATGAGGGAGCCCATAAGCTGATATAGACCATATTCGCCTTTACCAATAAAATGAAGAAGAATGGGCACGTAGATAAAACCTATAATCACTTGGAGAAGAATATTCAAATAGCTGAGAAAAATTCCTAGCTTACGCTGTTTCATGATATTCTATCGCCTTATTATCGAAACTATATACAACTGCATAAGAAAAAGCCAAAATAATCCAATATGCATAGAGCAATGTTAAGGACCCATTTCCTCCTGCAACTGCGCTTCCCGTTAAGGATACCATCGTAACCAAGACCTTTGTCTGGTTTTCATCTCTTGTCACCCGCAAAATCTTCAAAAGTCTAATGAATACATAAATAAAAGGGAACACATAAACCAGTAACCCCAATAATCCGTTTTGCGCAAATCTTGAAACATACTCATTCATCGCATCAAGTCCATATCTCAGCGGTCCCTGCTCATCATAGTGTGTAACCCACATATGAACTTCAGAATCAGCCAAATCTCTATCATTAAAGTTATGCACCGTATAGGAAGAAGCAAGAACATTTCCAACACCCAAAATGGGATGCTCCAAGCCAGTTACAATATTCGCATGAATCAAAGCATAGCGAGCCCCATTACTCCTTTTAGTAGAACTTCCCAAAGAACCGACATTGTCTTCCATATAGGATGACAATGTCACTTTTTGAATGTCCGCCCCCTTATGCATAGACATATTGATAAATCCAATCGACAATGCCAATGAAAAAAGAGAAATACCGCAAATGCATAAAAACTTCTTAATCAGATTTTTCTTACGGAGATAAAGGATTCCAAGGAATAAAAGAAATAATATTCCCCAGTACATAGCTACTGCTGTCCTGGCTTTTGTCAAGAAAATCATAAACGTGTAGAACGTAATAAGAATGAGAATTCCTATCGGTCTTTTTGTCGATAGCAAATACTTTCCCCATAAAAACGGCATAGCAAAGGCAAGATAATTTCCCATCCTTGATGGCTCTGAAAGTAGCGAGCGAAGCTGGCCTTTCCATAAAAGCGGCGGCCACCATCCATGATCTACTGCAATTGGATGAATCATAGGATTAATTACCGTAAGAAAGTATGTAGCACTAGCCGATCCCGCCAAATACAGAATTTCAATAATCGAATAAAGACTTAGAAATGCAATCCCTGCTATTACTGCTTTCGTAATTAAATGATAATAAAAATTAGTATTTTCCCTAAAAAAATGATATAAAATAAATGAAAATCCAAAGGTATATAAAGTAGTAAAAACGATTGTTTTGAAAGCGCGTACACAAATCCACAGCATTGTTAATTGCTTCTGCTCGATAGAAATTCCATGAGTATTCAAGAACGTCAAAGCTGCAGGTAATTTCTCAATCTGATTACTGGGTCCGGATAAAAGCTCTGTAAAGTATGGGTAGCTGATAAGTCCCCAAACATTACTTGCAAAAAGCACAATTAGCAAGACCGTAATATAGCTTATGAATCCAAAGCCTTCCCTCTTTACTGTAAAGCCGCATTTATAGATGGTATATATAGAGAGTAAAAGTAATGCAAATAAAAAATACCAGGAAAGCTTCGAAGAATACCCACTACTTAAAGTAGTAAGCTGCAACGCCTTCGGTATATTATCAAAAATCAGGCTAAAAACAGCCCCAAAAATCAAAATAACAGAGAATCGGCTCTCTTTAAAATTATTAATGTTGTCTAGCAATTGATATTTACCACAAAATTCAAATCATTTAAGAGAGATATTTACCACAGTATCTCCTCACATATAACAAAGATAATAGCACATCAATATAATACAACTCAATAGGCTTGTATCGCAATGTATTTTTGGCTTCCGATACGCCCACTGACGACTACAGATTTAGCTTGTTTCGCTCATTGAGTATCGTAATCCCCAAACAGCGGCCAACAAAAGTGGCGCCCTATATTCCTATAGGACGCCACTTTCATTGATTATTTATACTTCACAATTAAAATTTTCCATTTGCAAAATGCCCTCTCTACCGCTCCTCGATCTTCGATCCCGATCCCGGTCCCGGCCTTGACCGCGCCATTAGGCGCCCCCAGCCACCAGCCACAAGCTACCGCACCGTCAGGCACGCTCCCGACCGCGCCGCCCCGCTGACTGGTATTTACTGGCATTTCACTCACTTATCATTCTTACTGCGCGTATTCTGCATAGAATGCGCGAGTCGGCCAAAGTT
>ULMZ01043172.1_pt1 | contig 12103 bp, 7 predicted proteins | sample 1951791 | NCBI WGS metagenome assembly ULMZ01 (sample SAMEA4835564, study PRJEB28245) | human gut metagenome | biome: gut microbiome; material: fecal sample | place: Denmark | collected 2008 | reverse complement strand
CTCGCCTGCGGCAATGGCGCGGCCAAGCTCGGGCACACCGCGCAGCGCCCTCTCCGCCTCATGGCATTGCGAGCAGTCCGGCTCATAGAACATAAGCAGCACCGGCGTGCCGCGCAGCGCCTTCAGCGCCGACCACCCGCCCCCGCGCAGCTCGAAGGCGAAATCGGCTGCCACGGTGCCCACACGGTTCTTCATAATGTCGGCACGCCGCTCCTGCGCCACATCGGCGTAATATCCGCGCGCTATGGCCCAGTCGGCAAACGGCAGAAACGTCTCCTGATTGTACATCGGCGACTCCGGATTATACAGATAGTTCACCGCCACGGCATACAGGAAATCTATCTGCTCCTCCCCTGCCTGACGGGCGGCATCGAGCAGCAACGTCACCCCGTTCTCACGGCCCGTGTCGGTGGCATAAGGTAGCACCGAGGCGAAATTGGCGAAATTCTGCTCCACGAAAGCCGAATCGAGTGCACGGCGGCGGTCCGTGAAATCCATCCCGTCCCAGAAGTGCGCCACCACGAAGTCCGCACGCTCCGCAGGCTCGCGCAGCGCGTCAGGCACCGCAGGCAGCGGAAGCTCCTCCACCGCCTCAGCGGCACTCCCCTTTTCGCCGTAGCCCTGCACAGCGGCCGCAGCCTCACTTCCCGACGCACCAGCCGCCTCACTCTCCCCTTTTGAACGACCGCAGGCGACGAGGCCAAGCCCCGCCGCCAGCGCAAAAACCAATATTCTCATTTTTCCAAATGATCTCATTCTATATAATCCCTGACACAATGGATACGAACACTACCGTCTGTCACATCAACAGCAAGCTGACATGTAGCATCCCATCTCACCCCCATAAACCTGTGTGTAGCACCCGGATTATCCGAGCCAACGCCTGAGGTGTCAAAATACGACATGGTGCATGATGTCACATAAGTTCCAGAAAAAGAAATAGCACCTGCATTTCGCAAAATTGTAAGCTCCTTCTGATTTGGCACACGCCATCCGGTCTTATTTCCACTGTTCAGGCTTGAACAGGGATTGCTGTTGATAGAACTGATAATCGTAGATGAAGATAATCCGGGATTATAATCGTTCCCTTTTTCATCTTTCAACGCGACCTCCTGATACTCAAAGGCCTTATATGGCATATTATATGGACTGTTAATCACATGAATCGGCATTTGCCCGGGAGCCGTACCGTTACCGTTATATGTAATACTGCGTATCGACATAGGGTCATAATAGCTCAATCGGACTATCTTATTTTCCTTGTCCACTTCATATGCCTGCACCACCTTATCGATATTGTTTATATTGCTCATATCTGAGCCAAGATTACGGATACATCTTATCTGCCACGGTGGATAGGCACCGGAACTTGCATAATCAGATACCGACAGACCCTCCATCGCCCAAAGCACTTTGGCATCGCTTGTCAGAAACATATATCGGGTATTAATCCTATTATCTGCACTCGGCAACCGTTTAATGGAATTAAAATCCATCAGTGGCGATGTCATGGAGTTTTGTCCGAGCAACAGGCGCAGATATTTGCCGGATGCCGGCACATACCATCGCAACTCATCCGCATCGATTGTGTTATTCCCGTTATTGTCGCGGTTTCGGTTCATGCAGGCATTTATCGCCTCTATGTAATCACTCCGTGTTGTTGATTTTGGCTGAGGGTCATATATTGACCATCCGTTTCTGTTACCTTTCACAGATTCATACTGAGGCACAGATCCGAAATCCACAAGGCATGGCATTGCGAATGTGCCGCCGGGCAGTTCAGGTCCGTCCTGCAGATTGGCACTTTTCACAGGGGGAACAGTCTGCGGTTCTGTTTCTTTCACGAAATCAGCCCATTGCCCGGATTTGCTCTGTACCCACTGCCACACATTCCATCGGCCATTTACATCACTAAGCCCGTTACGGGGAGTGAAACGCAGATTCAACCCTTCAAGCTCATTCACGCTCTCCATGCCGATGGCCGTTCCGCGGCTCAGGGCAACACCGTTTATAACCGTCGCAGGTGTCAGATTCTCCGTGGAATAATATGTCTGTATCGAAGTCTGCGACACAGCATACTTGGAACGGGTGTAGATGCTCTGGCCATCAGCTGACACCTCTTTGGTTACACGGATAAAGAATCTCCGCGGGTTCTGGTTCACATACCGCACCCATTCAGGCGTGCCGTTACCTGTTACACCTTCATCGCTGTCGTTCTCGTAAACATATTCGTTGACAAATACAGTATAATACCCCGAGTCTGAGAACCGCACATCATTATCCGCCCAGGTGTTGGCCTTTGATGCATCTTCGAGTGTGAAAGTCTTGCTCCCCTCGTAGGCATGCGTCCGGGGATAATATTTTGCCAGTGTGTTGGCCGATGTGGTAGGCCGCAACTCCACCCAGTCAACATATTTCCGGTCATCGTCCGCAACGGCATTCTCATCTGAGAAAATCAGTTCGCGCCCGTTGTCCCACACGCTTATAAGATAGCCCATTCCATGGCCGTTCGTCAAATTTTTTCCGGTCAGTTCATCATTCGTCAGCTGTATGTTGAAAGCACAATAATGCGAATCAAGGAACACCGTGGGCTTCTCCACATCCGAAACCACACCCTCTACACCCGGAATCTGCTCGTCGCCATACGCTTCCACATAGATGTCGTTCACGCCGTTGACCGTCATGTTATAATGATAATCCACGTTGCGGTAGCAGTTGAAATCGGCAGCATCCTTGTCCAGAAAGCCAAGATGAATCACATATTCGGCGTTACCGATTCTAGTCACACTCTCACCGTCATCAACAGGAATTTTTTCCTTATATTCCACATCACAGCGCACTATCACGTAACTTGCCATGTTGTTTGGCGTCCAGGTTTCACCGGTCAGGCACAGGTAAAGGCCGGTGTTTTTACCATCGGCACTTTTTTTCTCCAGTTCGCGTTTATCATAATTGAACCGAGGGTCATCGGCTTTAAACTCTATCCCCAGCTTTTTCAGCTCGTCAGCAGAAAGAGCGGTGTGCTTGTTCTCGCCTTGCCAGAAATCGAACTTATATTCACCATTCTCTTCCGAGATAAACTGTGAGGTAAAAATCGGGGTGGTGGCGTAATATGCTGAGGCATTTTCCTGTGTGCAGTCATCCCCGAAGTTGGCGGTTCGCTCATACAGCCATGTGGCCACCGGTGCATTAACAACAGTGTAGCTCGTAGGGGTTATGTTCACCTTGTCGCCTGCCTTGATTGTAAACGTTATATGCGATACCAGACGGCGCAGATGTATGGCGCCGGCCAGTGCGTAGGTCTTGTTGGAAGTCGCGGGGATAAATACCGGTTGGAAATTATAATGGCTTCCCCATTCCGACAAGGCAGGATGCGCGTCCATATCCCCGACCGTGGTGTTCGACAGACATCCAACCATTGTAATCGGCACCGGGGCTGCGTTCACATCATCCAGCGTCGATGGCGCAACGACCGCTATGTTCATGAAATCGGCCCACGTATCAGCTGCGTCAAGCAGCTCCGACAAAGCTTTGGCATCGTCAAGCGACGGATTATCCTTAGTCACGGCCGGATTTTCCACATTGGCCACCGCCACGACATAACTGCTCCCCGATTTTGTGCGCAGGTCAAATGTACGTTTACCCTCAGGGGTCATCTCGGTGTCGTATGTTCCGGGGGTGGTCTTCAGCCAGTCGCTGGTGGCTGCACCTGTAGTGGCAGAATATGTGCGAATCCATAATGACCGGACTTCATTCAACTGCTGCTCGGAATGAGCCGCACGGCTTTTCACCGTCATTTCAGGCAGACTGACGGAAAGCGTTGCTGTAACTTCCTCTCCCGATACAGTGAAATCCGTGTACGGCGGCTGTATATCATCCACACACGATGTCATGGCAGACATCAAACCGAGCCATGCACTGCTAAGAATCAGTATGCTTATATAGTTTAATTTCATAGATGCAATCAGTTAAAGCCAGGAATGTCTATATTTGCCGAAGTCATCGGACACACAGTCCATACCACGTTAACAATATCTGCCGACACCGAGGATATTTCATAACGATAAATCGTATTCCGCAACAATGGAGTATCCACTCCGTCGGAGGCGCCGTTGGTGTAGCCTGTAAGTTTCAGTTCATATAGCACAGATGCCAATTCTCCGTACGAATCGCCGTTTTGGTCAACTGGATTCTGTATCGTCACCTGAGCCCAGGCTTTCGTCCAACCTTTTGAGTAGGTCCCGCTTAAACGCTGTTGGTCGGCGGCGGGAACCTTGCATTCAGGTATATACACCGAAAACACTTTGCAGCCGTCGGCACGCGCCGCCGTTGCCACGTCATCCTCACCGAAATTTCGCCGGAAATCTCTGGCCGTATCATCTTGGGAATTGAACGGATAAGGATTGGCATACGGTATGTGTGTCGGCACAAACGGCGCTGACACATAGCGGGTCTCGGCTTCACCGCCCACATTCCACTGCGAAAACTCCGGAAGAATCGTGCCACGGGTGTAAAATCCCATGAGTTCCACTTTCTCAATGCTGGAACGCTGTCCCACAGGAAGCTGAGTAGTGGTGGCGCCGGTTCCGGTCGTTCCTATGCGGTCAATCACTTCAATCTTGGCCAAAGCACGGAGCATATTTATATCTTCAGGCAGATCTATCCTCTCTTTTGATTTGAATTCGGCCGCAGGGACTGCGAAATGCTGCAGCCCGGCCATAGGGATATATTGTGGCTCAACCGGATACACCCCATTCGGATTAGGTGCGACCGTATAATCTTCTATATGTGGAAACCACCATGGCGAAGCTAATAATGGCAATTGGAAAGTCGGTTGCTGCACATTGAATAACTGCTGCAGCGTCATCCCCTTCGTAAAATAGAATCCCTGTGGGCTATATTGGGAATAATTGGCAAGCACCAGTATGTAAAAATCAACCGTATTCGACTGCGGATTCGTGAAATATTCATCCTCCACTATGCCGGTCACATCGTAGCGGACATAATCCGTGCCTTCAGGCTTGACATCGGGGGTGAATTCGGAAAGAAATTTCTGCTCTGAATCAAAAAACAGAAATTTTATGTTTTTCAAGTCAAGATAATTTTCAGGCAGGGTGCCTTTTTGAGTTTCGGCCGGGAGGGTGATGGCACGCGACCTTGGCCCCCCTTGAGGCACGAGACTCTGCATGTCTATCTGAAACTGAAACTTCACAGCCTCAAACTCCGGTGCAGGCTCAATGTCTGTGTCTCGGTCTGCGTCAGAACACGACACGGCGAGCACTCCCCACAGCATTGCTGCAAGGAACTTCCGGACAGTACGATATGTCAGAGAGTTAAACTTAATCATTGTCAAGTCAACACTAAACAGACGTAAATGTTAATGGATCAATCAAAGGGGCTGGTCCTGCGGAGGCACCACGGTCCAGCCGTTGATGTTCACACCGCCGGCAGTGTACCAGCTGAGGTCGTCGTTGAGGAGGAATATCATTGTATGTTGGTCCATACGGTCCAGATATTCCTGATTCGGATAGTGACGGTTGTAGTTTCCTTTCACCATGAGCAGCGTGCTTATAAGGTCGAGGCTCACCACAGTGGCTCCATCCGTGTTGCGGGTTATGACCAGACGCTGTGCGCGGTCGGTCATCAGGCGTCCCATTGTGCATTCGGCAAACAGGCCTGTGGCCTGTGTCAGGGTCTCGCGAGCCGCACTGCGGTCGCTCTGCACCGGTGTGATGCTCCAGGGGCGGTATTCAAATCCGAGCGTACCGAACGGCTTGTTCATATAGTCCATTTCCGAATTGTCCCCGGTGATACTTATAGTAAAGTCGGATGGCTTCATCTCCCTTCCGTCGCGGTTTTCAAGGAGAATTTTCAGCAGATTGGTGTCCTTTGTGAGATCGATTGCCGGGAGGTCTATGTCACCGTAATCGGTGGCACGGCACACCACATTCTCCACATAGCCATGATAAAGAGGCGTGATGTCAAGGTCGGAGTACAGTTCCCCGGCCACTCCCGACAGCGGAAGCGTAGCCCCGAAATCTGCAGGCACGTCACCGCTCCCTATGGTGAATGCAGTATGCTCGTCCATAGGCGATGTCCCCGTACACCATGCAAGGATATCGTATGTGCCGGGCTGAAGGTCAACATTCATTCTGTAGCCGGGCTCCGACAACTGCGGACCGGCATCCGACTGTTCGAGCACCAGATGGCCGCTCTTGTCGAACACATAAATTGTGACACCGGTAACCTGCGAAGCGAAAGCATCGGATCCAAGCATGTTCATCGTGAATGTGAACGGAACATGATAGCGGGGCGTGCAGTCACCCTCATCATCGAAAATCATCGAATGGCAAGAGCTGAGCATGGCCATGCCGACTATGACTGCGGCCGAGGCCATAAATGCCTGCAAGGTTCGTTTCATCTTTCTATATGAGTTTTGTTTTAGCGTAGTCATGTCTGTACCGCCGGGCGGCAACAGAGCGTTATGTTGTGGACAGCCGCCGGGCGGCATGTCTCGTTGTTGTCAATTTGGGAGGCGTTGCACTGAGCGCATCGCGTCGGATAAATTGCTGCCTTGAACGGCAATGGAGAGATATCGGTTTTGAAGTTTTTTTATTGAAATGGAAGGCTGCCGGCCGCACAGCGACGCGCGGCCAATGTGCCGCCGGCAACATTCTGTAGGATTTATCCTGTCAGATTCCCTGACAGGCACAGCGAAATAATCAAAGGTCTACATTCTGCGCAGGAACAATTCTCCACGCAAGGATGTTGAGGCGCACGGCCACATACTGCTTGAATGCATGGACAGGGGGAACAATGGGCTGGTCATCATCGCGGAGACCGCTGCCGAGACCGCCGATCTTGCCTACGTTGATGGTGTAGACATGGTTGCGGACAACGCCGAGGTCGCCCACACGCATTTTTGCCCAGTCGTAAACGCCGTTATCATAAAGGTTGTCGGTGCCTACCATATTGTTTGCAGGCCAGCCGAGGTGACGCACGGGGATATTGAAGAACGCACGTCCGTTTTTATACATATCGAGATAACCTACTGCTGCGAGCTGTGCATTTGCCTTGGCAAGATTCGTCTCGGTAATCGGCTCGTAAGAAGTACCATTATAGTAGTACATCGTGTTTGCTCCGGTCGGAGCCGAAGCAAGCTGAATGGTTACCAGACGGCCTGCAATATTATTATTGTCGGTTAGAATATCACGGACTACCTTTTTAGGATGCTCAAGAACAAATGACGCTCCAGTGGTAACCGCACTCGTACCCTTATTATCTGAAAAGATAAACGAGTTACGCGCGGCAAGTGCATTCTTGGCATTGGCTTCGTTTGCATAGAACGTACCGTTCTCGCCATTGTTAGTGTCAATCCAGAATGTGGGATATTCGCCTGTAGGCTCTGTCCCTGTTGTAGTGCGATAATGCCCGACAATGACTGCACTACCTACGGTTGCAGCAGGATTTCCGTTAGCTACATCCTTAATGCGTTTGATTGCAGTAGTGGTTTCAGTAGTATAGATGTAACCGGTGGCTGTGGCACCTGTATTCGATATGGCAAAACCGTTGTTATAAGCAATCGCTTTCTTGCCTACCGTATTATCAGCAGCAAAACCTTTGACTTGATTATATGTGTAATAATTCTGGTTGTAGTCTGTGGTATGTCCTTCAAGGTCATTAACCTGATCAGACACCATTGGGAAAGAGTTGGCAGCATACGAAGGAGAGCACCCCCAGTAGGAACGATGAAGAGTGGAGGCATTCCAGATACTTGACATACCGGAAGTGGCAAAGTTGGTATTGACAGCATCATAGCCGGGATCCATAGTGATGCCGACGCCGTCACCGGCTTCAGGTACACCGAAGCGCTTTGTACTGTACATGGTTTTATTGACAGCATTCATGAACCAATACTGGGGATAGAACTTGATGGTAACGGTTCCGGTTCCGGCATCCCCGTTTGCAAGCGTGAAGTCCTCAATGGTAAAATCATCAAGGGTTAGACCCACCTTGGCGGCAAGGCGCTCCACATAGATGTCAACCAATAATGCTTTCTGAGCATCAGTGGCACCTTCAGCTTTAGCTGCTGTAAGAGCCTCGTTAGCTTTGGTTGAAGACTCAAACAACTGACTTATATTAATAGGTGTTGCGCACAAGCGGTCATTTGTAGCTCCGGTGAGTACATTGGTTCCATAATACACCGAATTGGTCATGGTGAAATAATCACCTTTTTTGGTTGCGTCATTAGGGTCTGTGACGGTATTATAGAAACTGCCGTTGGTCACTGAAATAAGTTCAGAGAGTGTCTTGGCCTTTAATTCCGTGGCACGCGATTCACTGGCATTCACCAGACAGATTACCTGCGACGGTAGAGCCTTTCCCTGCTCTACCTGAACGGGAACTACCGATGTCCAGATGCGGGCTACATTACTACCTGTTGCATTGTCGGTAAAATCTGCATCTTTCAAATCTGCACTGGTAAAAGTCTGAGGCTGGGCAGTGGGGTTACCATCCAGATCATAGAAGAGGAAATCGAGACGATTGACCGCATTTTCATTGGTAGTACCATTCTCGAAATCTGCACGGCCGTCGCGATCGCGGGGAGATGTAAGCGACACAAGCATATAGCGTGTCTGGTCGTATTCCGCAATCTGTTCGCCCGGATTGTCGGGGTTTCCTTGCAAGGGTTCGTCGCTGGAGCAGGAGGCGAAGCCTAATGCGAGGGCAGCGAACGCGCCGAAATAGAATTTTGTTTTCATAGGAAAATTATAATTGGTTAATATTGATTTATTTATGATTGGTTATGGTGTTTTAAATCTCAAAGTGTTTTGTTCCTGTATCCGCGGCTTGTCGCGGCTGCAAACGAGGGGGTCAGCGGTTGCGGAGCGCCTGGTATTCGCGCAGGGCGTCGATCTGGTCGAGCAGGCCGCGCGAACGGCTGATGCCTGCTGCCAGCGAGCTTTCAAGCAGCTGCTGGGCACGGTCGTAGTCGCCCTGCATGAGGGCGAGTGCACCGCGGGCATGTGTGGCCTCGGGCGAATCGCCGGCCTTGGCCAGATAGCCCTCGGCTGCGGCATAGTCGCCACGGCTCATGGCCGTGTTGGCGGCGTTGAGGTTGGCCACGGGGTTGTCGGGATACATGCGCACGGCGATGTCGAACACCTCGTTGAACTCGGGCGAGCCGGGTTCGAGGCTCTGGGCGGCCACGAAGAACTCATCGAGCGAAAGGTTGCCCGGGCGTTTCTTCATTATGGCGAGAATCTCGGCGGGGTCGCTGTAGGAGCGCACCACGTAGCTTATGCGGTAGTCGGTGTGACGCAGCGAGGGGTACACGTTGGCCAGAAGGAAGGCATAATCGGCGGGATAGCGGCGGCGTATCTCCTGGTCGCGCGGGTCGGGCGCAAGCGAGGTGTCGTCGATGATGGCGAGGATGCCGTCGCGGTTCTCCAGATTGGATGCGGCCACCCACTCGCGCAGGCCTGCCCAGTCCTCAGGCTCCGAGGAGGTCTGGATCAGCCCCTTGGGGAATGCGTAGAGGTTCTCGACATATGCCTTGAGGGCGTCGGTGCGGCCCTGTGCCAGGCGCACGTTGTTCTTGTAGGGGCCTTCGGGCGATGCGAAGCCCTTGATGCTCATTGATTTGATGGTAACGTCGGCATCGTTGCGCACGGAATCCACGCTGGCGCGCACCACGGCCAGCTCGGCATAGTTGCCGCGGAAGTCGGGGAGCAGCACTGTCTGGTTGACAGGGAACTCCACGTTGGCACGGCCTGAGATGGCGCGTTCCTTCACCCCCTCCACCACCGGAGCGGTGTAGGCGAAACAGTCGGAGGTGTCGAGGCGCGGCGCACGCCAGAGTGAGAGGTCGGTGGTCTCGGTCACCTCACCTTCGGGGCACGAGGCGCAACCGTAGGTGCGGGTGCGGATGGAGAGTGTGGCGCCGTCGATCCAGTCGGCATAGGGCACCATGGTGTGGTAGCGGTAGTCGGCGGGAGCCTTCGATGCCTTGAAAGTCACCTCGGGCACGGGCATGCCGTTGTCGTTGCCGCGCAGATGCTGTATGTAGCGGTTGCGGCCGTAGACGCCCACGCCGGGGAGATAGAGTGTGTCGGCCTGATTGACCAGATAGGGGGTGAGCACCACCACCTGGTTGGATTTCACGGGGATGGCCTTGAGGTCGAGGTTCATGTCAACATTGATCAGCCCCTCCACCATCGAGATGGCGGAACTGGTGGCCGCAGTGTCGGCCTTGGCTGTGAATGCCGCTGCGGCGATGAGCAGCGACGGGAGCAGGATATGTCGTTTCATGTGCGGAGTCCGGTTAGAAAACATAAACTAAGTTGACTGCGGCCTTGGTGGGGCCGAAATAGTTGTGATGGCGCTTCGTCTCGGTCTTGCGGCCGCAACCGGCGCATTCGTAGACGTCGAACCGGGTGTACACGTAGCCTATGCCGATCTCGGCCTCCAGATTCCAGTGCTTGCCAAGCAGCCAGGAGTAGCCGTAGGCCACGCCCACGCCGGCAAACCATCCCTGGTAGCGGTGGTCCTTGAGGTTCTTGAAGTTGGTGCCGAGGAAGTCGACCGGCACATCGATGTTGCCAACGTTGTACTCGCCGCCAAGCAGATGTGCGCCCACAAAATGGCCGCCCAGTGCCTCGCAGAACCAGTAGCGCGCCTCGGGCTGCACAAGCCAGTGCTTCCACTTGCGGTCGTGCGAGAGGTTCCAGGCGTTGAGCTGCCCGGTAAGCTCGGCCGACCACCGCGGTGCGAGGCGTATCTCGCCGCCTATGTTGGCGTTGAGAAAGGCATCGTAGAGCAGATTGGTTTTCAGTGCCACATCCTGCCCGCGCATTGTGGAGCAGATTGCCGCAAACATCACCATGAATAATACTAATGTCTTTTTCATCATGCGTATGTTGTGATAATTTTTTCGACGACTGTTTTTCAGACCGTACACTTCTTTTTGCTTTTGCCGTCTCACTCTCCGGTGGGATGAATAACATGGTGCCCCCGTGCGGAATCTGTGCCGCACGGGGTTGTCCGTTTGGATGCGCTACCTTAGCAGCCGCATTAAAATGCTGTGATACTTTACTTCATGCACCATGTATCAAAACAAATCGTGTGTGTCAGGTTATAGAGATTATTTAACAAGAGTATAGTTCAAGCACCCAAAGCATGCTGATGCAGTGGGGAGGGAATAGTTCAACAATAAAGCGGAATGCAGAGGCCGGAGAACAGAACGATTGATTCGCATTGACGGATTATGAGGCCGGCGTACAGCCGACATGAGTTCACGTATAAAAAACGTATCGTCTGCCGGTGGGCAACCCCGGCTTGTTCTGCCCGGGCTGCTTTCTGATTCCGATGCAAAGTTAGGCATATTTTACAAATTGACAAATTTTTGGCCGGAAATTACAAAATTTATCAACATTGCACTCAAAAAAAAAAAAAAAAACAGATTTTCGGTTTATTTTCTTTCATTTTGACAATAGCAAATCTTATTTTGAAAAACTATTTACATTCCGTCGGTTTTGAAAAATATTTTTAACTAAAAATATCCGATTCCGCTAAAAATAAAACCGCCCGTCCCTACAGAGCCTGTACGGCCTGTCCACCTTTAAGGGAGTAGGCGGGTGAATTACCACAAAACGTAGGGACGCACGGTCTGTGCGTCCGCGAAACACATATTGTCTATCAGTCAATTGCCGGACGCACCGACCGTGCGTCCCTACATCGCTGACCGGAATTCAGCAGTTCTGCAACGTCTCACTTCCTGGTAAACAAAACACCGTCTTTCAGTCGTTGCCTGCATGGCAACATTGACTGAAAGACGGTGCGTTTAACTTTATTTAACCGAGGCTCGATTTATCCCGCCATAAAAGATGTAAATTTTATCAGTTCACCTGCCACTCGAACAAGCCGGTGGCGTTGTCGGCGGGGAGCTGAATCTCCAGCTTCAGGGCATCGGTGGTGACGGGGTCGAACGAAGCCTTGCAGGGCGCGCCTTTCACCACGGGATAGGTGGTGGCGCCGGGATTGGCCATAAGCTCGTTACGGAATGTGACAGGCTGCCAGTCGCCCTTGTCGTCGCGGTAGAAGA
>ULMZ01051268.1_pt1 | contig 12376 bp, 10 predicted proteins | sample 1951791 | NCBI WGS metagenome assembly ULMZ01 (sample SAMEA4835564, study PRJEB28245) | human gut metagenome | biome: gut microbiome; material: fecal sample | place: Denmark | collected 2008 | reverse complement strand
ATTTTAGATTTTCTTTTTGAACGTAATGAACAGAACATACTTATAAATAATCTCTTCCCTTAAAGGTACAGTGAATTTCAAAAGAACGATACCTTAAAACTATTACTATCCTAACGCAACATCTAATATCATCATAATCGTAAAACCTATTGCAACACCAATAGTACCAATATTAGAATGTTCTCCTGCTTGTGACTCCGGAATCAATTCTTCTACAACAACATAAATCATTGCACCCGCTGCAAAAGACAACAAATATGGCAAAATTGGAACAACTGCATTTGTAAGAAGTATTGTAATAATCGCACCAATTGGTTCAACAATTCCTGACAAAGTACCATACAAAAAAGCTCTTGGTTTTGAGACTCCTTCACTTTTTAATGGCATTGAGATAATTGCACCTTCTGGAAAATTTTGAATTGCAATTCCTATTGCTAATGCAAAAGCTCCTGCCATTGTAATTCCCGCATTTTGGGCAATAGCACCTGCAAAAATAACTCCAACTGCCATTCCTTCTGGTATATTGTGCAATGTTACTGCAAATACCATCATTGTAGTCTTTTTCAATTTTGATTTCATTCCTTCTGGCTTTTCACTTTCTAAGTGCATATGTGGAATTACACTGTCTAGTACTAATAGAAATACAATTCCTAGTAAAAATCCTATTGCTGCTGGAATCCATGCAACTTTTCCTTGTGTTTCCGCCATCTCTATTGATGGTATTAGTAACGACCACACTGATGCCGCTATCATTACTCCTGATGCAAATCCTAATAAGATTTTTTCTACTTTTTTATTCATTTCTTTTTTCATTAGAAATACCATTGCAGCTCCAAGCGTTGTGCCTAAAAATGGTATTGCAAGTCCAATAACTAAATCCATATTTTTCCTCCTTGATTTTTCATAAATGCTCTTCAAGATATTCTTTTGAAATTTTTATAGTAGTTGGTCTTCCATGTGGGCACGTATATGGATTATTCAAACTCAATAAACTCTGTATCAAATTCTCAACTTCTGGCTTACTTAAATCCATATTAGCCTTAACAGCAGCCTTACATGCAACTGTTGCAATAAATCTTTCCTCAACATCTTTTATTGAAGTTCTTTCATTTGTCAACATCTCATCTAAAATATCCATAAAAATATTTTGAGTTTTCGCTTTATATTCCAAATCAGGAATTCCATTTATTTTAATTGAATTTTCTCCAAATAATTCTATATCAAACCCTGTATTTATAAACAATTCCATATTGTTTTTTACAAATTCCATTTCTCTATGTGTTAAATTTATAACTTCTGGAATTAACATCATTTGACTATTTTGACTAATTTTTTGTTTATAATTTTCCTTTATTTTTTCATACAAAACTCTTTCATGTGCTGCGTGTTGATCTATCAAAAACAATTCATTTTCTACTTCTATTATTATAAATGTTCTAAATAATATTCCTAGATATTTGTATTTTATTGTTCTTGATTCTTCCCTTTTTCTTAATTCAAATCTCTGATTTTTATCTGTTTCTATATTATTTATATTATATCCAATTTCATTTGGTGCTTTATTTTCATATTCATTTGTTAAAAAATCTAATTCATTTTGAATATATTCTTCATTATGCTCTTCGTTTTCATTATTTCCCAAAAATTCAAATTTAAGCATTGTACTCTTTATTGCATGATACAAAACTTTATAAATTTTATCTTCATCTTTAAACCTAACTTCCATTTTAGTTGGATGGACATTAACATCATAAAAATCTGCCGGCATGTCTAAATTCAAAATATAAAAACCATATTTTCCAATACCAACTCCACCTTTAAAAGCTTGGTCCGCACTATTGATTAATACATTATTTTTTATATTTCTTTTATTCAAAAATAATATCTGCTCTTTTCTATTATCTCTGGAAATTATTGTATTTCCTATAACACCTGTAACTTTGATATTATCACTTTCGTAATTTACTTCTAGCAAGTTTTCTTTTATTTCTTTTCCATACATCAAATATATGATATCAAAAATATTGCCATTTCCGTTAGTAAAAAATACACTTTTTCCATCATTCAATAGTCTAAAAGATATATTAGGGTTTGCAAGTGCTACCTTTTGAACCCAGTCTTTTATATATCTAAATTCAGTAGCATCTTGCTTTAAAAATTTATATCTAACAGGTGTATTAAAAAATAAATTTTCTACCAAAATAGTTGTTCCTACTTGCATTCCACATTCTTCCGCTTCTATTATGTTTCCTGCTTTTGCAACTATTTTTGTTCCTGTAAACTCTTCTTTCGTTTTTGACTGCATTGTTAAAGTTGATATTGCACTAATACTTGCTAATGCCTCTCCTCTAAACCCCATTGTGTATGTTTTTTCCAAATCTTCAATTTTTTGTATTTTGCTTGTAGCATGTCTTTCTAATGAAATTGGCATATCTTCTTGACTAATCCCTTTTCCATTATCAGTAATTTTTATAAATGTTTTCCCACCATTTTTTACTTCAATTACTATCTTATTAGCGCCTGCATCAATTGAATTTTCTACCAACTCTTTTACTACATTTGCAGGTCTTTCTATAACTTCACCTGCTGCTATTTTGTTTATTGTTAAATCATCTAGTAAAACTATGTTCCCCAAATTTATTCATTTCCTTTCAAACTAGAAACCATATCAATACTCTTAACCTTTCTAGAAAGCACCTTATTAACAACAACAGAAACCACTAAACTGCCAAGTGTTGCATACAAATAAGAAATCAAACTAATATAAGCATTAAAATCATAATTATCACCAAGAGCAGATTTAAAAATATAATCTAACATCAAAAAGCCAAGAGGTAAACCAAAAACAATTCCAACAACCGTCAACCATAAATTTTGCTTAACAAATATATTTTTAATTTGTTTATCCTTAAAACCTAAAACTTTCAATGTTGCAAACTGATATTGTTTTTCTGTAAATGATAATATTCCCAAATTATAAATTATTACAAAACCTAATATAGCTGAAACAACAATCAATAAAACTATCATCATTTGCACTGTTTCTAGCATACTTTCCATACCTTGTTTTAAATTTGCTATACTTTGGATAGTATCTACTCCATCAATTGTTTTTGTATTACTTAAATCATCATCTGTGTATAACACATCTGCTCTATATGTAAATCCTAATGACTCAAAATATTTTCTTGTCATATTTAATTGTTGATTTTGAGGGTCTCTATTCAATCCTGCAATTTTACAAGTGTACCAATTGTCATCTCCAAATATGTGCCAAGTTATTTCGTCTCCAACTTTTAGATCATATTTTTCTGATAATTTTTCTGTGATGTAAATTCCATCATCTTTTAAGTCCATATATTCTTTACTGTGATTTGTATATTTCAATTTGTCTGGTGCATCATTTACTGTTAAAGTATTTGTTTCTTTTTTATCACCATTTTTAATTTCTATTCCAAACGATTCACTTGTTTGATTACCATATTTCTCTATTATACTTGTAAATTGTTCATTTGTATAATTGTTTGAAAGTGAAAGTTTATATTCAAAATTACTTATTTTATCAAATTCCCAACTTAGATATGATTTCATTGTATCCATCATTCCAAATGCACATAGCATAAGCATTGTACATCCTGTGATTCCAACAATTGCCATCAGACTTCTACCTTTATTTCTACCAACATCTCTTAAATTCCATCTTGTAGAAATTGATGCTTTTTTAAATATTCCTTTTGTTGTTAAGTCAAACTTTGTATTTTTAACTTTTGGTATTTCTAGTCTTAAAGCATCAACTGCTGACTCTTTTAGTATACTTCTGCATGATAAGTATGTTACAAGAGTAATCAACACTACTACTGCAATTGCTAATATATACACAACTGGAATTAGTACTGTATTATACACTGGAACTTCAAAATAACTCATTTCCGTATTTAAGAAGAATCCACCTAGTATAAACCTGCCTGCTAAAAGACCTACTAAACTTGCTGCCAAACTTATAATAAATCCATATCCTACATAATGATTTATTATTTTTCTGTTTTTAAACCCTAATGCTTTTAGTGTTCCAATTTGTGTTCTTTGTTTTTTTACAAATCTATTCATTGTTGTTGTTACTGATAATACTGCTATAAATAAGAATAAAAATGTAAACACTCCTGAATATGTTGTTCCCTCTTCTATTTCTGAATTGTACCCTTTATAAGATACACTTGATTCTCTGTCTGTTACCGCTATTGCTGATTTTATATTGTTCTCTAAATCTGCTTTTGTCTCTTGTGTTTTGTCTATATTATCTACATCAACTATAATTTGGTTAAAAATCTGAGGCATCCATTGTGGTAACTCATTTATTGATAAATATATAAATCCATAATTTCTATGTGTTGGAAATATTTCTGTATCATCTTTTACAAAATATACATGGTCTGGCGTGTTTACTAAACCTATTATTTTTTCAGTTATTTTCATATTTTGATATGTAACTGTTATTTCATCTCCAACTTTTAAATCTAAATTTTTAGCTAGATAACTGTCAAACCATACACCTTTTTTTTCTTTACTAAATTCTTCACCATCTACAACATACATTTTTGAAATGTTGTTAGATTCTATAAAATTTGTATCTAATGTTACTCCATCTTTATTTTCAAGTTCTGTTTTTATTGTTAACAATCTTTCTGCATCTTTTACATTTTCAGTATTTTTTACTTTTTCTAAATCTTCATTACTAAAATTCTCTCCTGATAACCATATATCTTGAAAATTATTATTTTCATAGTATTTATCTGCACTTTTTTCCATTCCATCCATATATGCATGTATTCCCGCAAATACAAATACTCCTAAAAATACCATTATAAAAATGTTGAAGAATTGCATCTTATTTTGTCTTATATCTCTTAATCTTTTTTTACTTAATTTTTTCATTTTCAATTCCTTTCTTTTACCATTTAACTTCATCTATATTTTTAGGATTTTCGTTTGTTGTCACACTTTCAATTTTTCCATTTTTAACTCTTATTACTGTATCTGCTATATCTGCAAATAAACTGTTATGTGTTACTATAATTACTGTATTTGCTCCATTGTTTCCATCACATTGTTTCTTTAATAATTTTAAAACTTCAACACCTGTTTTAGAATCTAATGCTCCTGTTGGCTCATCACATAATAATAGTTTTGGATTTTTAGCAATTGCCCTTGCAATTGAAACTCTTTGTTGCTCTCCACCAGATAATTGATTTGGAAATTTATTCATATGTTGTTCTAATCCTACTGCTTTTACAGCTTCTTTACTATCGTTTCCGTTTTTTACTATATCTTTTACTAACTCTACATTTTCTAATACTGTTAGTGTTGGCAATATGTTATAAAATTGAAAAATAAACCCTATGTTTTCTGCTCTATATTCACTTAACTGACTTTCTGTATATTTTGAGATTTCTTCTCCGTCAATTTTGATGCTTCCTTCTGTTGGTGTGTCCATTCCACCTATTAAGTTTAATAGTGTTGATTTTCCTGCCCCTGATGGTCCAAGTATTACTACAAATTCTCCTTTGTTTAATTCCAAGTCTATTCCGTCTAACGCTTTGAACTCATTTTCTCCTACCTTGTAAGTTTTGCTTACTTTTTTTAATTCTACTATTTTTTTCATAACTCCTCCTTAATGTGAAATTGATTTCATATTTCTGGAATTATTATATATTTATATTATACTGTTGTCAATAAAAACATGAAACATTTTTCACATTTATTTGACATTTATTTTTTTTGCTATTATAATAATGGTTGTATATTAGAAAGGATTTGTTTTAAATGAAAATAAATGAAATTAGAGAGCCTATTCAAAAACGTTCTATTGAAAAAAAAGAAAAAATAATAAAGGCAGGTTTTGAATTAATCTGTGAAAAAGGATATTACAATACTAATACAGCTGAAATTGCAAAAGCTGCTAGTGTTTCTACTGGAATTGTATATCAATATTTTAAAGATAAACATGATATTTTAGTTGAAGGTATCAAAAAATATGCTAGTGATATTTTTTATCCTATGTTGACTGTAACATCAAATATTAAAATTAATAAAAATAATCTCGATGTTGTTTTAAGAAATATGATTAATACTTTTATCGAAAATCATAAGCTTTCACAAATTGCTCATGAAGAAATTATGGCTATGACTCATTCTGATAAAGAGATTGCTGAGTTTTTTCAAGAAAATGAAATGGCTATGACTAAAAATATTTCTAAGATTTTATTGGATAATGGTTTTGATGCAAGGAATCTTGATGAAAAAGTTCATATTGCTATTCATTTGATTGATGATTTGTGTCATGAAATTGTTTATCACAAACATAAAGATTTGGATTATGATATTATGATTAATTTGGTTATTGAGAATATATTGAACTTAATTTAAAAAGTTAGCCCTCATAAAGTTTCTTATAAGCTTTATGAGGGTTTGTTTTTTATATTTAAATATATTTCTACTGCTTTTTTATGCTATAATTACTCTGTTCTTAATGCAATTACTGGATCCTTTTTACTTGCAATTTTAGCTGGAATTAAACCTGCAATAATTGTCAAGAACATACTAATAAGAACTAATACAACACCAGCCTTAAATGGTACAGCAGTTACTACTTTAACACCCGTTACAGCAAAAATCATACTATTTATTGGAAGTGTTAATAATACTGTAATGCCTATTCCTATAAGACCTGATATTAAACCAATAATCAAAGTTTCTGCATTAAATACTCTTGAAATATCCTTTTTTGATGCACCAATCGCTCTTAAAATACCAATTTCTTTTGTTCTTTCCAATACAGAAATATATGTTATAATACCAATCATTATTGAAGATACAACCAAAGATATTGCTACAAATGCAATTAATACATAACTTATTGTATTAATAATTTGGCTTACAGACTTCATCATTGTTCCAACTATATCTGTGTAGCTTATTGTATTTTCTTCTTTCCCATCATCTCTTTGTTTTTGATTATACTCATCAATTGCTTTTGATATTTTATCTTTTGCCTCAAAATCTTTTGGATAAATGCTTATTGATGTTGGAATATCAATATCAACAGCTCCTAATTTTTGTAGATTTTTTTCGTAGCTTGCATCTTTATTTGCTGAATATGTTTCCATCATTTGAGCAATTTCTTCGCTACTTAATTTGCTCATTGCTAATCTTTGTTCTGTTGTCAAATTTTCCATTGATGTTGTATTATCATCTGTTGGGAAATCTAATCCTGAAAATACATTTACATCTTTATTTTCTTTTTGTTCTTTAACTATTTGTGCATCATTTGACTTTTGTATAATATATTCTTTTAATTGTTTTGTATATCCTATACCACTTGTAACAGAAGTACTTACAGCACTTTGTTCATTTTGTTTTATAATTCCTACTATTTTTACAGTTTCTGCATTATTAATTTTATCTTTTAAATAGTTTTCATCATCTTCTTTATTTATCCATAATCCATTTTGTTTTTGATAATAATCTGAATTCAATAATAATTTAAATTCTAAATTTAGTAACTCATCATATGAGTATGATGTAGATTCTTGATTTTCATCAAGTTTTTCTCCATTTTCTACTGCTTTCCATTTATCTTTTAGCTCACTTTGATTTTTTAGTCCTAATGAGTATAATGTGTAATCATCTATTCTTCCATCTTCTTTTAAAACTAAAACTACCTCATTATATTGTTTTGGCCAATTTCCTTTTACTAAATCATATTGTGATTCTAATAATTGTTGATTGTCCCTCATTTCAAAACATATATCAGTATTTGTCATCATTGAACTCCCGAATACTGATGACATTGCAGAATTATTTTGTGCTTCTATCATATCCCCCATTCCAAATGCATTCATTACTGTACTTGGATTTACTCTTACAATACCTTTGTCAGTATCTGCTCTATATAAATTGATATTTAAATCATATCCATATTTTATACTATTACTGTTTTTTGTAATTTCATTATTCCCCTCATCTAGGTATTTCTTTAATTCTTTTAGGTTATTGTTTTGTTTTTTATTAGAAAGTGTTGTTATCATATCATTCATTATATCTGCTGAATAAGCTCTTTCTTCTTCTCTATTTTCTGTATTAGATTCTGTATCATCTCCCATCATAGATTGCATTAAACTTGACATATCCACTGTTGACTCTTCTATTGTAATTGGGTATGATGAAAGTGTATCTTCCTCTACTTTATCTATATAATTCTGTACACCTGTTGAAATTGCTAAAATTAATGCGATTCCTATTATTCCAATACTTCCAGCAAATGATGTTAATATTGTTCTTCCCTTTTTAGTCATTAAATTGTTTAAACTTAAACGTAGTGCTGTAAGAAATTTCATTGATGTTCTTCTCTTTTTAGTATCTTGCTGTTTTTCTTCTTTTTGATGTTCTATTGGGTCTGAATCATCTGTTATTTTTCCATCAAGTATTTTTATGATTCTACTTGAATATTTTTCTGCAAGTTCCGGATTATGTGTAACCATTATTATTAATTTATCTTTTGATATTTTCTTTAATATTTCCATTACTTGCACACTTGTTTTTGTATCCAATGCACCTGTTGGTTCATCTGCTAATATTATATCTGGATTATTTACTAATGCTCTTGCTATTGCAACTCTTTGCATTTGCCCACCTGATAATTGGTTTGGCTTTTTGTGTATTTGTTCTTTTAGTCCAACTTCTTCTAGTGCTTTTATCGCTCTTTGTTTTCTCTCTTTTCTGGATACTCCTGATATTGTTAATGCAAGTTCAACATTTGATAATACTGTTTGATGTCCTATTAGATTATAACTTTGAAATACAAATCCTACTGAATAATTTCTATAAGCATCCCAATCTCTGTCCTTAAAGTCTTTTGTTGATTTTCCATTTATTATTAAATCTCCTGAAGTGTATCTGTCTAATCCTCCTATAATATTTAATAGTGTTGTTTTCCCACATCCACTTTGTCCTAAGATTGAGACAAATTCTGATTCTCTAAATTCTATATTTATTCCTTTTAGAGCTTCTACTTTTTCATCTCCACTTACATATGTCTTTTTTATATTTTTTAATTTTAACATGCATTTCTCCTTTCCTTAATTTATATTATCCCCTATGAATTTAATAACTCCATCATCACTGTTTTTACTATTATTTTTTATTTTCTCTTCTTCTGTTAATTCTACTAAATATTTATTAAATTCAGGTACAATACTAATTGAATCCAAAGGATATCCAGGATTTCTTTTTTCACATGGTTTATCTACAAAATAAAAGTTACTTTTACTCCAAGTATATTCTTTTACTTCTTTACCATTATAAATTACCATACCATATACCCATTTTGCTGTTAATTTTTCTCCATGTTTTTTTACTAAATTTGTATAGTATTCTATCATTTCTTCATCTGTTAATTCTTTTCCATTTATTCTTCTTACATGTGTTCCTGGTTGTTCTTCTTCTGATAGTTCTTCTACAAATAGACAATTATCCATTCCTATTGTTGGCATATGTGCTACTTCATAATATGTTTTTGCTTTTATGTATGCATTTTCTATTGCATTTTTTCCTGTTTCTTCTACTTTTATATTAATGTCTAAGTCTTTTAGCGTTAATAGTTCAATTCCTCTTTCTTCAAGTGCTTTTTTGTATTTTTTCACTTTTGCTGGGTTTGTTGTTGCAAATAATACTTTCATTTCTTTCCTTTCCATAATTTTAGTTTTTATTAAATTCTTTTATATTTATATCATATATTTAATTTTTTTCATAGTACTTTTTTATAAATTAAGGAGCTATGTTATACATAGCTCCTTTTATGATAGTTATCCGGCAGGTGTACCAAGTCCTGCATCTCTTTTGACCACTAGGGTGTGTGGATGGCACTATTGTCCACTTCAAATAACTCTCTATATTGTACTTATATTATATAACTTTTATTCATTTTTGTCTAGTTTTTCTTTTTATTATTCCAAATAATTTTTCCTCGATTTTTTAAAGTTTGTTTCCATGTTCTATTATTTAATTTCATCATAGTAATAATTGAGTTTTTACTATGTTCTTTATCTTGTCCCAATGCTAATTTGATTACAACTCTCCCGTTTTTTTCTATATCTGGCATTTGTTTTAAATATATCATTGTATCTTCATGTCTATTATCTTCTATAATATAATCAGGATCATCTATTATACTTTTTATATGTGGTCTTAATTCTTTATATTCATTTCCATGAAATAGGAGTATATGCTCATATAATCTTTCATCTGTTAAAATTACATCTTTGGTAATCAAGCTTTTTTTATATTTCTCTAATTTATTTATATCTAATTTCGTTATATATTGCAAACTGTTTCATTCCTCTTTTTTCATAATTTTTTTAAGTTTTAAAAATATCTATAATATATAAGCATATATCTAACATTACATTTCTATAATTTTCTCCCACTTCAAACCTTCTTTTCCAAAATGTCCATAATTAGTCGTTTCAACAAAAATAGGTTCTCTAAGTTTCAAATACTCTATAATTCCATCAGGAGTTAAATCAAATTTTTCTCTTACTAAATTTGCTAATTCATCATCTGATTTTATACCTGTTCCAAAAGTATTTACATATATAGAAAGAGGCTCTTTCATACCAATAGCATATGAAATCTGTATTTCACATTTTTCAGCATATCCATTTGCAACTATATTTTTAGCAATATGTCTTAACATATATGCAGCACTTCTATCTACCTTTGTCGCATCCTTTCCAGAAAATGCTCCACCTCCATGACGTGCATATCCTCCATAAGTATCTACTATTATTTTTCTACCTGTTAGTCCTGTATCTCCAAGAGGCCCTCCTATTATAAATCTTCCTGTTGGATTTATATATATTTTTGTATTTTTATCTATCATCTCTTCTGGTATAACTAGTTTTATTACTTTTTCAGTAATATCTTTTCTTAATTGTTCTATTGTTACTTCTGGTAAGTGTTGTGTTGAAATTAATATCGTTTCTATTCTTTTTGGTTTATTATCTTCGTATTCTACTGTTACCTGAGTTTTTCCATCTGGACGTAAATATGGTATTTCTTTTTGTTTTCGTACCTCTGTTAGTTTTCTTGCCAATTTATGTGCCATTGATATTGCATATGGCATATATTCTTCTGTCTCATTTGATGCATATCCAAACATTATTCCTTGGTCTCCTGCTCCTCCAACATCTACTCCTAGTGCTATATCTGGGCTCTGTTTTGTAATATCTATATTTATTTTACAAGTTCTATAATCAATATCTGTACTTTCATTATCATATCCTATATTTTTTATTGTTTGTCTTACTATATTTTCTATATTAACTTGTCCTTTTGATGTTACTTGTCCTGCTATTGTTACAGTGTTTCCAGTTACAAATGTTTCTACTGCCACTCTTGAATATTTATCTTGTTTTAAATATTCATCTAATATACTATCAGATATTAAATCCGCTACTTTGTCTGGATGTCCCTCTGTTACACTTTCTGATGTAAAATAATATTTGTTCATTTTTGTTTTTCCTCCTATAATATATTAATTTAACATTTAAACTTCTTCAAAAAAACTAATAATAAAAAGTACTAGTTTTTTTGAATTTTTATATCTATATTATAGGCAATATTCCCAAAAATTACTATATATTGGAAACAATTTTTTCAAATTTTTTGTAATTAGGTTCATATTTTTCTAACATTTTTATAAAGCTTTTGCAATGGCTTTTATATTTTAAATGACAATATTCATGCAAAACTATATAATCAATTACTTCTCTATCATATTTGACTATTTCTGGATTTATTGTTATTTTGTTTTCCTCACATCTTCCAAACTCATCACTCATTTTTCTAATTTCATAATCTTCTGGTGCAAATCCTAATAATATTCTTGTTTTTTCCATAGCTCTTTCTATTTCTACTCTCGCTATTTGCTCATACATTTTATCTATTGCTATGTCTAATATTCTTTCATTATTTGCTTTTTTATATTTGTTTGGTAATGATATTTTTATAATTTTATCTTCTACATCTAGTTCAGCAACTTTTATATTTTTGTATATAATCTTAACTTTATAATCTGTTCCTAACACAGGCACAGGATGTCTTTCTGCTGCTTCTTCTATTGTTATTTTTAAATTGATTTTCTTTGTCATTATTTTCATTTTATATCACTCCTTACAAATTTATGTTTTGCAAATTCTTGTTCGTTTTTGTTGTTCTTATTTTATATTCTTTTTTTCATTTTGTCAATACTTTTTTATAAAAAAATTAAAAAATTTGTTCGGTATATGTTACAGTTCAGTAAGAATCTTTCTATGGTGTC
>ULMZ01023336.1_pt1 | contig 12430 bp, 15 predicted proteins | sample 1951791 | NCBI WGS metagenome assembly ULMZ01 (sample SAMEA4835564, study PRJEB28245) | human gut metagenome | biome: gut microbiome; material: fecal sample | place: Denmark | collected 2008 | reverse complement strand
CGCCGAACTCGCCGACCTGAAGGCACAGGTAGACAAGGACAAGGCCGCCCACGCCGCCGCTATCGCCTCGAAGGAAAAGGAAATCAAGGCCCTGAACGAAAAAATTCAGACCCTCTCCGAACTCCCCGAAACCGACCCCGGCAAGGGTGCCGGACACTCCGCAGCTCCCGCCACCGCCTTCAACATCGACGACACCCAGCAGCTCGGCGGCCTTCCCGGTGAGTTTTTCGCCCTGAACCGCCCCTATAACCTCCGCGCCAAGGCCGCACTCCTCGCCAACGAAGGGAAGATGCTCGCCGTCGCCGTTCCGAACTCGGTCGATTACAAGACCCTTCAGGACGACCTCGGAGCGTTCTACCACACCCGCTGGAGCGACCGCCTTCAGTCGTTCCTCGTAGAGCTGCCGACTATCACCAAGATTTTCCCGACCGAATCAGGACACCAGGACCTCGAAACGCTCGTGAACCTCTGGCTGGGCGAGTTCTCGCAGGCGGACAGCTCGGCAAACAGCGAATTCGACAAGGTTACGAAAGGTTCTTACGAGTTCGGAACAGAAACGCTCCGTATGTACGGGGTTATGTTCGTCCACAAGTTCAAGAGCCTGAAAGACCTCGAAAAGTCGTGGATTGGCTACCTGAACCGCGAAGGCTCGAACCCTGTCAAACTCTCGTTTATCGAGTATCTCCTCGTGGAGACTGCCAAGAAGCTGCACAACGAGCGCGAACAGCGTTATATCAACGGTGTGCGCAAGGACCCCGACCCCGACGTTCCCGGTCGCGCAATGGAAGCCGCCGACGGTATCTACGAATATCTCCGTAAACGTGTCGAAGGTCATACCGACTTCACACCCAACGGAGGCACTACCGGGAAAACCGTCTATCAGATAAAGCCCTTCAACCTTCCCCGTATCACCGCCGGCAATATCGGCGAAGTGTTCTATCAGGGTACAAGCATGATACCCTCGGTATTCCGCGACACCGGCAAAATCTGTCTCTACATTCCATCGTGGATGCTCCCGCTTTACCACAAGTACAACGAGGCCCACTACGGCCAGAACGTTGACTACAAAGCCGGAATCACCTACGTTAAGGAGTTCCCCGCCGTGAAGATTGTTACGCTCCCCAACGCGGACAATCACCACCGTATCTTCTGGACTATCGAAGGCAATTTCCGCACATTCGACCATGTGGCCGGCGAAATGCTCCGTTTCACTCTCGAACAGCAGGACTGGACCGTAAAAGTCTGGTCGAACTGGAAAGAGAGCATACAGGCCGAAGTCGTCGGCTACAAATACACCGACCCCATCGCAATGGACGGAAGTCGCCAGCTTATCTGGTGTAACGACTACGACCGCCCCGATACCTACTTTATCGAGGCCGCTCCGGACGCGAATCCTTCCGCCCTCCTTCATTCGTCAATCGTAACCGTCGCCAACTCGAAGAAGTTCGAGATTACCGACATCGCAGATGCACAGGTCGGCCGCCTTATCTCTCTGAAGTGTGGCGTTGACGGTGACAACGGCGTAACAATCAAACAGGCCGGTAAATTCTCGCTTTTGACAGCGGCATGGACCCCGAACAAGGGCGACGTGATCACGCTCATGAAGCGCGCCGACGGAAAGTTCATCGAGATTTCCCGCACAACTGCCGCCGCCGATTCCTACCAGTTCGACGCAAACGCCACAACGCCCAGCCTGAAGGGTGCAACCGTTTTCGTCATCGGTGAGAACACAGCGGCGACCGCAATCACCAACCTGACCGAAGGTATCGCAGGCACGCTCTACACAATCCACGGATCCGGAAGCACCTACGCCTCGACTATCGCCGACGGCGGTAATTTCGTCCTCACAAAGGCGATCACCCTGAAGGCCGGTACGTTCATAAAGCTGGTGATGGGCGACGACAAGAAATTCTACGAAGTGGCCCGCGGCTGATTCATAGCCTCTGAAAACAGGGAGGGCGATTAGACCCTTCTTGCCCTCCCTGTTATCATCTCAAAAGTCAATAATCAATTAAAAGTCTGAAAATATGACCTATATTAAAACTTCCGTACCCCGTGCCTCCGGCAATCCCGGTACTGGTATTCAGCCCCGCGACCAGTTGACAATCATCGACATCGAAGATATTGCCTTCATGCCGTCCGCCGACGACAAAGGGGTGGTTATCGCCGATAATATCGTAATGAAGCCGGGGCGTTACGGTATTAACCTCTATATGACCCACGGAACGATCGAGATAACGAGCGCTGCCGAAGGCGATACCGACAAAATCGGCTTCACACCATCGATTAAGTTCGAGCATCCAGGCAACGAACAGGCCGTGCGTGAGTTCAAGGTTAACTACATCAACCGGAAAGTTATCGTAATTGTACGCTACTGTTCCGGCAAGCCCGCCGACCTTATCGGTACGATGTGCAATCCATGCAGTCTCACACCCTCTTATACCGGCAACAACGAGAGCAACACCAACGAAATGACCTTTACCCAGATTTCCAAGGGTAACGATATTTTCATCTATAAAGGAACTGTTCCCCTCGAAGAACCGGTTGCGACAGTTGAAACCGGTGAGACTGCCGTTACATTCGTTTCCGATGGACAATACCAGCTTTCAAGCGGATCAGCAGTGATTGAAGAAATTTCAGGTGGGGTGCATGACGCGGTTGTTACCCTTCTGGGCGTGGCCGGAACTTCTCCCACTGTTTCAGCTACTGCTGATAAAATCCTTCTCCGTGGCGGCAAGGTATTCACCGCCACCGAAGGCTCGCAGCTCACCCTCCGCGCATTCGATTCAGGCGACGGCGGTATCATGTGGATTGAACAGAGCCGCTATGTCGCGGCCTAACACCGCCATTCTCTGCAAGCAATAATATTGCCCACTAAATGAAAAAGGCTCGGATATTACTCCGAGCCTTTTTTTATATCTATTGCTATCGGTTTACCACAATGCGGGCAATAGAGTTTGTTTTGGGATGTTGAGGCATTGGGTTCCTTAAATAATTGCCAGACTTCCACACAAAGTATTTTTGAGATATTAACAATGGTTTCCTGAGAGGGAAACACTTTACCATTAATCCAATAGCTAACGGTGGCTTTTGAAACGCCTAATTTTTCAGCTAATTCAACAGAGCTGATGTTTTTTTGGCGCATTATTTCTTTTAAATATAGAATCATAGATGAAGCTTAGTTTTGCAAAGTTAAGTTTTATTATAATTAAGCGCAACAGTGATAAAACAGCACTTTATTAAAAAGTGCTAAAATAAAATATTTTTTTATTTATAATTGGTAATGATAAAATAATATTGTATCTTTGTAATGTAAAAATAAAACAACAACCACTTAACCAAAACGACATGAACGCTAAACTTACCTTTATAGAAGATGCAACTCCGAGAGGTGATTATAAGCCAACTACTCTTGACTATGAGAAAAAAAAATGCAGACATGCTGCTGCAATCAATAGACGGAAATTACTACACCCTTTGGCTTAACAAGGAGATTGAAGTTAAAGGACGCGGCGTTGAACGTCATGGCAGAATAGTCGTAGTGTCAGAAAAAATGTATTATAAATTAACCAAAACATATTCAATTTTAACTGATTTCTAATATGCAACCTAAAATGAAAACCGGGGCGGTCATCGGGGCCGCCCATCTCACCCTGATTGATGATTTTCAGAACAATGAAACATCTGTTTTTTATTGTGAGGCTCTTTCGGAAATAGCGACTTACATCACCTTGGTCGATGATCCGGATCTTACACTGGAAAAACAAATGCACTGGCTGAAAACGCTGGCATTAATAAAAGCCGACATAAATACCATTGCAGAAACTTAATTGCGTCCTGCATCGGGGAATTTTCTGCCGACATATTTGTGTCCTTCCTTTGGTAATTACCGGCTTGTAACTTTGCACCGTAAACAACTATCAGCCATGACTACCCAAGATAAAAACCAGATTACCGAATACCTCGCCGGTTCCCGTGATTATTCCGAGGGTGTGTCGCTTTATCAGCGCTTCGGGCAAAATTTACGCCTGAAGCGTCTGTTTGTAACTGACGACACGCAGACAACGAAGGAAATCCTGTTTGAAGAACTCCGGAAACTCGCCGGGCTTACTGACCAGGAGTTCGTCCACCTTCCGCGCCGAGCAGCCACCCCCAAGCCGACACTCAACGGGAAAACCGTCAAAGCAATAATTTTCGACAATCCGAAGGAGGATAATGAAGCCGCCCTGAAGGAACTCGCCGATTCTTTCGGCGTAACCGTCGATGAACTTGTAAGCCCTGACTTTCAGGAAAGGGTGTTGGCTATGGACGAGAACGCCGACCGTATCGAGGAACTGACAGACCAACTCGACGCGGCCCGCTCGAAATATGCCGAAACTCCGGAGCCTGTCAGGAAAATGATACGTTTCCGCGAAAAATATCCCTTCCTGAACTCTCCGGACTGCCCGGACGTGCTGAAAGTGCTTGTTGCCGATATGTTCACTTCATACGACAACTATAAATCCGCCCACGCCCGCCTTCAGGTTCTCGCCGATGACGAGGCGGCCGCCACCGTCGCCGACTGTGAGAAAGTCGTTACCGAATACCTGAAGAACCGCGAAATTTGGGACGAACTCGAATATTACCGGGAAAACGGCGCGATTCTCGGAAAAGCCGCTAAGTTCCGCGAAATCGCTGAAAGCGCTTTGATGGACAAAGAAATGGAGGCCGCCGAGGATTATACCCAACTTTCCGAAATCGACCTTATGAAGAAACTCCAGAGCGCGAATGTCAACGAATCAAAACACCGGAAGGCTGTCAACACCGCGAAGGAAAAGGGCGAGACCAACGACCGCGCCGAAGCCGCTCTCGCTCGTTGGAGCGCGACAAAAAAGGCTATTCAGGAGGAAGTGGCACGACGAAAAAAAAAGTAACCGGGGAACTCGCCAAGACTGAACGTAACCGGTCCGAAATAACGCGATTCCTTTCGCGTTCCGGCTGCCACCCGTGCGACCGTTCCGAAGCCGGTTATCAACTGGGAATAATTAACAAGAAAATCGACGCGCTGAATGTATCTTTATCCCGATTACAATCTTTCGACGACTGACCTCCGGGAATTTCCCGGAGGCACTATATACAACGGCGACTGCCTCGAAGCGATAAAGACCCTTCCGGCGGCCTCCGTTGACTGTGTGATTACCGACCCTCCCTATTTTCTCGGAATGACCCACAACGGGCAAAAAGGAGCGTTTAAGGATTTATCAATCTGCCGACCCTTCTACCGGGAATTATTCGAGGAGTTCCGGCGTGTATGCCGCCCGGAAGCCTGTATTTACTTTTTTTGCGACTGGCGCGGTTATGCATTTTATTATCCTCTGTTCGATGAAATCCTGAAGGCGCATAATATGCTCGTTTGGGATAAATTGAGTGGTCCGGGCAATCATTACGCATTTATACACGAACTTGTGTTGTTTCATGCCGGCAAAGGCGCGAATATAGGAGGAACAAATATTATTTCCGCAATAAAAGCATTCAACAGCGGCGCGAAATCTACCGACGGCGCGAAGGTTCACCCGACGCAAAAGCCTGTTTCCCTGATTCAAAATTTTATCGTCGACGCTACAAAGCCCGGCGATGTTATCCTCGATACTTTCGGCGGATCCGGAACGACGGCCGTCGCTGCTGTCCGTTCCGGCCGTCGCTTTATCCTTATGGAACAGGACGAAGGCTATTATCATACCGCTTGTAAACGCCTCGAAGATGAATACCGACAATAACGCCGTAACTTCCAAATTACCGGTTATCTCCAAGAAGGAGGAAGCAGAAATAATGAAACTCGCCGCCGTCGGATTCATGCCGAGGGAAATCGCCGTGGCTATGGAATGGCCCCGCGAGAAACGCGCCGCCTTCTGCCTTCTCGCCAATACACCCGGTTCCGAGGTTGCTATGCTGATAGCTGCCGGCAAAGCCGTGGGTCGCGCCGACCCTCAAATAAAGTTACAGGAAGCGGCAAAAGCCGGAAATATCGACGCCATAAAGACCCTTCAGAAACTTCAGGCGAATAACCGATTTAACGAACTGGTTAACCACATGGACGACGATGAGTTTACCGATTAAACCCTCCCGAATCAATTTTGAGGCGATAGATTCCCACCAACTCGACCGGATTCTGAAAACCGGCGATGTTGATAGCCTGACCCCTGCCGAGCGCGAATATTTCGACCTTATGAAGGTGGTCCGGGGTTTCCATGCCCGAATGATGATGCCCGGAGGCGAACGCATAGTTACCAAATCCGGAATTATCAAACTCCTGAAGTCTGACGCTTACGGGCTATCAGACTGGATGGCGCGGCAAATCTACACCGACACCCTGAATTTTTTCTACGACCAAGAGGGGGTGACCGCCCGCGCATGGTCGAATATCTACGCCGACCGCCTCGATAACCTCGCCAAACTCGCACTCGCCGCCGGAAAACTGAAGGAGGCGAAGGGTTACATTGTAGAAGCTGCCAAACTCCGGGGATGTTACGATGATGAAGCTCCGGAGATACCACAGGAACTCCTCGACGCGGCTCCCGTTACTATCTACACCGCCGATCCTGAAAGTCTGGGCGCGCCACGCGCCGATCGGAAGGAGATCGACGCTTTTATTGATTCTATTCCCGACATTCCGGAGATAAGCCGCCAACGAATCAAGGAGGACGCGGGAATCAAAAAACGCAATCTACTATCACGCATTATCGAGGATATAAAAGAGTTCGGCGATGAAGATAAGTAGAGAGACAACCGACGCGGCGGTAAAATTCGGCTCTGAGGCCCTCGTTTTCTGCGACTGGATAGATACGACCAATCTCGTATTTATCGGCGGCCGTGGCGTGGCTAAAAGCACCGTTATCCTCGCCCGGCGTTCCGAACGCTGCGTGCGCCTTATGCCGGGCGCACCCGTGGCGATTGTGGCGAACACTTATTCAAACCTTATCGACAATATCATGCCCGCCGTTCAGAATGGCTGGAAACTTAACGGACTGATCGAGGGCGTTCACTATGTAAAGGGGAAAAGGCCCCCGGCTGAATGGTCGAAGCGTTGTTCCGTTATTGTCGATGATTACCGGCACGTTTATAGTTTCTGGAATGGCTCTGTGCTTTTTCTCGGTTCTCTCGATAACCCTTCATTACTGGCGGGCAAATCCGTCGCCCATCTCCTGTTCGATGAAGCGAAATACGCTTCCGATAGCCGCGCCGCCCGTGTTATGCCTATACTCCGAGGCGACGCGATTACTTACGGACGCTGCCACCTTTACGGAGGTGTAACGATCACCACCGATATGCCCGACGTTACCGAAGGGGAGTTCGACTGGTTTTTCCGCTACGCCTCCGAAATGAACCCCGAAAGAATCATAAAGACGATTCAGGCGGCCGGCGAACTCAATAAATACCGGATTAAACTCACACGCGAGAACAGGAACCCGACCCCTGATGTCCGCAAAATTGCCCGGATAGAAAGGAAAATCGAATATTATACCGAGGGCCTTCTGAAATTGAGGAAGGGGCAAACCTTCTTTATGAATATATCGAGTTTCGTTAATATCGACATTCTTACCCTCGACTATGCGAAACGCCTGTATAACGCCGCACTCGAACACCACGAGTTCCTTAAATCCGTTCTGGGTATGCGTCCGGGCGTCAGACAGGACGCGAGATTTTACGTTCTGTTCGGAGAACGCCACAAGTACACCGACGGAACGATTTCAGGAGAAGCCGCGTTCAACTGTTCGCAACTCCGCTACCTCGACCCCTCCCGACCGCTGGAAGGAGGTATGGACTTCGGCAATATGCTTTCTTTCGTTATCGCCCAACCTGACGGACAATATTACAGGATTCATAAAAACCTGTACGAGCTGCCGCCTAACTCTATGCGTGAACTCGCCGACCAATTCCTTACATTCTTTGAGAAACACCAGGAAAAGGTGCTTTATCTCTACTATGACCGAGCGGGCAACAACTACCAGAGGCAGAACGAGGACCAGGCCGGTAAGATTAAAGCCGCTATCGAGAAGGACGGCGAAGGACGGCGCACAGGCTGGAGCGTGGTACTTATGTCGCGCAAACAAGGCACTATAAGGCAAGAGGCGGAATTTAACTTCATGCACGAACTTATGAGCGGAAAGAACAAACGCCTTCCGCTCCTTATGGTTGACGCTCTGAACTGCCCCGAAATGATTTCAAGTATCGAACTTGCAAAGGCTGAAGTTAAATACCGTGGCGATGTAAAGATAGTGGCCAAGGTAAAGAAGTCCGAGAAGCTGGAGCCGAAGAAGCTGCCCCGATTGTCGACCAACTTCTCGGACGCTTTCAAGTACCTGATGATGCGCCGTTCATGGTTGATAGCAGCCAAAGCCGAAAACGCCGCCGGTTCTGGGGCTGATTCTATGGTCGAACAGTGGATGGCCGACCGTTTCGATTCCTGACCTACTTACCGGATTACCAAACCAACGCCCGACGACCAGACGGCCGCCGGGCGTTCTGCATTTCACCGCGCCGCTTCCATGTAACGAGGTAACGAATCCCCCGGCTCACATTTCACTCCGGTAATGGGTGGTAATAACTTTCGCACTTCAGAGCGGGCCGCGCTCCGCGTTGTGTCGTTTTTTTCGATTTTGTTTTTGGTTGGGGCTAACGCTCTGATATAGGTGCATTTCACCAAAAGCCGACCAAAATTTCACACCAAAAACCGCGATTTTGGCGCGGTAAGTTGCCGTTTTTCTCGCTATTACCGCAGAAAAATTGTAGATTTGCAGTGTCAAACACCCCGAAAACCGGCGAAAGTTATCTTAAAACTTACGCCATGTTGAAAAAATTTACTTTGTTGTTTGCGCTGATGGTATCACTATTCGGATCAGCTCAAGACAAACCACTAAGCTACTCGGAAGTTATTCAGGTTGAAGGTAAAAATCAGGCAGAAATATACGGTGGATTACGCCTGTGGGTGGCCACAGCTTTTGTAAACGGAAAGGCCGTTACGCAAATGGAGGACGCCACTACCGGGACACTCATCTTACGAGCATTGTTTATATTCAAAAAAGGCGGCATTTATAGTGCCTACCAAGGGAAAATAGATTATACGTTAAAACTTCAATCAAAAGACGGACGATTCAGGGTTGAAATGTCAGGACTTACCCATGAAAATGATCCCGGGAATGCGCCTGATTGTTCTCTCGGACTTATTACAACTGCAGAAAAGTCTGGGAAAGGCGGTATTAATAAAGGTGCACACAATAAAATTTGGAGGGAGATTAAAAATAAATCTGCCGAACATTTCGCTGAAATCGTGACTTCACTTAAAAGTCTCGATAATTTCAATGCTGAGGCAGAAGAGGATTGGTAACATCACACTCATATGCCTTTTAATGCGCCGGGGCTTCAGGTCCCGGCGTTTATTTTTCGTTCTTGCGTTAACTAATTTTAGTATTTTTTTTTTTTTGTTCACTATATTCTCCCGATATTTGCAACGTCAACAAGCTACGGAGTCAACTCCGGGTCGGGTCTGAAACGGCTCGAAATCTTTCGGGCTATTATTTTGCCCGATTACATACGAAATATAGGCGACCGCCTACCTCCAACCATTTAGTTAACTCGACCCTTCGTCGGTTTCCGTGGCTTGTTTGACGACATGGAGGAGGCGGTCGCCTTTTTCGTGCCATAATAAAACGTCAAACAACCTAAACAAGCCACACAAATGAAAACAGAATCAGCACTACCTATTCGGGCATCTTCGTACAAGAACAGAGTGAATATACTCCTTACTAAAGGTGTTATTTGCCTTACTTCCGAAAAATTCAGTATCTTTGTAACCGTATTCGCGACACTGATTTGCTGGGTTGGCGTATTCATTGACAACTACCGCCTCATAGGCTCAGGCGCCATTTTGTTCCTGCTGGGGTTCGCCCCACAGGCAATGCGCGGAACCTTGCGCGATATGCGCCAATTCAATCTCGGCTTAAAAGATTGGTGAACTTCACAATTTTAACAACTCAAATAACAAGCAATATGCATCACGAACTTAATCTCTCCGCTGAAGCCATCCGGGCCATCACCGCCCTTCAGCATAAAAACGGCACATTCCGTTACTACAAGCATACCATTAACCGTCTCAAAATACTCATACTCCACCAAAGCGACGAAATCGGCATGAGCGATGCCGAGGCGCTACATTCATTGCGCGTTCTCGACGCCATAGGCTGCGACCTTGCAGCTCTCGCCGGATCAACAGCCAACGAGACATCCCAAGATGCTAACGCGGAAGAAGTGGCCGGGCGTGTTGAACAATCATTTGAAGGGCTTACAAATCTCGATGAGGCAAATGATATTCATGATTCAAACCGCCCTGTTTCAGACATGAATCATGACAAGTCTCCGAACGCAAAACCATAGTCACAATTTTGAGATAAAGGATAAAGAAGATTGTTAACTACCCATCAATTCCAAAGTAATGATGACAACCTGGCGGCATGCGATGTGAATCGGATGCCGCCTGTTTTATCGTCGGTCAGTTGTCCTTCATTCCGGCATGCATTATAGGGATATTTGCAACGTAAATGATAACACCGCAAAACGATGAGACATTTAAAACAAGAGTTCGACAAACTGACCTTCAAAGAGGTGATAATATATATTCTGGCAGTGATCACAATGCTGGCGGGTCTGACTTTGCTCTTTATGGGCATGTTTATCCCTCCTGAAGGCGAGATACACGGATCTGTGCTGACAGCCTTCGGGAGTGTCTGTATTTTTGTGGCATCACTCTTGGGTATTTCATTGCATTACGCCAATGAACTTGACAAATTCAAGAATGATGTTCAGAAACAATTGGAAGAAATCATACAGTAAAAATTCTGACGAATGAAAGCAGATGGAAAACATCATCACGGTAACAGGTTACGCGCTTTCGCATCTTGGGCACTCATTCTCATTGGTGTTGCTACTGGTGCTGTTGCTGGAGGCTGCCGCAGCTCTCGGAACGCAGTGGAGGAATCAACGACAATCGAACACAACAAATTCGATACGTCAGAACAAAAAGATTCAGTTCACAGCGAAACAAACGATAGTATGTATCAACGAGACTCCATTAAAGGTTGTGCCGGGGAGCGTGGTCGTATCGACATCGAGCGGGACACCGCCGGTCGCCCCGTGGCCATATACTGGTTTCGGAATTTCGAATTTAAAGGCGTTGGCGAAAGCCTCCAGACGAATAAAACCTTATTCACATCGCGCAGTGCGTCGAACAGTTCCAATAATTCCGGCGCCGTGGATTCCATCACCAAGAAAAAGAAAGAAACTCAGGAGGAAGTTAACCCCACAATTCCTGTAGAATCGCTTGTAGGAGCTGGTGTAAAACTGCTGGTTATCTTTTGTGTGATTTTTGTATTAATCAGAGACTACCTACTGCCATGGATAAAAAAGCTCAGGCGATAGACCTTTACGAGGCAATCGACCAGATGAAACGGATTAGCCTCGCCGGTGGAACATTCTCGATAAAGTTCCGGAAGTGGAACAGTCAAACACAGAGCGGCGGCGACATGGTAACAGTTCGCGCCGCCCGTGTCCGTCCGAGGGCAGCCGACGAGAAAATCAGACATTCGAGTTACAAACTTTTTTTCACCGACACGGAAACAGGCCTCGCCCGTAATTGTTGGCAACCCCTTATAATGGAGTTTAACGGCCGGCGAACCGTGTTAAACTGATACTTTAACTTTTACGATGATACGAAGAATCGGAAATTTCGGTTTCGTCGATAACGGGGCCGGTGAGATTTACACTTTCAGCCTGAACGCCAAGGCGGGAGGCTGGACACCTTCAACCTATATGCTCCGGGGAGCGACCGCTTCTTTTGGCTACAAGTATATAAACGTTAACGGAACACCTGTAATACCCTACGGAGAGGACAACAACCTCCCCGGCAAAGTCCGCCGCCTACTTGAAAACTTCTACGCCGGCGAGGGTATCATGGGGAAAAAAGCCGGTTTGCAATGGGGCGAAGGTCCCCGGCTCTATCGCGACGCGGTAGACGGCTCGAATATCTTTTACAGGGCCTGGACCGTTGACGACGAGATTACCGCCGACCTGAAGGCGACCGACTACCTCACACAGTTGCACCGCTGTCTGATAGACCTCGTTCATCTGGAGGGGTTCTGGGTCAAGTTCACCCGGACACGAGGGTCGCGTATCGGTCAGGGAAGAATCGCGACAGTTGAACACGTCCCCGCCGGAAAGGTCCGTTTTGTCTATCCCGGAGAAAACAAATTGCCGACACAGGCAATGGTGGCGGATTGGCCCGCCGCTGACCCGGCTACCTCGCACGTTTACCCCCTGTTCGACCCCCGCGACCCGTTGAAATATCCCGTCTCTCTGGCATATTACAACATTTACAGTTACAACCACGACCATTATAGCG
>ULMZ01015760.1_pt1 | contig 12450 bp, 14 predicted proteins | sample 1951791 | NCBI WGS metagenome assembly ULMZ01 (sample SAMEA4835564, study PRJEB28245) | human gut metagenome | biome: gut microbiome; material: fecal sample | place: Denmark | collected 2008 | reverse complement strand
GTGTGCTGTTCTATGAAAATTTCCGTCTTCATGTGCTTGTGTTTTTTCTTTTATTTCTCCTGTTGGATTATTATTATAATCAAATATATCTATATATTCCATAATTACTTCCTGTCTTTTAAATCTTTTTATATATTTATATCATAATTTACAACATTTTCATAGCTTTTTATTAATATTTGTTTTCTCTAGTTTCCTAATACTGCCATTTATAAAAGTAGGCGTAACTTTAGCAAATTCACATATAAATTCAAGTCTTTGTTTTAGACATTCTTCAATTTGTAATTCTTGTTTAATTATTTTCAATTTTAATACCATCCTTTCGATTGGATGATTTTAATATTGTTTTTAGGTAACAAAAAAATCAACCAGATTTTATTTTCTGATTGATTTTTGTATCATTTCTGTTCAATTTAGTTCGAACAGATACGTCATTGGTGCCTTAGCGGTGGTTATTTGCGAAAAACCATACTCCCACATTTGCTCCCATTTCCGATTATCGACTGTATATACATTTTAGCATACTTTTTATAAAATGTATACTTTAAAACACAAAAATTTGCTTTTTTATGTAAAATATAGTATAATTAAGATATGGTAACATTGTTGTTGCACCTTTGAAAAGGTAAACTTTCGGAGGTGCATACCTCCGAACAATTAAAGGAGGAAATTTTATGAAACGGTTTATTTTACTTGTAGTTATCATTATGTGTGTTGCCCTAACAGGTTGTCAGGCAATTGAAAAAGAAGAAAAAATTGACGTAAATGCAACGGTGACAGATATTCAATATTGGAGTTCGTATGTAACAATGATGCCTATATCTAATGGCAAAACTACGACTCTCATACCGCAAACGCATCCAGCACGTTACTTAGTAACCATTTCGTATGAAGATGTATCAGAAACTTTTAACGACAGAAACTTGTACGAAAATGTCAAAGAGGGAGATACTATTCAAATGGTATTATACAAAGGTTATGATAAAGATGACAACTTGATTAAGCAAACACTACAATTTCCTGAATAACCGTAAATCGTTCATTAGAACGGCAATGAGAGAATGAATATCAATTTCATTCTCTCCATTTGCATTCTAAAAAAATCTTATTTTTGAAGTACCTTATAAATATTGTAAAACACTTCAAATACAAAAATATTTTGTTCTTTTTCAGTTAGTTCCATTACTTGTGCTGATGTTATAAGTAAATGCTTATAGTTAAGAAGATTCAAGAATTTCGTTTTGTTATATTGTTCATCAACTGCACACAATAATTTCTTTAAAATCTCTAAAACATTATCATTTTTAACTTTTACATGATAACTTTCAAGCATATCTATGCTTAATCTTAATTTATCTGCGAAGTCTAATGTTTCAAAATACTTTACTAAATTCACTACTTTTTCATTATTACATTTTAATATCATAATTTTTTACCTCCGTTTTACAATTCATAATTTCTTTTTTTAGTGTTTTTATTATCTATAAAATCAATATCTTCTTGTCTTAAAATATTATCTATTTTAAGTTCTTCATAGAATTTTTTATAGGTTTCGTTTTTAGAATATCTAACTTTATTCTTTATAAATTTCATTAGTTTATTCCATAAATATTTGAATGGCTTTAATATATTTATTTCCTTTTGTTGTTTTGAAATAGTATTTTTTGCTATATCTAAATTTTGTGTTAAATCTCTTATTTCTATATTTTTTTCTCTAATAGTAGAGTTTAATTCTCTAACTTCGTTATGATGTTCTTTTAAATCTTTTTCATACTCCCTTATAATGACATCTAAATCATTTACTTTTTTCATTGTTTTTGTAGTATCTTCTACTTTCGAAATATAATCTTTTATAGTTGTTACTTGTTCTTGTGAAATAGTATAATTCTTTTTGTTTACTAGATTAGGCTTTAAATTAGATACTATTTCTTTAATATTATTGCCATTTTCATTTACTAAATCTGTCTTTTTATTTGCTTGTTCTAATAGTTTCTTATTCTTTTCATATTGCTTTTTTACTTTATTATAGTTCTGCATTTGACTAACTGGAATATCTTGATTTCTACCTTTTTCTTTTGTTTTGAGCTGATAATCTTGTTCATATACTTTGTTAAATGATTTTATACAGCAATTTCTCATTTTGTCTTGTATTCTAGTAAGTGATTCTTTTGTAAATATTTGTGATTTTGCTACTTGTTTTTTCATTCCATTTTTGTATCCGTTCTTTTATTGGAATGCCAATCATATGAAGATGGGGACTTGTTTCATCAAAGTGAATTACTGCATTAGCTATTTTAAATTGCGGGACGGCTGTTACAAAATCTTGTAGTTGTTCTTTATAAACTTGTACCATTTTATAGCAATATTCTTGTGTTTTATCTTGCCAAAAATTCATATCTCCAAGTTCAATTATTATTTCACAACATAAATCTCTATTAGAATTTTTTGATATATGTTCAAAGTAATTTTGTATTTTTCTATTTTCTTTTGTTTGCTTATTGTTGTATTCAATTCTTGCATTTTCAAACTCTTGTAAATATAAATTTTGAACATCATTTATTAAATTACCTGTTCCATAAATTACAGAGATTAGTTCTGTTTTGTTATCGTATTTTCTTAAATTATGGTTATTGGCTTTTGATAATTGTGCCAAATTTTGAATAGAATTATTACTAAAAGAAGTTGTATTTGATTGATTATTTTTTGCAATTTCTTTTGCTTTTTTAGTTTTATTTTTATCGTTTCCAAGATGTATAGAATAGGCTAACATCTCATTCATTTTTCATACTTCCTTGCCAAGAGGATTTTGTCTTTCCAAATATCCTAACCCCCTATGGATTTTGACAAATATGTCAAAATTCAGGTGGCTCTGCGAGGTAATAAATTTTCTTCCATTGGAATAAAATTTATTCAAATTAACTATCGCCACTTTCATTTTTACTTTGTAAAAACAAAACGTGCCACGTTAATTTGTTTTAAGAAATGCCTACGCAGTTGTATAAGCAATAGCACCTATTCGTACATTTTCTTCTTGTGATGTTGGAAACGTTTTTTCTTCTTTTACTGCTACCATTCTTATTAACTTTTCTTTCGCTGTATCAATTTCAAATTCTACTTCTTTATCTCCATAACTTTTATTCAAATCCATTTGTGCAACTTCATAAAATTCTATTTCAAATATTTGATGAATATAACTACTTCTAAAATTGATTTTATCAATTTGCAAGTACCCATTTTCATCTTTTATTAGTACAACTGATTCTATAAACTTTGAAATAAACTCTTGTTTCTCTTCTTTTGATTTTTTATTCCATTCTTCTTTTATTTTTTCATTTAAAGTATTATCTCTAATTTGCTTTTCTCTTTCTATATCTCTATCAGCCATTAGTTGTTGAGGAGAAAATGTTATAGCATTTAAGTTCAAAGTATCTAACTTTTTCTTTTCTAATATGCTTAATTTTTCTTCTATAACTTTATAATCTTCCGAGAAATCTTCCATTTCTACAATACCACTTAAATATGCTTTTTTAATTCTTTCTCTTTGTTTTTCTATCTGTTCAATTTCTTTGTCTATTTTTTCTGTACTTGTTTCTTTTTTATCTGCTAAAACTGGAAAAAAATACTTTTTGACTGACATATCATATTCAACTAAATCTAATATAAAATGTTCTAAACATTCTTCTATTAAATCTTCTCTATAATATAACTTGCAATGTTCACAGTTGTAATACATATATTTTTTCTTTTTACCACCTGAGCCTTTGCATTTCATTATTCTATTACAGTTTGGACATCTCAGTTTTTGAAAGAATAAATAAACTCTATCTCTTGTATAGGCTCTTTGATTTTTCTCTTTTTGTATTTGTGCTTCTTCCCACATAGCACGACTAATAATTGGCTCTACAACATTCATATAGATTATTGGCTCTTTGCCTTGTGCTTTTCCAATTTTCTTGTATTGTTCATAATCTCCCATATAAATACGATTTTCTATTATCTTTTGAATATGGGAATCTCTCCATTTTTTAGGAAATAGTATCTGCTCTTCTTTAAAGATATTTGCTATTTGTTGAAAGCTTTTTCCCTCTAAATACATATTGAATACTCTTATTATAATCTCTTTTGTAGTTTCATCAATTACAGTTCTCTTGTTACTGTCTTTCTTGTAACCTAATGAAATAGTACCGTGGCAAATGTCCAAATTTTATAGCACCATTTAATCCAAACTTTGTCCTTTCACTCACTATTTCAATTTCTAATTGAGATAACACTGTTAGCATTTTTACAAAGAAACGACCATTAGCACTGCTCGTATTTACATCGTCCCTATCGCACACCAAATAGGTATTATGCTTTTCTAATACTGCAATTAGTTCCTCTAAATCACGAACTGAACGTGTAACTCTGTCTAGCTTATATGCGACAATATAGTTGATTTTGCCTTTCTTCATATCTGCTAACATCTCTTGAAATGCTGGTCTGTGTTCCATATCTTTTGCACTTATTCCAGCATCTTCATACACCTTAAATACTTCGTATTCTTTAAATTTACAAAGCTGTAATAGTTTTTCCTTTTGTTCTCCTAAACTAAATCCGTTCCCTAGCTTGATCATCTGTACTAACTCTAATATAAATTCCTGCTACTTTCTTTTCATCATTCATTATTATAAATCCTCCTTCCAAAATTGATGATAGAAAGGCACTATAAAAAGTGTCACATAGCAATTTGCAATTAGCATTTGGCTATCGACACTTTTAGAATTTTATAATTTATTTATATTAACTTATTTTTAATATCACAAATAAACCAATATAGTATATTTTTTTAAAACTCTAAAATTATCAATGCCTTGCTATGTAATCTTTTAATTGAGATAACGGATATTTGTTTCTCAAATCATTCACATAAAAATAATCGTGTTCATTAAAGAATAAATAAAAATTATTTTTAATCACTAATCTATGGGGCTCTACATATGCTAAATTGCTATGTTCAATAACTCTTAATGAGCCTTGATAAATTTTAGGTTTTTCCTTTCCTTTTAATTTTAATTGGCACGCCCACTCAATTTTAGAATTTAGTTCTTTACTAATATTGATTTGTTTCTTGATTATGTTTAACATAATATCACACCTTTCCGAAAATTTCAATACTTAGGCACGAAAAAAATCGACCTTTTACAGTCGATTTAATCGTTTTTTTCGTCTGGTGCGACGATATTATCCTTTGGTGGGCAGGGATGGATTCGAACCATCGTACTCAAATGAGAACAGATTTACAGTCTGCCGCCTTTAGCCACTCGGCCACCTACCCATATTAAATTTTAGAAATATATTGTCGACGCATCGACAATTGCTATTATAAGCTTTTTATATACTTTTGTCAATACATTTCTAAAATTTTTTTCTAAAATTATCAAAAACTTTTTTATCAACATTCATTTTACCAGCTCTTTTAACAAAATTATAGCCATACTTTTCATTTAAACCATCCAAAACACTATCAAGTTTCTGTTGTTTCTTAGAATCCTCTGTATTTCCAAACAAAGATAACTGCAATTGTTCCTTTTCAACCAAACCATCCACTCTAACACCAACAAGTCTAATAAGCATACCTGTTTTATACATTTCTCTAAACAAATATTTAGCATTTTTTAATATTTCCTTTGTACTTGAAGTAGCACAATCTAACTTTGCTTGATGTGAAAAATCTTCAAAATTTTTAGTTCTTAATTGAACATTTACAACAGTAGCTAACAAATCTTCCTTTCTTAATCTATAAGAAACCTGTTCTGATAAAGCAACAATTACTTCTTCTAATTGTGATATATCAGAAACATCTATTGGTAGTGTAACTGAATTTCCTATACTTTTGGGTTTTTCTGGCAAATAATTAACTTCTGCTTCATCAATTCCATTTGCATATTCCCACATAACCTTTCCGAATTTTCCAAACTTTTTAATCAGCAATTTTTCATCTGATTTAGCTAATTGTCCTATTGTTTTAATGCCCATATTATATAATTTAGGTACTGTTCTTTTCCCTATCATAAATAACTCTGATATTGGCAAATCCCACATTTTTTGTGGTATTTCTTCTTCATATAATGTATGAACTCTATCTGGTTTTGTAAAATCTGATGCCATTTTTGCTAATAATTTATTATGAGCCACACCTACATTAACCGTAAATCCTAATTCTTTCTTTATTCTTTTATTTATTTCATTTGCTTTATTTATTAATTTATCACCCATCAAGTAATTTGTCATATCTAAAAAACATTCATCTATTGAATATCTCTCTATCTTGTCTGTATATTCTAACAGTAAATTATATAATTTATTTGAATATTCTCTATATATTTTATAATCACCAGGATATACTTGTAAATTTCTACATTTTTGTCTTGCACTATATAATGTCTCTCCTGTAACTATTCCAAATTGTTTAGCTTTCGAACTTTTGGCTAAAACAATTCCAGATCTTTTTGTTTCATCTCCACCTATTACAGCAACTTGTTCTCTTATATCTACTTGTTCACCATTTTTCAACTTATACACAGCAAGCCAAGACAAAAAAGCATTATTTACATCAACATGTAATATTTGTCTTTCCATATAATATCACCAGTCTTATTGTAAAACATTTGTTTTGTTTTGTCAAGTGTTTTCTTTTTCTAAATCAAAAAATTATTACAATTCAAATCTCAATAATTCTCACCTATCCTTTACTAAGTGAGAAATAAGGATTGAAGAACTTTCCCCAATCCTTATTTTTTAGCATATTTTATTTTTAAATTGTAAATCACCTAATTTTTCTGTTGTAATATATCCTGGTTGTGCCTTAATAACATCTGGAATTCTATTAACAACTGTTGCACAAGTTAATTCAACTGTTGCAGGTTTTTCAACAGTAATAGTTGTTGTTGGTTCTCCTTCTACTGTCCAAACATTTTTATCAAATTCGTCTGGTGCATAAACTTTTCCTATACATTCAGATTCAATTGTAATTCCTTCTTTTGTTTTTGTTGTAACTACTGCACTCATTCCAGTTGCATCTCCTGCTTTTATTGTCATATCCAATGTTGATGAATAAATATCATCTTTATATGTTTGTGGTACGCATTTTTGTGTTTGACTTATAATTGTTAGTCCCAATTTTGAACATAACCATCCATTTACATTCCACATATATGATGGTGCATATTCGCCTTTATTTATTATTTCTTGTCTTTCTTCATCTGACATTCTATCTACTGATGCAACTTGTTTGTCAAAGTCTTCTAATGTTAGACCTGCTCCATGTGCTTCTGCTAACGCTATTCCATAGTCTTCAACATTATAACTTGAACTTCCTTTTATTTTTGTTATTTTTTGTGTTGATCCTGCTATTGATGTTATAAGTTGTCCCCAATATATATCTTGATATCCTGTTCCAGTTATTGTACAATTATTTGTTTTTGCTAGTTCATCAATTTTATTTGTTAATGTTGGATTAGAATTTTGTGGATAAAATGCTTCTTCACATGTTGATATTGCATTTATCCCTAATTTTGCACATAACATGTAAGGTTCCTCTAATTCTGCTATTAAACTTCTTGTTGTTATTATGCATATGTCTGGTTTTGTTGTTTGCATCATTTCTTCTGCATCTTCCACTGACACAACAATTATTCCTAATTTTTCTTTTCCTAATATTTCTCCTATATCTTTTCCTATTATTGCTGGATTTACATCTACTGCTCCTACTATTTCAATTCCTTTTTCTAGCATGTATCTCATTGTGTATAAACTCATTTTTCCTACGCCATATTGTACGGCTTTGATTTTTTGTTCCATAATTGAAACCTCCTTTGTATTTTATTTTATATAATTTTTGAAATTATATACATAAATTATGAACTACAAAGTTGTATTTTATATTTTGTATTTTATCACAAACTTTATTTTTTAACAATAATATTATTATAAAAAATTAGTACAAAAAAACATCGCATTTCTACGATGTTTAATGGTGGTGCTCCCTCAAGGATTCGAACCTTGGACCCACCGGTTATGAGCCGGTTGCTCTGACCAACTGAGCTAAGGGAGCATAAATATTAATTTGTTTATTGCTTAACGCAAGATAAAGTATAACCTATTTTTTTTACATTGTCAATACTTTTTTTATATTTTTTTCATTTTTTATTTTCCATTTTTTACCACAAAGTAAATATATTGCTTTTTATAATTTTTTATGATATAATCATTAACGCTGCATAATATTAATTAAAACTAAGGAGTTGATGAAAATGGAATGTAATAATAAATTCAAAGCATCTTTAAAAATAAATGTTCCAAACATCAAAAACGTACAATTTAATAATATGAATGAAACTAATTTATTATTATTAAAATTAGGGTTATTTCCATTACCTAATGGAGTTCAAGCATCATTATCTGATGACCATAAATATTTAAATATTAAATTAGCTGAAACTGAAAAAGAAAAACATATTCAATATCAATTTCCACTAGAATCACCTGATTTATCTGCATTAGAACAAAGAAAAGATTATCAGGAATTATTAGATAGATATGATGTATATATTAATGATTATATCCATGAAAAGTTAAAAAATGCAATACTAGAATCTAAACATTTACAAGAAAAATTTCCAGGTTTAGTTTTTAATATAAAAATAAGAGTCAAATCTCGTGAAAGTTATTTAAAAAAATTAAATAAAAATATATTAGAAGGTAAATCACCTTATATTAATGATATAATTGGCGAAAGGATAATAATTTCAAAATATAATATTTCTGATGATATAAAAGTATGCGAAAATGAGCAATTATTAACAAATATGTGTTATGAAGTTGCAAAAGCATTGTATGATTTTAGAGGTAATACTAATTTCAAAATGGCAAAAAATGTTGAACCATGTAATGCTAGTACTGATAAATGTTACATATCAAAAGATTATATAGAACATAAAAAAGATAATGGTTATCAATCCTTACATATATCAATCACTCATAAAAATAATCCTGATTTTTGTTCTGAAACACAGATAAGAACTTTCGAAATGGAAAACATTTCTAAAAAATCAAATAAAGTTGCTCATACAAAATATAAATCAAGACCTGTAAATGATTTAGCTGCTAAAAAAGTTCCTTTGTATTTTGAAATAACATCTTTTAAAGATGAATTCGGAGATCCTATTACAATTAATTTAGATTTTGAAAGCAGATTTTATCATTTCTACAATTCTGATAGAGATTCGTCTGCTCCTTCACAAACACCTCCAATTACTTATAAAAAATTTAGAAAAGAGCAATATGAATTAGAAAATTTATTAAATATTAGATTTAAAGATATACGTCAGGGCTTAAAACATTTAGAATCAAAAAATAAAGATCTTAAATATAAAGAAAAAGAAGAAGAGCAAGAAGTTTTATAATTACTTCTTGCTTTTTATTTTGCTTATTGCTAGTCCATCTCCTACTTCTAAAATCTCTGTTTCAAGATTTGGATTTTCAGAAACTTCCTTTATATATTCTCTTAGATTTCTAACAGCAGTACGTTGTTTATGTTTGTTATAATCACTCATAACATACCCTTTGTACAATATATTATCAGCAAAAATAACACCATTTTGATTTATCATTCTTAAAGCTTCTTTTAAGAAAAATGGGTATTTTCCCTTTGCAGCATCTATAAATACCATATCATATTTTCCATTTAAAGTTGGTAAAATTTCTACTGCATCTCCTTCATAAAGATTAATTTTATCTTCTACTCCTACATTTTTGATATTTACTTTTGCTTCTTTTATTCTTTCTTCATCTCTTTCAATAGTCTCAATTATACCATCTTCTGCTAAAAATTCTGAAAAACACATTGCTGAATATCCTACTGCTGCACCTATTTCCAATATTCTTTTGGGTGGTGCTTTTTTTAATTCTTTTTCAATTACTTCTAGTGTATCATCCATTATTATTGGAATATGGTTTTCTAGTGCTTTTTGTTTTATTTCTTCTAGCTTATTTTTGTCCATATATGATCAACCTTATCTTTCCTCTTCTTCTTTGCTCTTTTCTGTATTATATTTTTTTATTGCTGTTTCCACCCAATCTGTAACACAATATTCTAAATTAAGTCCCCTATTTTTAAGATATTCAAATTTTTCCATTATATTATCATTTAGTATTTTCTCTATTATTTCTGCTTCTTCAAATCCTTCTTCAACATATTTTACTATTTGTTTTTGTACATATTGTCTGTTTCGTGAGTCTTCCGTTTCTGTTACTTTTTTATTTTTTTAATATATACTATCTTCTGCGAAATCAACAGCAAGTCCTCTTGTAACATTTCCACTTATTTTCATTATTCTTCTTACATCACGCATTTATTATCAACCTCATAATTATTTATTTCTATTAGCTCTTTCTCTTTCTTTTGAATCTAATATTTTCTTTCTTAATCTAATTGATTTAGGTGTTATTTCTACTAATTCATCATCTTGAATAAACTCAATAGCTTTTTCAAGAGACATTTGAATAGGTGGTACTAATCTTAATGCATCATCAGAACCAGAAGCTCTTGTATTTGTTAAATGTTTTTCTTTACATACATTTATTGCTAAATCTTCTCCTCTTGAATTTAATCCAACAATCATGCCTTCATAAACATCTACACCTGGTCCTATAAATAAATCACCTTTATCTTGTGCATTATATAATCCATATGTTACAGATTTACCTGGTTCAAATGCTACTATTGTACCTCTAACACGTGCTTGAATGTCTCCTTTGTATGGTTCATATGCGTCGAATATATGGTTCATTGTTCCTTCACCTTTTGTATCTGTAAGGAATTCTGTTCTATATCCAATTATTCCTCTTGCAGGAATTCTGAATTCGATTTTTGTATGTCCTGCTTCTGCTGGTTCCATGTTAACCATTTCAGCTTTTCTTCTTCCTAATTTTTCAATAACATTTCCTACACAGTCATCTGGTACGTTTACAACTAATAATTCAATTGGTTCACATTTAACTCCATTAATTTCTTTAAAGATAACTTTTGGTCTTGAAACTAATAATTCAAATCCTTCTCTTCTCATTGTTTCAATTAATACTGATAAATGTAATTCACCTCTACCAGATACTTCAAATGAGTCTGGTGTTGCTCCATCTTTAACTCTTAATGATACGTTTCTTTCTAGCTCTTTATATAATCTATCTCTTATGTGTCTTGATGTTACAAATTGACCTTCTTTTCCAGCAAATGGTCCATTGTTTACACTAAATGTCATTGTTACTGTTGGTTCATCTATGTCTACAAATGGTATCTTTTCTGGATGTTCAAAATCACATACTGTATCACCTATGTTGATGTCTGGTAAACCTGCAAATTCTATAATATCACCCGCTCCAACTTCTTCAACTTCAACTTTTTTAAGTCCAACGTGTGTATATAATTTTGCAATTCTTCCTTGTGTTATTTTGTCTTCTTTTCCACAGATGCTAACTGGCATTCCGATTTTCATTGTTCCTCTTTCAAGTCTTCCTATACCGATTCTTCCAACATAATCGTCATAATCTATGTTAGATACTAGCATTTGTGCTGGTCCTTCTAATTCGCATTTTGGTGGTTCTATTGTGTTTATTATTGTTTCAAATAGACATGATAGATCTGTTGTTTCATCTGCTAAGTCCATTTTTGCAATTCCATTTTTTGCTGATGCATATACTACTGGGAAGTCTAATTGCTCATCTGTTGCATTTAATTCTATAAATAATTCTATTACTTGGTCTACTACTTTTTCTGGTTGTGCTCCTGGTCTGTCTATTTTGTTTATTACTACTATTGGTTTTAGTCCTAATGCTAATGATTTTTTTAGAACTTCTCTTGTTTGTGGCATTGCTCCTTCAAACGCGTCAACTAATAATAAAACACCATCTACTGTTTTTAAAACTCTTTCTACTTCTCCTCCAAAGTCAGCATGTCCTGGTGTGTCTACTATGTTTATTTTGATGTCTCCATGCATTACTGATGTGTTTTTTGATAGGATTGTTATTCCTCTTTCTTTTTCTTGGTCATTTGAGTCCATTACTCTTTCTTGTACTTGTTCGTTTTCTCTGAATACGTGGCTTTGTTTTAGTAGTGCATCTACTAGTGTTGTTTTTCCGTGGTCTACGTGTGCTATTATTGCTATGTTTCTTATGTTTTTGTTGTTCATTTTTATTACCCCTTCTTTATTAAATTTATATAATTATTTTTTCTCTTATAACTATAAAATTATACTACTAAATACAAAAAATGTCAATTGTATTTGACATTTTTTATGTAAATATGATATTTATAAGTTACAGTTCAGTAATAAGCTTTCTATGGTGTCTTTGCCTATATGTTTTTAAAAATTGAACCGTTTAATTGAAATTCAAAATAGAAAATATTATATAAAA
>ULMZ01025939.1_pt1 | contig 12561 bp, 26 predicted proteins | sample 1951791 | NCBI WGS metagenome assembly ULMZ01 (sample SAMEA4835564, study PRJEB28245) | human gut metagenome | biome: gut microbiome; material: fecal sample | place: Denmark | collected 2008 | reverse complement strand
GATACCGGCGGCATTGGTAAGAAGCAACTTGCCAGAACTCTGTGTTGCTGCCAGAAATCCGATTTGTCGAGTTGACCGAATGAAAGAAGAAACCAGCGGGCAGTTGAGATTTGCGTAAGGAACAAGAGGAAGGAATGAACCAGTCAATGCTGATCTTGGACACTCCTGAGAATTGCGAATGCTGTTTATGCATGGGCGGGATTACTCTTGCGTGCACTGTATGCAGAGCCAAGGGAAAGATTATAGAGGATCCTTTCAGCAAGCCGTGGTGGTGTCCACTTATACCATTAAATCCAGAGGAAGAAGGTAAATAAATGAGTAGTGTAAAAATGATCAAACTTGAAGATGGGGATTATGTCCCGGAAGAGTGCTGCACATTTGGCAGAAATTTTGAGACGGGCGAAATGGAAGTAGATGATGTCAGCCTGCCTTGCGGTTGTGACTGCTCGTGTGGTGGCACCCTTGAGATTTCATGCGAAAACTGTGTGCTCCAGAAGATCATGAATGAGTATGGCGAGCAGGAAGAGAGTAGGTGGATTCCGGTTTATGTGGAAATGCCAGAGGAGCGTACCTGTCATAAATTTTCCGACCGTGTACTTGTAACGATTAAGTTTAATAATCATCTTCGGGTAAGTACAGCATATACACAAAACGGAGAGTGGTTGACAGAACCTGGTTGGACTCTTGGAGAAGTAATTGCATGGAAAAAATTTCCGAAACCATACAAGGAGGAAACGAACAATGTTTAATTTTGTATTAGGCTTTTTAGTCGGTGTTGCAACAGGAACTGCTGGACTTGTCTGTTTTGCGCTCGCGTATAGCAAGAATCATCCGGACAAATAAGAGAGGAGAATATCATGCTGACAAGGCATAAGCACTTGAGAGATTACGGTATTCCGGCAGAGGACATTGAAAAACTGAATACGATGCTGAAAGACTTTCCAGCAGAGTACGGATACCTGCTTTCCGGTGCCGCCTTGTCAGCTTGTCCGAAAAACACGGTGATAGCGGATATGGTTATAGAGAATATCCTACACCGGAAGAGCTACAGGAAAATCAGCAAAGAAAGATATATCCCGATGAACCCAAAGGATTTTTATGGATACCGGCGTAAGACCGTCGCTGTACTGTATGAGAGAATGCGGTTATTGGGAGTGTGGGAGGAATAAAATATGCGGTTAATTGATGCAGATAAGTTGAAACATGTAATACATTGTGCATATTCTGATGATTTAGAGATTCTTGAAAAAATTGACGAACAGTCAACGGCTTTTGACGTAAATGAAATTGTAGAGCAATTAGAGAATTATTTATTTGAAAAATATTGCATAGAAGGAGATACAACAATTGATGAAATTATAAAAGGTGGCGGAATTAAATGAGCAGACTGATTGATGCAGACGATTTAATTGAATATATTAAAATCTGGGAAATTGGAAATAGTATTAGTTCCGACCAAAAAGAGTTTATTGACTGTATTAATAGACAACCAACAGTTTTTGATGTAGATGAAGTTGTTCAACGGTTGGAAATGTTAATCGAAAATAAAGTTTCAGAATCGGGTGACGATTGGTATACAGCTCAATGTCTGAATGAAGCAGTTGAAATTGTGAAAGGCGGTGGGAATTGAATGGGTAGATTAATAGATGCAGAAGAATTGAAAGAACGATTTTGTGAAGAAAACTGTGGCAAAAACAGATGTGTTGATCACATGGATAAATGTGCATGGATTTTATCAGTAGAAGAAAGTAAAACAGCTTTTGATGTGGACAAGGTTGTGGAGCAGTTGAAAACAAAAAAGGCAAGAACTGCTGCATTACAGAAAGCATCGGAGTATTTCGAGGGTGAAACTGATGCGTTTGAAGTTGCAATCAAAATCGTGAAGGATGGGGAGAGTTGAATGAGCAGTGCAAGTACAATATTCGGAACAAAAGCGTATGTATGCGCAAGATATTTTCTTAGACCGGGTAAATGCTTCAAATACATCGACCAGCACGGCGAGGACACCACAGAACACGTCTACGAGGTCATGGCGTTATATCCGTACTGTGTCCTGTTAAGAGATACTAGAAATGGGGTCAGGACTTGCCCGGGATATAATACTTTAAGCCTGATGCTGAGAGGAAGTGAAGTAAATGAGTAAATCAATAGTAGTGGTGGATACACCAGAAACTTGTGTAGATTGTATATTTTGTCAAGAATACGGTATAGGAAGTAAAAAATATGCATATTGCTATGTAACAAATGGCGATAGTGAAAATGACATGAAACTAATTGACTGTATATACGGATATTGTCAATCTAAACCCGATTGGTGTCCACTTATAGATTTGCCAGAAAAAGATAATGGAGACTATCCAGCTAATACGTCTGATGCTAGCTTTGTGGAGAGCTGGAACCAGTGTATTGATGAGATTGCAGGAGGTACTATATGAGTAAATCAGTATTAGCGGTTGATACGCCCAGAAACTGTTATGATTGCCCGTTCGGAACTGCATACTGTGGCGAAATTGAATATGAGGGTTTGTGTGAATTAGCTGACTGTTTAGATTATGATGTAATTTTGATGACAGAAGAACATTATGATTGTGAAAGCAAATCAAGGCCTGATTGGTGTCCACTGAAGCCATTGCCAAAGAAATTCGATAACGAGAAAGACCGGAAACTTGGAGATTTCGAGCCACTTTTCAAGATTGGTTGGAATGCCTGTTTGAGAGAAATTACAGAAACAAGCGATGAAAACGAGCGATAAAAAACAAGCGATAAGAGGTGAAAGAGATGGAGAGATTAACAAAACGGAAAGATGATAGTATCACATATAACGAAAAACGAGAGTTTGAGTGTGGTGAATATTGCGATAGCTGCTCACAGGGTGCAGGAAATTGCAAAACAGTAGAGAATATGATTAAAAAACTCGCCACTTATGAAGACTTAGAAGAACAGGGCTTGCTTGTAAGATTGCCGTGTAAGGTTGGAGACACGGTTTATAGAGTGAATGCCGGAGCCAAGCAACCGATTATTCCGATGACTGTTTCAGAAATTCATTTTCTCTGTTACAAAAATGAACGTGCTGTAAGGTTTGACGCAATAGGCAAAGAAGATATGGGAGAAAGTTGCTACCGTTTAGAAGATATTGGAAGAATAGTATTTCTCACCCGCGAAGAAGCCGAGAAGAAGTTGGAGGAGATGAAAAATGACAAGACCTGAGATTACAGCGAAACTATCAGCCATGCTTGAAAAGAAAATAAATCCTCAAAATGATCCACGTATTTATTGGGCGAAAGAAGTGACATTCGATTATTCGACAGATCATGCAGTAAGGGTGGATTATATGCGGTTCGCGCCGGTGAATAATAGCGTGTCCGGGATAGAAAAAGGCGATTGTTATTGCTATGAAATCAAGTCATCTGCTGAAGATTTTCATTCTGGTCATGGGCTGAATTTTGTTGGCGATTATAACTATCTGGTTATGCCGACAGATGTATATGCTGCGATATCCCTTGAAATTCCGCATTACGTAGGAATATATGTGCCAGATGGAAATGAGCTTGCATGCATCAAAAAAGCAAAGCGAAGAAATCGGACAAGGCCTGTATCTGAAATACTCTTGATGATGTTCCGGTCTGCGAACAGGGATTATAGAAAAGCAGTAAAACAGTTGAAGGAGATACAGAATGGCAAGTAAAACTATCAAAGCAATGGGTGTTAGCCCTATTACAAATACCATCTACTATGGAAATGTAAACGAAGAAAAAGGTTTATGGGTAGGTGAAAAAAAAGACGTAACCGATATGGCAATCGCCTCTGTATTTGAATGGTTCATGAATCAAATGGATGGAAAAGAAGAGTTTGAGATCTCGTATCCAAATGTTTCAGAGTTTAAGTTGAAGATGGTAAGAGAGGAAATAAAAAAGAATGATTGATAGTTTAATAGCATTTACATTTGGAATAGCATTTACATTTGGCACTATTTACTTGATTACACATTTTGGTGGCAAGCGTAAATAGAAATAAAAAGGAGTGATGATATGCGGACCAGGCAAAAGTCACTTGTTGATTTTGGCGTATATCCAGAAGACATTAACCGTTTAAAGGATATATGCCAGAAAGCTACACCGGAGCAGAGACATGATATTTTACACTGCTGCATAAGCTCTTGCCCTCCAGGGATTGAACTTCTGGTGTACGAATCTATTGTAACAAACAAATCCTATGACCGTATTATGAAAACAAAATACATACCGGCAAAACGAGACGATTTCTACGCATACAAGCGAAAGGCAATGGCCATGTTTTATGATACGCTAAGGAAACTAAGAGAAATATAATATTACAATTAATATTAAAATGTGGGGACAAATTTTTCTGCCATGTATGGTAATATAGTATATATCTATGACTATGTGCCATATGTGGCAGATTTTTTGTTTGGAGGTGAGAACGTGGGAATGACTCCAATGTACACAAGCGTTGAAGAGATCGAGAGCAAAATAGAACAGTATTTCGAAGATTGCAAAGGTTATCCATTGACCGATGAAAAAGGCAAACAAGTATTTAACAAGTTTGGATCTCCTATTTTCATAGATGTTCACCCTCCGACTATTACAGGACTTGCCTTAGCTCTTGGATTTACGAGCAGACAGGCACTTTTAAATTATCAGGCAAAGCCGAAATTTGTTGACACGATTACGCGCGCGAAAGCCAGAGTAGAACAGTATGCAGAAGAACGGCTGTTTGATCGTGATGGTTCCAATGGCGCTCAGTTTAGCCTGAGAAACAACTTTAAAGGATGGGATGCTGACAAGAAAAATGATAATTCTGGAGATGGAAAGATTACGATTGTGAATAATATTCCAAGGCCGGAGAAGCAGAATGAATGAGAATCCGATTAATCTGAATGAAATTATAGCTCCGGCTTTTTACAATGTATTCTGGGACATTATGGACGGAAAACACACCTATTATGATTTGTATGGTGGGCGTGGATCTACTAAATCATCTTTTGTAGGTGTTATGATTCCTTTTCAGATGATGCAGGATGCAGAGAATGGCTTAATGTCAAATGCTGTAATCTTTCGGAAAGTCGGTAATACGCTCAGAGAATCCGTGTATGAACAGATCGCATGGGGAATTGATGCGCTTGGAGCAAGTGATTTATGGGCTGACAGTTTAAGTCCTATGCAATATGTGTATAAGCCAACAGGACAAAAGATCATATTCAGAGGACTGGATAAAGCTAAGAAAACAAAGTCCATAAAAGTAAAAAAAGGATATTTCAAGTACCTTTGGTTTGAGGAGCTTGATGAGTTTGCCGGAATTGAAGAAATCCGTACAGTTCAACAGTCTGTACTTCGTGGTGGAAGCAAATTTGAAGTATTTAAGACATTTAATCCACCGATCAGCCGGAGCAACTGGGCGAACGTGTATGTGGAGGAACCGAGAGTTGACAGCTACAGACACAAGAGCGATTATAGATCAGTTCCTGTTGAATGGCTTGGTCAGCAATTTATTGATGATGCAGAGCATCTGAAGAAAACAAATCAGAGAGCTTACGACCATGAATATCTCGGTCTTCCTGTTGGACTTGGAACAAATATTTTCGAACTGTTAGAAATTCGAAAAATTACAGATGAAGAGATTCAGAGCTTTCAAAGTATCTACCAGGGACAGGACTGGGGGTGGTATCCAGATCCTAAAGCATTTCTCCGTGTAGCTTATGTTCCTAATCAGGAAAAAGTTTTTTTATTAGACGAACTTGGAGGCTCCAAGATAAGAAACAAGGAAATGGCTAACCAGATAAAGAAAAAAGGATATGATGATTATTCAATATCTTGCGGAGTTGATGAAGAAGAAAGTATTATTGACTTCCGAGATGCAGGGCTTCCAGCACGTAGGGCCATTGTTACACCGGGAAGCCGCAAATATACTTTTGAGTGGTTACAGTGCCGAACATTAGTCATTGATCCGGCACGAACGCCTAGAGCATACAAGGAAATTATCAATTATGAACATGAAGTAGATAGCAATGGAGAAGTGATTGCAGATTATCCAGATGGAAACGATCACTGGATAGATTCTCTCAGATACGCAACCAGTCCATTGTCCATGAGAAGGGGGCACAGTGCATAATGTGTAAATTTTGTGATAATTTAGCTTCCTGCAAAGAATACTATGATAATCCAGAATGTAAGAAGAACAAATATATATACGGCTGTATGTTGTACATGTACATGAAAGACCGAAAAGGAAGCATTACTTCCAGACCGTTTGATCTTAATTATTGTCCGACGTGTGGAAAGAAGATTGCGACAGGTGACTAAATGGGACTTATAACAACACTAAAAAGGTGGTTTAACATGATATTCAAAAAACAAGCCGAAGAGGACTTTAATATCCAGGCGGCAGAATTCCCAGAGATGGAATCGTTGATTAATAAATGTGCGAACATATATCGAGGCGTTCCATACTGGCTAGATGATAAGAATAACATCAAGACGATTAATTTTGCTAAATCTGTGTGTTCTGAGACTGCCAGACTTGCAACACTGGCGATTGGCATTCAGATAGATGGTTCTGCAAGGGCAACATGGTTACAGGAACAGATTGACAAGGTATACTTCCAGATTCGGCACTGGGTAGAATACGGCTGCGCTTACGGAACGGTGTTCATTAAGCCAAACGGCGAGAGCCTTGACGTATTTACTCCGGCAGATGTGATGATAGTGGACTACGACAATCAGGAGATTAAGGGAATCATATTTAAAGATTCTTACACTGTTGGACGGAAATACTATACAAGGCTTGAATATCATAGATTTGTTGAAACCACCGTGGACGGAGTGACAACTTATCCGTACTATGTTTCTAACAGAGCCTATGTATCAAAATCCCCTCAGTCAATCGGTGATAAGATTGACCTTAAACAGACCAAATGGGCTGACCTAATGGCAGATACGCCGCCGATACTCAAGGCAAACGGCGAGAAGTTGGACGGACCTCTATACGGAGTGCTGCGGACACCACAGGCGAACAATGTGGACATTAGTACACCACTTGGATTACCGATATTCGCAGAAGCTATTGAAGAGCTGAAAGACCTCGACATTGCATACAGCAGAAACGCCGGAGAAATTTTTGATTCTCAGAAGATAGTTCTGGCAGATGATAGACTGCTGATGCCAAGCGGTACGCCTGTATCAGCCATGTCACCACAGGGCATGGAGAACAGACGGAATGAAATGAACTTACCACACTTTGTCAAGAACGTATTCGGACAGGACGAGAAAGAGTTCTATCAAGAAATCAATCCGGTTCTCAACACAGATACCCGTATAAGTGGCATAAACGCCATTTTAAGCCAGTTAGGGTACAAGATTGGATTCTCCAACGGATACTTTGTTTTCAACGAATCTAGCGGCATTCAGACAGCTACAGGAGTGGAAGCGGAACAGCAGAGGACAGTGCAATTCGTCAAGGATGTAAGGGATAAGTTAGAGTCTTGCCTAGATGAAGTTATTTACGCGTTGAACGTTTACGCTGACCTGTACGGACTTGCACCGGTTGGGGCTTATGAAGTCAATTATGATTTCGGAGACATCCTATATGTGCGTGAAAACGACCGTGCAAGATGGTGGCAGTATGTTACTACAAATAAAGTACCGGCTTGGATGTATTTCGTGAAATTCGAGGGAATGACGAAAGACGAGGCGGTAGCAATGGTTAAAGAAGCCCAGCCAGACGAACCAAAACTGTTTGGAGATGAGTAATTATGTTAAGCCCAGAATATTTACGCCGGATAACAGAGGGCAGTGAGCAGATTGCCGAAGAACTGCATCAATATATCATCTCTGAGATTGTGTCGAGAATGATGGCAAGAATCGGCAGAGGTGAGGATTATATCCTGACCAACGCCGATGCGTGGAGAATCAGAACGCTACAGGAATCCGGTGAACTGTTAAAGGACATTCTGGCAGAATTATCCAGATATACCAAACGCGAACAGCAGGAACTTCTTGAAGCGTTTGAAGATGCCGGTATCACTGCAATGAATTATGATGATAAGGTATACAAGGCGGCAGGATTAAGCCCTGTGCCGCTCGAACAGTCCCCAACTATGATAAGGCTCATGGAGCGGAATATGCTTGCAACCATGGGCGAGTGGAAGAACTTTACACGAACAACCGCAAGTGCCGCTCAGAGGCTCTATATTGAGCAATGCGACCTTGCCTATAATCATGTAATGACTGGGGCAGTTGGATATACGCGAGCCATCAAAGAAGCAGTTAATAACGTTGTGAGTGATGGTGTATATGTTGAATACATAAATAAAGAAACAGGAAAGAAAAGACGCGATACAATTGAAACAGCGGTCGCGCGCTCTGTCAGAACCGGCGTGGCGCAGGCTACTGGAGATATATCCCTCAAACGCATGGAAGAAATGGGCTGGGATTTAGTTCTGGTCAGTGCTCACATGGGAGCCAGAACAGGTGACGGCGGTGAGAATCCGGGAAATCACGCATGGTGGCAAGGCAAGATATACTCTCGTTCTGGCAAGAGCAAGAAATTTCCACCGTTCTCATTGACCGGATATGGAACGGCAAGTGGACTGTCAGGGGTCAACTGTCGGCATAGCTTTGGAGCCAGTGATGGAGAATTTAATCCCTATGCGGAATTATCAGCACAGGACAAAGCCGACAAAGGCAAACAGTACGAAAAAGAACAGCGGCAACGTACTTATGAGCGAAGAATCCGCAAAACAAAGAGAGAGGTTCTTGGATTACAAGCAGGAGTCGACAATGCACCGAACGAAAAGGCGAAATTCGCATTACAGCAAGACCTTGACCGGAAGTCTTATCTTTTACAGAAACAAAATGCTGCATATAAGGACTACTGCAAGCAGAATGACCTGAGAGAACTGCAAGACCGACTTATGATAGCTAAATGGGACCGCCAGAACGCCGCAAAAGCCAGAGGAGCGGCAAAACGATATAAGACAGCAAAGGGGATTGACTGATGGACAGATGGGAATATTATAATCCAAATCCTGTTAAGGATAAAAGAACAGGAGATTGCGTTGTCCGAGCAATATGCAAAGCAACTGGCTTCGACTGGGAAACGGTATTCGTCGGATTAATGATACAGGCGTGCACTCTGTCAGATATGCCGAGTGCAAATTATGTTTGGGGAGCGTACCTCTATAAACGCGGGTACAGACGCAAACTGATTGAACAATCAGAGCGATATATCTATACAGTCAACGACTTTTGTACAGACCATCCGACAGGTACGTATATCCTTTGTATAGATGGTCATGTGGTGACAGTACAAGATGGTAAATATTATGATACATGGGATTCCGGAAATGAAGTCCCGGTATATTACTGGGAAAAGGAGTAGCTAAATGAGCATATCAGAATTTGTACAGATTTTCCTTTCTATCTGCGGAGGGGTGTCTATTGTCGGAGGGGCAGCGGCTGTAATCTTTAAATGGATTACCCCGGCATTCCGACTTAATAAGCGAGTAGAAACACTGGAAGAACACGACAAGCGTGACTTTGAGAGTCTTCAGAGGATTGCAGAGCGAGATTCATTAATTCTGGAAGTGTTATCAACCATGCTGGACAGCCAGATTAGTGGGAATAATGTAGAAGAATTAAAAAAAACAAAACAGAAGCTTACAAATTATCTTGCACAGAATCAGCGTTAATTGCATTAATAAGGGGTATGCTCATGAAATTATATGTGTTCACTAAGAAAGATATAGACAGATTCTTGATAGAGTGTAATTTTACACCGGACGAAGAAAGACTGTTCCGGATGAGATGTCAGGAACGCACTCTCGAATACTGTGCTGAGCAGATGAATGTGAGCATATCAACAGCAAAGCGGTTAAGCCGGAGGGTAAATAATAAAATAATCAAAGTATGCTGATACTTTTCAGATACTTATATGGGTCTTAGACGAACTGTCTAAGGCTCTTTTTTTATTTTAGAATATAATCAGAAAGGCGGTGTATAAGATGGCATTATATAACAATCCTTATCAATATAGTTTTGGCGTTCCTGGGCAGATGAACCAGTTCCAGCAACAGCCTGTCCAGATGCCAACCCAACCAGTACAGCAACCACAGCAGAATAATAGCGGTATCCTGTGGGTATCCGGCGAAGTCGGCGCAAAATCCTATCTGGTAGCACCTGGGACAAGCGTTTTACTGATGGATTCAGAGAGTGAAAAGTTCTACATAAAATCTACAGACGTTTCTGGTATGCCACAACCATTACGGACGTTTGAGTATCATGAAATAGGCACTCAGATGCCACCTAAGCAGCCTGTTCAGAACATGGACAGTAAGTACGTCACCAGACAAGAATACGATGATTTAAAAGCCAAATGCGACGCTATAGCAAGTCGATTAAATTCATTTTCTGAACCTGTTAGAACTAATACTGTACAGGAGCCAGCAATCAAGGGAGGAAATGCAGATGAGTAATCCATTATTTAACGCACTTGGCGGTGGGATGACACAGGGAAACGGACCAATGCAGATGATACAGCAGTTTATGCAGTTTAAGCAGAATTTTAAGGGAGATCCGAAAGCAGAAGTCGAGAAAATGTTGCAGTCTGGAAAGATTTCTCAACAGCAGCTCAATCAAGTTCAACAGATGGCAGGGCAATTCCAGCACATGTTGAAAGGAATGAAATAGTACATTACAATCTGGCCAGATTGATGTAAATACACAATAAAGGAGATTATAACTATGGATGGAAATTATAGTTTAGCAGACATTGCCGCCGCTACTGGAAACGGTAGAAATAATGACGGCATGTTTGGTGGAGATGGCAGCTGGTGGATTATTGTTTTATTCATTTTTGCTTTCTTCGGATGGGGAAACAACGGCTGGGGCAATAATGGCAACGGCGGTGGATATGCAGCCACAGCAGCTACTCAGGCAGACATTCAGAGAGGATTTGATAACTCCGCAGTAATCAGCAAGCTTGACGGAATCAATAACGGCCTCTGTGATGGATTCTATGCAGTGAACAACGGTATGCTTACCGGATTCAACGGCATCAATACGAATATTATGCAGACCGGCTTTGGAATCCAGCAGGCAATCAATGCCGATACTGTAGCCAATATGCAGAATACAAACGCATTGCAGGCGCAGCTTGCAAACTGCTGTTGTGAAACCAGGGAAGCTATCCAGGGCGTGAACTACAACATGGCGCAGAACACCTGTGCATTGCAGAACACCATGAACAGCAACACAAGAGATATCATTGACAATCAGAATGCTGGAACCAGAGCGGTTCTTGATTACCTGTGTGCAAAAGAAAACGCAGATTTAAGAGATAAAGTTCAGAAACTTGAGCTTGCTGCTTCTCAGTCTGCGCAGAATGCTTACATTGCGGCAAATCAGGAAGCACAGACAGCGGAACTGATTCGTAGGATAAATCCTATGCCTGTGCCATCCTACGTAGTCCCAGCGCCATATCCATATTCTGGATGCGGATGCAACACCGGATGTAATTGCTGATAACTTCATATCGAGAGTATCTTTCGATTGATTCGGATGTCGGCTTATGCCGTTTTACACAGAGGGGCAGGCTGAGACCTGTCCTTTTTGTTATATGAAAGGAGTATTTTTATGGCAGAATTTACAAATGTGGCTGCTCAGACTGTAGCAGCAAAAGGAAATGTAGTATTTTCAAACACAGCAGTTAAGGGCTCTAACTGTATTCAACACAGAGAGGGAAGCGGAATCATTACCCTGAGAGGATTAACTAACCAGTGCAAAGCTAGATTTTTCGTAGACTTCTCCGGCAATATTGCAATTCCAACAGGCGGTACTGTCGAGGCTATTTCTCTGGCCATTGCAATCTCTGGCGAACCAGTTCTTTCTTCTCAGATGATTTCTACACCGGCAGCAGTAGACCAGTATAATAATGTGTCCTCTGGCATCTATATTGACGTACCTCGTGGCTGTTGCGTTAATATCGCAATAGAGAACACTAGCGATCAGGCAATTTCTGTTGCGAACGCAAACGTTGTCGTGACTAGAGAAGCTTAGGAGGTGCAGTTATGAGAGATATTAAAGATTTATGCGCAAGAATAGAAGACGAACTGTCAAAAATCGCTGACAATGGTTTGACCACTGGAAACCTGGATATGGCATATAAGTTGATTGATATGTACAAAGATATCAAGAACACTCAGTATTGGGACAAAAAGGTGGAATACTACAACACTGTCCTTGATGAGATGAAAAACGGATACGGTGATCAGTATAGCGAACGAGGTCGCAAACATGACAGCATGGGGAGATACAGCCGCAGTGATGGAAGAATGATGTACCCGGATTATGATCGTGGCAGCTCTTACGGTGATGAAAGTCGTGACTACGGAACCGGAAGAGGGTACTATAGTCGCTCCGATGGACGAGACACTTACAGTGACTATATGACACAGAAACAGAATTATCGTTCTGGAAAGTCTGAGGACTGCAAGAGGAAGATGCTTGCCGCTCTGGAAGAACATCTTGACGAACTTACTACAGAAAT
>ULMZ01014853.1_pt1 | contig 12854 bp, 14 predicted proteins | sample 1951791 | NCBI WGS metagenome assembly ULMZ01 (sample SAMEA4835564, study PRJEB28245) | human gut metagenome | biome: gut microbiome; material: fecal sample | place: Denmark | collected 2008 | reverse complement strand
AAGCTTTTTGCACTTCGTTATTGAATCTTCACATTACAAGCACCTGCACGAACACCATGAGCAGCACTAATATCATCCCCAACAGGGAACCCAACCAATATACATAAGAGCCGCCCCGGAGGGCGACCCTGCAAGGAGAGAGGGAGGAAAGGGGTCAGATGACGCGGAACACGTTATTGTTGGCGCCCATCGAGTAGTCGTACATGAACAGCTCGCGTCCGAAGGCTTCGTAGTCGAAGTAGCGGGCGAGGTCGCCCATCTCTCTTTCGAGATTGTAGCACTCGCTGATGATGTGCCGGGCAAAGTCTTCCTCGCTGTCCCACTCGCCGCAGTAGGCTTCCTCGAAGTTGTCGAGTTCGTCGCGGAACTCCAGATAGTCATCGACGGCTTCCTGACCGTGCTTGTCGCACATATCCGAGTATTCGAGGATATGGTCGAAGTCTTCCTCCGACATGAAGCCCTCGTTGTACCACTGGCGGGGGAATCCCTCGTAGTCCTGTGCCATCAGCTCCGGGTCTTCCTCGTCTGCGTGGATCGCCCGGCAGAAGTCGATAAACTCGTCATAGGCGTTGAAACTGCTGAGGTCAATCCACAGACCGCAGAGCGAGCCGTCGTTGTACTTGCCGTAAGTACCGACATAGACGGAAGGTTCACCGTCGCAGCCGCTCTTGTGTCTTGCGACTGCATCCTGAAGGTCGGCTACCGTGTAGCCCAGTTCGCTGAGTCGTTCTTCGACTCTTGGAGTGATGTTGAGTTCTCCGAATTGTAATCTCATTGCTGTAAAATATTGAGGGTTTGACATTTGGTTCATTTTTTAAGTTTTACGTTGCAATAATTGGGAGAGCTGAGGAAGTGAGCGAAGCAAAAATTTCAAGTAAAATTTTAAGGCCGTGGCCGGTCAATACTACCTGCAAGGTGGAGATTGATAAAAATTTATGCAGTAAATCCGCAGGCTTGTTTTGCGTTGAACGGTCAGCCCTACCTTTGCGACAGGAAAACTAAATGAACCAACTGTCCCGAAAAATCAGCAATGGGATTACGGGGAACTCAACATCAGGAGTCAGAAGAACAAGCGGACAGGGCGGAGCCTGACCGGAAGGAAAAGTCGCATAAGAGCGGATGCAGGTGTGCCTGAACGAGTATCTGTGTCGGTGCTTACGATTATGGCAAGTACAATGCGGCGAGTCGTCAGTGGATAGACCGTTGCGGCCAACGGCCACGACACCTGAGACTGTAAGGCGTTCCACATAGGCGAGGCTGACCCATTCTTTGATACAGGCACGGACTCCAAAGGAATCCACCACCTACCTCTGACCCACGAGGGCAAATGTCGGAGAATGACTGTGCCGTTGAAAACGGTCGTGCGACTGCGCGGTGAGGAATCCGTCAACCGATGACGGAGTTCCTGATGATTTTGGCACCCGCAGGGCTACTGCGGAGCGTGGGACAGTTTACCCTGCGCATCATCGGCCACCGCTATGAAAGAGGGCAACCTTGACCGCTCGACCACGGAGCCGTGCTGTTTATGACTACCCGATGGATAAGCGCCAACAAGTTCCGCAACATCTGACCCCTCCCTCTCTGATGCGAGGTGTCGCCCTCCGAGGCGGCTCTATCCTATGAAAAACCGCCGACGCCTCACGCGCCAGCGGAAAAAGTAACTTCAAAATCTGTATGACCCTGCCGCATCCCTGCGGCAAAATGATTGGGACTGTTTTTGATGCAAAAGTTAAATCACGCACGGCACCATCGACTTGATGGAGACGTGCTTTATTTCGTATACATATCCGGCGGCGTCGCCAGACGGTATGCCGGTCTTATGCTCGCACTCGATTGTCGGGTGCGGTGATTCGAGCGAGCCGATAAGCCAGGATCTGTCGTTGACATCGGTAACGACGAAGCCGGTGCAGACAGCATGGGGAAGTTCCTTGTCGGTAAGGAACTTCAAGGTGGCGGTGTCCTCGTACCCGGCACCGTCCTTCTTTGTCTTGCACTCGCAGGTCGGCTCGTCGAAGAAGGGTATCGGGTGAATGTCCGTCAGAACGGCCACCGCCATTCCGCAGATAGCCGAGAGGTCAACGCGGCGCGGAAGATGCCGGCAGTCAATCCAGCCGATAGCCTTTATTCCGGGAAGTATCTGTGTCGAAGTCCGCATAATCGTAGAAAACGTAGAATTGAAAATTATGGCCGCTGAAATCAATGAGATTTTTTGCGGTTATATTGTTTTTTCGCCCTGTCTCGCATCATGTAGATGTTGCGCTGCCTCTGATAGCGTTTGGCGATGGCGTTCCAGTTCTTCTCGGTCGGCTCGATGCCGTGCTTCTCCATCCACGCAAAAATCAGCTCGTCCTGACGCTTGCCTATCTTGCCGAAGTGATGCAGTTCCTCCCAAAGCTGAATGTCGAAGCGGTTGCGGATAATATTAAGCAACATCGACATGGCACGGGGCGGCAGGTAATTGTACGTTTCCGGCGGACGGTTGCGGAACGTCGGAATCCTGACGGCAAGTTTCCCGTCGGCGCAGACCTCCGGCTCCATCCCCTCCGGCAGCTTGGCCATATACAGTTCGAGCGTCTTGCTCTCGACAGAGCCACGGGTAAGATGAACCGGCACCTCGCCGCCATGTTCGTTTACGAACCACTGCGCGAGATAGTCTTCCAGCGGTAAATAGATGCAAAGGTTGCTCATGATATAGTCCGATTTATATATACAAAATTACCTAATATCAGCGTGTTAGTCTAATAATCAAGGGGGATAATGGGTGACTTACGGGGACACTCCGGAGCCGAATTGCGAAAATCTATCTCAACACGGCAAAGAGAAAAAATATGGGAGCGGCATAATCGGCGGGGTGACAGCGTTGACACGGGAGCCACGATGACACGAGAGCCGAAAGGCAATGCGTAAAGCCGCTTAACTACAATACTTTATCTTTTTTGAAAGAAAAATAAGTATGTATAGGTATGGCTTGGAAGTGTCAACGATTGGCTCTGAAAAATTTCGGAAAATCGAAAATGACTACAAGTGTCAACGATTGTCAACCGTAGGGAAATAGGATAAAGCGTTGATAACCAAAGAGTGCTTTGTTGTCAACGCTGACTTTCGCAAAACATACGCTTTTGTTTTCCTCTGATTGGGTTTTCGGAAATAAAAAAGGCCAACATTTGGGTGTTGACCTGAGAGGAATAATGATGGATTACAATGTCAGAACGGCGCGTCTTCCTCCTTGTCGGGAGGGTCAAAGAGCGAGGTCGGCATGGGAGGAACCGCCGGAGAAACAGGCGCGGAGTCCGTCGGCTCCGCGTCCTCGGCCAGTTCCTCCGTCTCGCTGATAACCTCGGTTTCGAGGTTAAGTCCGAACTCAGCTTTGAGCATCGCATAATTGAAGCACATCGCTTTCGGGCGGTTGACTTTCATCTTCTTAGTCTGAGTGCCGTTCACCGTTTCAAAGGTATAATCCGGCGTACCGTTTGCGAGAAGTATAGTGAAGCGGTCCTGTTTCAGACCGAGGAACGAGGGATGCGAGCGGAGATATGAGAGCATAGTACTCCAGTTGCTTCGGTTTGCGGTGGCGTTTGACGCTCCGCGACCGTTGAACAGACCGGCTACTGCTGCGCTGTTCAGATACAGCACGGGGGTAGGCTCGGCGAACACCATGTCCTCCTTCATGGTAGTGGAGCGGAAAGTGCGATGCCACTTGATGCGGAAGTGTGCCTTGTCGATGGCGCGGCCCTGGGTGTGGAAGCCTTGAAGCGCCTCCCAGAAGTCGCCCATCTCGGAGCTTTCCTGTGCAGTCTCGTTCTGCAGACGCATACCGGCCACGGCCACCGTGAGCAGGTCGTTATAGCTGAACGGAAGCGACAGCACCGATTCGAGGGTGCGGAAAGCAGCAAGGGGAATAATCCAGTTGCCGAAGATACGGTCATGTATCTTCTCGCCCTCGACAATCTTAGACAGCTCCGATTTAGTGAGCGTATAAGCGTTTGAAAAGTTCTTTTCAAACAATTGCCGGTGGCCGAGGACTTCGAGGGTGAGATGTGTGTTGCCGAGCGAGCACATCGCCACAAGATCCTCGTAAGCGTCGCGCTCCGGCTTGGAGAACGAGGTCTTGGAGAAAGCGAGAAACAGAACACGTGTAAAGAGCGCCATGTCCTGTGTGGGCTTGTCCTGACCGCAGAGGGCTATCCCGGTGGATATGATGGTCTGCGCAGCCATGCCGTCGGTGTTCTGATTCTTCTTGGTCTGACCGCCTCCGCCCCACAGACCTTTGAGGTACGCGATTTTTCGCACATCGAGGTCGTTCTTATACTCGTCGAATACGACAAGCGAATTGACCGCCTGACTGACACGGTCATTCATGGCCGGAACCGAGGTAACGCCGAGGTTCGGCGGGTCAACGCTGTGTATAAAGAACGACTGGAGCGAGGTCGCAAGCGTAGTCTTGCCGGTGCCTTTCTCACCGAAAAGGTTAAGGATTGGGAAATGGCGTGTGCGGTTGAAGATGACATCACGGTAGAGAGTTGCGAGCAAGTAGCAGAAAGCGATTTTGGCGTTGTCTCCGAAAACCCTGACGAGCTGCACGGCGAAGTCGTAGAGCTTTATGCCGCTGCGGTTTTCATGGATGAAAAGCCGCTCGAACTGGTATATTTCGGGATTGTTCTCGTACATTTTCGATGTGGCCGGGATATAGAATGACCTGGAGGGGGCGGTTTCCACGATGCCGAGGTCATCGACGGCCAGGAAGCGGTCGCCGTTGAAAACGCCGTTGCCAAAGGCGAAGAAGCCGTTGACGGCGTCCCAGCCCATCTTGCGGACGCGCTCGGCGGAGCGGGTGCCGCGATAGAGATATTCCTTAACGTTGTTGAGCTTGTCGATCTTGGCTCGCCATATATAGTTGCCGACAGAGCCGACGCGCTGTTGGAAAGTCGTGAGCGAGCAAAGTTCTGACTCCCGGAACTCTATCTCGACTGCCTCGTTGAACTTGTTCACCATGCGGAACAGACGGGTGCCGTTGCTCTCGTCCTTGATATGATAGAGCGATTCGAGAAAGAAGTTGGAGAGCCTTACGGCCTCTCCCTCGTCATCGTAGGTATAGAAGCAGTTGTCGATGATGTTCAGATTGCACTGGCGCAGAAGCTCCTTGCGTCGCTCGGCGTCATTCTTAGGCTCGGAGTTGGCCGCACGTTGCCGGGCCTCGCCTTTGGCGCGGCTGACGGCTGCTTTCCACGCCTTGACCGTACCGTTGATTTTGGCGAGAGAGGCGATGCATTCGTCAGCTATTGCATCGTCGCTGATATGTCGCAGCAGGTCTGCGACCTCGGCGACAATCACGCGCTGTTCGGCAAGTGATGAAGCCACGGAGAATTTCTTCTCCGCGAGCCAAAGGATAAACGGCTTTTCGGGAATGGCGGCGTAGATCTCCGGCGTAAGGATATATTCGTCGGCGTCGTTCTTGTGAAGAATTACGGCATCATCCTCGGTTTTTTCTTCTTGGAACGGCAACTCGCGCACTGTTACATCGAAGCCCCGGCGCACGGCTTCGGCTCCGTTAGTCATAACGGCCTTGAAGCCGGGCCCGAAAGGTTTATCTTTCGGAGGGTCCGAGTCCGGGATGAAGCATAGGGATTGTATATGCTTTTTGAGAATGTCGAACTGGGCGCCACTCCAGGCGGTGCCGAGAGTGGCGACGGTGTTTTCAAGCCCGATGGACTGGAGGCGCAGGACATCTGGCGCACCCTCGACGATGTTATAGTAGAGCGCATCACGGCAGCGGCTCGCCCTGTCGATGCCGAAAACGGACTCACCTTTGGTAAATACCGACGAGTTGCACGAGTTGACGTATTTGCCTACCTTGTCGGCCTTATCATCGCCGAGATAGCGGGCGGTGAAGGCAATGACGCGCCCGAATCTGTCGCGGATGGGGATAACAAGTCGGTTTCGGAATAGAGTATAAATACGACCGCTCTTTTCATCCCGTTTATAAATGCCGGACTGCACGAGCAGATCTTCTGTGACAGCTTTGCTCTTGCAGTATTCCATAAGAAGTTTACCGTCCTTCGGAGCCAGACCGATGCCGCAGGTGGAGCAGAAATCCTCCGGCCAACGAGAGTAAGCATACTCACGGGCGGCACGGGCTTCATCGTTCAGCTCCACACGGAGTTGATCGAAGAAGAATTTATGCACGGTTGCGACTACGGCTAAGACTGATTCTTTCAGTTTAGCCGCATCCCGTTGCTCGTCGGTCTGTTCCTCCCGTGTGTATTCGATATGCAGATTGTTGGCTTTGGCGATGGCTTCTACGGCCTGTAAGAAGTCCATACCCTCGCGCTCCATATAGAACCTGATGCCGTCGCCCCCACGGTGGCAGCTGTGGCAGTACCAGAGGTTTCTGCCGGGAGTGATTGAGAAAGATGGCGTTTTCTCGGAGTGGAACGGGCATGAGGCGAACATCGTTGAGCCTCGGCGCCGGAACTCCAGCCCCCAGGATTTCAGAACGTCCTCGATGTCGAGATTGCGCACTGCCTCTATTGTCTTGTCGCTTATCATAACACTTTGGCTTTATCCCAGCAGTCGATGATTGACTGGCCGGTGTATTTGAGTCTGCGCGGATTGCCGTTGCAGGGAGAGATCAGACCCATGCGGCGCAGTTTGCGCAGGGTCTTGTGGCAGACGCCAAGTTCGGCACAAGTCCGCTTAACCGAAAATACACCGTCGGGGTCGCATTTGGGGCGTATCTCAATCATGGCTGCGGTTGCTCTGTGTCGGGCGGCGTATCATCAAAGATACGCTTCCCGGCCTCGTCCTCGATAATCTGTTTGGCGTGTTCGGGTATGCGGCAAGCCATACACTTCCAGTTGAAGAAGGTCTGCCGCCTTACCCCCGCGGACTTGACAACTCCGGTGACGAACTCGACCCTCTCGTTATAAGTGAGGGTGTCGAGAAAGCCGTTGAGCTGCGTCGCCTCCCGGTGCTTTATATCATTGTTCGTCATCACGTTCAGCATTGTTCCTGTTGTTGGCGGCCTCCCAAGCGTCGGCCATCAGTTTTGAGATTATATCGGAGCTGACTGCGATGTGCAGTACTGTTCCGATACCGTTGTTATTTCGGTAGCCGACCATCGAGCACAGCGAGTTGGTTTCGGCCTCGCAGCAGATTATCACTGTTATTGTCTTTGTGGGCCAGGGTTTGGCTATGCGCTCCATGAGAGCGAAAAGTTCCTCTTTTATTGTCATTGTTTAGCGTTTTTTAATCGGTTTGGCGGTTACATATCTCACCGCGTCAAGTTCATGTTGTTTTCTCGTTCTGACCGGGTTCTGCTTTACCCATTCGATAAGCTCCGCGCGGTCGAAGTAGATGTACTTGCCGTTGGGCTTATAGTGGGGAATGGCGGCTGTGCGCGTCAGTTTGTAGAGCTGGCTTTTCGACACGCCCAGGAACTCGCTCGCTTCCTCAAGTGTCAGCACCTCTTTCGGAGCGGGGGATTCTCCGGCGTTGCTCTCGATGCGCGCCAGGATTTCTTCTATCGGCCCGAAGCCGTCCAGTCTGCGCTCGACTTCGGCGAGCCTTTCGGCCAACTGTGTATCGCTATTCTGTTTTGGCATTTCTTTGCGTTTTATGATTTTCGGATTGGGGAGGCGTCCCTCCGGCATCAATCTGATTGACGGTGCAAAGATAATGCGCCAAACAACGGGATATGAGGAAGTTGCCTTGACATAAGGCTGATGTCAAGGTAAATGTCAAGGTTTTATGTTTCAGATAGTGGCCGGAGTGGTGTTTTATGTAGTTACGGCTATTTCATGCACCCTTTTTCTGATAGTGACGAAGGCGGCACTTTCTTCGCCTCTCGCTTCGTTGAGTGCCGTTGACAGCTTGCTCTGCGTGAGCGGAGCATTGGCAGAGGAAATGATTACGTCGGTGGCGGCAATCACTTTCTGCCAGTCTCCGGCAATCAATTTTTCATAGGAAAGGGAGTCGAACAGGATGGCAAGTTTTCTGTTGTTGGCTGATATGAGCCGTATGTGAGGCGAAGGCGAGAAAAGTTTTGTCATGTCTTCGCCGGATACAGGCTGCCTGAAAATATTGAGGTCGTTGGCGATGTCTGCAATCGCCTGTGTCTGCATGGCTGTAAGGTCGCACCCGAAGTTCATTGACTTTCCTCCGGATAGGACGGGAGAGACCTGGGCGGAGCCACGGTTGAACTCGCTGAACATAGCCGCGAAGTCGGTAGGACCGAATGTTTTTGACGAGAAGTATTTCTCGACAAGATTGCGGCGAGTCTTCAGAAGTGTGTCTATCCTGTTCAGGTTGGTGTACTTCTGATTGGCTTCCCATGCGGATACGGCATAGTTGAAGCGGTGGTCGCAAATAAAGTCATCGGCATAGCGGTCGTAGGACTTGCCGCAGCCGATGACTTCACTCTGATAACGTCTGTACGCCTCCATGAAAAGGGCACGGAGGTTTCTGTCGGGGTCGAAAACCCCGCTGCCGTTTTCATCCGGCTTGTTCGGGTCTCTCAAAAAGAGAGAACGGTATTTTGTAATCGTTCATAGTGAATTGATATTAAAACGTCCAATTATTCAAACGCTCCGTCTAATAATGAAACGGCTTCCTCTTTCTTACTGTTTATGACTTTCGCATATATTTGGGTAGTCGTTACATTTGTATGACCGAGTAGCTTGCTTGTAGTGTAAAGGTCGGCGCCCATTGTAAGGGCAAGCGTGGCGAATGTATGTCGGCTCACATGGAATGTGACGTGCTTGGATATTCCGGCCTCCTTGACCCATTTTTCAAGCGCATCCATCCACTTTGGTATTGTCGGGAACACTGAATCTTCGTCAGCCGCATTGCCCCGTTGCGGCATCCATCTTCTTGCCTGTCTGTTAAGAGGCAGATATAAGGGGCGTTTGGTCTTGAACTGAACAATCTCGACTCTTACCTGTTCGCCGTCCGTAACGACATTTTTCCATTTAAGCCCACGGATATCGCTCACACGCAGTCCGCAGAAACAGGCGAAAAGGAAAGCGTTCTTGATTTCAGGACGGCGGCAGGGGGTATCGATAAGTTTCTTGACTTCGTCAACAGTCAGGAACTCCCTTTTGGGCGTATCGTCCCGGAGCTGGGAATGATTGAAGAAGTCGCCCGGATTATGAGGCAGAATACCTTCCTCGACTGCTACGTTAAGTGCGGTCGTGATACATCTGATATAGTTGCCGACGGTGCCTTTGGCGGGTTTGGTATCCTTATATGTGCGATAATCAGTAAGCAGGTATCGCATATATCCGTTAAAAAAATCCTTGTTAATCTCACCGAGAGTTATTTCCGGCATATATCCTCTCAAAGTGTTCAGACAAGCGGCGACTTTATGGGGCACCGACGATTTGCCGAGTCCGAGTTGCCTGTCCCTGTATATCTCCAGCCAGTCCGTCAGCCTCAGTTTCAGTCGCGGGTCTCTATTTATCCCGGCTGCGCTGTTTGTGATCTCGATGATTCTCTGTGCCTTTATTGCATAGACGGCTTCCATTGTCATTTTATTCTGCGCCTTTGATGCGGGGTCGGTTTCCGGCACAAGATATAGTTTGAGATAGTCGTATGAGCGATGGCCGTTGACATTGATTGCGAGATAGATGGAGCGGTTGCCGTTTGCAAGCTGCTTGAAACGGATGCGTACCGGTTCTTTTGTCCTTGCATTTCTTTTCAGTTCCTTGCTTTCCGCTGCAATTTCAGCCTCCTGTCGCTGTCTTTCGATATATTCCTTGTATCGGTCGGTCTCCTCTGCAAGTTCCACCTCGACATCTTTCTTGGCGACAAAAGTACCGTTGGCAAGTTCTTCGTCTCTCAAACGCTTTATGCCACGAGCCTTTTCCCGGATTTTACGCGCCTGTTCCTCTGTCATTCCGGGCGTTACATACAATCCGAGGGTTTCCCAACAGGTCTTTTCTCCATTCTCGCCGTAATGTATATAGAGATAGAATGAGCGCACCCCGGTTCTCAGAAGCCGGGAACTCAGGACGCATTTGTAATTGGGGTTTGCAGGTTTGGAAGGAGTGTTGTCCGTCACGTCTGCGGGTTTCGACGACTCAATTTCAGCGGCAACCTCAGCGGCGCGTTTCTGTCGTATCGCCTCCGCTTTGGCAAGCGTCTCGGCATTCTTCCTCTTGTCGAAATCCGACAGTTCCGGAAGCAGGTAGAGTCGAAGGAACTCATACTTGCGTTTGCCGCTGTAATATATATCCAGATAAAGGGACACCCTGCCGTCCATCAGTTTCTTGTTTCTCAGAGTTACGGGTTCACGCTTGATGCGCTGTGCCCGTTTTCTCGCATCAATAATTTTTGAGGGATCACATTCCTCTCCCTCCGGTGCTACAAACGGAGCCATGGCAGCGCCATGATTGCCACCGAGAAGTTCAAGCTCTTTCTTTGCTTTAATGGCTTCCGCCATACGCATAGCCTCCTTGTTGGCAAGAATGGTTTCCTTGTCGGTCTGAGGATGGATGTAGAGTTTGAGGAATTCATACTTGCGCTTGCCATTCAGATAAATGTCAAGGTATATGGACTGACATCCGTTTGCCAGTTTCTTAAGGCGTATTCTTATCGGCTCTTTTGCTGTTCTTGCCATTTGGAGAGTGATTACAGATTTTGAGTTGATGTTTCCAAGTGCAAAGTTACAAAAAATATTTGATTCCGTTACCGAAACAAGAACCAAAATACAACCAAAAAGAGAAACAAAATATGCCAAATACGCTTAAAACAACAATCAAGTACCAAAACACTTTAATACCTATATCCCTATTATTTAGTATATTTAATGGTAGATATTGGCAGATGTTATCATAGATAATATTATGCACAATAATCTACCTTGAGGAACTCGGCAGCGAGTCTCCGAAGCTGGTGCATCTTATAAATTCCTCCATATACAAGGAAAACAAACGCCATGTCAAGCATATCGGCAGCAAGGCTTTCGGCATCCAGTTCCTGCTTAAGGGCATCTACACTCACAACGGGCTGCTGTATTTCCATACGCAGATCCGCAACACCTCCAATGTGCCTTTCAACGTGGATTTCGTGACATTCAAGATTGTCGACAAAAAGGTGATGAAGCGTACCGCCGTGCAGGAACAGGTGATTTTCCCGCTCCGCGCCTACAACTATGTCACCGAGGTCGCCGGCAGGAAAGACGGGCGCACGGTGTTCACTTTCGACCAGTTCACCATCCCGGAGGACAAGATGCTCGTGGTGGAGCTTAACGAGAAGAGCGGCGGACGTCACCAGTCGTTCACTGTGGAATGCGAGGACATCGTCCGCGCCCGTGTAATCAATGAACTTAAAGTAAGATAGCTATGAGAAGATATGTCATAGCAATAATCGCGGCTGTGTCGCTTGCCCTCTCCGGAGGGCAGGCATACGCCCAGCGCTGCCTTCCCGGCATGAAGGGGCTGGAGCTTCGCGGCGGTCTTGTCGGCGGTTCTTCGGGTGATTTCTATCTCGGAACGGGTATGTCCGTTTACAGCGGGCGTGCCAACCGTTGGGTGTTTGGTGCCGAATACCTGCAAAAGAGCTACCGCTACAAGGATATGTCTATCCCGCGTGCGCAGTTCACGGCCGAAGGCGGCTATTACCTGAACTTCCTCTCGGATGCCTCAAAGACATTTTTCCTGTCAACAGGCGTCTCAGCTCTTGCCGGGTATGAGACTGTAAACTGGGGCAAGAGCCTCCTTGCCGACGGCTCCCGGCTTATGGCGGATGACGCCTTCATATATGGCGGAGCAGTGACGCTGGAGGCGGAATGCTACCTTACCGACCGTATAGTCCTGCTTGCCGCCATCCGTGAGCGTGTCCTTTGGGGCAGCTCTGTCAGCAAGTTCGCCACTCAGTTCGGGGTTGGCGTGAAATTCATCATCAATTAGACATCAAAACAAAAATGAACATGAAAAAGATACATTTCCTTACCGTACTGTGCGGCTGTATTTTTGCCGCGCTGTCGCTGTCCTCGTGCGGGGATGACATAGATGTGGACGGCATCTATCCGTTCACCGTGGAAACGATGCCTGTGCCGACCCGCCTTGTGCAGGGCGAGACGGCGGAGATCCGATGCCACCTCAAACGCGAGGGGCGTTTCTCGGATGCAAGATACACCATCCGTTATTTCCAGCCTGACGGCAAGGGCACACTACGCATGGATGACGGCATGGTGCTGAAGCCCAATGACCGCTATCCGCTCGACCGCGAGGTGTTCCGCCTCTATTATACTTCGGAGTGTGCCGACCAGCAGAAGATCGACATATATTTTGAGGACAACGCAGACCAGATGTTCATGCTCACGTTCTCGTTCAACAACGAGAACCGGGACGATGACGGTGGTGACGACAGCAGCGATGACGATGACGGCGGCTTCACTCCGGGAATACGCTTTCCGCTGGATTCGATAATAGTCGGTCCCGTGATTCCGAGAATTGAACCTAGGCAGTAGCGGTGCCTATGGGAATACGGATAATCATGATTTTCCTGTCCGTCTGCATCGGCTGTTCGGGGATGGCGGGACAGGACAGCGGTCAGCCGCCACCGCAACGGCTTGTGATACCGGCGTCGCTCTTTGACAGGGCTGTCGCCTGCATAAAGAGCTTTGAGGGATGGCATCATGCCCGGCACCACCCGTATATCGGGTACGGCCACAAACTCCTGCCCGGCGAGAAGCTCACCTGCAATCTGACGGAGGCACAGGCTGACTCTCTGTTGAGGTCCGACCTCGTAAAGCGCTGTCACACTTTCCGCCGTTTCGGCAAAGACGCGTTGCTGTTATCCGAAAGTTAGGATAAAAGAACTTATCCCGACTTCATTATTATCCCAACCAAAGA
>ULMZ01001694.1_pt1 | contig 13180 bp, 10 predicted proteins | sample 1951791 | NCBI WGS metagenome assembly ULMZ01 (sample SAMEA4835564, study PRJEB28245) | human gut metagenome | biome: gut microbiome; material: fecal sample | place: Denmark | collected 2008 | reverse complement strand
GACGTGGGCTTAACTTTATTGCTTAATAGGGTATTCCAGAACCTTGAGATACGATAAAGTTAGGTTCCGCGTCTTTTTTATATCCGTCTACAATCCATTTTCAAACAATCCGATTTTGGAACCGGTCGGATATTTACCTTTTTATTTTATGAAACATTTAACATTTCAAATCTCTATCTTTTTACTTTTACTCATCACTTTCACCTCATGCGAGAAAGAATATCCAACCAACGTCGATACCGTATGGACAAGGGGATTGATCAGCGACCAGTCCCCCTTCGAGTTTCTCAATAAGAATATTATCATCTCATGGAATAACGGAAAAGTCGAGGGACAAGAAAACAGAATAACCACCTTTACCGATTTAGGGAAACGGGAAACAGAAGATATAGACCTGAATACCATTGGCATTCCACAAGAAGGAGAATCATACTGTTATCCTCAAATCGGGCATCTTTATTTTGTACATCAAGCATGGAAAAGTTCTTCTCGAATACAGAACCATTGCGGATATTTCTTAGTCATAGAATCTCTCCGAAATCAAGAGGGAATCGTTATTCTTTCATCGGAATATACACCTTCCGGTTGGGAATGGATAGGTCGATACTAAAATTTCACCGAGGGGACTTCATTTAAATAAACGATAACCTATCCTTAACGACAAGGGGCTGTCCAAAAGCAGGATAGCCCCTTGTATTTTCTAAATTATCTCAATTCATTTCGAAATATCTTTTATATTCTTTCCCATAAAAAATGAGCAATATCTATTCATTAACGGTACGAAAGCCGCTATTACCACCAAATTTTATGCTATCGCCGAGAAAATGATGGCTCGCCGTGGACGCACTTTAACCGATGCCGACAAAACCATTTTTGAAGTTATTTACAACCAAGCAGAAAAATAAAAACCCAACAACTATCGATCTACTCTATTATTCCCGTTGGAGAATAATGGGGTAATTTTTTTGAAAAAGAATCTTTTCCTATCTTTAATCCCCACGAAACGATTATTGCCAACACCAAGTCTGTTAAAAAAACAATACTGTCATACCCCAATCCATTACTGCCAATTACATATTTCCCAATAGGTCTAGCAAATTCCAATAAAGGAAGATGCACTGCAAATATATACAGTGTATTACGACCTAAATAACATAATACCTTAACAAAAACACCCGACAACACAGCACAAAGTATAGCTCCCATCAAGATAAAAAAGATACCCGAAATAGCCGTAAACAAATGAATAATCCTAAATAGCATTTCCTTATCGACATATATCTTTTCCGCACAATAAAACAAGCAAACAAAAGCAATAGCACTCAAAAGGAACAAATATACCTGACACGACTTTTTTAACCGATACAATTGAAACACATATCCTCTTTTATAAAAGAAAAATCCCAAATGCATATATATCATTTCACCTATTCCCCGGCCTAAAAAGAAAGGTAATGACACCTCGTATTTCTCCGCTAACTCCACGATAAAATAAAATACCACAACAACCGTCCCGACAATCCATTCACGTGAAACACATTTTCTTATTCCCGAATAAATAATCGACATCCAAAAAAGGGAAACCAAAAACCAAAGCGGAGTATTAATTATTTCATTATCATAGGGGAACAAATCTACCAAACTCCATAAGTGATTTATTGTAAACCGATGCGACAGCAATAATAGCATCCAATAAAAGCAACAACTCAGTAAAATAAAAAACACATAAGGTAAAAGCAATTGTTTTACTTTCTTCTTAATAATCTCTTTATAAGGTTTATCTACACTTAAAACACATCCTGATAAAAAGAAAAATAGAGGCATGTGAAACGCATAAATCTCACCAAATAAAAATTGACTACAATGTCCCCATACGACCAATAAAATACCCAGTCCCTTCGCTATATCTAAATTCTCATCACGAGTAAATATTCGTAATTTACCCCCCCCCATAATTTAAAATATTTTAACATAATATCCAGTTATTATCCTACAATCCTTGTCCCCCTATCCTTTTTCCCTATACAATCGGCACGAGTAATGATTACCTCGCATACCCCGTTCCGAATAGCCTCGAATGCATTTTCGAGTTTAGGAATCATGCCGCCCTGTATAATTCCTTTCTCCCGATATTCTTGAAATAAAGGAAAATCGATTTCCGGGATAACACTCTCGTCGTCCTTCTCATCTCGCAACACTCCTTTTTTCTCGAAGCAATAGACCAGTGAGACATCGTAATAAGAGGCCAAAGCCTTAGCCGTTTCTCCCGCCATAGTGTCGGCATTGGTGTTTAGCATAAAGCCTTTACCGTCATGGGTAAGCGGAGCGATTACGGGAACGACCCCCATCTCGATTAGACCTGTAAGCGCTTTGCCGTCGGCATGACGCACATCGCCTACATAACCGTAATCGACCTCTCCTGCCGGACGTTTGTCCGACAACAAAATATTCATGTCAGCTCCCGTCATACCCAAAGCATTCACACCCACTGCCTGTAATCCGGCTACAATGTTTTTGTTTACCAAACCGCCGTAAACCATTGTCACCACTTCGAGCATAGATTTATCCGTAATGCGACGACCTCCGACCATTCGGCTCTCTATCCCCAAGCGGGAGGCCATAGCGGTGGCCGACCGACCGCCGCCATGTACCAAGACCTTTCTCCCTGGAATGGCAGCAAAAGCAGCAAGCAGGCGACTCAACGTCTCCTGCTCCTCCACTATTTTACCCCCTACTTTTATCAGTGTCAGTTTGTCCATTAGTCTAACCGTTATTTTCTTCCCCGGCAAACTCCATCAAATAGGCTTTGATAAAATCGTCTATCTTACCGTCCATGACGCCCTGCACGTCCGAAGTTTGATAATTGGTACGGTGGTCTTTCACCCGACGGTCGTCGAATACATAACTGCGTATTTGCGACCCCCACTCGATTTTTTTCTTGCCGGCCTCGATTTTAGCTTGTTCGGCCATACGATGTTGCAACTCTTTCTCATACAAAATAGAGCACAACTGACGCATGGCATTCTCCCGGTTTTTAGGCTGATCCCGTGTCTCGGTATTCTCGACCAAGATTTCTTCTTCCTCTCCGGTATAAGGGTCTTTGAACTGATAGCGCAACCGCACGCCCGACTCCACCTTATTCACATTCTGTCCCCCGGCCCCGCTCGATCGGAATGTATCCCACGAAATATTCGCCGGATTGATATTGATTTCTATCGTATCGTCGACCAACGGTGTGACGAATACCGATGCAAAAGAAGTCATGCGCTTTCCTTGCGCATTATACGGAGATACCCGCACCAACCGGTGCACACCGTTCTCGCTTTTCAAATAACCGTATACATAATCACCTTCGATTTGTATCGTCACCGATTTGATACCGGCCTCGTCGCCCTCCAATATATTGGCGATAGAGGCTTTATAGTTATGCTGTTCGCACCATCGCAAGTACATACGCATCAACATCGATGCCCAGTCTTGCGACTCGGTTCCTCCGGCTCCCGAATTGATTTTCAGAACGACACCCAATTTATCCTCTTCCCGACGCAACATATTGCGAAGTTCGAGATTCTCGATAAGCTCCGTAGTGCGTTTGTAAATCTCGTCCACCTCTTCTTCCGACACGATACCTTCTTTCACGAAATCGAAAGCCAGCCTCAATTCTTCCACCGACTTTTCTATTTCGGTATAACTATCTATCCAGAAATGTAAGGCTTTTACTTTCTTCATCTGTGCTTCCGCCTTTTTTTGGTCTTCCCAAAAATCGGGCACATGGGTACGCAACTCTTCCTCTTCTACCTCGATTTTCTTCGAATCGATGTCAAAGATACCTCCTCAACGCCAACTTGCGTTCTTCCGTCTCTTTTAATTGTTCTTGTGTAATCATATTTATAGGCTTCCTTATGATATGACAAAAGGGTGTACAAAAATATACACCCTCTGCCTATTTACCAAATTTCATATTTCGTTTTTAAGCATACATGGCCTCTATCTCGTCTTTATACAATAAATTGATAACCGACCGACGAATTTTCAACGTATTGGTCAACTCGCCCTTTTCCATGCTGAAAGCCTGCGGCAATAGCGTGAACCGCTTGATTTGTTCGAACCGGGCGAAATTCTTTTGCAACGCTTCTATCCGTTCCGAAATAAGAGCCTGTATCTTCTGGTTTTTTACCAGCTCTTCCAAATTTCGATATTGTATCTGTTTTTGAGCAGCATACTCTTTCAAAGCCTCATAAGCCGGAATGATAATAGCCGTCACATATTTCCGTTGGTCTCCTATCACCGCCACTTGGTCGATATACTTATCTTCGCCCAGACGAGTTTCCAACGCCTGCGGAGCGATATATTTCCCATTGGACGTTTTGAACAAATCTTTCAAACGCTCGGTCAACACCAATGCCCCTTGTTCGTTTACCTTGCCAGCATCGCCCGTACGGAACCAACCGTCCTCAGTAAAGACTCTGGCCGTCTCTTCGGGTTTACGGTAATAACCCTTCATTACGGTCTTTCCTTTTACCAATATCTCGTTATTCTCACCCAACTTCACCTGAATATCGGGCATTAAAGAGCCTACCGTTCCGAATTCATATCCCACCAAATCGAAGCAACTCACCGTCGCTGTCGTCTCGGAAAGGCCATAACCATAAACGATATTGATACCGCAAATATGCAGAAACTCGTTAATCGTGTCGGATAACGGAGCTCCCGCCGTAGGAAAGATATTCCCGTTTTCTACCCCGACAGCCCGACGAATTTTCGAGAAAACGAACTTGTCGTAGAATCTGTATTGGCATTCGAGCCACAGCGGTACACGTTTCCCGGCTCGCAAATATTCCACATTGCGACGACGACCTATTACGAACGCCCTCTCTGCCAAGCGACGAGCGATACCTTTCATCTTCGACAGGTTATCCTGTATGGCCGAGTAAACCTTCTCCCAAAAACGGGGAACACTGCACATAATAGTCGGCCGTATCTCTCGAATCGTATTCTGTATATCTTTCGGATCGACATTGATAGCGATACGCATGCCCACGGTCAAACAATAATAAGACCACGCCCGCTCGAACACATGAGTCAACGGAAGGAAACAAAGCGAAACGTCTTTATCCGAACATGTTACTAAACGTTGAAGATGTATACGCATAGCCTCGTCGTAATTGGAATGCGCCAACATAACTCCTTTGGGCTCTCCGGTCGTTCCAGAGGTATAAATCAACGTAGCCAAATCGTCGGGCGAACCGGCATTTCTACGCCGCTCCACTTCTTCGCAGACTTTCTCGTCGGCCGATTTTCCCATTGCTATCAGGTCTTCGAAATAGACAGACGAGCTATCGCTCTCTGCTCGTTTTATATCGGGATCGAAAAGTATCAGCTTTTCCAACGTCGGGCACTCCCGCAAGGCGATAATCGCATTGTCGTACTGCACTTGACCGCCAACGAATAGGAATCGTATCTCTGCCTCATCGATAATATACTTTATCTGATCCAAAGAACTGGTCGGATAAAGGGGCACTGTCACCGCACGGTTATCGAATGCAGCGAAATCCACGATAAGACCTTCCGGCTTATTCTGTGTATATGTAGAAATATTTTCTTCTTCGCGAATACCCAATATTACCATAGCTTTCGCCATGTCCGATACTTGCTCTGCGAAACGGTTCCAAGAAGTAGAAACCCATCGATTGGTTGAATAGTCCTTGTGGCTGAACACCTCACGGTTGCCATATTTTGCAGCCTGCCTGCGGACCAACGAGGTCAATTGATTTACCATAAATATAACTATAAATCTGCGACAAAGTTACAGATTATATCGGTACGATTCCCGTTTTAATAAGTTTTAAGTAGAATATATATTTCATTTTGTTAAGTCGACATTGCAAAATTCGGCTTTATATCATTTGTACATCAACCTTTCCCCACAAATAAGCATTCAAATCCGAATAGTTAATATCAGTTAATATTCAAACCCATATCGCCCCCAATAAATCCGGTCAGAAATTATCGAAACCGATAAAAATAAACTACTTTTGTGAAAATCGAAATCGGAAATGAACTCAAAAGACGAACTATATTATTCTGCCATAGATTTGCTACATCGGTTAATCAGGACACCTTCCATCAGTCGGGAGGAAGATGCGGCAGCGCAAATAATCTGTGAGACCTTGCAAAAAAACAGATTCACACCATATCGAGCCGGCAATAACGTATGGACTTTCGCCCGCGAATTCGATTCAGAAAAACCTACCGTTCTCCTCAACTCGCACATAGATACGGTAAAGCCCACAGACAGTTGGAGTCGCCCGCCCTTTGTTCCGATCGAAGAAGATAACCGGCTATATGGCTTAGGAAGCAACGATGCCGGAGCAAGTGTCGTCTCTTTGTTAAGCGCATTCATTCACCTTTCCGAAACCGAACAGCCCTACAACCTTGTCTTTTTGGCATCCGCCGAGGAAGAAGTCTCCGGGCAAAACGGTATTGTCAAGACTCTGGAACAACTACCGACTATCGATTTCGCTGTGGTAGGCGAACCCACGGGTATGCAGCCCGCCGTCTGCGAAAAAGGGTTGCTTGTACTCGATTGTTCCACACATGGAAAGTCGGGACACGCCGCCCGCAACGAAGGGATCAACGCCTTGTACAAAGCCACCGAAACGATCGAAGCCCTACGAACATTCGAGTTTCCGCTCGCTTCCGATTTATTGGGAAAAGTAAAACTGACTGTTACCCAAATTCAGGCAGGAACGCAACACAACGTTATCCCCGACCGTTGCGATTTTGTAGTCGATGTACGCACCAACGACCGCTACACCAATGCCGAAGCCGTCGAGATTCTCAAATCCCGTTTTCCCGAAGTGGAAATCACGCCTCGCTCCCTACGGCTCAATTCATCGGCAATTTCCATGCAGCACCCGTTTGTCCGCAGAGCACTCCTTGCCGGATATAAACCATTCGGTTCTCCCACCCTCTCCGATCAAGCCCTCATGCCATTCCCCTCGGTAAAAATGGGTCCGGGCGATTCGTCACGCTCGCACACCGCCGACGAATACATTATATTAGAAGAAATACGAGAAGCCATTGAAGTATACATTTGCTTACTCGATCGGCTTCAAATCGAGAAATCAGCGCAATAATCGGTTGGCAAGGATAGCCGATCCTCGACCTCCCCAAGAGACATATCGATAAACTATCGGTAAGAACCAGCGCATCGTCCTGTCTTTACCCGCTGTCTCCATCGTCGAGCGATAAATCTCAGTACCCAACGGACTTTTTTCCTTTCGACAAAGTCCGGCCACAACCATTTGTTTATAAAGCAACAATTTATGCAAACGGGCTTTCTGCGCAGAATCGCTTCGCTCCACATCTTCGTGAGCTTGCGCAATCGCTCTTAAAATATCGGGGACATTAGGAACATAACGATAACCAGTAATACTGTCGGCATGAAGATATACATTCACCAACGGAGGTGTTTGAACCCATACGATTCGGTCTGTAAGCAGTAACAATTTGATTCCTAAACCCCAATCCTCCCAACGCATATAGTCCTCAGGCCAGCCGCCCACTGCACGCACCACTGCCGTCCGCACCGCATAACGTACCGTACCCAAAGTACTATGGAACAAATGAGGTTCCACCCGGTTGGAGAAAACCGCCTTTGCCGAATAAGGTTTGCCCTGTTCCGGTATAAGCCGTATGGTACACCCCGCAATATCCGCCGATGAATTACTCTCGAAAGCCTGCATATACAGCGAAACTGCCTCGGGAATATACTCGTCGTCGCTATCGAGAAAAGCCACAAACTCCTCCGTCACACAAGTAAGACCTCGGTTCCGGGCTGCCGATGGCCCTCGTTTAGCCTCTTCGACAACCGTTATCCGAAAATCATCGGTCTCATACGCCCCCTTTAACTCCCGGCATAAAGCCAACGACCCATCGGTGGAACCGTTATCGACCAATACCACATGGATAGGGCGGTAAGTCTGTGCAACGACAGAATCGAATGTCCGCCGCAACTCCCGTTCCCGATTATACACGGGAATAACTATCCCTATTCCTGCTTGTTTCATCTATGCAAATATAAACAGATTCTGTATGAAAAACATACGCATGTATATTTTTCATACAGAATCCACCTATCTACAACAAAAATCTAAAACGAGGAACCTTTGAAAACAGTTGAATACTCTTTGGGAACAAGTCGTCCCCTCAAAGTAATCCGATTCGAATTATAATTGGGACTAATAACCACGGACGCATAGTTACTCCCTTTGAATAAAAAGATATTGACCGTAGCAGAAATACCGGTTCCCATAACGTTCATGGAAAGAGTCGTATTTCCTTTCTTATCCGTCTGTACCTTCACATTCGAAGCACTACCTTCCACAGTTATACCACCCACCCCGTTCGGGCCTCCACCGTTAAACGGAGCCACCTGTACGATCGCCCTATTATCCGACAAAGAAACAAAATTCGTATTGGACGATACGAAAGCAGTCCCGCCCCTTTTAAACAGCAACTGATCTGCTTCCAATACAAAATTCGATTTTTCCAAAGCACTCACCGCATTCTTATAATTAATCGAATCTTGGATAGCAGCCAACTGTTTTTTCAGTTCACGACTGTTTACATTCTCTTGTTTCTCTTTCGTATCTATACGTTTTTCCGACTGAGCATATACCGGTACACCCAGCACCAATATTGTCATAAAAAGAAATAATCTGTTCATATTCCAAATTTTAAATTAACGATAACATAATTGCAAAAAACATGCCACATATAAAATTGAATCGAAGTATATCTTCCGCAAAATCAAATCATTCACACCCTCCACCAATGCATTACTAATCATAGACCGGCAAACGTAGAGCTATCGAATACCGCATTCAGCCGAACCAATAACGGCGGTCGAGTAATCTGTAATTCCAGATAAATAATGTTACCTATTTATACAATGCTTCGAAGGTTCATATTGTTCGCTTCGGCATCTTTATTCTCAACCTCGAAAACACTCGAAACCAAGACAATTTTCCTCGGTTGAAGATAAATTTCTGTACAATACTCATTTCAATCTTTCCGTCGGGACATTTCTACAAAATTTTATTACTTTTGTCGATATACGAAACATCGTCCAAACATAGCCATGAACATACTTTTCGTCTACTTCGACAAAACCATTCAGAACGACAACTTGTACGTCAAGTCCCTATGCGAGGAGATACGACGACAAAATGGCTCCATAGAATGCAGTATCGATGCCTTTTGGAATTCCACCCGAAAATACGACATCGTCCACATTCAGTTTCCCGAAGTCATTTTCAAATGGCGGCAACCCTCCGATAACGGGTTAAAAGCTCTACGGCAACGAATCGATCGCCTGAAAAGCATGGGAACCAAAATCGTATATACCCGCCATGACGCTATCCCGCATTATTGCACGGACAAAAACAAATTGGAACTATATCGTATCGTCGAAACTCAAAGCAATGCGATTATTCATTTGGGAGAATATAGCCGACAAGAGTTCGCCCGCATATATCCCGAAACCACGGCTCGGCATTTCGTCATACCTCATCACATATACGATTCATGTGGATATGCATTCCCATCGAAATTGACCTCCCGCAATAAGCTGGGACTACCGACCGATAAATTCATCATTCTCACTTTTGGAAGTTACCGCAACGAAGAAGAACAGCGCCTTGTCGTCGATGCTTTCGAACATCTACCCATGTCGGATAAGTTCCTATTGGCTCCCGGTTTCTACAACAGTTGTTTTACCAACCGTAAAACACCCATACAAAATCTGCTGCGATACCGAACTCAAAAAAAGAAATTCCGGCTCGACACGAATAGAGCTTTACAACTACACGAGAAAATATCGAATACCGAGCTTCCTTACTACTTCTCGGCCGCAGATATCGTCCTGATTCAACGTAAAGAAATTCTCAACTCGGGCAATGTTCCTATGGCTCTTTTCTTTCATAAAGTCGTCGCAGGACCCAAATTCGGGAATATCGGCGAACTTCTCGATTTGACGGGAAATCCTACTTTCGACCTCACCGACAGTCATTCGGTTATCGAAGCTGTCGCTCATGCCCGACAATTAGCAAATACAGGATATGGAGAAAAGAATGCAGAATTTGCCCGACAAAATATGAATACGGAACTTATCGCACAAAAAACAATTCTATGTTACCAACAAATCTATAACTTAACTTTGCATGAAAATCCTACTGATCGGTGAAGCCAGCAACTTACACTGGACATTGGCCGAAGGGCTTCGAGCCAATGGTCACACGGTGACAGTCGTTTCTCACGGTAGCCACTGGCTCAACAACAAACGAGATGTCAGTATCGTTCGTCGAGGATATGATCTGTTTCATTCCATACAGTACATGGCGGATATTATACGACATCTCCCTCAAATGAGAGGGTATGATGTTGTCCAAGTAACTAATCCTGTCTTTTTCGATTTACGTCCAGAAAAGAATTGGGCTATTTTTAAATACCTGAAAAAGCACAACAAAAAGATATTCCTCGATGCTCTCGCCATAGACCACTATTATGTAAAAGCATGCTTGGACGGCAAAACCTTTCGTTACTCCGACTTCTTCGTTGGAGACCGACCGCTCCCGCATCCCGAACGAGAAAAAATGCTTGCGGCATGGATAGGCGGTCCCAACGAGCGACCCAACATCGAAATGGCCCAAGAAGCCAATGGTATCATTGCCTGTCTATATGAATATTATGCAGCATACCAGCCCGAATATGCCGATAAGTTAGCCTATATCCCCATACCCATCGACCTGTCGATCAACCCTTTCCACCCGATAAAAAGCACACCGGAGGTCGTTAAGTTCTTCATCGGGATACAACAACACCGCACAGCGATAAAAGGAACCGACATATTACTCGACGTACTCCGAGAAATTCATGATAAATACCCCTGCGAAAGCCATATACAAAAAGTAGTTTCCGTACCGTTCGACGAATACAACAAACTACTGGTAGATTGTCATATCCTTCTGGACCAACTCTATTCCTATACACCCGCCACCAATGCGCTGGCAGCTATGGCACGAGGCATTATAGCCGTAAGTGGAGCCGAACCCGAATTTTATAATTTTATCGGCGAGCAAAAACTACGGCCTATTATCAACGTGTTACCCGACCGAAACGATATATTCAAACAACTGGAAAATCTGATTATACATCGGGATCAATTACCGAGACTATCGACCGAAAGTAGACAATTCGTAGAAAAATATCACGACCACGTAAAAGTAGCCCGGCAATATCTCGAATTTTGGGAGAAGCACTGATTATTTCGATTTACAGAATATCTTCTTTTTCAACTGAAATCCGGTAAAAAGACAAATAAATGCGGTCAGGCTGTAAGCCCCCGCCAAACAATCGTTCGACCACAACAGCCAAACGAAATAACATAAAGAACTATAAACAAAAAGAGAAACGAACATTCGCACCGGAATATGTAACCCAAATTTCAGATGACAAACCATGTAAATCCCTGTCATCGAAAACAGATAGGCCAACAAATAGGCCACCCCGACACCCTGTAACCCCCAATGGGTATACCCGACAAGATACATTACGAACATCAAGGAATCGGCTACGATTTCCGTTATTAAAAAAATACGACCTGCTCCCTTCGCCAACAGGACGAAACTCACGCTCCACGAAAATGCCCGGAAAAGCATGCCCAATACAGCCCACGAAATATACCCGCTGATGGCTAAAAACGCGGGTGTATATAATATATGTATAATCAAGTTCTGAAAAATCAGGAATAACGAAATGACAGGAGCCAATATCAACAACGACGTTTCCACTTGCCGGGTCACATGTTCCGACAACAATACTTTATCCTCGCAGACAGCCGATAAACGGGGATAATATTCCATAGACATAGCCGTAAAAACCAAACCCACATACTGCATGACCAACGTATAACCCGCTTGGAAAAAACCTACCTCTCCGGTTCCTCCTCTATCGTTGAGCCATGCGACGAACAGATAGGAATACAAGGTCGTGACAAATCCGCTTACCGTCATATAAATACCCAACGAAGCGATATTCTTTCCCTGCCGATAAGTCTCGGTCCAACTCATTTTTACCGGCTTTACCTTCATCTTCCTACCCAACGAAACAGTCACGACCCAAATGGAAAATGTATGTGCGATAATGGCGGGAACAATACCCGAAATACCGAAAAAATAAAACAAGGGTAAAGAGAGTAATAAAGCGAAAAAAGACCCTAAGACAGAACATCTCGCCAAAACCCGCAAACGTTCAGATGCCTGAATCACCGCCCGTTCCCCCTCGGTAAGAGTCGTAAACAACAACGTACACGACAAAAAAACGTACCCCCATATATGGGTATCGTCACCAAACGTATATCGGCTTAACAACGGAGCGAAAGTCAGCATAACCACCGCCCCCAACAACCCGGTGAACCAAATCCAACGACGCACGACAGACACCAATTCGGCAAACCGACTTTCGTCCCCCGATTTAAACGCTTTGGATAAATCCCTCACGGAACTCGTTCCGATTCCCAATCTTGTCAACGAGGAAATCATCTCGACGGTATTATTATACAGCCCGATGATACCCACACCCTCGGCTCCCAACCATATAGCGACCAATTTCGTTTTGATAATCGAGCAGAGAATGGTAAATACCTGTGTACCGCCGAAAAGTCCGGTAGCCTTCACGATCGTGCGATAGATATTTTTTTTCTCCTCCCCGCCGGTCATAGCGTTATCTCGTATATATCATAAGCAACCCCTCGCCCGCCGAATCCCTCTTTTTGAGCGATAAGCCCCTCGTTCAGATAGTGCCCCATATCTTCCGTCGACTGACCGAAATCGAACCATTTCCTATCGGCGAAAACCTCTCCTATAAGCCGGGCGTACAACAAATCGAGAGCACCCGATGCTTTCCCTTCTGCCGAAGCAGAAGTATATTGCGCATGCGCCACGATTCCCGTATCATAAATGACGCTCCCCGCCAATATCTCGTCCCCCCTCATCGTCACGAAATGACGAAGCCGGTCGGGGAACCGGCTATGCAACAACACGATTTCGTCCAACGAGTGAACAGGTTTCACATGAAACCGCTCTTGCAAATTAGCATCTAAAACTTTCCAAAAAGG
>ULMZ01011017.1_pt1 | contig 13614 bp, 10 predicted proteins | sample 1951791 | NCBI WGS metagenome assembly ULMZ01 (sample SAMEA4835564, study PRJEB28245) | human gut metagenome | biome: gut microbiome; material: fecal sample | place: Denmark | collected 2008 | reverse complement strand
TCTGTTGCATTTGCAAGTTGAATTCAGCATGAATGAAGAGAATGACGGCGAAAAAAAGATTGCTTGTCGTATTTATTGCTGCGGTTGCAGTCGGGGCAACGGCGGCTTTGGTTTTCATCTTTCAGTTTTTCGGAGATGCTGTCCGGGAGCGGAGCGACCTTTATATAAGCGCCCGCACGGACTACCCGGGGCTGCTCGACTCCCTGCGTCCCCGTACGGACCATCACTGGGCTTTCGACCGGTATGCCGGCCGCCTGGAGTTGGAGCGCTCCTTCAAACCGGGGCACTACGTACTGGAACCGGGAATGAACGTCGTCGAAATCGCCCGGATGCTCAAACTGGGGATGCAGACGCCCGTGCGCGTTACGCTCAACTATGCCCGTACCCGTGCGTTCCTCGCTTCGGGGCTGGCCCGCCAGCTCGATGCCGATTCTGCGGAGCTGATGCGGGCACTGACCGACCCGCAGCTTGCCCGGGAGGTCGGGACCGACAGCCTGCAGCTCTTTTCGCTCTTCATCCCCAATACATATGAATTTTATTGGACGGTTTCGCCCGAGGATTTCGTGCGCCGCATGCGCAAGGAGTACGACCGTTTCTGGACTCCGGAGCGGGATGCTGCCCGCCGACGCAGCGGTTTGAGCCGGGACGAGGTGCTGACGCTGGCTTCGATCGTCACGGAAGAGACCAACAAGGCCGACGAAATGCCCCGCGTGGCGGGAGTTTATATCAACCGCTTACGGAAAGGGATGCCTTTGCAGGCAGATCCGACGGTCAAATATGCGTTGCAGGATTTTTCGCTTCGCCGGATTCTGCACAAGCACTTGAGAACCCCTTCGCCGTATAACACCTATCTGAACAAGGGGTTGCCGCCGTCGTCGATCGCGATGCCTTCGGTCGCTGCGATCGACGGGGTGCTGAACTTCGAGAATCACGACTATCTCTTCTTCTGTGCCCGCCCGACTTTCGACGGTTATCACAGTTTCGCCCGCACGTACGGCGAACATCTGGCTAATGCCCGGGCTTATAGTGCGGAGTTGAATCGTCGGAATATTAAATAATTTCCGTATATTTGCCCTCCCTATGTTGGTTAAAATCTATACCGAGAATCCTTCCGAGAAGGAGATCGACCGGGTGGTGAACCTGCTCGAAAGGGACGGCGTGGTGATCTATCCGACTGACAGCGTCTATGCCTTCGGCTGCTCGATCCGTTCGGCGAAGGCCGTCGAGCGGCTGCGCCGGATCAAGGGGAAGGATCTCACGACGTTTTCCGTCGTGTTCGATTCGCTCGGGCGGATTGCCGACTATTGCCGGGTGGATAACGCCCAGTTCCGGTTGCTGAAACAAAATCTGCCGGGGCCTTTCACCTTCCTGCTGGATGCATCGTCGCGTATGCCGCACAAGGCGCTCGAACGGCGCCGTACCATTGGGATCCGCATTCCGGACAATTTGATTCCTCGGGCCATCGTCGAGCGGTTGGGAGCTCCGCTGCTGACCTCTTCCGTGCTGGATGACGAGGAGACCGAATATATGACCGATCCGGAGTTGATCCACGAGCGGTATGGCCGGGACGTAGAGCTGGTGATCGATGGAGGTGCGGGCGATGCGGTGCCGACGACCGTCGTAGATCTGACGGGCGGTGAGCCGGAGATTTTGCGGGAAGGTAAAGGTATATTGCGGGAATAAACATATGCTAAAAATAGAAGAAGAATGACAAAATTCAAATTCTGGAACGAGGTCTGCAAGTACGGAGCGATCATCGGACTGGTCATGTCCGTGGCTTTCGTTATAGAGCAGTCCTTGATGTTGTCGGGATGGTTTTCGACGATGGGGCTGGTGTGGATCTTGGCCGCAGTCGTTTATATCGCGCTGCTTTACCGTTTCGCCAAGCGCCGCCGTGAACAGTACGGTCACGAACAGGGATTTCCTTTGAGCCGCGGCCTGGGTTTCATTCTGGCCCTGATTCTGTCGTCGGCCCTGATCAAGGGGGTGGTGGAATACCTCTATCGCAGTGTTTTCATCGGATATTCGGAGTATATCGACCGATATACTTCCGCATTGATCCGGTTCGCCGAGGACGGAAAACTTCCTGCGTCGATGGAGGGCGTATTCGCCGAAATGCTGAAAACCATACAGGAGGCGCCGGAGCCTTCCATTCTGGCTACCGTATGGGCTTCGATCTGGGGCAACCTGATCGTCGGCCTCGTCCTAGGGCTTATTTTGGCCGGTATCCTGGCGCGTGCACCCCGGCCTTTCGGTCCTCAATCCGAAGAGTAGAAGAACGATGGATGCTACGCTCGACATATCGGTCGTCGTTCCGCTTTACAACGAGGAAGAGTCCCTGCCGGAGCTGGTCGAATGGATCGACCGCGTAGCTCGCGGCGAGGGTTTGTCCTACGAGGTGATCCTGGTGGACGACGGTTCCGGCGATGGTTCGTGGCGCGTGATCGAGAGTCTGCACGAGCGGTTTGCGGCGGTGCGGGGGATCAAGTTCGCTCGCAACTACGGCAAATCCGCCGCTCTGTATTGCGGTTTCGCCGAAGCACGCGGCGAGGTGGTTTTCACGATGGACGCCGACTTGCAGGACTCGCCGGACGAGATTCCGGCTCTGCGGCATATGGTCCTCGACGAGGGGTACGATCTGGTGTCGGGCTGGAAAAAGAAGCGTCATGACCCGGCGGGGAAGCGGTGGCCGAGCAAGTTTTTCAACTGGACGGCCCGCATCGTTTCGGGAATCCGACTGCATGATTTCAACTGCGGACTGAAGGCCTACCGCCGCCGGGTGGTCAAGGCGATCGAAGTCTATGGCGAGATGCATCGTTATATTCCGATTCTGGCAAAACAGGCCGGATTCAAGCGGATCGGCGAGAAGGTCGTCGAGCATCGCGCCCGCAAGTACGGTCATTCGAAATTCGGTATGGAGCGGATGGTGAAAGGGTATCTGGACCTCATTACGGTTTCGTTTCTCTCGCGTTTCGGTCGTTCGCCGATGTACTTTTTCGGCAGCCTGGGAACGTTGATGTTCCTTTTCGGCGGCTGTACGACGGCGTGGGTGATCGGTGTCAAGTTGTATAAACAGTGCCATGACCTGCCTGTGCGGGCCGTAACGGACCAGCCGCTTTTCTATCTTTCACTGCTGGCTGTCGTGCTCGGCGTGCAGTTATTCCTGGCGGGATTCCTGGGCGAGTTGATCGACCGGAATGCCGCGGACCGTAATAAATACCTGATCGAAAAAACATTGGATAATCAATAAACCTTGCAGAGCCTGCGATTTTCGGCAGGATTCGAAGAGGTTCGCATAAACAAAATAGAAGTTATATGATTCAACGTATTCAGACTCTGTATCTGTTGCTGGTCGTCGTACTGACGGGATTGGCCTTGTGGCTGCCGCTGGTCGATTTCACCGTTGGGGCGGACACTTGTACGCTGACCGCTTTCGGCCTGAAGGATGCCGCCGGCATCACGTTGCTGCCGACGGTGTATCTGGGGGTTGTTCTGGTTGCCGCCTGTCTGGTGCCGTTGGTGACGATTTTCCTTTTCAAGCGCCGTCTGGTGCAGATCCGGTTATGTGCCGTCGAGTTGGTGCTCCTCATCGGTGCCGGGGCGATGATGGGAATCTATTTCTACCTTTGCAACCGTTACTTCGCGGACAGTGAATTTTACTCCCATACCCTTAAAATTTCGCTCGTTTTCCCGTTGGTCTGCCTGGTTTTCGACTTGCTGGCTTTGCGGGCGATCTTCCGGGACGAAAAGCTGGTGCGGTCGCTCGACCGGATTCGCTGACCGGACGTATTTCTCGGAAAAAAGGCGTGCGGTCAAAACTGCACGCCTTTTGTGTTTATTTTGCCGGGAAAGAATACGGTTTGGTGGGGTTTTTGATACGAAATAAAAATCCGGTGTGTCGTTATATTTGATTTAACGGGATTGTAATACGAAAATAGTGTTCGAATTATTGTCGAAACAGGAAAAAATAGTATTTTTACAAAAAGTTTAAGAATAAATACTTTGTGTAAAGTATTATAAAACGAAGTTATTTTTAACCTATTTTTATATCACTCTAAAATTTAATTGTTTATGAAAAAGAGTAGCATTTGGAAATTGCTCTTCAGTGCATTGACCGTGTTCGCCGTAGCGGTGTTCGCGGGATGTACCGACGACAATGACGACATGGGTGCTCCCTATCTGAACGTTACGCCGGAGAACCTGACGTTCGATGCGGAGGGACAGCCCGCAGATGAGTACAACGGTACTTTTATCGTTGAAACGAACCGTCCCTGGCGTGCTATCGTCGAGGACGAACAGACTTGGGTGCGCCTTTCGGCTACCGAAGGCGAGGGCGACGCTGCCGTGACCGTTACGGTACCCGCTTCGAACATCGGTCAATCGGCCAAGGTGACTTTCGAGGTTTACAACTCCTACGGCGCATTGATTCAGAAGGATGTCAATGTGCTTCAGGGCGAAGTGGTGCCGCCGACGCTCATCTTCAACGAAACCGCAGGTAGCGAGTCTGTTGCGAACCCGTATCCGTTGGTTGCCGACTATACGGGTTGGAACACCACCGGCGAGGGGGCTTCGAAGGTTTCCTACGAGGGCGTGAATACTTCGATCCGCGCTTCCGGTAAGAGCAGCGCGGGTGCTTATGACGGTGCTTCGGGTCCGAACGTGATCTTCTTCGGCTCGGCTCCGGCAACCTTTACGGTTAAAGACATAACGCTCGCCTCCGACCAGACCAATCTGAAGCTGACTTTCGGCGGACAGTATTACGACGGTGATAACAATGACAATAATTTCAACAAGGACAACTTCGTGGTTTATCTCAGTGCGAACGGAACGGACTATACTCCGCTGTCTTACGAGGTAAACGACGGTGATCAGGTCGATCCTTACTGGGTATTTGCAACCAAGAACTTTACGCTCAAGAATGCGACTTCGACGCTTTACATCAAGTTCGAGGCGAAAGCATCTTCGAAGTTCCGTCTGGACGATATCACGCTGATGACCGGTAACGGCGGCGAGGAGATCGATCTGGCGGGCGGCGGTGTCGTGCCTCCCGATCCGAGCGGCGATGCGATTTACGAGAACAATTTCGACAAGACGCCTGCCGAGAAGGTCGATAATAAATGGCCGTTCCTCGATCAGACCGATGCATGGCAGAATGCTTCCGGTACGGGTAATTCGACGGTGACCTATACCTCTGCGAACGTATCGGTGCGTACTTCCGGTAAGCTCAGCGGCGGTTACGACGGTGCTTCGGGCTCGAACAAGATTTTCTTCGGTTCGGCACCTGCGACTTTCGACATCAACACTATTACGATGCCTGCGGGCAAGACCAACTACCGGATCATCTTCGGCGGTGCTTATTCGCAGAGTAACGGCGGTACTTACGACAACATTTTCAAACCCGAATCGTTCCACGTTGCCGTAGGTAACGGAACCGACTGGTCGGGCAATCTGACTTACGAGAAGATCGGCGGCAGCGATACGACCGATCCTTACTGGGTACAGTTCGCCGTAGATTTCACGCTCAAGGAGGCTGTCGGCCAGCTTTCGATCCGTTTCACGGCCGATGTGGCGTCGGTATTCGCAATCGATGACGTACAGCTCGTCGAGGGCAACGGCGGTCAGGAGGTCGATCTCGAAGGCGGTGTGGTTCCGCCCGATCCGGGTGAGGCTACGGCCATTACCATTCCCGAGCTGATCGCACAGATGACTACTACGGAAGCTCCGGTGGATGCCAATGCAGATCGTTATCTGGACGCTGTAGTGATGAACGACGTGGCCGGCGGCAACTATACCTTCAACAACCTGATTCTCGCCACCGAGAATGCGACGGTGGCCGGTAATGGCATCACGCTCTACGGCAGTCAGGTAGAACCTTCGACACTTGGTCTGAACAAAGGCGACAAGGTGCGTGTAACCCTCTATAAGGGGCTTGCCAAGGTAGTGAACTACGATGGTATGTACGAAGTGACCGGCGACAAGAACGCGACCTGGTGCAAGGTCGAGAAGACCGGTACGGTGACTTCGATTCCCACGGCGACGATCGCTGCTGCGGATCTGGCGAAATATCAGGGTATGGCCGTGACGATCGCCAATGCGTCGGTTGCCCAGGCAGGTGTTTGGGCGAGCGCCAGCGCACTCTCTTCGCATACTTTCACTGCCGATGGAGCCAATTTCACCGTATTCTGCAAGCAGAGCGATGAAAAGAACCCGAGCGTGTTCCTCGATGTTCCTTACAAGGCCGCTACGGGTAATATCTCCGGTCTGGCTGCCGTATATAAGAATAATTCCCAGCTCGTTCCGCGCAATCTGGACGACGTGGCCGCTTTCAGCGACAGCTCGACCCCGATGATTACGGGGGTAACTCCGGCCAGCCTCTCCTTCGAGGCAGCGGGAGGCGAGAAGACGCTCACGGTTTCTGTTATCAACCAGGGTGACAACCAACTTAGCGTAAGCGGACTGACCCCCCCCCTGAGCGCTACGGTCGATGGCCTGACCGTGACGGTCAAAGCCGATCCGAATACCGGTACGCAGCCCGTTAATCAGACGCTGACCATCACGTTGGCTAACGGTAACAGCAAGGATGTGCCTGTTACATTGCTCGGTGCCGGCGGCGGAGGAACCGGTGAGGTCGTTGCGTTCTCGATCACGGATATTAAGGCGGATAATGCGGATCTCCCGACCAATGGTTACGGTTCGCAGGTTGTCGCTACGCCCAGTACTTGGGTTAGTTGGACCGTTGGCGGTATCGAGTTCACGGGTGTGAAAATCTGTGAATCGCCCGCTTCCAACGGCTCGATCATTCAGATGCAGGGTAATGACTCCGATGCGGCTAAACAGGCGAAGCTGCAAAACGTGACGCCGATCGACGGGATGTCGAAGATCAAGATCGTTTTCCGGTCGTATCCGAATAAGAGTGGCAGCTACTACAACCCGGGATATACGATGACCGTTGCCGGGGCTGCTCAAATCCCTGTGGAAACATACACGGATAAGAGCGGTTACAGAGAGTATGTACATGAGTACGATCTGGCCGGTTTGGGTGCTGATTCCTTTGTGCTCGACAATAATAAGGTCGGAGCCTTGTATATCGAATCGTTCGAGATTACCAAATAGTTTTTAATATGCTGGATACCGACTCTTGGAGGGATCATCCCCTCCAAGAGTTTGGTTTCTCGGATAGTTTTTTATAGTTTACCGATGATGTCGATGTTCAGATATTGTGAGAAGGGATGGAAATGGCTGTTCCTGACGATGATTGCGCTCTCTGTCGTAGCTTGCGGCGACGATACGGACGATTTTTGGGGTTCTGCCGTATGGCGGACCTCTTCGACGGTCGGAGCTGCGGAGGGTTCGGCCGCCATACAGATTGAGGGACCTGTCGGCGCCGGATGGCGTGCCGAAATCAAGGACGGAGGTGCTTGGTGCTCGTTCAGGCTCAACGATCCGACGGTCCTCGTGAAGGAGGGCACCGTACAGAGTTCGAACATCAGCAATATCCTGGACGTTTATTATACGCGGAATACCGGGAGCGGGGAACGTTCGGCGACCATCGAATTCGAATTTTTCGGCGGTGAGCCGCAGGTGCTCGTGCTGACGCAGTTTTCGGCCTCTTCGACCAACGATCCCTACGATGAAGGTCATGCGAAGGCCTGGGCCGAATTGCCGGAAAAGCGAGTCGATGAGAATTTCGTTTACGTCAGCCACTTCGCTTCGCTCAATAACCGCACCGTGCGCAACTATTCGTTCTGCTACGACAAAACGCTCCATGTGGCGCATTGGGTGGCTTATCCGCTGCATTCGGTATATAGGGGGTCGATAGACCGTACCGACGATTTTCAGTACGATCCGAAGGTCGATTATTCCTGGCAGCCCAACCTCGCGGCCGGTTCCTATCGGGGCAGTTACGACCGGGGACATCAGCTCCCTTCGGCGGACCGTACGGCTACGCGGGAGTTGAATCTCCAGACGTTCTATGCGACCAATATGACGCCGCAGCTCAACCGGCTCAACCAGGATATGTGGGCCAATCTCGAAGCCAAGGTGCGTGCGCAGATATGCAACGACACGCTTTATGTGGTGACCGGTTGCTATTATGCCAATACCAATACGACGACGACTGACCGTGACGGGAAAGTTTGTCCGGTCCCGACGAATTATTTCAAGGTATTGCTTCGCACGCGCACCGGTACGACCGGCAAACGTATCGCGGATTGTTCGGCCGATGAATTGAAGGCGATCGGATTTTGGGTGGATCAGAAGAGCTACGGCGATATTCAGCCGCCTGCGTCCATTTGCATGAGCGTGGCGGAGATTGAAAAGAAGACCGGCTTTACGTTCTTTCCCAATATTCCCGAGTCGGCTGCGGAATCCGTAAAGGCACAAAACTCTCCGAGCCAATGGGGAATCCAAAACTAATTTGACTTATGAAAAAACGACTGATTTTTACAGGACTACTGGCCTTACTGTTCGCAGCCTGCTGTTTCGCGCAGAAACCGTACAAGGTGGTCTTTTACAACTTGGAGAACTTTTTCGATACGATCAACGATCCTGAGGTCAATGACGACGAATTCACGCCGGAAGGACCTAAAAAATGGAATTCTGTCAAGTATGCGAAGAAGTTGGGTAATACCGAAAAGGTGCTTTTCGACATTGCCGGTATCGATAAGGATTATCCGATCGTGATCGGCGTATCGGAGGTGGAGAACCGCTCGGTGCTCGAAGATATCATCGCTACGCCGAAGATGGCTCCGGGCAATTACCGGATTTCGCACTACGACTCTCCCGAAGCTCGCGGTGTGGACGTCGCTTTTATGTACCGTCCCGATGTATTCAAGCTGGAGGGCAGCGCACCGATCCGCACGCAGATTCCTTCGCTTCCGAATTTCAAAACCCGCGATATTTCGACCATGTGGGGTACGATCGACGGCGAACCGTTCTTCTTCATGGTGGCTCACTGGCCTTCGCGTCTGGGCGGCAAGGACGCTTCGGAGTTCAAGCGTATCGCCGTCGGCAAGCAGATGCGTCGAATCGCCGACTCTGTCCTGAAGGTCAATCCTGCGACCAAGATCGTGGCGATGGGCGACTTCAACGACGATCCGACCGATCCGAGCATGTTGGAGGGGCTGAATGCCAAACCCAAGGTCAAGGATCTTCAGCCGGGCGATTTCTTCAGTCCGTTCCACGCCGTGCTGCGTGCCGGTATGGGTACGCTGGCTTACGGCGACGCCTGGAATCTCTTCGACAATATCGTAGTGTCGGAAAACCTGGTCAATGCGAAGCCCGGCGAGTTGCGTCTGGTGCGGGCTCCGGGATCGAAGTACTACGGGAATGTCTTCAAGCGTAACTATATGATCCAGCGGGAGGGGCAGTTCAAAGGCTATCCTTTGCGCACGTACGTCGGAAACAATTTCCAGGGCGGTTACAGCGACCACTTCCCCGTTTATATCTACATCGGTAAATAAATACCTTAACTTGAAAGGATATGAAAATAAAAAGTTTACTAATTTTTGTATTTACCCTGATGTCGCTGACCGCGTTCGCTCAGAGCGGCGGTATCAAGGGTAAGGTCGTTTCCCGCGAGGGACGTGTCGCGGTGGACGGGGTGAAGGTTTCGGTCACTCCCGGTGAAATGACTGCCACGACCGACGGCCGAGGTGGTTTCGTGATCGAGAATGTCGAGCCCGGCGAATATACGTTGCAGTTCGAGGCTCCCGAATTCGAGCCTTTGACGCTCGTGGTGCGCGTGGACAAGATGGTGCGCGACATCAATACGGTGATTCTGGTCCCCGAAGTGCTTTCGACCGTAATGGACGATTCGATCTTCGCAGAGTTCGACACCGAGAGCGGCAACGATGCGCAGTCGCTGCCTTCGTCCCTTTCGGCCTCGAAGGACGTTTTTAACAACATCGCTTCCTACCGGTTCAGCGAGATGCGTTTCAACGTGCGTGGTTACGATTCGCAGTATTCGGACGTTTACCTGAACGGTATTCGCTTCAACGACGCTATGACGGGCTATACGCCCTGGTCGTTGTGGAGCGGTCTGAACGACGCTACGCGCAATCAGGAGATCACCAACGGTTCGGTCATGTCGGATTACGGCGTGGGTAGCATCGGCGGTACGACCAACATCAACGCCCGTGCTTCGCAGGTGCGCCAGGGCCTTCGCGTGAGTCTGGTGAACGCCAATTCGATGTATCGCTTCCGTGCCATGGTGACCTATGGCTCGGGTCTGCTGGACAACGGCTGGTCCTATGCGTTGTCGGTATCTACCCGTCAGGGCGGCAACTCCTACGTGGACGGTGTCTATTACAACTCCTATGGATATTTTGCTTCGGCCGAGAAGGTTTTCAATTCGCGTCACCGGTTGGGCTTCACGATTATGGGCGCTCCCACCGAGCGCGGTGCGCAGCAGGCTTCCACGCAGGAGGCTTACGACCTGGTCGGCAACAACTATTACAACCCCAACTGGGGCTATCAGGACGGCAAGATGCGTAATGCCCGCGTGCGTAACAGCCACGAGCCGATCGCGATGATCAACTATACGTTCGATCCCAATGAGCATACCCAGGTCAACCTGGCCACTTCGCTCCGTTTCGGTAAGAACGGTTATTCGGCCCTGACGTGGTACGACGGCGCAGATCCCCGTCCCGATTATTACCGCTATATGCCGAGCTACAAGTTGCTGAACGCTACCGACCTGGAGGCCGCTTCGATGGCTGCGGCCAGTCTGGCGGATCAGTGGATGCGCAACGTGGGTAATATCCGCCACTTCGACTGGGACGAAATGTACCAGACCAATATGAATTTCCGAAATGCGGAGGACGAAGCGATATACGGTCCCGGCGCCCGTTCGAATTATATCATCGAGGAGCGCCATACCGACCAGTTGGATTGGAACCTCGCCGCGCAGATCAGCCGAATCTATAAGGATAACTCCCGTCTGACAGCCGGAGCCAACGTCCGCATCAACCGCACGTGGTACTACGACGAGGTGAAGGACCTGCTCGGCGGCGACTACTATGTGGATGTCGATAAATTCGCACAGCGTGACTTCGGCGATCCGATCATGGCGCAGAACGATATGGATTATTATAACCAGTACGGTCATGCAAGAGCCGTCAGAGAGGGCGACAAGTTCAGCTACAACTACAAGGCGCATCTGCGTTCCGGCGGTGTATGGGCTACTTATGCCACCCGTTTCGGCGGTTTCGGCATGAAGTTGGGCGCCGAGCTCGGCGGACTTTCGATGTGGCGCGAAGGTCTTTGGCGCAAGGGTCTCTTCCCGGATAATTCGAAGGGCAAATCGGAGAAACTCGAATATTTCGTATATAAGGCCAAAGGTAATTTCGACTATGTCATCAATGCCAACCATACTTTCGAACTCAACGCCGTGGCGATGCAGAATGCTCCTGCGTTCCAGTCGGCCTTCGTTTCGCCCCGTACGCGTAATTCGGTAACTCCGGGGCTTACGACGGAGAAGGTTTACGGCATCGACGCTTCGTACAACCTGCGTTACGGCGATTATAAACTCCGTGTTTCCGGTTATTATACGAAGGTGAACGACCGTTCGAAGGTGATCTCCTTCTACGATGACGTGCTGAAGACCTATACCAATTTCGCCTTGAGCGGTATCGACGAGCAGTATTTCGGTCTGGAAGTCGCCGCTTCGATTCCGATCTACAACGGTTTGTCTTTGAACGGTGCGATCAGTTGGGGTCAGTACACTTACACGTCGAATCCCAATTACGTGCAGATTGCCGACAACAGCGCCGAGCCGCTGAACTCCGGTACGGTCTATTGGAAGGATATGCGCGTGGAGAGCACTCCGCAGACGGCTATGAATATCGGTTTGTCGTACCGCGGTCCTCATAACATCTACGCATCGATCGATCTGAACTATTACAACAATATGTATCTGTCGATGAACCCGCTTTACCGTACGGACGAGGTGTTGTTGCCTACGATGACGGACGAACAGATCCGGGAGCTGCGCAGTCAGGAGAAGTTCGATTCGGCCTACACCTTGAGTGCGAGCATCGGTAAGAATTTCTACATTCAGCGTCGTTATACGCTCGGCTTCAGTTTGCAGGTGAATAACATCCTGAACAACCAAAATATCAAGACCGGCGGTTATGAGCAGATGCGTGTGCAGGGCATTAAGACCGGCAAGGAGATCACTTCCTACCAGAAGTTCGCTCCCAAGTATTTCTACCTGTTCGGCACGACTTACTACCTGAATGTCTATTTCCGTTTCTAACGGCTTAACGAATTAATATTGTGAAGAATATGAATAGAATAGCAACCATATTTCTGGCGGTGACAGCAAGTTTGTTCTTCGTCGGCTGTTATAACGATTTCGATACGCCGGCTCCTGCGAAGGTATGGACGGATGCGGACTTCAGCGACAGTAAAATCATTTCGATCAAGGAGCTGAAGGATATTTTCGAGGAGGCTTATCCCGGGACCAGCGGTATCGGCCAGTCGCTGACCATTACCGACGACCTGGTGATTCGGGGCAAAGTCATTTCCAGCGACCAGGCCGGTAACGTCTATAAGTCGATGTACCTGTACGATGAAAGCTGCCAGTCGGCCATTGAAATCAAAGTGACTTCGGGATATTACATTACCTATGCTCCCGGTCGCCTGGTTTATATCCGTTTGCAGGGTCTGGTGCTGGGAAATTACCGCACGATGCTCAGCGTGGGTGTCGCATCGACCAATTCCGATTATGCGAACGGTAACATGGAGGATCGCAATACCTTGGAAGAGCATGTCAAGCTCGGCGAATTGATCGGCTTGACGGCGGCCGATACTTTGGTGGTTACTCCCGCTTCCTATTCGACGCTGACGGATGAGTCGCTGGGGCGTTTGATCCGTTTCGAAGGGTTGGAAAGCAAGTTCGGCAAGGCCGGCTGGGGGTATAAAAATACATTCCCCAACTACTTCGCCAACAGTACCTCCTACGATGTGAATTCTCCGGGTTGGACCGATATCAACGATTGGGCTACCTGGGCGACGAAGCGGGTCGATGAGCTTACGCACGAGAGTACGTTCTATTATGGCTCTGCCTGGTTCACCTATGGCGACATCAACACCCTCGCAGGCAATTATGTCGTACGTTCGAGCGGTTATTGCCGTTTCCGTGACGAGAAAATACCTGCGGACGGTTCCGTGGTGAACATTACCGCGATCTATACCAAGTTTTCGCAGGGCAGCGATGCGACGGCGGCCTATCAGTTGTTGCTGAACAAGGCGTCCGACGTGGTCGTGACTTCGAAATAGCCGCAGTTTGCAGTTGAAATCGCCGGGCCTCATCTTTTTGATGAGGCCCGTTTTTTATTCTTTATGCGGTTGCGATTCCGCTCGTATTGTCCGCGAAGGAGCTGCCTCCGGTCTTATGAGGCGTAAATTTCAGGGAAGAGCAGTGCGCGGAAGTCGGAGCGCATGATCTTGTCCCGTTACTGTTTTTCCTGCCTGCCGGGGAGCCGGTTGCCGTATGTCCGAAAAAAGCAAGACATTGTTCGGATCGTTCTTTTGCTGCAAGTTGGCAGGCTGTCGCACCGGGGGACCTGCTGTCCGCATAATGCGATTCCGACTGCCGGGAAGGGGCAACGT
>ULMZ01017648.1_pt1 | contig 13874 bp, 9 predicted proteins | sample 1951791 | NCBI WGS metagenome assembly ULMZ01 (sample SAMEA4835564, study PRJEB28245) | human gut metagenome | biome: gut microbiome; material: fecal sample | place: Denmark | collected 2008 | reverse complement strand
AGGACGATTGCCAACTATCACTTGACACATACAAATAATTTATAAATTAGTTATTAATGTTTACTTAGAATACTAAGTATATTATAATAAATAAAAAATAAAAAAGGGAGGAAATAAAAATGAAAAAAACAGTAAAAGTACTTACAGTATTATTACTTGCTATTATTTTAATTACATTTGCAACAAATGTATTAGCAGCAGATGGTCCAATAAAACCAAGTGATATAAATGAAAGTTATGGAGATGCAGGTGACTTAACAACTAAAGCTGGACAAATAATGGGTATGATTAGAAATATAGCAGCAATAGCAGCAGTTATTATAATAATGATATTAGGTGTTAAATACATGCTAGGAAGTGTTGAAGAAAAAGCAGATTATAAAAAATCATTTATACCATTAATAATTGGTATCATATTAGTAGTAGCAGCAGCATCAATAGCAACATTCATATTTAATATGGCTGAATAGTAAAAATTTTATTAAGGGATAATTCTAATAAGAATTATTCTTTTTTTTCTTTAAAAACGTAAATATGTATTTCCCTAAATAAAAGTTAAAAAAATTTTAAAAATTGATATTACAAAAATGTTACAAATCTATTAAATTTCCACTTTTTTTGCCAAAAACTATACAATTATCCACAACTTTATGCTATAATATATATTGTATAATTATAAAATTTGAATACGGAGGAAAAAATATGCGAACCTATGAAATACCAAGAGATTATAAAGGTGAAGGAAGAATATTATATATATTCTCAACGAAAGGATTAATATTCACATGTGCAGGAGCAGGTATTGGATTAATATTTTATTTTATTCTAAAAATGTTAGGATTTGCAACCGTGGGAATTATTATCACATTAATATTTGCAGCAATAGGTTTTGCAATAGGAACACTTAAAGTGCCGGAAGCAAATGGCTTAGAAATAACAAAAAAAACTGGTGGAGAAAACATTGATGATGTTATTATAAGGTGGATAAAGTTTAAAAAGAACGGTAATAAAATATATGTATATAAACCGGAGGAGGAAACGAAAGATGGACAATAATCAATTAATAAATTTATTAACTATTTTACTTGGAATTATGTTAAGCATACTTTTCATACTTTGTATTGTTTTTTTAGTATTGAAATTTAAGAGCAAAAAGCCAAAAGAAAAAAAAGTTGAAAATCAAAGTACCACAAAGACAAAATCAGTAGTTCCTCAAAATTATACAAAGGAATCTATTTTTAAATTTATGGAATTTGATAAAATCGATGACAATATGATAATTCAAAAAGATGGAAAAAGATTTTTAATGGTAATTGAATGTCAAGGTATTAACTATGATTTAATGTCTGGATTAGAAAAAAATAGTGTTGAACAAGGATTTTTACAATTCTTAAATACTTTGAGATATCCAATTCAGATATATGTTCAAACAAGAACTGTAAATTTAGGAAGTAGTATAAATACATATAAAGAAAGAGTAGATGAAATTTCTAAGCAATATGCAGCAAAACAAATGGAATATAATCAAAAAGCACGTTCTGGACAATATTCAGAAAAAGAATTAAGTAAAGAAAAATATGAACTGATAAGACAAAAAAATTTATATGAATATGGTGTTGATATAATTAATAATACTGAAAGATTAAGTTTGAACAAAAATATTTTAAGCAAACATTATTATATAATTATTCCATATTATCCAGAAGAAGCTTCTAATGGAGCATATAGTAAAGATGAAATTTCAAATTTATCTTTTTCAGAATTATATACAAAAGCACAAGCAATTATCAATTCGTTAGCTGTTTGTGGAATAAATAGTAAAATATTAGATTCTACTGAATTAGCAGAATTATTATATGTTGCTTATAATAGAGATGAATCTGAGACATTTAATTTAAGAAAAGCTTTAAATGCTGGTTATGAAGATTTATATTCAACAGCACCAGATGTTTTAGACAAGAGAATGAAAGAACTAGATTTAAAAATAGAACAAGATGCAATAAAGAAAGCAAATGAAGCTATTTATGATGTAGTAGAAGAAAATGAAAAACAAAGAAGAGCAAAACGTAAAGAAGAAGAATTAAATAAATTAATTGATCAAATGGCAAAAGCATTAATAGAAGAAAACAAAAGATCAATAGGACAAGATGTGGCAGAAGAAGCAATAGAAAAAATTGATAAAGATAGTAAGAAAAAAGAAACAAAAGAAGAAAAAGGAGGAGATAAAGATGGCGAAAAAACAAAGACAACAAGAAGAAAGTCTACAAGAACAGTTTAGAGAATATCGTGAAGAAGATGTTGCAATTTTAAAAAAGAAGTCAATCAAAGAATTGATTGCACCTTCTGGGATTGATGCTTCTAATATAGATCATTTGGAAATTATTTCTAATGTAAAAAGATATGCACGTAGCTTTTTTGTATCATCTCTTCCAAGAATGTGTACTTTCCCTGAATTGTTTAGAGATATGTATATGTTTGGAGATACAAATACATCAATATACATTAACCCAGTTAAAGAGGATAAATCACAAAATGATTTAAATAGGGTAATAAACGAATTAGAGACTGAAAGAATTGTAGCAGCAGATAAAGGGAATATAAATAGAGAGAGTACAATTTCTCAAAAAAGAATGGAAGCAGAACAACTAAGAGATGAAATAGCAGCTGGATTTAATAAATTATATGAAGCTTCAATCATTTCTACTGTTTTTGCATACAGTTTAGAAGATTTGGATAGATATTCTAAATTATTATCATCAGAAATGGCTAAAACATTGGTTGGAGTGAAAACTGCATGGGGAATGCAAGAGGAAGCTTTTAAATCAAATTTACCATTTATGGATGATAAAATACATAGAACACATACTTTTGATAGAAATTCAATGGGAACAGTATTTCCATTTACAACTTCTGAGGTAGGACATCCAACAGGTGTTCCATTAGGATTTAATAAACAAACAGGTACGCCAATATTATTTGATAATTTCCATTCATCACTTACAAATTATAATATGGTTATATTTGCTAAGTCTGGTGCTGGTAAATCTGTAACAATGAAAACATTAATATCAAGATCATCTGTTTTAATGGGTATAGAAAGCTTAGCATTAGATGCAGAAGGTGAATATACAATTGTTGCTGAAAGTTTGGGTGGTATAAATGTTGTTATAAGTCCAACTTCACAGACTATAATTAATTTATTTGATGTTGAAACAGAAATTGTAAAAGATGAAATAACAGGAAAAGAAAGAGTTACTTTAAACATAGAAAATAAGGTGGAGGATGTTACGCAAGCTTTACTTACTATGGCAAGAGGAAGTACTCGTTCAGATGAGGTAAATGAGTTGACAAAACAGATAATTGCAGAATCTGTTGCGGAGGAATATGCAGCTTTGGGAATTAATAGTAATCCTGATAGTTTGTATAAGACTTCTGGTGGAATTATGCAAGGTAATATTTTTTCAAAAGAGAAAAAAGATATGCCTACTATTGGTTCTTGGTATAGAAGAATTCAAGGTAAGGCTAGGGAAAATACTAATGTGGATTATCAATATCATTACAGTTATTTATTAAAGGTTATGAAACAATACATAAGAGAATATGATGGTCAAATGGCTTATTTTGATGGACAATCAACTTTTGAGTTGTTAGATGGTGCACCATTTATAAATTTGGATATTTCTCAATTGGAAGAAAGATTTGCAAGACCTCTTGCACAACAAATTTTACTTTCTTGGATTTGGGAAAAATTCGTTAAGAAAAACAGTGAAGATAGAAAAAAAGCTACACAAAAGAGAGTTTTAGTTGATGAGGCTTGGATGTTATTACCATATCCAGAGGCTGTTGATTTCTTAAATAAGATGGCAAGACGTGCAAGAAAGAGAAATGTTTCTTTGGCTATTGTTTCTCAAAGATTCCAAGATTTTTATGAGAAACCAGAGGCTCAGGCGGTTCTTACTTCTTCTGATACTAAACTATTTTTAGCACAAGATAAATCTGAAATACAATACTTGAAAGAGGTGTTTAAACTTTCAGAAGGTGAGGCTAACTTTTTAGTTACTTGCCAAAAGGGTGAGGGATTATTAAAAGTTGGTGCAGATTCGGCTATTTTGAAGATTATGCCGACTAAAAAAGAGTTTGAGTTTGTTGAGACAAACTTGAATCAGATTGCAAAAAGAAATAATGCGTAAAGTATGTCAGGAGGTTTAAACTTTATGAAGATTTTTCAAAATAAAAATTTGTTTAAAAAGTTGATGATTATATTTTTGATAATTACAATTTTTAGCTTTTGTATGCCAAAGGCTGTTAGGGCTAAGGATGATGATGGTGTTGGAGGTAAATTATTAAAACCAGTTATTGACTTAATGTTGGGGCTTGGAGATGGAATAATGGATATATTGCATAAAATAATTTATAATCAAGATCAATCGTCAATAACTGTTGATATGTCTACAAAATGGTGGGATATATTTAGCACAGTTATGCTTGCAATATTTGTGACAGTAGTAGTTGCAGCAGCTGTTATAGTAACAGCGGGTGCGGTAGTTGCAGGATTGGCGGCACTTGGAGTGACTTTATCATCCATTGGTGTAGGAACAGTACTTATGGTTTCTCTTACTAGTGGTATTGTTGCTGCGACAGTGTATAATAGTAATATGTTACCGGATGATTTGAAATTGCCTTTGTATTCAATTTCACCAGAAGAAATATTTTCAAATAAAATACCATTGTTTGATGTTGATTTTTTTAATCCTAGTGATGAGACAATTTCAGTTGATAATACCAAGAATGTAGTCAAAAGAGAGAGTATGGGAAGTAGATATGAATATACAAATAAATACTTAGTAGATAATTGTGGATATGATAGAAGTAATTCAATGACTGAAACATTTACAGAAGGTAATGGAATTGCACAATCTCCTAATAAATATACACAGAACAAATGGAATTATAATGGAAAAGTATATACTTATTGTTATAGCAGTTCTGGATCATGGTTTTGTACAAGATTTGATGCAAATACACAAGGCGAAAATTGGGAATGGTTGAATTTTGATTCTACTGAAAATGGTGGTATAAAATATAAGTGGGATACTAATGTTGCAACTGCTATTTGGGATGATGGAGCAGGAGAAGTGTATGAAGATGTTGAAACGACAGTAGTAACTGGTTCAGTTAATGAAATTACTTCAATTGCAAAGCAATTACAATCAACTATTTCAACATGGTATAACATTTTAAGAGATATTGCATTGGTAGCATTATTATCAATATTAGTTTATGTGGGTATAAGAATAATAATATCAAGTACTGCAACAGATAAGGCTAAATATAAACAACTTTTGATAGATTGGATAGTAGCAATATGTTTGTTGTTTGTTATGCAATATATAATGTCTTTTGCAAATATGTTTGTTAATAAAATAACACAAGTTGTTGTAGATGCAAAACCAACAACAAATGAATATCATGAATTAATTGCAGATGATGATGGAAAAATAAAACAAGTTTTGGAAAGCGAAGAAATGAAAGGAATTGTAGAGGACCAAGGATTAGATACTACGAAAATGGAATCAGATGGATATGTTTTATGGAAAACAAATTTATTAGGACTTGCGAGAATGAGTGCCGAAATGGGAACAGATTCTACTGCTACATATGCAGGATATGCAATCATGTTTGTTATATTAGTATTGTTTACAGTATATTTTATATTCACATATTTAAAAAGGGTTTTATATATGGCATTTTTAACAATTGTTGCTCCATTAGTTGCATTGACATATCCAATAGACAAAATGAATGATGGTAAAGCACAAGCTTTTGATATGTGGTTTAAAGAATATATATTTAATTTATTAATACAACCATTACATTTGTTATTATATACAATACTAGTATCTTCAGCATTTGAATTAGCTAATACAAACATGTTATATAGTTTGGTAGCCATAGCATTTATGATACCGGCAGAAAAATTAATGCGTAAATTCTTTGGATTTGAAAAGGCTCAAACTCCTGGATTCTTAGCTGGACCGGCAGGAGCTGCATTAACAATGAGTGGACTAAATAAAATAATGGGACATAAACCACCAAAATTTGGTAAAGATGGTGGACCAGGAGGAAATAATAATTCAAGTAGTAATGACGATGATGGAGGATTACCAAGAATTAGCAGTGGATGGGATGAGAAAGAAGCACTTATAAATGGATTTGGTGATGAATCAAAAGAAAATAAAATAGATAAAGAAAGTGAAAAAGATAAACAAAATAATAATAATGTAATTGATTTTCAACAAAGAAATATGGAACGACAGAATCCTAATTCAATGGTTAGTAAAATACAACCTGATGAACAAAATAAAACACCAATTGAAAATGGTAATAATAAGCCTAGTGATAATAATAAAGTATTTAATGAACAAAATGCAAAAGCAAAGAAGAAAAATAGAGTCCTTAGAGGAATTGCATCAGTTGGAAAATCTTATACACGTGATATGAAAGGCAAAATGCAAAAATCTATAAAAAATATGCATCCATTAAGAACTGCAACAAAAGTTGCTATGGGAGCCGCAGGTGCAACAGCATTTGGCATGGCAGCTGGAACAATTGGTTTAGCAACAGGAGATCCTTCAAAAGCATTTCAATTTGCATCTGCTGGTGTTATGGGAGGATATAAATTGGGTTCTTCTACAGCGGATAGTGTAGGAGGATTATTGAATTCTTCAATAGATATGCATGATGAATTCCAAAAAGGATATTATGATAAAGATGAATATGAAAAAGTTAAACAAAAAGAGTATATTAAGAAGATGAAAAAAGATTCTGCTAATATAGAAAAATTAGAAGATGCTGGATACGAAGATAATGAAGTGAAATTTATAATGAATAATGTTGTAGATGATTATGCAAGAGATGGAATTTATGATATGGATGATATAATAGCTGGATATAAAGCAGAAAAAGAAGATAATTTAAGTAGAGAAGAGGCAAAAGCTGGAATCAAGTATAGTAATAGAATTGGTCAAAGAATGGATAAGATGAAAGGTGATGATATTTCAAAATATCAAAATACTTGGACAAAAGAGTTTGCTGAAAATAATACAGTAAAAACTAAAAACATAAATCCAGAAAAATTAGGTGAGGAAACAATGAGAATTGCTTCAATAATTAATAAACGTAAATATAAATATTAATGTAGATGGAGGGCTATAATTATGTATAGATTGATAAGATATTATAATCAAAATAGAAAGAAAATTTTATGGATTATACTAATTATAGTCTTTATAATAGCTATTATACAGATATTAAACTTTTTTGCTAAAAAAAATAATGGTAGTAATAATAGCAAAAAAGAGTCTGTTGTGGGTAATATTACTTATAGTAATGCAGTTACATCTAATAAATCATCTGTGACTGGCTCTGAAATATCACAGGATAAATTAAAGAAAGATACAGATATAATAGATACTTTTTTTAATTATTGTAATGAAGGAGACGTAGAGGATGCATATGAATTACTTACAGATGAGTGTAAGGAAGAAATGTATCCAAGTGTTGAAGATTTTAAAAAGATATATTATGAGTATTTATTTAATGGAGATAAAAAATCTTATACAATAGAAAATTGGGTTGGAGATATATATAGAATAATGATTACTGATGATATATTATCAACAGGAAAATTAAATAGTACAGAAACCAGACAAGATTATATGACTGTTATTAGAAAAAGTAATGAATATAAACTAAATATAAATAGTTATATTGGAAGAAAAAATTTGAATTTAGAAACTATGTATAATGATATAAAAGTTACTGTGAAGGAAGTAAATACATATATGGATTATGAAGAATATAATATATATGTAGAAAATAATTCTAATAATACAATATTATTAGATACAAATGATGATGTAAAATCAGTTTATTTATTAGATTCAAATGATAAAAAAGCGTATTTTTTTAATAATGAAGTAAATACAAGTAAACTTGTTGTACAAAGCAAACTAAAAACTACTTTAAAAATTAAATTCAGTAATTCATATAGTTCTACAAGAAAAATGAAAAATATTGTATTTTCTAAATTTGTTTTAAATTATGATGAATATAATAAATTAGAAAATAAAGCAGAATATGATTTTAAAGAATTAAAAATTAAATTATAATAGAAAAGAAGGAGGTAATAATAAGTTGGAAAAAATAAAAGAAACATTAAAATCAGTATTTTTTAATAAAAAATTAATTGTTGTTTTGATTTTGATGATTATGATAATTATATTATTATCTTCTTCTTATTATTTTATCACAATAGATGATGGAAAATGGGATGAAAACAAATCAGGTAATCCTTCAAATTATACTGGAAATGTAAATCCGGTAGATGAAGGTGGACTGGTTGTTGATAAGGATGCAATAATAAAAGCTGGATTAAAAGATTTAAGAATTAGTGATGAAGAAATTGAAAATATGACTGATGAGGAAATAATAGAAAAACTTAAAATAAATGAAAAATTAAGAAAAAATCCAAAAGTAACAAGTTTAGATGATGTTACACAGGCTGAAATATTATGGTGTATTAACGATGTATATTCTGAATATTTGGATAATCCAGAACAATTAGAAAAATTATTGAATGCTGAAATTATTACTCAATATCCTGACATGGGACAAGTAGACGGAAAATTGAATGGAATAATAAAGTTTGAAAGGCACAAAAATGATGGTACAAGCGTTTTTCTAAGTTATATAGACTCAAATACATTTTCTTCATATGTAGAAAAAAATGATACAAAGGCATTAGAATATTTTACATTAGATAGTCAAGGTAATGCTATTGTAGCTTATCTGAATACAGTAACAGAGACATTAACATTTAATGATATTGATACGAAAATTAATGATTATACAGAGACTTTAAATGAAAGTAATAAAAAATCAGATGGAAATTATAGTAAACTAATAATGAGTTTATCAACAATTTCAATAAATTATAAAAGTGTAGTAGGTAAATATACAATGCCTTTTAATTATTTGTGGTCATTATTAGTAATAGGTGAAGATCCAAGTTTTGTATTAGAATTAGCAGATTTAGTTGAAAATAGTGAAATTACAATATCAATTTATGATAATATTACGACTACAAAAGACGAGAATGTATATAAATATAAAAAAGAAACAAGAACTGATAAATATGCAAGATTATTTGTTAGAAATACATATGGACTTACAGGATTTGCAACTCAAAGATATTGGCTTGCAAAGGATTCACCAAATGCTGATGGAAATTATAGTTCAAGATATCCTGCGTCATATAGTACAGATTCTACGGATTATGTTGTAACACATACTATAATTACAGAAAGAAATGATATTAAATATGATTTAACAAAAGCAGATGTGTGGATATATTATTATAGTAAAGAATATGCTTTTCCAGACAATATTATACCAACTGTTGAGAGTAATTCTGCTAATCAAGATGATACAGAATATGTTTTAAATGATAGAACATCAAAAGATTCAAATAGTGATAGTTCTTTATTAAATGATTCAGAAGCAGTTGCTTTTGCAGAATCTGTAAAAACATATATTGAAAAAAATGGGACTAAACCAAAGAGGATAGTAAATGGAATAAATGGTTCTCCACCCATGGAAGTTGAAGATGATATTGTAGCGGATGTACAAGTTTCTTATGTAGATATAAAAAATTATGATCATAAGATAGAAAGAGTTCAAACTCAGACAATTACTACTACTGAACAAAAATATGTTGCGCAGACACCAATATGTAAACCTAAGGACGATAAAAATGCAAATGAGGATAATTTTGTTACTATCTTATGTAAAAAAACACATATAAAAGCAAGAAAATATTTGACTGATGGAAGTGTAAGTAATTGGTTATGGGAGATAATTGAAAATAATGCACCAGATATGCTTGACTTGACTAAATACTTGTTTTATAGAGCAACTGGACATGATTTTGGAATTACAAGTTACGATTTTAGTGAATATGAAGAAAATAGTTTTGTTAGTATAGGAATTGCATCAAGTAGTAATATATTATTTGATTATCTAGCTTCTTGGGAAAATAGTACAGTATGGAAATATTTAAGGAATGAAATAAGTTATTCTTCATCAGTGGCAAGATATATAACAGAAGATAAATCAGAATATATTTGTTATACTGATTCAAATACTTCTACAAGAAATTTTGGATTTGGTGTTTGTCACACAGCAGACAATGGAAAAACATATTGGCATATAGCTGAATATCAAGAAGAAGGAATAATGATAAATAATGGTAGTTATGATACTATTGGAGTATCTAAATTAAGTGTAACTGCTGTTGATGGAGTAAAAGTAAAATTATTAGATAGATATCAGACTAGTATTAAGACACAATTAAATAATGCAGGTATATTAGATGAATTTACACAACCTCAACTTGATGCATTAACATGTATTATGTACCAATATGGAAATATAGGTAATTTTATTCAAGCATATAAAACTTATGGTAATACGGATGCTCTTGTAAAAAATGCAAAATCAAGTAGTGGAAAAACATATTTTAATAGTAATGTAGAGAGTAATGGTAGATCACAAGCAAATTGGAAGTTATTTCACGAGGGAATTTATACAGCAGGTACAGGTGAGGTATTAAGTGCAAGTGATTATGCTGGGGATGGAACTATATTAGATATTGCATCTAAGGCTTGGCAAACAATTTGTTCTAATGGAAATAGTATTAGTTATGGAGGAATTTCTAGTATACCATTTAGAGGTGGACAAATAGATTGTAGTGGATTTGTTTCATGGGTTTTATATGAAGCAGGCTATACAGGTGATTTTTATTATCAACATAATACATCTAATTTTTTACAAACTAATTGGAATTCAAAATATGGGTGGGAAGAAATAACAGTAGCAGCTGGTGAAAACCCATATAATAAATTACAACCTGGGGATATATTTGTAAGAAATGAAGGAAAGGTCCATCATATGAATATAGTTGTAAAATTAGAAAATGGAGATTTATATGCTTATGATTGTGGAAGCGAGAATCATTGGAGAGGTAATCTAAATGCTTCACCAGTAAAAGCAACATATTTCTTAAAATCTAATGCAAGAGGAAAAATAATTAGAGTTACCAAATAAAATAATTTGGAGGTTTTGAATGAAATATATAAAAAATATTATTATTGCATTGTTTATAATAATAGTTATTGTTATATTATTATTATTATTCATTAATAAAAAAGAGATAGATATTGCTCATGAAGATTCATATGAAAATAATGCGGATACTACAAATATAGATACAAATATTAAAGAAGTAGATAATATTACATTATATTATACAGTAAAGGATTGTCTAGATAAATTTTATAAAACTGTAATAATGGAAATTGCTAGTCAATCAGAAGGGGATTATATTGAGGGAGGAGAAATATCTTATTCTCAGTTAACAGGATTAACTAGTAATGAGGATAAAAATCAAGCAATTTATGATCAATTATATGTGGGATATGTACAAAAAAATAATATAACAAAAACTAATGTATATGAAAAAATTAGGGATATTGGTAATAGTTTTTTAATAGACAAAATGTATATTATTGATGGTGAAAATATAAAAGATTTTTATGTTTATATAGAAAATAATGAAAAAAAGGAAAAAATATTTGAAGTAATATTAGATGTAAATAATAATACATATAGTATAAATCCTTTAAATAATGTAAATTATAATGAAATAACTGCAATAGATGTAGATAGTATTAACAAGAATTCTAATAATGCTTTTAATTATGCTAATATATCAGATGAGCAAATGGCAAAAAATTATTTTTACGATTTTAAAAATAATGTATTGAGTGATATATCTAAATCTTATAATAAATTAGAAGAAAATTACAAGAAAAAAAGATTTGAGAATATTGATAATTATAAAGAATATGTTAATAATAATCAAAATGAATTACAAAAAATAATAATAAAAAAATATTTAATAAATAATTATCAGGATTATACAGAATATGTTTGTCAAGATCAATATGAGAATTATTATATTTTTAGAGCAAAAAATGTTATGAATTATGAAGTATTATTAGATAATTATACAATAACAACAGATAAATTTAAAGAAACATATTCAGAAGCAAATAATGAAAAGAAAGTTCAAATGAATGTAGATAAATTTATACAGATGATTAATAGACATGACTATAAAACATCATATAACTGTATATCAAGTGGATTTAAAAAGAATTACTTAAATACACAAGAAAAATTTGAAGAATATATGAAAAACGTATTTTTCGAATATAATAAATTTGAATTTAGAAATATAGAACAAAAGGGAAGTAATTTATATACAGTTACTTTGAACATTACAGATTTAACAGAAGAAAGTTCTGAAACAAGAAATGTTACAATAATAATGCAATTAAATGATGATTTGGATTTTGAAATGTCATTTGGAATAGAATAATTAATAGATAAGGGGTTGCAAAGCAACCTCTTTTGATTTATAATGCAATAAAGGAGAGATTGCCTATGATAGAGATAAAGAATATATCTAAAAAATATAAAAAAGATAAGAAAGTAATAGATAAGTTAAATTTAAAAATAAATGATGGAGAAATTTTCGGTTTTTTAGGACCAAATGGAGCAGGAAAAACAACTACAATAAAAATGATGACTGGAATATTAGAAATAGATGAAGGAGACATTTTAATTGATAATAAAAGTATAATAAAAGATCCAATAGAAGCCAAAAAACAAATGGGACTAGTTCCTGATAATCCTGATGTATTTTTAAAATTAAAAGGTATAGAATATTTGAATTTTGTTGCAGATGTATATGATGTTTCAACAAAGGATAGAATAAAAAAAATAGAAGAATTAGCAGAAAAATTTGAAATAATAAATGTATTAAATAATAAAATAGAAAGTTATTCACATGGAATGAGACAAAAATTAATAATTATAGGTACATTATTACATAATCCTAGAAATTGGATATTAGATGAACCTATGACAGGGTTAGATCCTAAATCATCATTTGAATTAAAAAATATTATGAGAGAATATGCAAATAAAAATAATACTGTATTTTTCTCTACACATATTTTAGATGTTGCAGAAAGATTATGCGATAGAATTGGAATAATAGATAAAGGAAAATTATTATTTGTTGGGACATATGAGGATTTGAAAAAAGAATTAAAAGAAAATAAATCTTTGGAAGAATTATTTATGGAGATTGTTGAAAATGAATAAAAAAATAAAAAATATATTTAATTTAACGAAAATATTTTTTAAAAATTCATTTCAAAATCCTTATATAATTGATCCAAAAACAAATAAAATAAATAAAAAATCTATTTTTGTGTGGCTTATTTTAATTGTAATGGCAGGTATATCGTTTTTAAGCTATGAAGTTATAAATGAACTTGTAAAAGTAGGACAGCCAATTTTATTTTTAAATATTTTCTTTTTATTATTTATGATGATTATTATTTTTCAAATAATTTTGGCAAGTACCAATGTATACTTTTTTTCAAAAGATTTAGAAGTATTATTACCATTGCCACTGAAATCAGAAGAATTATTGATTTCAAAATTTAATACAATAGTAGTTAATTTATATTTTTCAGAATTAATATTTGCATTTTTTCCTTTAATTATTTATGGAATCTGTACATATGCTGGAATTATATATTATGTATATTTATTTTTGATATTATTAATTTTTCCAATTTTACCAACATTATTTATTAGTATTATAACAATGTTTTTTATGAAGTTATCTAAATTTATAAAAAATAAAGATGCTTTTCAAATAATAATTACTTTAATTT
>ULMZ01028801.1_pt1 | contig 13877 bp, 13 predicted proteins | sample 1951791 | NCBI WGS metagenome assembly ULMZ01 (sample SAMEA4835564, study PRJEB28245) | human gut metagenome | biome: gut microbiome; material: fecal sample | place: Denmark | collected 2008 | reverse complement strand
AAACCAAAGGTTATTTTTTGTGAGAATGTCAAGGGATTAAAGATTCACGACAGAGGAAGAACATTTGAAATAATTAAAAAAACTTTTGAAGATTTGGGTTATAAAGTTTTCAGCGATGTACTTAACAGTAAAGATTTTGGAGTTCCCCAGAACAGAGAAAGAATATATATTGTGGCTTTCAGAAATGATATTGCACCCGAAAAATTTGAATTTCCAAAGGCGACGGATGATACAAAAAGGCTGAAAGATATTATAGAAGAAAAGCCTGTACCGGCTAAATATTATTTAAGCGATGTTTATGTTGAAACCCTCAGAAGGCACAAAGCCCGTCACGAGGCTAAAGGCAACGGCTTCGGATACGAAATTCGTGAATGGGACGGTATTGCCGGTGCTATTGTATGCGGCGGAATGGGCAGAGAACGCAATTTGCTGATTGATAAACGACAAAAAGATTTAACACCGACAACACACATTAAAGGCGAAGTCAATAAGGAAGGTATCAGAAAAATGACACCGAGAGAATGGGCTCGTTTACAGGGATTTCCCGATACTTTCAATCTGCCTCTTGCAGATGTCCATCTTTATAAACAATTCGGAAACAGCGTAACCGTAAATGTTATTGAAGCTATTGCAAAACAAATTAAGGAGGTACTTGATAATGCCTAAACTTTCTGGAAACAAAGGCGAATGGAGCGAAATATATGCGTTTCTTCGTTTGCTTGAAATAAAGAAATTGTATGCTGCTGATGCCGAATTGAATAAAAAAGATGATATGTTTTATAACATAATCAATATCATCCGTACCGAGCCTATCGGTACACTTGAATTCAGAATAAACAGAACAGAAGATACAATAACTGTTTTTAATACCTCCGACAGCACGGAATTATTAACGCTTCCTTGTTCCGAATTCAAAAATGCAGCAGACAGACTGTACTGCGAAATAATTGAAACAAACGCTTCTGCATTTGCTTTGCCGGATACAGAAGAATTTCTTGATACATTGAACATCGGTGTGCTTAAAGCAAAGTCAACCGACAAAGCCGATATTCGGATAAAAATTCACGATATAAATACAGGATACGAAACAGTTCAAGGCTTCAGCATAAAATCAAGACTTGGCAGTCCGTCCACTCTTGTTAATGCTGGCAAAACAACAAACTTTGTTTTTGAAGTGACAGGCAATATTGATGATGCGGTTGTGCAAGAATTTAATACTTGTTCAAAGAAATTCAAGGACAGATTTGAAGTACTTGACCGTAACGGTTGTGATATAAGTTACGATTCAATGGAAAATGATGTTTTTGAGAGCAATTTACAACTCATAGACGGCGATTTGCCGAAGATTTGCGGTTATATGCTTAAAGAATATTATTCGTCGGGAGTCAACACAGTAACAAATTCACTTGAATCTTTAAATGTACATAATCCAATCGGATATGATTTATCAAAAGGTCATCCGTTTTATGAATATAAGTTCAAAAAATTTCTTGCAGAATGTGCACTCGGCATGCTTCCGTCAAAAGTTTGGGACGGTACTGCGGACGCAACAGGCGGATATATTATAGTCAGAGAAGATGGTGAGGTTTTGTGTTATCATCTGTTTAACAGAAACGAATTTGAAACCTATTTGATAAATAACACTAAATTTGAAACAGCAAGTACATCCCGTCACGAATTCGGAAGTATATACAAAGATAACGGAAAATATTATATCAAACTGAATTTGCAGGTTAGATTTATAAAATGAGGTATATATATGTTAAAGAAACTTGGAATAGTAAAGACAAAGAATAAAGGATATAAAGTATTTATGGAACATATTGCTCCGGATTTTTTAGATAATACTATGATTCCCAGCGAGTATGTTAAGTTTTGTTGGAAAAAATACGAAACTTCCGGTGTGCCCAGAACAAATTCTTTAAACGGTACAATTTTTGAATTAATTATAGCAACATTGTTTGTCAAAGAAGGATTGGTACCCCTGCATTTACAAGCGCAAGTTGCATTTGTTCCTAATGTAAATTTTGATGCAATTTTATATACAAACGAAACAGGACCGATTGGTCTTAGTTTAAAAACAAGTTTGAGAGAAAGATACAAACAAGCTGACTTAGAGGCTATTGCGTTGAAATATGTACACAGAAAAGCCGAAAACTATCTGTTAACTATGGATGCAACAGAAGCCGGTATGGTTTCAAATAAAATAAAAAACGGAGATGTACTGGGACTTAATCAAGCAATACTTACAACATCCGATGAATTTGACAAGTTTATTGATGAATTAAAGAAGAAAAAGTTTGTTTCTCCCGGTTCAGTTGAAATAATTAAAGCCTCAAGAACAATTACAAGTGATGACATCGTAGCAGCTTATAAAAAATAATTATGGTTATTTGCAGTTTATTCGCAGGTATCGGCGGAATTGATTTGACTTTTAAACAATCGGGCTTTGAAGTGGTATGGGCAAATGATTTTGACAAAGATGCTTGTAAAACTTACAGACATAATTTCCCCGACACCTTGTTATCCGAATGCGATATAAGAAAAGTTAATGCAAAAGATATTCCCGATTTTGATATTCTTACCGCAGGATTTCCTTGTCAGTCGTTTTCGGTTTGCGGAAACAAAAAAGGCTTTGCAGACGAGCGTGGAAATCTGTTTTTTGAAATAATGAGAATTGCCGATGAAAAACAGCCTCAAATCATTTTTCTTGAAAATGTCGCTAATCTTACCGAACACGACAACGGCAAAACTTTCAATCGTATTCACAATGAGTTGTCGGAAAGAAATTACTATATAAGATATATCATTGCAGACGCTTTCAACTACGGAATACCGCAACACAGAACGAGAACATAATCAGAAGGTGTTTTTTTCCGCACCAACGTCGTTTGGAAAAACAAGTATTGTAACAGAGTATATATTAAACAGCACAGATAATCTTAATAATGTAGTATTTATTGTGCCCACAAATTCATTATTAGAAGAACTTTTTGAAAAATTCACTCTTTATAATTCGAAATTAGAATTAAATTATAATATTTCCACTCAGCCGGTTTATCCGTTAACCAGAAGAAATATTCTGTTTCTAACTCCTGAAAGATTTATGATTGTTGCAGAAAGTAGAATGATAAATAACTTTGATTTAATAGTTATGGATGAAACTTATAAAATAGTTGATGCTCATAATGAAACTATATCTGATTTTGTTAATCATAGAGCATTAAGGTTTAGAAAAGTAGCGGACCTTATAGCTAAATCAAATAGCAAAGTAGTATTTTTAAGTCCGTTTACATATTCTTTGACAAAATCCATGAGTGATTTTCTAACTAAGCATAATATAAAAAAATTGATCGACAACTTGAATATGTAAAGCGCCAAATAGTAAAATTAGACAGTTCCGATGATGCTAAAAAATATTTTGGAGAACGCTTGACTTTTTATAGGCGCAATTCGAGTTTAACTCAAAAAGCAAAGCTTATTTTATCAAAGTTACGTTCAAAAAGATTTTGAGCATGTTCTTCGATGTCGGCAAGGTATGAATCGAGCTTACCGCTTGTCAGCAAATTGCAGTAACGCACTTTATGATTTTGCTTCAAATATCGTTTGTGCCTCATTGCCCAAACACCGATATTCGTTTCTTTTTCTTCTGCCGTTAACGAAAGATTAGGCAATAAATAGTCGCCGACCTGCGTATAAGTACCACCGTTATTTTCAAAAATTGTTTTCATATTAAAACCTCATTGATTTCAGTAAGTTCATTATACGAAAAACAAAATCGAATTGCGAATGTGCGGATTATTATTTGAATATGATGTTCGACTATCGGCGAAAATGTATTTCACCAAATCCTATATGAACATTCGCACCATATTTGGAGAGTGAACCCGGAAGGCCCGGGGACCGCCCGCTAAGCGGATCGTATCAGAAGTGATATCAGATTCGAGTTCTGCGCTCTCCGCCATATGGGTCAGTGCGCGTAGTTGGCGATCGCAGCGGTCTGTAAAACCGTGACATCTGAAACATCGTTGGTTCAATTCCAACCTGACCCACCAAAATAGAGGGGTACCCGTTTCTGGGTGCCCCTCTTTCATAATGGTCACATCATTGGCCGGGTGGTCGTAAAACAGTAAAATAAAAAAATGGTGAAAACCTTGAGTTTTCAAAGGGTGCGGCGTGACTTCGGTCACGCCGTTTCCTCTTTCATCAGCTCATTCAGCGGGATGAAGCCCAGCCCATCGTACTGGATGTGAATGTGCTGCACACGCTTCCCGCTGGATTTGTCCGGTGCGTCCACATAGATGGCGGACACCAGTTCCCGCAGAGCGTAGCCGTCCAGCTTATCGATGCCCACATACTTGTGCGCCGTCTGAATGAACTTCTCAACGTTTTCGTTCTGTCGTTCCTGTACTTCAATTTCCTGTCGCAAAGTTACGCACTCGGTCTCCAACTGCTTCTGCTCCGTTTCATAGGTCAGGCTCAGCATATCGAAGCGCTCATCACTCAGCCGTCCGCAGGCGTTGTCCTCGTAAATCCGGATGAACAGCCGTTTCAGTTCAGCGATGCGGTTTTCGTTCCGTTCCAGCCGTTTCCTTCGGATGCGGATCTGCTCACTGCTTTCCAGCCGGAGTTGTTCCTCCATCACTGCACGGAAATGTGCCTCATGCCGCAGAATGTAGCCCGTCACAGCCTGAATGTGTTTCAGGACTATGTGGCTGAGTACGGTTTCCCGGATGTAATGAGTACCGCACTTGTCCTTGTGCTTCTAATGGAGAGAACAGTCAAAGAACGCGCCCTCCGGTCGGTAATTGTTCGTCGCCCCGTAATACAGCTTCTCACCGCAGTCGGCACAGTACACCAGCCCGGAAAAGATGCTGCTTCGGCCTGTACGGGTCTTGCGATGCCGCTGCTGGCGCACCTGCTGTACCTTCTCAAACACGGCTTCCTCGATGATGGCCTCATGTGTATTGGGGAAGATGGCTTGCTTCTCAAGGGGATTGTCCCGCTGCTTCTTGTCCCAGATGGAGTTGGTATAGGTCTTGAAGTTCACCGTACAGCCCGTGTACTCCCGCCGTTCCAGAATCGCCACAACGGTACTGCTGTGCCAGTCGCAGGGGTCCTCCGGTTTCTTGTTTGGGGTCTTGATGCCCTGCAAGGCCCTGTATGCGCTGGGCGTTAGCACCTTGTCCGCTTTCAGTTGGTTGGCGATCTGCATGGGACCACGGCCCTTCATACACAGGTCGAAGATGCGTTTCACCACATCAGCGGCTACCGGGTCAACCACCCAGCGGCGGGGGTTCTCCAGGTCTTTTACATAGCCATAGGGCACATTGGTGGTCAGGGGTACGCCTCGCTCACCCTTGGCTTTCTGGACGGCTCTGATCTTGCGGCTGGTGTCCCGGGCATAGAACTCGTTGAACCAGTTTTTGATGCCCGCAAAATCGTTGTCCACACGGTTAGGGTCAATGGTGTCGTAGTTGTCGTTGATGGCGATGAAACGAACACCGTTCTGCGGAAAGGTGAAGTTGGTGTAAAGCCCGGTCAGCGCGGAGTTGCGGCCCAGTCTGGAAAGGTCTTTGGCGATCGCCACGGCCACCCGTCCCGCCTCGATTTCGGCCAGCATGGCCTGAAAGCCGGGACGGTCATAGGTCACACCGCTTACACCGTCATCCACGAAAAAGGTTGGGTTGGGGAAGTGATGCTCCCTGGCATACTGCAAAAGCATGGCCTTCTGAGACGAGATTTGTCAAGGTTATTTTCTCCCGCTGAATACAAATGTCCAACTTTACTGTGAATAGCTCAGATATAATAAACACAGAGCCGCAGAATGGCCAGGGTTGCCATCACCGCCGCAATGATTAGGTTGGTGTTTCGGTTTTCTCCGGCCACTCCGATGTCAATCATACTGGCCAGGGCAGTAGGCAGCAGCATGGCTGTCACAGCGGAGAGCAGCATCAGCGCCAAGAGGGCGGCCACATGCTTTCCGCTGAGTTTTACACGGGAAAAAATCGTACCCATAGTTTTCCTTTCTGCTCGTCGTACTCGCATTTTAGCTTGACAGGGCAAATAGCAAATGATAGTATAAATGAAACGATAGTATCATAGATGCTATGAATATCACAGAAGCAGGCGTTGTCAATAGTCCGAGCGAAAGTGGAACAAATGACAATCCTTGTTTCAATGATACGCAATTAAAGGAGACGTTTCTTATGCGAAGGACAACGGCTACAACAGACTATCTGAAAGAATGTATGGGTACAGCGTTGCTGGAACTAATGAAAGAAAAACCCATTGAAAAAATCAGTATTGAGGAGATGACTGCCAAGGCAGATGTAGGTCGCTCCACTTATTTCCGTTATTTCAAAAGTAAAGATGAAGTTCTGTCTTTCAAAATCACATGTCTGTGGAAGCGCTTTTCCGACGAACACGGTGCTACCAACTTCGCCACTGGTAGTTATGACGGCATCAGGCTGTTTTTTGAATTTTGCCTTTCCACTCGTCCTATTTGTGATCTGCTCTACTCAGCTGATCGCCAATATGTGATTCTAAACTTCTATTTACAAGAAGCGGCATCCATTGTCGCTAATGCCGATGCCAAAACGCACTACTTTATCCAATTTATTACATATGGATTGTTTGGGCTTATGAATGCGTGGGTATTACGAGGCTATAAAGAAACCCCACAGGAAATGGCACAAATAGTTTGCGATTGGGAAGCATCTTCGGAGGAGAAATAACATAGAGGGGGTAAACATATGGGAAAAATCATTCGACGCATTCTAACAATTATTCCAGCGGTGGCTTTACAATCGCTCTGGCTTTTGCTGTTGATGAAATGGCTGACCCCTTACGCACCGATTATTGTGTCACTGCTTTCCGTTGCAGCGTTTTTCTTGGTGGTATTTATTATTATAAAGAGAGATGAAACCGCTTATAAATTGCTTTGGCTGCTGGTTATTCTGTCACTACCTTTGGTAGGAGCGTTACTATATCTGCTCTTTGGAAATAAACGGACGGCCCGCCCTCTAAAAAGGCGCTTGCAGCAAGTTCAAAAGAGTTGCAATCCGCAGCCTCTTCCAATAAAAGAAGCGCCCTTTGACGGCGAAAAACGCATGGGGCAAACAGTGCGGTGGCTGGAAGAAAAAACGCAATATCCGATGTGTGCAGTTGAGCAGGTTCGTTACTATCCGTTGGGCGATAATATGTTCCCTGATATGCTTGCCGATTTGAAAAATGCAAGAAACTCGATTTACGTAGAATACTTCATTATTGAGCCGGGGCATATGTGGGACGCAATCGTGAACGAACTGGAAGTAAAAATGGAGCAGGGCGTTGATGTACGTGTGATATACGATGATCTTGGCAGTATTTCTTCGTTCAATTTCAGTAATGTCCGTGAACTGAAAAAGAAAGGCATTCCATGTATTCCTTTTAATCCTTTCCTTGCCTTAAAAGGAACTGCAAACTATCGCGATCATCGCAAAATGCTGATTATTGACAACGAAGTTGCTTATAGCGGAGGTATCAACTTATCAGATCGGTATATCAATTTGGAACATCCCTATGGACACTGGAAGGACACAGGCTTTCGGATTACTGGTGAGCCAGTAAAAAATTTTACCCATATGTTCTTGACCTTTTGGAACGCATTTTCGCTGGAAAAAGAAGCAGGACAGCTTGCAATGCCCACATATCCCAAAAGGTATCCTGCGCCGCCGCACACATTTGATGGTTATGTGCTTAGTTACTACGATTCGCCCCTTAACCATGAAGCTACCAGTAATCGGCTCTTTATTGACTTGCTTTCTCAAAGCACGGATTACGCATGGTTTTTTACACCGTATCTTATGCTTGGCGATGACTTGATGGATGCAATGATTTCCGCTGCTCAACGTGGTGTAGACGTGCGGATCATTATGCCCGGCATCCCTGATAAGAAGCTGATTTTCCGTATGTCTCGGAGCTTTTATCAGGTGTTGCTGACTGGCGGCATCAAGATTTATGAGTATACTCCCGGCTTCGTTCATGCAAAGAGCTTTGTATCAGACGACAAAGTTGCGACGATAGGAACTGTCAATCTGGACTACCGCAGTCTCTTTCTCCACTTTGAAAACAATTCGTTCTTTTATCGTTCCAGTATTATTGCAGCAATAAAGGACGATTTCATCGCTACACAGGCAAAATGTAAAGAGGTAAAGCCCTATGATATGAAACATTATTCGCGCCGCTGGGTCGTAGATGGTGTCCTTCGTATTTTCGCACCGCTATGTTGAGGTTTTTATGAAGCATTTTCTTATGTGTCTGCTATATATCGCGGCGTTAGGGGTTCTCTCCTTTGTAGTGGGGCGCTTGATCCCGAAGCATTGGTTTCACGCCGATCGTTTTCCTTGGGTCTGCCACCCGGCAGAGCAAAAACTATGGAAGCGGCTTCATGTTCGGAAATGGCAGGCAAAGATCCCCGATATGAGCCGCATATTCGTTAAAATCATGCCGGAAAAGAAACTGACAAAGGAAAACTATGAGAACTTGCCGCGCATGATAGAAGAAACTTGCGTGGCAGAGTGGACACATATTCTGTTGTCTATCGCCGGTCTTGGACTGCTGAAAATATGGTCCGGTGTTGGCGGGGTATGTATAACGATTATCTACATTGTGCTGGGTAATTTGCCGTTTATTGTTGTCCAGCGCTATAATCGCCCACGCCTGCAAAAGCTGTTTGCTATGCAGCAAAGGAAAAAATAGGAGATTCAAATGCAAACACTAATTCTAAGCTGCAACACTGGCGCAGGGCATAACTCCTGTGCGCAAGCAGTTCAGGAAGCCTACCACTCTCGCGGAGAAATCTGCAATATTACAGATTCTTTGCAGTTTATTTCAGAAAAAGCATCCACGTTTATTTCTAATTGGCATACCCGAATTTACCGCCATGCTCCAAGGCTTTTTGATGCTGGGTATCAGCGTGCGGAATCTCACGAAGATATTTTTTGTGAGGGAACGCCGATCTATAAGCTACTTTCCTCCGGCGCAGAGCGGATGTATCAATACATCCGCTCTGCAGGCTACGATAATATTATCTGTACTCATGTATTCCCAGCCTTGGCGTTGACAGAAATGCGCCGACAGCACCCATGCTTACAGCTTGTAACGAGCCACATTTCTACAGACTATACCTGCGCTCCCTGCACAGCGGATTCTGCGCTGGACTGGTATTTCATTCCGTCCACTTCGCTGTTAGGTGAGTTTGAACAATGTGGACTTCAACCTCAAAAGCTGATCGCCAGTGGAATCCCTGTGCGGCAGCAATTCTACCAGCGTGTGTCACAAGAAGCAGGAAAAGCCAACGCCGGAATCTCTCCTGCTCATCAGCATATTTTAATGATGTGCGGTAGCATGGGCTGCGGTCCAATGGAGGAGATTATATCGTATCTCTGCCCTTACCTCACAACAGAACAAGAACTTAGTGTTGTATGCGGCACAAATGATGATTTACGCAAAAAACTCCAAAAAAGGACAGAAAAGTATTCTCAAGTTCATGTTCTGGGAACCGTCAATAATGTGCCGCAGCTCATGCAAGCCTCAGACCTATTCCTGACAAAGCCCGGAGGTCTAAGTACATCTGAGGCAATGGCGGCAGAGTTACCAATGGTGCTTATCGATGCAGTGGCTGGCTGCGAGACACATAATCTGAATTTTTTTCTGCGTAATGGAATGGCCGTCACAGCCAATACGCCAAAAGCAATCGCAGACACCACAATAAAAACGCTAAATGCCCCAGTGCTTCTTTCTAAAATGCGCGCGGCAATGCGGTCGCAGACGGAATGTACGGCAGCCGATAAAATCTATGAATGGATATACAGTCATGCAAAGTAATCATATAAAGCCGGAAGTTAATTACCGTGAGTTCCGCATCCATAAACTTAATACACCTGAATTTTCTCACGTCAGGCTATTGCTTTACTGGCCAATTTTCGGCTTGCTGTTTTTGTTTCTTGAGCGGTTGCAACCGCAACGAAATTACTATCCCGTCTATTGTGGACTCGATGATATAATACCATTTTGTGAATGGGCGTTGATTCCGTATCTATTTTGGTTTGTCTTTCTAATCGGTACGTTGGTTTATACTTTTTTCGTCGATGTACCTGCATTTCGGCGTATGATGTATTTTGTGATAGTCACCTATACGATCACGGTTTTGATTTACCTGTTCTTTCCAACCTGCCAAAATTTGCGGCCAGAAGCATTTGTACGCAATAATCTACTTACACGCTTTATTGAATTATTCTATAGTTTCGATACCAATACAAATGTTTGCCCCTCACTTCATGTAATAGGCTCTGTTGCCGCGATGTTTGGGTTATGGGATTGCAAGGCGCTCCAAAGCGTCGGATGGAAAATCGCTGCTACATCAATCGCCGTGTGTATCAGTCTCTCCACCGTTTTTATGAAACAGCATTCTATCATGGATGTTCTCGCTGCATTGCCAGTCTGTTTCTTTGGTTGGTGGATTGCCTATAAGATACTCCCCAATAATAAAACAAACCGATTTCTTACGAGGATGTAATCATGGATAAATCCTACAAAAAGCCGCTTCTACTAATCACGTTTGGGGTGATCTTATTTGCGGCATTCAACAATCTAAACTATGTTGCCAACTTTCTAAAATCGTGTATTGGCTTGCTCGCTCCGATTTTATCAGGCCTTTTGCTGGCCTTTGTTCTGAGTGTACCCGTGCGCGGACTGGCAAAGAGGCTTCGACGAAAGCTGACTAAAGCTACAGATCGGCAAATAGACATGATAAGCCTGTTACTGACGCTGATATGTGTTATTGCGATTATTGCTCTTCTGTGTGTAATTGCGATTCCACAGCTCACTGCATCTGTAAAAAGCATTGCTGCTCTTGTTCAAGAAAAATGGCCTGACTGGGTCGGCTTATTGCAAAGATACGGCATTGACACAGAGAAACTGTCGGCACATTTTGCTGCGCTCGATTGGAAATCTATTCTGCAAAGCATTTCGAGCGAAATGAACACAGTGATTTCCTCAGTTGCCAATGTTGCTGGCTCTACGGTATCTGCGATTGCTGATGTTGCAATTTCACTTGTGATCACATTCTATGTGCTAATTGGATGGCGTGAATTGAGCAGTCAAAGCAAACGGGCACTGTATGCCTACTGTAAGGAATCCGTTGCAGATAGAATTTGCCATATTTCGAAACTTGCACATGACACCTATGCGAAGTTTCTTTCTGGTCAGTGTGTCGAGGTTATGATTCTTGGAACATTGATCTTTCTTTCGTTTTCTGTTGCAGGGATTCCATATGCGGGGCTAACAGCCGTTTTAACTGCCGCCTTTGCATTCGTTCCTTATATTGGAGGATTTCTCTCCTGCGCTTTCGGCATTTTATTTACTTTATTGGCGGCTCCGAACAAGGCGCTCCTATGCTTGATCGTCTATCAGGCAACTCAGTTTGTTGAAAATCAGTTCATCTATCCGCACGTCGTGGGAAACAGTGTAGGGCTATCCCCGTTCTGGACGTTGTTGGCGGTTTTGCTGGGCGGTAAACTGTTCGGTGTCCTTGGCATGATCTTCTTTATTCCGTTAATGGCTCTTGTATCTCAGCTTCTACACGAATCAATCGAACGGCGGCTGCATACCCGCAAACCGGAGCTGTCCAATGTACAAAACAACTCAGACGAGAATGATAGTCCTCATAAATAAGTCAATTTTGCAGATAAAATTAGCAACTCAGGAAAAAATGATTTGCTTGGAGAAATCGAATCAAACATGAAAAAAACCTTTCGCATAAAATGCTTCAAACTAGTTTTAGGTGTGTCATTATGCTTTTTGATATATCTACTTGTTTCTTTAATTATTCCTCCACTGATTGGAACACATGAAAAGAGTGATACGCAGGCAGAAGTATCCATAACAACGTCTGAACGAGTTTGCTTGATTGACAATAACGAGGATGCACTTCTTTGGAGGCTGAGGCTCATTCGTTCGGCACAGGAAGAAATCATTCTCTCAACCTTTGACTTCCGCGCCGACAGCAGTGGAACAGATGTGATCGCGGCGCTTTGGGGCGCGGCAGAGCGCGGCGTACAAGTACGGCTCATTATTGACGGAATCAATGCGCAACTGCATTTAAGCGGCAGTGATGTGTTTCAGGCATTGGCAGCGCACGACAATGTGGAGGTCAAATTCTACAACCCTATTCGGCTGACGCAACTTTGGACGGTCAATTATCGCTGCCACGATAAATACTTGATTATCGACCGATCTACATATCTTATGGGTGGGCGGAACACTAGCGACTTATTCCTTGGGAGTGGGGGTACGTCACGTCAGAACATAGATCGTGATATAGTCGTATACAACGGCGGTTTCACAACAGCGTCCGCTAATACCTTGTTAGAATATTTTGATAGGATATGGTTACTTGATACCAACCGTGCATTCCACGCAGAGGCTGAGAATCACAGGGTTAAAAAAGCTACTGCCATTCTTGCAAGACGTTGGACTGAGATCAATGACGCAAAACAGTTAACAGCGATTAACTGGGAGACAGAAACGCTCCAGACAAATGAAGTCGCACTTTTAAGTGGTGATTGCACTGCGTGGAATAAGGAGCCGATGCTTCTGAATACCTTGACAACGCTGATGCAGAAGGGTGAACAAAATATTGTGTTGCAAACCCCATACATGATCTGCAACCAAGCTATGTATAATGCACTCAAAAAGGTCACCGACAATGTACAGGTACAGGTCATTACCAACGCGCCGCAGAGTGGAGCAAATCCGTGGGGCTGCGCTGATTATCTCAATCATAGGGATGATATTTTAGAAACGGGTGTTGATATATGTGAGTGGAACGGCAGCTTCTCCATGCACACTAAAACGATTCTGATTGATGATCGAATTAGCATCATCGGATCATTTAACTGGGATATGCGTAGTGCCTATCTGGATACGGAAATGATGCTGTTGATAGACTGTCCTGCACTAAATGCTATACTTCGGGATGAAGCACAGCAGATGATGTACGAGGGCAAAACCATATCACCAGACGGAGTGACAGTTACGGGAGAATTGTATATAACACCAAAAGTTTCAGCTACCAAACAAGTCCTTCAATCGCTGTTGCGTATTATTGTACGCCCGTTTCGATATGTTCTATAAAGTGCGCATTTCATGTATTCACATACGATACATGCTTCGTCAAAAAACGCCATCTCGTAATTTCACGAGATGGCGTTTTTGCATTATTCAGATATTTGCAAGAGGTCACGCCGCTTAGCGCTTCCTGTAATATGAATTATTTAAGCTACTGCATTGAATAATCAAGACATATTTCAAAAGAAAGGGGAACAGTAGAATGTAATAGGGTGATTGAAAATGTCTAAAAGAGCAAAAAAGAAAAGCGCCCTGTTGCGAAAATCGACTTCAAGCCGTATGGTGCAGCAATCAAAGCTGGGCGCACAAAGCAGAAAGAATCCCGGAATAAGGCGGCCGACGCGCTGTTTATTTCGCCGCGCTATCTTGCCAACATCGAAAATAAGGGGCAGCATCCCAGCGTACAGGTATTCTTAGAACTGATGTCCCGCTATCATATCTCTGTGGATCAGATTCTTCATGGTGAAACTATGGAGGGCAAGTCCACGGAGCGGATGCAGTTTGAAACGCTGTTGGATGAGCTGACGGACGCTGAAATCAAAATCCTCACAGCAACCGCGCAAGCGTTGCTGGACGCAAGGACGGACAACGAGGGAGAAAATTGAATACGGTATAAGGAACGCTATGAACAGGTGGTTCATGGCGTTTTTCTTTTGAAAAAGTTTGCCTGCGGTTTGCCAAATTGCGGCTGTGCCGCCGTTGTA
>ULMZ01003580.1_pt1 | contig 13966 bp, 9 predicted proteins | sample 1951791 | NCBI WGS metagenome assembly ULMZ01 (sample SAMEA4835564, study PRJEB28245) | human gut metagenome | biome: gut microbiome; material: fecal sample | place: Denmark | collected 2008 | reverse complement strand
TCACAGACCTTGAACGACTCTCAAAAATAGTCAACAACCCCAATTATCCGGTACAATTTATCTTCTCGGGGAAAGCTCACCCCGCCGACGGAGCCGGACAGGGTTTAATAAAAAGAATTGTGGAAATCTCCCGTATGCCCGAATTCCTCGGTAAAATTATTTTCCTCGAAAATTACGACATGAAAGTCGCCAAACGGCTTATTTCCGGTGTCGATATTTGGTTAAATACCCCTACCCGTCCATTGGAAGCCTCCGGTACATCGGGCGAGAAAGCCGAAATGAACGGAGTACTCAACTTCTCCGTATTAGACGGCTGGTGGTACGAAGGATACAAAGAAGGAGCCGGCTGGGCACTTACCGATAAAAGAACTTTCCAAGACCAAAGCCAACAAGATCAACTCGATGCGGCGACAATCTATTCCATGCTCGAAAATCAAATAGTACCCCTCTATTTCGCAAAAAACAGCAAAGGATATTCCCCGGAATGGATACAATACATCAAGAATTCCATCGCGAAGATTGCACCGGAGTTCACGATGGAACGCATGCTGCACGATTATATCGACCGGTTCTATCTGAAAGAAGGCAAACGTACCCGATTACTAAAAGCCGACCAATTCGCCAAAGCCAAAGAAATCGCAGCTTGGAAAGAAGAATTTGTATCCAAATGGAACGATATCGAGATCTGTTCCGTATCCATACCCGACGGATTGCTTTATAATCCGCACGTAGGTGAAGAATACGAAATGTCAGTCGTTTTGGATAATAAAGGACTGGGCAACTGTTTGGGTGTAGAACTAGTCATAGCCAATGTAGAAGAAGGTAACACCGAGCCATACAAGACACTCGAAATGGAACCGGTTCAAACCGATGGAACGAAAGTAACTTATAAAATACAATACCAACTTAACGATTCAGGGGTCTTCCGCTATTCATTCCGAATGTATCCCAAAAATCCAGACCTGCCACATCGTCAAGATTTGGCCTACGTCCGTTGGTTTTAACTATAAAAATAGCCGAGAAAGATACTCGGCTATTTTTATAGTTAAACCACGTTAAGCAAGGATAAACATCAAACATTATATAGATAAGTATGTTTAATACCTAAACTACTACTCTGTATGTGGGGTGGCTCGGCACAGACTTGGTTCCAAAAACTATCGTTCTATGCCGAGCCATCTTTTTCAATCCTTCTGTTAAAATAAATCGGGCGAAATTTCTTATCTTTGCCCAAAAGCAAAAATAGGCCGAATGAGCGAACAGACTACACTATTGGAAAAGTTGGAAGGACTGCTTATCCGATTCGAAGAAATAGGAACTTTGATTACCGACCCTGCCGTTATCGGCGATATGAAAAGGTTTGTAAAACTCACCAAAGAATATCGTGACCTCGAAAAAATATCGGAGGCAGCCAAACGATACAAACAAATACTTAACGGAATAGAAGAATCTCGCCGATTACTCGAAACCGAAAACGATCCCGAAATGAGGGATATGGCAAAGGAGGAACTCGATTCTTGCACGTCACAATTGCCGCAACTCGAAGAAGAAATAAAATTACTGTTGGTTCCTGCCGACCCCGAAGATAGCAAAAATGCCATCGTAGAAATACGGGGAGGAACAGGTGGAGACGAAGCAGCCATTTTCGCGGGAGACTTATTCCGCATGTATGCTAAATATTGCGAAACCAAAGGTTGGAAAGCCGAAGTCAGCAGTTACAGCGAGGGAGCGTCCGGCGGATACAAAGAAATCATTTTCACAGTATCGGGCGATAATGTATACGGCACACTCAAATATGAATCGGGAGTACACCGAGTACAAAGAGTCCCTGCCACCGAGACACAAGGCCGCGTGCACACCTCTGCGGCAACAGTGGCTGTATTGCCCGAAGCTGAAGAATTCGATGTCGAAATAAACGAAGGAGAAATAAAATGGGATACTTTCCGGTCGAGCGGAGCCGGAGGCCAAAACGTCAATAAAGTAGAATCGGGTGTACGGTTAAGGTATATTTGGAAGAATCCCAACACCGGTGTCTCCGAAGAAATTCTTATCGAATGTACCGAAACCCGCGACCAACCTAAAAACAAAGAACGGGCACTCTCTCGTTTACGCTCGTTCATCTACGACAAAGAACACCAGAAATACATAGACGATATCGCCAGCAGGCGTAAAACAATGGTATCTACCGGAGACCGGTCGGCCAAAATCCGCACCTACAATTATCCTCAGGGACGTATCACCGACCATCGTATCAATTATACGATCTATAACTTACCTGCCTTCATGAATGGAGACATACAAGATTGTATAGACCATTTAATCGTGGCAGAGAATGCAGAACGATTAAAAGAGAGCGAACTATAATCCACATATGTCATGAACAAGAAACAATTGTTTGAAAATATCAAACGGAAAAAATCTTTCCTTTGCATTGGTCTGGATACCGATATGGAAAAGATACCGTCTCACTTGAAACAAGAAGAAGACCCCATTTTTGCGTTTAACAAAGCTATTATCGATGCTACGGCCGATCTCTGCGTGGCCTATAAGCCCAATCTGGCTTTTTACGAGAGCTTAGGAATGCAAGGATGGGCCGCTTTTGAAAAGACAGTAAATTATATTCGGGATAATTACCCCGACCAATTCATCATCGCCGATGCCAAACGTGGCGACATAGGAAACACATCGGAGCTATATGCTCGTAGCTTCTTCTGCCACCTCGATTTAGATGCCGTGACCGTAGCCCCCTACATGGGAGAAGACAGCGTGAAGCCCTTTCTCGGCTATCCCGACAAGTGGGTCATTCTGCTCGGACTTACTTCGAATAAAGGATCTTATGACTTCCAATTGACAGCAGACTCTTACGGCGAACGGCTATTTGAAAAAGTAATACGCACGGCTCAAAATTGGGCCTCAGACGAACAGTTGATGTTTGTCGTCGGAGCGACACAAGGAAAACTATTCGAGGACGTACGCCGTATAGCTCCGCATAATTTCCTTTTAGTTCCGGGTGTAGGAGCGCAGGGTGGAAGCCTCGAAGAAGTGGCTCGATACGGCATGAACCGCGAATGCGGTTTACTCGTCAACTCTTCCCGAAAGATCATCTATGCTGCCACAGACGAGAAATTCGCAGAAGCTGCCCGGGAAGAAGCTCTAAAAGTACAATATGAAATGGAACATCTATTGCACGCAAAGGGACTACTTTGATTTTTAGAGAAAATAGCATTTAATAGTAAAAAGATAATCGATTTTTATCTAAATTTGCCAAAGAGTAAAAGAGTTACATACTAAATATTAAACGATATGCAAACACTTGACAATTACAATTTTGCTGGTAAGAAAGCATTTGTCCGCGTAGATTTTAACGTTCCTCTCGACGAGAACTTTAATATCACCGACGACACCCGTATGGTAAAAGCACTACCTACACTGAAAAAAATATTGGCCGATGGCGTTAGCCTCATCATCGGTTCTCACTTGGGACGCCCCAAAAAAGGTCCAGAAGACAAATTCTCTTTGCGTCATATCGTTGCACATTTGAGCGAATTGCTCGGAACCGAAGTAAAATTCGTAGATGAGTGTGTTGGCGATAAAGTAAAAGCAGCCGTAGCCGCATTAAAACCCGGAGAAGTTCTTCTTCTCGAAAACTTGCGTTTCCATGCCGAAGAGGAAGGAAAGCCCAGAGGATTGGCCGAAGATGCCAGCGACGAAGAAAAAGCTGCTGCTAAAAAAGCGATCAAAGCCAGCCAAAAAGAATTTACGAAAGAACTCGCCGACTTGGCAGATGTTTATGTAAACGATGCTTTCGGTACGGCACATCGTGCCCATGCCTCTACGGCCTTGATGGCAGAATATTTCTCTCCCGAAAACAAAATGTTCGGATACCTCATGGGGAAAGAAGTTGCCGCCGTCGATAAAGTAATGAAAGAAATGGTTCGTCCTTTCACTGCTATTATGGGTGGTTCGAAAGTTTCTTCGAAAATCGATATTATCGAAAATCTATTGACCAAAGTAGATAACTTGATTATCGCCGGTGGTATGACCTATACTTTTACCAAAGCATTGGGCGGTAAAATCGGTAACTCCATCTGTGAAGACGACAAACTCGATTTAGCTCTCGAACTCATCAACAAGGCCAAAGCCAACCATGTAAATTTGGTTTTAGCAGTCGATGCCAAGATCGCCGACGATTTCTCGAACGATGCCAATACCGACTTCTGTGATGTCGATAAAATACCCGATGGTTGGGAAGGTATGGACATCGGTCCTAAATCCGAAGCTCTGTTCGCCGACGTAATCAAGAAATCGAAAACTATTCTGTGGAACGGTCCGACAGGAGTATTCGAATTCGATAACTTTACATCAGGTTCCCGTGCTGTTGCAGAAGCCATTGTAGAAGCAACTAAAAACGGAGCATTCTCTCTCGTAGGCGGGGGCGACTCTGTGGCTTGCGTAAATAAATTCGGATTGGCCGATAAAGTTTCATACGTATCGACCGGAGGTGGAGCTCTACTCGAAGCCATCGAAGGCAAAACTTTACCGGGTATAGCTGCCATACAAGGCTAACATGCCCATAAATATTTATAAAAAACGTCCAAATAAAATTTGGACGTTTTTTTATTACAAGTTAGTATGGAACTATTTGGATCTTAGTCGATAATTAACGGGGATTGTTCGTGTATATTTCCCTATATGGCTAACACAGTTCTCCGTAATGCTATGGGACACTCAGAGAAGAAAGGGATATATCCAGTATAAACAGACTGATACGATGGCGTTTTCAACCCCTTCGTCACTTTGTGACACCTCCCCTATATAGCTAACGCCACACCCCGTAATGCTACGAGGCACAGCAATAGAGGAGTTTAAAATATTAAAAGTGCTTTTTAACCCTCTCCCTCCTACCATACCCCGTAACATGGCGAGGCGTTTTGAATAACATCGAAGCAGAGACAAAGGGGATATACATCTCACCCTCTCCCCCTGCCGTACTCCGCAGCATGACGGGTCGTTTTGAATAACATCGGAGCCGAGGAGAAAGGGAGATATACACCTCACCCTCTCCCTCCTGTGTTTTGCGCAGCAAAATATAGGGGGAGTGCCCGCAGGGCGAGGGGGTTAATACAAACAAAAACTTCACTCTCAAATACATCACCTTTATTTGGTGATGAAGATGCAAGAAAATAGAGGGCTTCTCAATCTTTGTCTCTACATCTGTTTCTGCAACAAAGAATTATCAGACTTCCGTTCCATCAGTTGTCGACGATAATCCCGTAAAGCAGTTATATCAGAAGCGTTACTATCCACCCTCTTTTCAAATAAGGAAAGTGATTTATCTACCCATTCAATAGCGACTTTATAATTATCGAACAGCTCATTATACACAGCCAAATTGGCTGCTGCCATAGCTCGGGTAGTTTCATTTTTCTGTTCTTCATAAACATATTCCCACAAATAAGAAGCCTCTTTGTATTTTTTCTGCTGCCAAAAATCATAAGCATCATCCATCGCCGGATTGGTAGATGTATAAATATAACGATTGACATTGTCTACATGAGGAATAAACAATTCTCTTACCCGTGCAGAAATCTGCCTCATCGCCTCTTGAATAAACTCAGCGGTCAGAGGCAATGAACTATGAGCATCATCTGGCGTATACCCGAAAGATTGCCAATATAACGTATCCGTAACCATTTCGGAAGAAGGTTCTATCTTGTTCGGCCAATATACACGTAAATTCAAAGTCGTGGCTACCGATAAGTCTGTAACAAAGACTGTTTCTCCGGAAGAACCTAACAAAGTGTGATCCTCCATTTTTACTACCATATCGGTTTTATCGAGAGACACGACCGCTGTATTATCGGCTCCTCCCCTTACAATCGAAAGTTGATTTTCCGACAAAAGAGGATACAAACTTTTAGGCAAGGTTATAGAGTCGTCATAAAAAATTGTAATCTCAGGGAAATAATGTGCATCAGAAAGCTCTAATGCTATATATTCCGCCAAACGATAAGTCGTGCTGTCATGCGGTACGACCAACGTATATTCCCTACCCGAAATATCCTTATATTTATTCCCCTCTTTTTCGTTAGGCTCTGCCGAATTATTAACGACAGTTACCCGCACGATATCCGCCGGAAAAGTGACTTTTGCCGGTCGCCACACATCGAACGAGAGCACCGAAGCCGATCGGCATCCCGTCAGCAACACAGCAAATACCAATATACAACCCCATAACTTCTTCATATAAATCTCCTTTATGCCTTAGGTTCTATTATACAAATGTAATACTAGGCAAAGTGTTCACGAGATGAATAAAAAACATTTAAGCTATTTTAAACTATTTGCGCAATCGACGCATTAAGGCCCTCATTCCCGGCGACATATCAGTTTCACATAGATCCTCCAATTGCTGTAACATATCTTCACCCCATTCTACCCACCGGGATAAAAATTTCAATATCGAAAAAGTCCACACTTTTTCCGATATCGTTATCTTTGGGTCAATACTCCACGAGCAGACTATTTCGGCCAAATTTTCAGCAGAATGCCTATCTGGAATATACTCCTTATGTTTCAACATACTCAACATTATACGGCCATATTCTCTTCTTACCCCGTGGTGGTTAACACGACAAAAATCCGAAACGAACTTGTCTTTATATCGTAAAAACCAAAGGCGGTTCGTTTCGTATATTGCAGAGATACCCCATGCTGCACGAAACGCCTCTGAACCAGATTCCCCCACAGCTATATCCATTGCTTCGGCGATACAATCCTCCTGCTGTAAAAATTCTGCAATCCGAATTTTCATATCCCTACCCGACAAAGCCGTCAAAAATACCTTCAACTCATCGCTCCCCATACATGCCAATATTGAACAAACAAATGTAATCATTCAACTTCTCTCACACAAACAAGATCAAGAAAAACGCCATTACAATCTCATAAGAAACAAATCGAAGCAATATATATATAAATCGAAAATATTAAACATATAAATTGTTTCGTATTTTTCTCTTTTATATATTTGTAGAAATTTTGAAAATCAAATCTAAATCATGAAACGCTCGGAATTTTTAAAAGTAATGGGGCTTACCGCTGTCGGTGCAGCTTTTGCGCCTTCTATTTTAGCCAACGGAAAACAGACAAACAATGTATCTCGAATCGCCACCGACATAAAAGACCTGAAAGCCAATGTAAATCGGCCGGTAACATTTCTTGTCCTCGGTGCAGGTAACAGAGGAAGCGTTTACGCCGGATATGCAAAAAAGTACCCCGATTGCATGAAAATAGTAGGAGTCGCCGATAAAAATCAATTGCGGCTAAAATCTATGGCCGAAGACCACGATGTCCCGGAAGAAAACAGATTTACCGATTGGAAAGAAGCCTTGAATAAAACAAAATTCGCAGATGCCGTTATCATTAGTCTACCCGACAATCTACATTATGATCCTTGTATGAAAGCGCTTTCGATGGGCTATCACATCTTACTCGAAAAACCCATAGCACCTACTGAAAAAGAATGTACGGACATTCGAGATTTAGCGATCAAAAAAAATGCCATTGTAGGAGTCTGCCATGTATTACGATACGCACCCTATTTCATCGCTCTCAAACAAATCATCGATTCGGGTGACATAGGGCAACTGATTAGTATACAACATCTCGAACCCATACAATACGCACACATGGCGCACTCTTATGTAAGAGGCAACTGGCATAATTCAAAGGAAACTACCCCCATTATTTTGGCAAAATCCTGCCACGACCTCGACATTATCAGATGGCTGGTCGGCTCTCCATGCAAATCTATTTCGGCCTACGGCTCTTTAACCTATTTCAAACGGAAAAATATGCCGCAAGGTGCTACCGAACGTTGTTTAGATTGTCCGCATGAAAATGAATGCCCCTATTCCGCATTAGACATTTATTTGAAAAAACGAAAACATATATATGCATTCGACCTGCCCAAAGAACGCAGCCTTCAAAACGAGGCAATACGTAAAGTGATACGGACTACCGATTACGGACGCTGCGTGTTCCAAATGGACAATGACCAATGCGACCACTACGTGACCAGCATGGAGTTTGAAAATGGTGTTACAGCCAATTTCTCTATGGAGGCATTCATGGCCAAAGGAGGAAGAAGGACTCAAATAATGGGTACGAAAGGAGAAATCGTAGGTGATATGACAACATTTACCGTAACCGATTTCCGCAGTGGGAAACAGCGCATATGGGATGCCAAAGTAGAAGAAGTGAAAAGTTACGTCGGACACGGGCACGGCGGCGGAGACCTATGTTTGGTTCGCGATTTTATAAACGCTGTCGGGAACGATAACCGCGACTATCTGTCTAGCCCCATAAGTGTTTCAGTCGAAAGCCATATCATGGGATTCAAAGCCGAAGAAAGTCGGCTGAACGATCGAAAAGTAAAAATTTGAGTTCTCAAAAACTTTTATACATATACTATAAAAAAAAGACTGAAGCCCATTTACATTCGCTTCGGTCTTTTCTTTATAGTATCATACCATCATTTCACAACCACACGAGTTACCGATGTACCACAGCGCACGACATATACACCCTTAACCGGAACCGATAACAAAGAACGCCCATTCACAGATGCCGATACGACAATCTGACCTGTCAAATTAACGACCTCGACCGGCTGTGACGTTTCACACTCGACCACAATATAACCGTTATCGGTATACACTCGATTGCGCGACTCCGGCAAATCGCAAATACCGGTAAATAAATCCACCTTCACCACATTGGAATAGTCACTTTCTTCCCCCTCTGCGGTCACAGCTTTTACTTTATAAGAATACACATACCCCGGCTCCAAATCAACGAGCTGATACGATGTATCCGTAATTCCCGTCACAATCAGAGGCCAAACATCGCTAACAGCTTGTTTAGAAGCAATCTCAGGTAAAACTTCACCGCTATATATAACGATATTATCGAGATAAGCCCTCTTTTTTCCACTGCTCGCTGTCGACATCAGCACGATTTTACTATCGGCTGTACCACCTGTAAAAGTCATCGTGTAAGTATTCATCTTACTGGTCGAGAGAATTTCGGTCGATTGAGCATTCGACTCATCTCCTTCGACATATACCTTTATCACAACACTTTTCTCTTTACTTCCATCGAACATAGAGGCATCGAACTGGACAGTAAATACTCCGTCGCAAGAAGATAAATCGATAGCCGGAGTACATACAGCTCCCCCGTTATCCGAATTACCTAGTTTCATCTTTCCTATGTTCGGGAACAAATACTTACCACTCCAACCCGAAGTTTGGAAATAACCGTCCTTCGCATTTCCGAATGTAGTCGTTCCTGCGATATTTGTAGTCTCGTCAGCCGTGCAATTCGAGAAATCCTCCGACAGTAAAATTTCGCCACCGGCCGATGGTTGTTTTCTATCGACCTGCAACGTATAGCTGGCAGCATTCTCTACCGACGACCAGTTTGCGGTAAATCCGGTTGCTGTCACATGAGTAGCGACATCGGCCACGGGAGCAAGCACTGCCGGGGTTCCTCCCATAAAGTCGAACGTAATCACACCATTATCTTGTGCGATGTTGGTTACAGGTTTTCCCAACTTCAATCCGGTATTTGTCTTTGCAGCCGGGCGACTGTCATCGGTAAAAGAGGTATTACCATTATAGGGATATAAGTCACCATCTTCATTATACTCGCTATATTTATTGTCGGCCGGCATAATGGTCATGCGCTGGCGGCTCGATTCGTTGTTAACCGTATTATAATCCCAAACGGACTGATCGTAATCGACTTTCACGATCATCAGCCCGGCTGATGCCATATATCGATCCCAACCGGTCTGTTGCCTATTTTCCAATGTAAAATATTGATCTTTATCGCTCGATACTATCTTATAGGCCTTCTTGCTATCGGCCAGATTTTCCAGTGTAACCGAAGAAGGAGCCGTCAGCTCTTCGATAGTTATCCAACCGCAAAACTCCCGCTCATATGCTGTGTACCCGACCGGAACAGAACCATCGGAATAACCGTCGCCATCGGAATCAGGGCCATTATAACAGCCATAATCCATCAAACTCCACGTGCCCATTCCATAATTCGAAGTCACACCGCTCGTATCGTAAAAATCGGGGAGTCCCAACGTATGGCTATATTCATGGCAAAATGTACCGATTCCGTCCCGAGTAGTACCACTGTTTCCCAACAGCTCGGCCGAACAAGCATAAGCATCGAGATATTTACCGTCGACCGATACTCGCTTTTGCGCACCTTGATAAATATACCAAGCATGAGGCCAAATCGCATTTTCCAAAGAACCGTCTATATCCGACGATTCTCCATACCCGGCATAAATCACATACACCAAATCGACGAATCCATCATTATCTCTGTCATATATCGTGAAATCGACCGTCGATTCAGACTTCTTACAAGCATCGATAACCATCTCATCGGGACGTACGTCTTGACCGGAATAATCATTAGCCCCATAATAAGCCATCGTATTGTCGAGAGTGATAGGCCCTACCACATCGAATGTCGGTTGAAAGAGTCCTCCCGATTGAGAAATGAAATAATCCCGAGCGCTACCGATGGCTCCCATATAATCATATCCTTCCTTATTCATCATCTCGTCGAAAGCCTGCTGTGTCCCCACCGAACTGAATTTCTTATCGCTGAACTGAACCAACAAGACCAAACCGTGCACATCGTCGCCGGCAGTAGCCTGCGTAACTCGACGAGTTATATTGTTTTGTAATTGTTGCTTCCGTAGATTACGACGACTAAAAAGTTTCTGTGAAATCTTCTTCTCGGACAGCGATGTTAAATACGCCTTATCCGAAACACTCCTCATCGACGAATCGCGGGCTATCACATTGCCCGCAACAACCAGTCCCGTTGCAGACAACTCGGCATAACGATAGAAACCATCTTCGCCACGTACTACCGGAATGCCATCGGAAGTAGACTTGTAATGATAAAATTCATCACCTACGGTTTTAACGGTTACAACGGTCCCGTCCGGTTGAGCGACCCTAACAAGGACAGGCTTGGCCGGTACGGCAAAAAGCGGAGATACACCCAATAAAATACCGGTGCACAATGAGATAAAATTTTTATTCATAGACAATCATGTTTATAAAAGCGAATAAAGATACTAATAAAAATAAAACAAAGAAAAAAATACGGTATTCTTAATTTATGAAAAAAGTTTTGTATTCCTCCGAATGATCAAAACTCTCTTAAAAAATACAGATAGCCTTCTCTCGAAAGAATCCTAAATAAAGAACCCCGAAAAATTCGGGGTTCGCTTCTCATTACCATGCAAGTTTTTCCACTACACGACCGCTTTTCGTCTGTATTCCCACCAAATATACACCCGGAGGTAATACGAACGGTAACTCTATGTCACAAACACCACAACCCACAGCCTTATCGCAGAAAGTTTTCAGCAGTCTCCCGTTCATATCCGACAAAGTAATAACAATATCTTCTCCTTCCGATATACCTTGTATCCTTATTACTCCCGGATCAATCTTACTTATCGAAAAATCAGATCCGCATTTTACCTCTTTTATCCCATCGGGTGCATCATGAGGGTAATAAGCCTTCAAATCCCTAAATGAAATTTTCTGATTCGGTCCCTTTATCTGTGTCGACAAATATATCTTCATATCATTCAACACCACCGGGAAAGCCGTTACATCTAAATCGGCAAAAGACACTGTATAGACAGAATCGCTATCGGCATCCGGATTAACGATACGACTCCAAGAACCAGTAGAACAAGAAAATTCATAGGAAATATTATTGATCAAAGCGCCCCAATTTTTCACCTGTATCGAAATCGAATCGGGCAACCCGAAGAAACGTATCGGCTTATCCAACATAATATTAGGAGCACGCCCGGTGGATAAATCGAACAACAGAGTAGTACCGTCACTCCAACCCACAGGAAGGACAGACGAATCGAAACGAATGTCGGTTATAGCAGAACTACCGGTTACAGAAAAAGAAGCTCCATCAGAAAAATGCTCATGCACCTTCTCTCCCACTCCAATTTCAACAATAACCGGTAACTGAATTTCCACATCTCCATATTTCCCTTGCAACACAGTTCGCCCGTTCGTGACACCTCTCACGACACCTTCCACTACATCACAGCAATCCGCTCCCACAGATTGCCAGTCAAAAATAGCAGGATTTACCATATATCTCTTTCCGTCCGATTCGGTCTCGATCTCTATCGGATATTCTCTAATATCATCAATATAAAGACTATCGGCACATAATTTAACCGACTTGCCGGCATTACCCATAACGACCCGTATTTTACATGCAGAGTCACCTTTCCGAGCCGTAATCGTTCCTAACATAGAAATAGCTCCCGCACAAAACTCGCCACGATTATTCACATATCCCAATTCCTCCGGTTCGCACGAATAAGTAACATCTTTAATATCATCGTCGATAATTTCGCCATAACGGTTATGAGCCAATACCCTCAAAGGAACCACCGACAAAGGTATAGCCTGCACAGAAGGTTTAGAAAAAGAAACGAAAGAAAACGTACTGTCGACCGGAGCTAACGAAATACCTTGAAACGAATCCATCACAGCCCTCTCTTTTCCATCGGTAGGAGTATTTACCACCTCGTCACAAACAACCATAGTAGCCGATCCCCCACCGTCAAAATTAACGACATTCCAAGCTCCTTGCTCTACTAAATAATAAGCATTCTCAACCATAGAGGCCTTGTCGGCAGTAATAATAAACAATCTTTTCCCGTCTTTCGTTATCCCCACCAATGTACAAGGATAGTCTTGAAACTCACGTCCGGGAGTGACAAAATCGTTGTACTCTTTATCGTGAAGTTCTCCGTTCAATATCACGCTCGGCCAACCATGCAACGCTTGTACAACGTTTTGTGCCGGTGGAACGGATATGCCGGAATTGGGAAACGTCGTATTCACAAACCGCTGGTCGATATAAACGACATCGCCTACTTTTACTTTATCCTCGAACTGCTCCGCCGCATGGTTTCTCATAAACAAAATATGACTTTTTCCATCGGGTTGTATAGGGGTATGCTCCATAGCCTCCACCCGACAAGGAGTCGAGTTACCGTTAATAATCCATTCCCCTTGCGGCGTTATTTTCACATATAAACCGTCTTCCGTAAGAGTAAGACTGCTATACGTATTGAACAATACGCAATTTCTGTATGATTGTATTCCGTATGCCGACTCGTTCACATTGTCGATCGTTATTTCTGTTTGGTCTGGACAAATTACCTTTGCCGAATATTTAGGAGGGAAAACCTCTGCCACTTTATCTTTGCTAATAGACATGACAGAACGACCATAATCGCCGTAATGACTGACAACTTCTCCATTACGGACATTGATCCCCGCAGCCGTAGTCTGCCCCGTATAATGAAATAAATCGTGATTTACCCCGAAAAACGCCCGGTGTCCTTCATAAGAGTTACTCTTACACTGCGATGACGTTGTCTCCCGTGAGGCATCCGGAGTCTTCCCGTTAGACGGATATACCTCTACCGCATTATATTCGTTATTCAAATCCAATGTAATTTGATGTAACTGTATCGGCTTTTGTGTAAACTCGATATGAGTATACACAGCTCCGGGACCTATCGGATAATGACTTATCGTATCGGGAATACCCCACTGCGGCTTCTCGGCCTGAATGCCCAAACTAAGCAATAAGAAACTAAAAGGGAACAAATAATTTTTCATATATATCAAGATTAAGAAATAAATCGGTCTCACAAATTAATATATTTTTCAAATCACAAACAATTATTTTTTAAATATTTTTATAACAATATATTATTATCAAAAAAGCCCGGCAGTAATAAACTGCCGGGCTTCAACACATTATCCTTTTCAAAAATTACTCATCGAGAAGAATTTCAAGTATCTGG
>ULMZ01034170.1_pt1 | contig 14107 bp, 10 predicted proteins | sample 1951791 | NCBI WGS metagenome assembly ULMZ01 (sample SAMEA4835564, study PRJEB28245) | human gut metagenome | biome: gut microbiome; material: fecal sample | place: Denmark | collected 2008 | reverse complement strand
GGGAATTGTGCGGTGTTGCCTAAAATCAAAACAAACAGGCCCGAACCTGCCTGCACCATTGCGGTGCCGGGGTTCGGGCCTGTTTGCTTGCTTGTAACTACACATTCCATGCGGCAGAGCAGCCAGGGAACGCTGCATGCCGCAAAAAGCTGAATTAATGGATGAAGAGGCTCAGGATGCAGATGATGACGGAACCGAAAACGGGAACCAGGATGGAACCGATGGTCCAGGTCTTCAAGCTGGTCTTGATATCCATGCCGCTGAAGCTGGTAACCACGTGGAAGTAGCTATCGTTCAGGAAGGACGGACACATGGCGGTCAGGCAGACTGCCAGGCCAGCCAGGTAGGGGTTGATGCCCAGGGTAACCAGCATGGGGGCGATGATGGCAGAACCGGTGATCATAGCGGTGGTGCCGGAGCCCTGCGGGAAGCGCATGATGGTGCCGATGAGCAGGGGAACCAGGATGCCGGGGATGCCGATTGCCACGATGCCGTTGGCCATCATGCCGGCAGCGCCGGTAGCCTTAACGACTGCGCCCAGGGCGCCGCCGCCGGCGGTGATCATAACGATGGGGCCTGCATCGCGCAGCGCGTCGTTCATCATGTCAACAACAGTCTTGTTATCCAGGTCCTTGGCCAGCAGGAATGCGCCCAGGCACAGGGAGATGAACAGAGCGATAACGGGGTTGCCGAGGAAGGTGATGATTTCGCCAACGATGGTGGCCTTGAAAGCGGTCTGGCTGACGAGGGTGTTAGCAAGGATCAGGAAGACGGGGAGCAGCAGGATGGTGAAGGACAGACCGGCGCTGGGCAGCTTTTCGGTGCTGAGCAGCTCGGTGAAGTCTTCGTTTTCCAGCTCTTTGCCGGCCTTGATCTTGGCGTCGATCTTATCCAGAACCTTCAGCTGAGCTTCGGTGTACTTGCTGCGGTCGATCTCGTAAGGAACGACGAACTGCGGGTACTTGTTGCCGAACCAGCGGAACAGGAACACGGAGAAGATGAACAGGGGGATGGAGAACAGCAGACCGGCGATGATGAACATGCCAAGGTCAATGTTGATGCCTTCGTTCTGGAAGGTGCTGACAACAGCCAGAGGGCCGGGGGTGGGGGGAACCATGAAGTGGGTGATATACAGGCCCATGCCCAGGATGCCACCCAGACCGACCATGGATTTCTTGGTCAGACGGGAGAACTCTTTTGCCAGGGAGGACAGGATGACGAAGCCGGAGTCACAGAAGACCGGGATGGAAACAACAAAGCCGGTCAGGCCCAGAACAACGTCTGCGCGCTTAACGCCGACAAGCTTCAGAATGGTGATAGCCATACGCTTGGCAGCGCCGCTTTTTTCCAAAAAGATACCCATGATGCAGCCGAAGCCGATGACGATACCAATGCTTGTCATGGTACCGCCAAAGCCGCCGGTCACGGTGCTGATGGCAACGCTTAACAGGTTGCCGCCTTCATTGCCGGTGCCAACCAGCAGGTAGTTGCCGGAAAGAACAGCGATCAGGATAGCAGAAATAATCAGGGATGGGAACGCGTGCATTCTAGTGCAGATAACCAGAACCATCATGACGACAACGCCGATCAACATGGCTATGACTGGATTCATAAAAACATCTCCTTGCTTTTAACGTTTAGGCAACACCGCACAATTCCCGCCTTGCGGCTTAAGCACCGCTCCGGCAGCTGCGGCACGGCATCTGCGTTGCCAAAATGCTCGATAAAACATCCAGTATTATCTGCGCTTTTGGCTTGGCATCTGCCGCACCTCGCTCGCTGTATCGGCACTTAGAATTATGCGGTCTTGCCTTTACTTTTTTCATGGGTGCATCGGGTGCACCTTCAACAGACTCTCCGGAAGGAACGGAATGTGTAGAAGAGTTACAAAAGAAGAATCAGATCACAGGGCCGAGGCAATGGATATCAATGGCGCTGAAATACTGGATGGCTTCGTTCTTGGTCATTTCGCCGCTCAGTACGCGCAGCAGCTTGGCAAAGGCTTCCTCGCCAACCTGCTCAATGGTCTTATCGCCGGTAATGATCAGACCGGCGTTCAGGTCCATATCATTTTCCATGCGCTGGTAGGTATTGGGGTTGCCGCAGATCTTGATGACCGGCATGCTGGGGAAGCCCTGCGGGGCACCGCGGCCGGTAGAGAACATCATGAACTGGGCGCCCGTGGCAGCCATACCGGTCAAAATCTCAGGCTCACGGCCCGGCGTATCCTTGATCCACAGGCCTTTCTGGTCAGTAACATGCTGCGGGTATTCCAGCACGCCCTGGATGGGGCGGGTGCCGCTCTTGACGATGGCACCAAGGCTCTTTTCCTCAATACTGGAAAGACCGCCGGCGATGTTGCCCGGTGTGGGCTGGCCCTTGCGCATATCGCAGCCAATGCTCTTGGCGCGGTTTTCCATGTTGGTTACGATCTCATAGATCTTATCGGCCACTTCTTTGTTTACGGCACGGCGGGCCAGCAGGTGCTCACCGCCCAGGAACTCGGTCGTTTCGCCAAAGATAACGGTAGCGCCCAGATCGACCAGCTTGTCGGCTACATAGCCGATAACACAGTTGGAAGCCATGCCGCTGGTGGTATCGGAAGCACCGCACTTGATGGCCATAACGATCTTGGAAACATCCACCGGCTGGCGCTGCAGGCCGGAAATTTCAATGACAAGCTTGCGGGCAATATCGGTGCCCAGCTGGATCGCCTTGCTGACGCCGCCCAGCTCCTGAATGTGGATGATCTCCACATGCTTGCCGGTAGCGCTCAGCTCTTTGTACATGCGCTCGTGGTCGGTGCCTTCACAGCCAAGGCTCACGATCAGGATAGCGCCAACGTTGGGGCTCATGCCCAGGCTGATCAGCGTATCGGTCACGCGCTCCAGATCAGGGGGCATCTGGCAGCAGCCCTGATGGTGCAGATATGTAATGGTACCCTGTACCTGGTGGCAGATGGCGTTGGCAACATCGTTGGCACAGGTAACGCTGGGGATGACGGCAACATAGTTGCGCGCGCCAACTTTGCCGTCCGGGCGCACATAACCCATAAATTCCATAGCAGTTTACCCTCCTTACTTGCCTTTCTTGGCCCAGTCACCGCGGCCGCGCATGCTGTCCAGGTTGTGGACATGCACGTACTCGCCTTTTTTGATGTCCTTGGTGGCAATGCCGATCTCTTCGCCGTATTTGTTGATCAGTTCGCCCTTTTTGATGTCCCGCACAGCAATTTTGTGGCCATAGGGAACATCGCCAATCACGGTAACGGTTTCAGCGTTGCCTTTTTTGTCGCGGATCTCAACTTCGGTACCATCGGTAATGCCATTGGCAAAAATGGTGGCAACGTTATCTTTATCGTTGACTTTCAGCGCCAGCTTTATTTCCATTACGCTCACTCTCCTTTTGCGTTTTTTCTATTGGTTCCGGTTTTGCCGGTTATTCCTTAACAGCAAGCACGCTGACGCCATCGGGGATGACAACAACGCTTGCATCGCGGCCCTTCATCTGGTAGGCAATCTCCAAGGCTTCATCCGGGGTGGAAGCGGGGATCATGTTGGCCTTACGCACTTCCTCCGGCTTGAGGTAGGTGGTGACGAGGATGACGGGGTGCTTTTTCAGGATGCGGGCATAAATCTGCGGGCACCACTGTTCGGGAATGGTCTCCTTGGGCGGGATCTTGGAAAGATAACCGTCGATCTCGTCCACGGTGCCCATCGTGATGAGCTTTTCAAAGTGGGTGCCGCCCATGCCGTCGGCACAGCTGCAGCACATGATGATGACACCATCCTCACCCGCACAGGCTTCCGCCGTGGCAACGGCCTTGGGGCTCTGATACAGGTTCTGGTCCAGCGGGTAGCCGCCGTTGCTGGTGACCACGATATCGCCGGTAATGCTGGGGCACTGGCTCCATTTGCGGATAAAGGCAACGCCTTCGGCGTGGGCCTTTTCCAGGTCGCCTGCCCAGGCGGCGATGATTTTTTTCTGGCCGTCCAGCGCTACATTGAAGATGAACTGGACATTGACCATCTTGGCAGCGGCCAGCATATCCTCATGGATGGGGTTGTGTTCCAGCACGCCGGTGTTGGCATACGGGCTGGAAATGGCCTTGTAGCTGTGGTTTTCGTTGACGGTCTCCTGGGAGCAGATGCCAGGCAGGATGCTCTTGCGGCCGCCGGAGAAGCCGGCGAAGAAGTGTGGCTCAATAAAGCCCTCAGTCACCAGCAGGTCACATTCAGCGGCCAGCTTGTTGACGTTGAAGTCCGCACCGGAGGGCAGCACGCCCATGTGGATGAACTGATCCGGGTCAAATGCGTTATTGATGGCGATTTTCTCATGATCCACGATGGCATCGCCAAACATGCGGCGCTGCTCTTCCTCGGTGGTGGGGCGGTGCAGGCCGGTGGCAATCAGGATGGTGATATCGGCGTCCGGGTTGCCCTGGCGGATCTCATCCAGCAGGATGGGCAGGGTGATCTTGCTGGGGACGGCGCGGGTGTGGTCACTGGTGACCAGCACAACTTTCTGTTTACCCTTGGCCAGGTCACGCAGGCGCGGGGAGGCAATGGGATGCTCCAATGCCTCATGAACCAGTTCTACTTCCGTTTTGCCGGCCTTGTATTCGTGCATTTTTGCGGTGACAACAGCTTTCAGGTTGGCTTCGTCAACATGCAGGTCCAAGGTGGAAGTATAGTAAGGAATCGAGATGGTTTTCATACAAATGCCTCCTTGGTTGTGGGTGCTCTATGTTTCGAATCACAAATATGGATTGTATACATTATACGTTTGATACTATGATAATAGCTTTGAGATTGGATAAAGTCAATAGTTTAAACCAAAATAGTAAAAAAAAAACATGCAAATTTGTACAATGCAACAGGAAAACGATTCACAGAATGTTCAAAAACACAATAAAACAATTCCTATATGTGACATTGCAGGAAAAAGTAAATGCAATAAACATACTTGGTAAGTGTGTTTATTGCGCTGGGGGCAGTATAACACGGAATAGTGGGGCTGTCAATAAAAGATTAACAATTCAGGGAGAACGTGTTAAAAAACAGCGGGGAAAGGAGCAAAATGAGCAAAAAAATCAGGCGCAGACCCGGATGTGGCATCGGGGGTGCGCCTGATAGGAAAGTCACGTGGAATAATTTATTATATGCTGTTGATGGTGAAACAATCGGTAGGGCGCGATCACCCGACCGCGCCGGGGCAGTGAGGAAGCAAAAAATTAGGGTAATACCGCACAATTCCCGCCTGACGGCTTAAGCACCGCTCCGGCGGCTGCGGCACGGCATCTGCGTTGCCAAAATGCTCGATAAGACATCCAGTATTATCTGCGCTTTTGGCTTAGCATCTGCCGCACCTCGCTCACCGTATCGGCACTTAGAATTATGCGGTATTGCCTTAGGTTTGTGGCGGCGAGGCACCCATCAAAAAGGGCGCCAATACGTGGTCGAAACGATTCACAAATATTTTTAGGTCATCTAGCACAAAGTCCCGGAATGGTCGAGACCATTCCCTACAGGTTGGTTTATAATGTGTGACGGACATAAAACGTGCATCCCACCCGTAGGGGCGCACAATGTGCGCACGTTACCTTGCGGAGGATGATGGGGTGAAATAGAGGGCAAGGCCCGTCCGGGACGATGCGAGCATCGTCCCCTACAAATGATTTGCAGAGTTTATCACCATCGGCAAGGTTTCTCCACGGTACGATGGAAACATCACGCCCGGACCAGAGCGACCGAGACATCGTTGACGTTGGTGCCGGTGGGGCCGGTGATAATCAGGCCATTGCATTTTTGCAGGGCATGGTAGGCATCGTTATCAGCCAGCGTGGCAAAGATATCGCAGCCCTGGGATTTCAGCGCGGCCTGGGTGGTGCTGTCCACAAAGCCGCCAGCGGCATCGGTGGGGCCGTCGGTGCCATCAGAGCCAACGGAGAACACCGCGCAGCCATCCAGCCCGGCGATACCGGGAGCGGCGGCAAGGGCGAGCTCCTGATTGCGGCCGCCTTTACCGTGGCCGGTCAGATGCACCACTGTTTCGCCACCTGCAATCAGGGCAATACGGCGGCCCGCGGTGCGCTGGTAGCGCACCATGTTGGCCAGGAACACACCGGCTTCCCGGGCTTCGCAGCTCAGGCAGTCGGTCAAAATCAGCGGCTCATAGCCAAGGGTGCGGGCGGTGGTAGCGGCGGCGGCGCACAGCTGGCGCACACTGCCGGTGATCTGGGTTTCTACGTTGTCCAGCGCTTTGGGCGTTTCCTGCTCCAGCAGGGCCAGCATCTGATCCGTCATGGGCAGGTGGTATTTCTGCACGATCTCCTTGGCCTGTGCGCAGGTAGAACTATCCGGGTAAGCGGGGCCGGAGGCAATCATATCCAGCGGATCGCCAAGAATATCCGAAAGCACGATGGAAACCACATGGGCCGGGGCACACAGCTGGGCAAAACGGCCGCCCTTTACGCCGGAAAAGCGCTTGCGGAGGGTGTTGATCTCTACAATATCCGCCCCGCAGACCAGCAGGTTGTGGGTGAGTTCTTCCAGATCCGCGGCAGGGATGAGCGGCTTTTCAAACAAAGCGGAACCGCCGCCGGAAAGCAGGAACAGCACGGTGTCCTGTGCGGTCAGCCCGCTGACGAGGCCCAGCGCCTGCTGGGTGGCGGTAAAGCTGTTCTCGTCCGGGATGGGGTGCCCGGCTTCCCGGATGGTAAAGTTGGCGATGGGGCCTTTGCTGTGGTCGTACTTGGTAATGACAATACCGGTATCAATGCGGGAACCCAGAATGCGGCTGGCGGCGTTGGCCATCTGCCAGGCACCCTTGCCGGCGGCAACCAGCACAACGCGCCCGGAACCGAAATCGCGTCCTTCCAGCGCTTTGCGGACGGCCTCGTCCGGCTGGGCGGCGGTGATGGCGGCCTGAATGATGGCGTCAGCATCTTGGCGGAGTTTAGACATAGGGATCACACTCTTTTCTGTTTTGTTTGTAGGTTCTTTAATTTCTGTTATAACATGTAAATCAATCATTCAGCAATCGGCAGAACGTACAGAATTGGCGGCAAAATTTTGGCGGCACGGGGATGCCCGCACCGCCAAAAAAAACAGAATTTTGAGGTTTTACAGGTCGCGGCCCAGCTTGATGCCAGTCAGGTGCTCGTAATACTGGGCAATGGCGCTGTGGTCTGCCTGGCCCTTGCCATTGCTGTGCAGCCACTGCAAAATTTCCTGCACTTCGGCGGTCATCGGCACCGGGGCACCCACGGTGTGGGCGCAGTCCAGGGCGTTGTTCAGGTCCTTGATGTGCAGGTCAATCTTGAAGCCGGGCTTATCGTTGCCCTCGATCATCATGGGAGCTTTGGCGTTCATGACGGTGGAACCGGCCAGGCCGCCCTTGATGGCCTGGAACACCAGGTCGGGGTCAACACCGGCTTTCTGGGCCAGGGTCAGGGCTTCGGCCACAGCCTGGATGTTGGCCGCCACGATGATCTGGTTGGCCAGCTTGGTGGTGTTGCCTGCGCCGATGCCGCCGCACAGCACGGCGGAAGAACCCATGGCCAGCAGGACCGGTTTGAAGGTGTTGAAGACCTCTTCCTCGCCGCCGACCATGAAGGAAAGGGTGCCGTCAATTGCCTTGGGCTCGCCGCCGGAAACGGGGGCGTCCAGCATCTGGATGCCGCGGGCGGCAATCTCGGCGGCAATCTCCTTGCTGGCGATGGGGTTCAGCGAGGTCATATCAATAAAGGTGGAGCCGGGCTGCATGTGGGCGGCAACGCCGTTTGCACCCAGCATGACCTGTTTAACCTGCGGGGCGTTGGGCAGCATGGTCAGCACAAGATCACAGGTGGAGCCGATGGTGGGCTGGTCGGCTACTTTGGCGCCGCAGGCTTCCAGCTCAGCTGCGGCGGCGGGGGAGTGGCTGTCCACCGTAATGTCATAGCCGGCTTTGAGCAGGTTTTTGGCCATGGGGCGGCCCATAATGCCAAGACCGATAAAACCAATTTTCATACGATCACACGACCCTTTCTTTGTAAGGCGTATCTGAAAACAAAGAAATAGATTAAATTTTCGACTTTTCAGATACACCCCAGGAAACATGGGATACCCTGCCGGAACAAAAGCGGCGGGCAAGATAAAAACAATTTTATTATAGTAATAGATTATACAAATTGCAAGAAGAACTTTTGTGAAACACATAAAAATATAGGCAAAAAGGCAGAAAAATAAGGGAGACTGCGTTGCACAAGGACAAAACGTGTGATAGAATAATAGAAATATCTCCGGTTAATACGGATGCGCTGCGGGGGCCAACCCGCACAAGGGAAAGTGAAGGAAAGAGCTATGGAACGCCGCCCAATCAAAACGATCCGCAATCAGGTGTATCAGATCCTGAAGGATGATATCTGCGAAGGAAGATTTGCTCCCGGCCAGTGGCTGCAGGAAAACGAGCTGGCAGAGCGCCTGTGCGTGAGCCGCAGCCCCATCCGGGAAGCACTGCGCCAGCTGGCTTCGGACGGGCTGGTGGTGGAGATCCCCAACAAGGGTGTGTTTGTAAAAGAGTTTACCGCGCGGGACATTGAGGAAATTTTTGACCTGCGCGTTCTGCTGGAAGATTACGCCATCAGCAAGCTGCAGCACCACCTGACCACGGCGGATATGCAGCAGCTGATCGACTGCCTGAACGAGATGGAGCGGCTGCACGCCCAAAAGAACCTGCGTGCCTACACGGATATGGATTCTAAGCTGCATGGGCTGCTGATTGAACTGTGCGGCAACAGCCTTTTGGAATCCATGTATGCAAGGATCCATTCGCTGAACCAGCAGTTCCGTATTTATTCGCTGACAAGTACCCAGCGCTTTAATGAATCGATGGAAGAGCACCGCGATATTGTGCACTGCCTGCTGACCAACAATGCGGACGAGGCAAGGGCCATCAACAAGCGCCATTTGCAGCTGGCGAAAGATAAAATTATCCAGCATTTTTCTGAGCAGGAAGCCCTGAAACAGGCAGCGGATGCACAGCCCAAAACAACCGCCGAAGCGGACAAAAAAGCAAAATAACAAAATAAAATGTGCCCCCGGCAGCTTTGCATTGCTGCAGGGGGCACTGCTGTTATGGAAGATAAAATCAGGAACTGAGCTGTTCTTTGTGGTATTGCAGGGTGTACAGCTGATAGTACCGCCCATGACGGGCCAGCAGCTCCTGGTGGCTGCCCTGCTCCAGAATTTTGCCGTGGGACAGCACGATGATGTTGTCCGCGTGCTGGATGGTGGAGAGGCGGTGGGCAACGATCAGCATGGTGCCAACGGTGCGCATTTTTTCCAGAGAATCCTGAATCAAAAGCTCGGTTTCGGTATCAATGTTGGCGGTTGCTTCGTCCAGAATCATCACGCTGGGCTTGTGGATGATCGTGCGGGCAAAGCTGAGCAGCTGGCGCTGACCGGCGGAGAAGTTGTTGCCGCGCTCGCGCACTTCCTCATCTAGGCCGTGGTCCAGCTTGTTGATGAAGTGGTCAGCGTTGACATAGCGGCAGACCTGCATGATCTCTTCGTCCGAGATGTTATCCTCCCGCAGGACAATGTTGCTGCGGATGGTGCCGGAAAAGAGGAAAACATCCTGCAGCATTTGTCCAAAATGGCGGCGGAGGGAAGAAATTTTGATTTTGCGGATGTCGATGCCGTCAATCAGAATTTCACCCTTCTGGAACTCGTAATTGCGGCAGATGAGGGACAGAATGGTGCTTTTGCCGGAGCCGGTGGAACCGACAAAAGCCACGGTTTCCCGCGGGGAAACATGGAACGAAACGCCCTGCAGCACCCATTCGCCGGGAATATAGCTGAACCAGACATCGCGGAACTCAATTTCGCCTTTTACATCGGTCAGCTCAATGGCGTCGGGGGCATCCACCAGCTTGGGCTGAATGTCCATAATAGAAAAGACTTTTTCCGACGAGGCCAGCGCGGATTGCAGCCAGTTGAACTGCTCGGCCAGGTTCTGGATGGGGGTAAAGAACTTGGAAATGTACATGTAGAAGGTGACGATGGTGCCGCCGGTGATGGTCTGCCCCAGGAAAGAAACGTTGTTCAGGTGGCCCATGCCGCCCAGGTAGAACAGGCACAAAATAGAGCTGATGTACAGCATGTAGACCAGCGGGCGGAATACGCCGAACACAAAAATCTGTTCCTGCGTGACCTTGGAAAGGGTCTGGCTTTTTTGGTAGAACTCCGCCATCTTTTCGTCCTCGCGGCCAAAAATCTGGGTGACCTTGATACCGGAAAGGTTCTCCGAAAGATAGGTGTTGATGTCAGTGGTGGCATCCTTGACCTTACGGTAGGCCCGGCGGGAAAACTTGCGGAAGATGACAGTGAAGATGACGATGAAGGGAACAAAGCAGAGCACCATCAGGGTCAGCGCATAGTTCAGGCAGAGCATGGCCACCAGAATGCCCAAAATGACGAACGCATTTTTGATCAGGTTCACCAAAAGGTTGGTGAACATCATGGAAATGGCGTTGGTATCGTTGGTAACGCGGGTAACAAGCTTGCCAACCGGGATCTCGTTGAGCTGCTCGTGGGAGAGGGACTCAATGTGGGTGAACAGATCCTCGCGCAGATCGGAGATGATGCGCTGGCCGACCCGCTGCAGAATGACCGCCTGAAAATAGGTGCTTGCCATCGAGAACACCAGAACCCCCGCATAGACCGCGACCGAAGCGAACAGGCGGCTGAGGGCAAAATCGGCGGCGACAAGTTCTTCGATCGCACCGACGATTAGGGGAGAGATAATGTCGTAAGCGATGGAGAAGAGCATCAGGAAGAGAACCAGAAGAAACTTGGCCCAGTACGGTTTGGCATAGGCGAACAGGCGGCGCAGAATCTCGCCGTCTGCCATGGTGCGCTCAAAACCCATGGCGGTCTTTTTATCTTTGACCGAAGCGTAAGCAAAAATCAGCAGCGCGGTAATGGCACCGATGACGCCGCCAACCAGCAAAAGCGGGTTTATATTAAGCATTGTCATCACCTCCGGCTTCATCTTCCAGCCGCTGCAGGTCCACCATGCGGCGGTACTTGGGGCAGCTGGTGTACAGCTCATCGTGGGGGCCGACGGCCTCAATCTTGCCATCATCCAGGAAGATGATCTTGTCCAGCCGCTCCACCGTGGAAATGCGGTGGGCAATCAGCAGGGTGGTCTTGTTGGCGCGGCTGGATTTCAGGTTGTCCAGAATGATTTTTTCGGTGCGGGTGTCCACAGCGGAAACAGAGTCATCCAGAATCAGGATGGGGGCGTCTTTCAGCAGGGCGCGTGCAATGGAGATGCGCTGTTTCTGGCCGCCGGAAACGGTCACGCCGCGCTCACCCAGAACGGTTTCGTAACCATCCTTAAAGTCCACGATGTTGTCCCGCACATCGGCCAGGCTGGCGGCGTGGTCGATCATTTCGGGGGAGGCATCGTCCACACCAAAGCCGATGTTGTGGGCGATGGTATCCGAGAAGAGGAAGTTGTCCTGTGGAACATAGGCGCAGGCAGCGCGCACAGAATGGATGGACAGGGTGTTCACGTCCTTGCCGTCCACAAACAGGGTGCCGTCCGGCACGTTGTAGGTGCGCAGCAGCAGGTCCACCAGCGCCGTTTTGCCCGCGCCGGTCTTGCCCACAATGCCCACGCTTTCGCCGGGGTGGATGGTGAAGGAGATATCCTGCAGCACATCGTATTCGCCGTCCGGGTAGCGGAAGGTCAGGTGGCGGAATTCCACACTGCCCTGCGGGTTCTGCAGCTCCTGCACGCCGGGGCGGTCGGCCACATCAATGGGGGCGTTCAGCAGCTCGGTGATGCGGTTCAGGGAAGCCTTGCCGCGGGAGGTCTTTTCGATCAGCATGGAAATTGCCATGATGGGCCAGACGATGGCCTCAAAATAGCCGATGTACTCTACCAGCTGGCCAGCGTTGAACCGGCCCTGGTAGACCAGATAACCGCCATACCCCAGGATGACACAGATGACGGATTCGACAAACAGGGTCACGAGCACTTCCAGCAGGGTGGCAATTTTGGTGTAGATGACGTTGATCTCCTCGTTCTGTTTGTTCAGCTTGCGGAACGCCATGAGCTCTTTCAGCTCTTTGACAAACGCCTTGATAACGGCAATGCCGGAGAAATTTTCCTGTGCAAAGTCTGAAAGATCGGAGAATGCCTGTTGGCGTTCTTCCCAGCGCTTGGTCATGGCGGTGCCCATGACGGTGCCGATGCCGAACATGATGAGGGCAGGGATCAAAGCCAGCAGGGTGAGCTTATAATCCATGCGCCACATTTTGTACAGGGCCATCAGGCCGAGAACCAAAGCGTCAAAGAACATCAGGATACCATCACCAAAACATTCCTGGATGGTATCAATATCATTGGTGTAAAGGCTCATCAGGTTGCCGACCTTGTTAACCTGGTAATACTGCTGCGAAAGCTGGCGGCTGTGGTCAAACATCCGCTCGCGCAGATTGGCAGCAACCCGCACAGCGGAGCCGAAAAAGCAGATACGCCACAAAAAGCGCCCAATGACCATGAGCACCACGATCCAGATCATGGGCAGGCAGATGTGCTGCAGCAAAACCTCTTTGGTAAAGGGCAGGGTCTGGCCGTTTACGACCACCTGCCCCAGGTTGACCCCGTTGATGACCAGACGGTAAAACTGGGGGATCAACAGCTGGATATAGTCAACCATTAAAAGGGCCAGCAGCCCAAGCAGCAGCACGGGCGCATTTTTGAGGTAATAACGGTTGATGTACTTGCCGAAAATCACGGCATCTCCTCCTTTTCCTTGCAGGGATACAGCCGGGCAGCCCGGTCGGCGGCAAAAGTGCCGTATCTTTCAGTATATAGGACGGGAACGGTTGAGTCAACGCAAAACGCGAAAAAGTGGGGAATACAGCCGAACAGGGGGGAAGCGTCTTTTATTATGAAGCATAGCCCCTACGGTCTCGATAGGAAATAGGTTGTTTCTGGATACACAAATGTTTCTTCTTTATATAAGGATACAAAATGATAAGGATACAAAATGAACTGCTTTTACACATAGATTTCGTTGTTGCGGGCGGGCAGCTTTTGCACCACGGCTTTGTGGGCGGCGGTTTCACGCCAGGCGGCGGGACTTAAACCCGTTTCCCGCTTAAACACGCGGCACAGGTAGTTGGCACCGGAAAAACCGCACAGCCCGGCGATCATTTCCAGGCTGTACTCCCGCTCGGCCAGCAGCAGTTTGGCAGCTTCAATGCGCACGCTGGTCAAAAAGCGGCCCGGCGGCATGCCCATCTCGGAAGAAAAGACCCGCACAAGGTGGCACTTGCTGACCCCAAGCTGGGCGCTGAGTTCTTCCACGCCGTACAGGGCCATGTAGTTATCGCGGATGGCTTCCACCGCGCGGGCTACCAACGGCGAAAGACGGCGGGATTCCTCGTCCCCGTGGGCAAGGGCGCACAGCAGGGTGTAGGGGGCGGCGGCGCTGGCGGCATCGTCGGCATTCCCGGCACCGCACACGCGGGCCAGCAGCTCCGCTGCACTGGGGCAGGAAGCCCCATCCGCAAAGCGCGGCTGCGGCAGCCCGGCCAAAAACTGCTGCACGGCCAGCCCGGTCAGCCGCACGCACAGCAGATGGCAGGGGGTAACGGGCCGCAGCGTGAAAGTGCCAAAGCCCAGCAAAAGATCGCCGGAGGAGCCCGCCGCGCTCTGGCTGCCGGGGCATTCCAGCACGCACTGCCCGCTGGAAAGTACCCCTGCCCAAAGGCCCTCGCCGGAAAGGGTAAGCGGCGCTTCGCCCTGCAGCTCCTGCACTGCGGCGCAGGCGCAGCAGGTGGTTGGATCAAATATCAATTTCTGACCTCCAATATCAATAAAGTGCTATATCTTTTTCAATCGTACCCTGCTATTATAGATTTGTCAAGAAAAATACGTGCTGAGCGTATCAATAAAATCATAAAAATCAATTTGGAGGTAATGACCCATGGCCAGCATTAGTTGCCGTCATATTTACAAAATCTATCCGGGCAATGTTACTGCCGTTAAGGATTTCAACCTGGAAATCGCTGATAAGGAATTTATCGTTTTCGTCGGTCCTTCC
>ULMZ01025613.1_pt1 | contig 14503 bp, 13 predicted proteins | sample 1951791 | NCBI WGS metagenome assembly ULMZ01 (sample SAMEA4835564, study PRJEB28245) | human gut metagenome | biome: gut microbiome; material: fecal sample | place: Denmark | collected 2008 | reverse complement strand
TGCCATGCTGTCGCGCAGGTTCATTGCCTCGGCAAGTTCGAGAATGTTTCCGGCAGGAGTCCAGTCTGCAAGTCCCTCGGTCCAGACAAGGTCCTCGGGCTTGAGGCCGTTGGCCACAAGGGTGTCGACCGAATAGGGCCCGTCGTGATGGTCGTTGACAATAATCCAGTAGTTCATTTACAGAAAGAGGGTATGGGTTTGATTAGAAGTATTTTGTTTCTGTCCCCCAGATTTCGGTGAGGAGGTTGTTGGCCAGACCGCTCGCACCGATACGGAAATATTCGTTGGTGAGCCACTGTTCGCCAAGCACTTCCTTGACAATGCAGAAGTAGCTTACGGCATCCTTGGCCGAGCGCACGCCACCGGCGGGCTTGAAGCCTACCATTCGGCCGGTCTTTTCGAAATATTCCTTGATGCACTGGCACATCACATAGGTGGCCTGCAGATCGGCGCCGGGATATTCCTTGCCTGTGGAGGTCTTGATGAAGTCGGCACCGCTGTACATCGACAGGATGGAGGCGTTGCGGATGTTCTCGGCTGTCTTGAGTGCGCCGGCCTCGAGAATCACTTTCAGACGGGCGTCGCGGCAGGAATGCTTGAGCTCCGAAATTTCGTCGCACACCTCTTCGTAGTCTCCGTCGAGGAAGTTGCCGAGGTTCAGCACGATGTCGATTTCGTCGGCACCGCCTTCAACTGCCAGGGCCACTTCGGCCACCTTGACCTCGATGAACGATTGCGACGAGGGGAAGCATCCGGCCACGCAGGCTATGTCTACGTCGCTCACCTCAAGCACGGTGCGTGCAATCTGTGCGAAATTGGGGTAAACGCACACGGCAGCCACATTGGGCATTTCGGGGTGTTCGTTGTCGAAGTCGTTCACACGCTCAACGAAGGCGGCCACGCTGCTGGGCGAATCGACGGAGCGGAGGGTGGTGAGGTCGATGCAGTTGAACAGGAATTTATAGACTTCGGGCTTCATGTTGGCCTCGAGGTTGTCAGCAATGATTTTCTCGACAGCGGCTTTCACTTCCTCGTCGTTGGTTGTGACTTTGCTCTCGCTGATTGCCTGGTGATATTTATCTTCCATAAGAAGTTAGGTTAAGGGTTTTGTAAAAAAGTAATTTAGAGCGGGGAATAATGCCGCCGGCGCCAGGTCGGCGCCGCGGCATCGTTTCCGTGTTTTGTCCGGTTATCAGTATTTGTCCACTTCCAGCGGCTCGTTCACGATTTCGTGCCAGGGGAGACCCTGCACCGAAAGCTGTTCCATGAACGGATCGGGGTTGAATTCCTCCACGTTGTGCACGCCGGGTTTCACCCATTTGCCTGTGAGGAACATCATGGCACCGATCATGGCGGGCACGCCGGTGGTGTAGCTCACGGCCTGCATGCCTGTCTCGAGGTATGCCTCATGATGCGAGCAGTTGTTGTAGATGTAGTAGGTGAGGGGCTGGCCGTCCTTGCCGGTGCCGGCAATGCGGCATCCGATGGAGGTTTCGCCGGTGTAGTTCTCGCCGAGGTTCTGCGGGTCGGGCAGCACAGCCTTAAGGAACTGCAGGGGCACGATTTTCTGGCCGTTGTAGTCGATTTCGTCGATACGGGCCATACCTATGTCCTGAATCACGCGCAGGTGAGTGAGGTATTCCTGACCGAAAGTCATCCAGAAGCGTGCGCGCTTGATGGTGGGGAAGTTCTGCACGAGCGATTCCAGCTCCTCGTGATACAGCAGGTAGCTGTCGCGCGGGCCGATGTTGGGGTAGTTGAGCTCGGCATGGAATTCCAGCGGCTTGGTGGTGAGCCATTCGCCGTTGAGGTAGTAGCGGCCGTTCTGGGTTATCTCGCGGATGTTGATTTCGGGGTTGAAGTTGGTGGCGAACGCCTTGCCGTGGTTTCCGGCATTGCAGTCCACGATGTCGAGCGTCTCCATGGCCGAGAAATAGTGCTTGGCCGCGTAGGCGGTGAACACACCGCTCACACCCGGGTCGAAACCGCAGCCGAGAATGGCCGTGAGGCCGGCTTTCTCGAAGCGTTCGCGGTAGGCCCACTGCCAGGAGTATTCGAAGTGAGCCACGTCGCGCGGTTCGTAATTGGCCGTGTCGAGGTAGTTTACGCCGCATTCGAGGCAGGCATCCATTATGGTGAGGTCCTGATAGGGGAGGGCCAGGTTGATGACCATTTCAGGCTTGTGGCGGCGGAAAAGCTCGCACAGTTGCTCCACGCTGTCGGCATCGACAGTGTCGGTGGTGATTACTGGAAGGTTGGCCTGACCGCGCTTTGCGGCGGCATCCTTGATGGCTGTGGCGAGTGCGTCGCATTTGCTGCGGGTGCGCGATGCGATGACGATTTCACTGAATACTTCAGGATTCTGCGCGCATTTGTGTGCGCACACGCTACCTACGCCGCCGGCGCCGATGATGATAACTTTTGCCATTAGTCCTGTTTTATCTATTTTTCAAAGGGTTACTAATAAAACAAATATAAAGGGTTCTAATCTGCAAATATAAGCAAATTAATTTGAAATGTGTCGTGTTGTCTGGCCGAATCCCCGCCCGTGTGCGTAAAATTCCGTTAATTATAATGAATGAATGCCGATTTCTGCTGCCCTTTTCGACCCGGCAGCATGATGGATGGGTATGTTCAGGTGAGGCGGATGGCGGAGATGAGGCGGGTTGTGGTGCCGGGTTCGCGGCGCCAGGAGGGATAGAGGTGTGCGCTGCTGTCGGTGGTGTGGCGGGTGCATTGGTGTGTGAAGGTTATGTTGGAGAGGGGGATGCCTGCGTCAGCAAGGTCTTCGGCATTGAGCTGGGCAAGATCGAGGTGGTCGGGCGAGGGGAGATGGCGGAAACCGGCGTCGCGGAACTGTACTACCAGTTCGGCCGACACTTCGTAGCATTCCGGACAGATGGAGGGGCCTAAAAGTGCTTTTATTCGTGCCGGGTCGGCTCCGAGGGCGCATAGGCGCCGCACGGTGTTGCGCCCGATGCGGCCGAATGTGCCGCGCCATCCGGCATGTACGGCCGCAACTGCACGTATGTCGGGGGAATAGAGAAGTATGGGCTGGCAGTCGGCGGTGCGAACGCCCACGGCTATGGTCGGGTCACGCGTAATCAGGGCGTCGGTGTCGGCGAAAGTCTGGTCGGCCGAAGTGCATATGTCCACGTGGGCCGTGTGGGTCTGTTGCGGCAGCACGAGGCTCACGCCTTCAGGCAGGATGATATCAGGGTGGCTGAGGGTGGAAATCTGCATTTCCACACCCTCCCAATGAGGTAGTGTCATATATGCTGGTTGTGTGAAACGGTTGTTCTGGGCTGCAAAGATAATCAACAATTTCTGAATTGGAAGCCAAACCAAATGCCTCCGGCCGGTGTTGTGCGCTTGACAGGCGGTTGTTATAACCTACTGTCGATTCATATCCGCAGGATAATATTTGTAACGAAAAATATATTTCCCATGAAACTTGCTGAAGCACTCCAGATCAGGGCAGATTTGCAGCGCAGGCTTGCCCAGATGCCGCAAAGGTTTGAAAACAACGCAACGGTGCAGGAGGGTACTGAACCAGCCGAAAATCCCGAATCGCTACTCCGTGAACTCGACTCCCTTACCGGTGAACTTGAACGGCTCATGACGCGCATCAATCTCACTAACTCACGCACGGCAGGAGAGGACGGAGTGACCATCACGGCACTGATGGCGCGACGCGACATGCTGCGGTCGCGGGCCGACACATTGCGGCGCTTCCTCAATGCCGCCAGCAGCATTGCCCAGCGCAGGCAGTCAACCGATATCCGCATTCTCCCGACGGTGGATGTGCCGGAACTGCGCAAACGTTGCGACAGCCTGTCAAAGGAGCTGCGTGAAACGGATCTGGCCATACAGAAGCTGAACTGGACAACCGACCTGATTGACTGACGCATCGGCAACTCCGGCAACTTTTCGGCGACAGCATCAAGGGGGCATGTGCAGCCATCCGGCGGGGCGAAAACCAAACCGATTCCCGGACGGGATAAGCTTGTCAGCCCGAACGGCACAGGGCAAAAATCTTTTTATCCATCGCCGCACAACGCACAAGCTCATAAAACGGCCATGCAGGCCTTACATCGCATCTGAATAATCACCATGGTTTTGACCGACGGTGACTGCATGCGCCCCCTCCGTGATGCTGCCGCCATTTTTAATTTTTGCCGTTATTTCGTATTTTTGTTTTTGCAATCGGCACAACGCACGAAATAGCACAACGCACGAAATATGGGAAAACATTCAAAGGACAAGTCGCCCGAACTGCAGCAGAAAATAGCCATCCTCCCCGAAACTCCCGGTGTCTACATGTACTACGACGCCGAGGGGACGGTGATCTACGTGGGTAAGGCCAAGAATCTGAAACGCAGGGTGTCGAGTTATTTCAACCGCACCCACGATGTGCTCCGCACAAATCTGCTCGTGCGCGCCATAGCCGACATGAGCTACATTGTGGTCCCCACCGAACAGGATGCCCTCAATCTTGAGAACTCCATGATAAAGGAGTACAAGCCCCGCTACAATGTGCTGCTCAAGGACGACAAATCCTATCCCTGGATCTGCATAACCAAGGAGATGTTTCCGCGTGTGTTCATGACACGCCAGCGCCTCAAGGACGGCTCAAAATATTTCGGCCCGTATACCGAGGCCGGTGCTGCCCGTGCCGTGCTCGAACTGGCGCGGGAGCTCTATCCCATACGTACGTGCCGTGTGCCCATCACCCCCGACACGCTGGCCCGGGGAAAGGGGCGCCTCTGTCTGGAATATCACCTGAAACGGTGTCTGGGCTGCTGTGTGGGGAAGGTGTCGGCCGAGGATTATGCCGGTTACATAGAGCACATACGCATGATTCTGCGCGGCGAGACCGGTGTGCTGATGAACTATCTGCGCACGGAGATGGAACGCCTCGCCTCCGAACTGCGCTTCGAGGAGGCGCAGGAGCTCAAGGAAAAATATCAGCTTGTGGAGCGTTACAATGCCAAGAGCGTGATTGTGAGCCAGACACTCGACAATGTGGATGTGTTCGGCATCGACGATGACGTGAAGGATGTGTTCATCAACTACATGCATGTGCGCCGCGGGGCGGTGGTGCGCAGCCTCACGCTGCAATATAAGCGGCGAATGGAGGAGAGTCAGGCCGAACTGCTGGCGTACGCCATGGAGGAGGTGCGGTCGCGCTTCGGCATAGAGTTCGGCGAGGTGATTGTGCCGCTGGAACCGGATGCGGAGTTTGCCGGCGCCACCTACACTGTGCCTCAGCGCGGCGACAGGACCAAGCTTCTTGACGTGTCGGTGCGCAATGCACGCCAGAGCAAAATCGACGCCCTCAAGCAGATGGAACGCCTCGACCCGGAGAAACGCACCATGCGCACGCTGGAGCGCATGAAAGCCGATTTCCGGCTTAAGGTTCTGCCACGCCACGTGGAGTGTTTCGATAACTCAAATATCCAGGGTACCAATCCGGTGGCCAGTTGCGTTGTGTTCCGCGATGCGCGTCCGTCGAAGAAGGACTACCGCCATTTCAACATCAAGACCGTGGAAGGCCCCGACGATTTCGCCTCGATGAAGGAGGTGCTTACACGGCGCTACACGCGGCTGATGGAGGAGGCACCCGACGATCTGCCGCAACTCATCGTGGTCGACGGTGGAAAGGGGCAGCTCAGTGCTGCGGTGGAAGCTCTCGACGAGATTGGGCTGCGCGGGGTGATTTCGGTGGTGGGCATAGCCAAGCGCCTGGAGGAGATTTTCTTCCCCGGCGATTCAGTACCTCTGTATATCGACAAGAATTCCGAATCGCTCAGGGTGGTGCAGCAGCTGCGCGACGAGGCTCACCGTTTCGGCATCACACATCACCGCAACCGCCGCTCAAAGTCGGCGATTGTCAGCGAACTCTCGCAGATAAAGGGGATCGGCCCCGGCACCGAGCAGACTTTGTTGCGGCATTTCAAGAGCGTGAAACGTGTGTCGGAGGCATCGCTCGACGCACTTGCCGAGGTCATAGGGCCGGCAAAGGCCCGCATGGTGCGCGACCACTTCGCACCACCTGCCTTGTCGTGAAAGTTTTAAGGGGAGATTATTTTCTTACCGGCTCAATGCCGAAACGACGACGGATGTAGAGGGCGATGATGTCGCATATGGCCTCGAGCGGGAGCACCGACGAATCGAACGTGATGTCGTAGCCGCTTGAGTCGCCCCAGCGTTTGTCGGTGTAGAAATTATAGTATGACGCGCGGAGCTTGTCGGTTTTTTCGGCAAGGCTTCGTGCCTCTTTTTCGGTGGCCTTGTCGTTGCGGCGCAGGATGCGCGCCACGCGTTCGCTCATCGGGGCGTGGATAAACACATTTACATGCGGCACATGGCTCTCGCGCAGCACGAAGTCGGCCGACCGACCCACAAATACACTGGGAGCCGTTTCGGCCAGAGTGTTGATCACATCGGCTATGGAGCTGTAGATTGAATCGCTCATCATGGCCTGCCCGTTGTACCATGGAATCTGGCCGTAGCCCATGCTGAACGACACGGCGCTCCCCATGAGGTTGGGCATCCGCTCGTCGGTGCGCTCGAACAGTTCGGTTGAAAGTCCGGCTTTCTGCGCACCGCGCGCCAGCAGCTGTTTGTCGTAATAATCTATGCCGAACCGTTCGGCAAGCATCTTTCCGAGTTCACGGCCGCCGCTTCCGAACTGGCGTCCGATTGTGATGGCGAAATTGGCCTTGTTGTCGAGTTGAGAGTTATCCATGGCGAAGGAGAATGAATTGATTAGCAATGTATGGAGTTGCCCGGGGGCAAGCCGTCATTTAGTGTCGGCTTCGGGTGTGGTGTCGAATCCGAGAGCGCGGAACATCTCGAAGTCGCCTTTCATGCCGTTGCCAACGGTGGTGAGCATGTCGCCCACGATTGCGCCGTTCACACCTCCGCGCAGCATCCGTGCGGTGGCCTCCGCCGAAACCCTTGCGCGTCCCCCTGCAAATCGGAGCACGGTGGTCGGGGCCAGCAGGCGCATCAGTGTCAGTGTGAGGATTACCTCGCGCTCGTCGAGCAAGGGTGTATTTTCGAGCGGTGTTCCCTTGATAGGGTTGAGCAGGTTGACAGGCACGGATACAGCACCGGCCTCTATGGCCTCCTGAACCATTTCCAGGCGTTGCCGCATGGTCTCGCCCATGCCGATTATTCCTCCGGAGCATACCTCAAGTCCCACCTCACGCGCCAGGGCGATGGTGCGGAGCTTGTCGGCGCGTGTGTGCGAGGTGCAGAGGGTAGGGAAGAACGATGCGGCAGTCTCCAGATTGCAGTGATAGCGGCGCACCCCGCCGTCGTACAGTGCCTGCAGTTCTTCCCGCCCAAGCAGTCCCATCGAGGCGCAGAATTCCATCGAAGTGTCGCACCGTGCCTGAGCGTAAAGGTCGCAATAGCGGCGTATGTCGGCGATGCCGACCTTGCGTCCGGAGCACACAATGGAGTAGCGGTGCACGCCGTGGGCGTCGTTGTAGGCGGCAAGCCGGTTGAATTCGTCGGTGTCCACCATGCTGTATTCGGCGCAGCCGGTGTGGTGGCCTGCGGCCTGCGCGCACCATTTGCAGTTCTCCGAGCAGCGTCCGGAGCGGCCGTTTACAATCGAGCACGTGTCGAAATGGTTGCCGCAGTTGGCCATGCGCACCTCGTCGGCGGCATCGCATAGGGCATTAAGTTTTTCGTCTGTGTCGCACCCCTCGGCGAGTGCGATGCATTCGTCGATTGAAGCGCCTTCGCCGCGCATTGCGCGGTCTTTTATGGATATGAGCAACTGCTGAAAATCTGTCATTTGTCTGAAAATTTTGACCCGGGAGACAGGCATGTCGGGAGAGAGGTATACAACAAAGTTAGGCAATTCTTTCAAAAGACTGGGGGGCTGTGCGGAAAATTTTATCAAAAAATGCCGCAAATGTGGCATGTCCGGGCCGGGCTATTTCCATATCTTTGCATACTTCACCTTAATAGAATAGGCAACAGTAATAAAACAGACAACTGTCCATGAAAATCAGAATCACATTATCCGCTGTAATATTGCTGCTGACGCATGGCATGTGCTGCCTGGCGTCGGCAGCCGTGCCACCATCTGAAAACACGCCGCAAGATTGCCGTTGGGGCGACCTGGGCGACGGTACGTTCGCCAACCCTGTCCTGAATGCCGATTATTCCGACCCCGATGTGATCCGTGTGGGCGACAGATATTACATGACATGCTCCGAGTTCCATTTCATGGGGATGCCGGTGCTCGAATCGGACGATATGGTGAACTGGCGCATAATCGGACATGTTTTTTCAAGCATCGATCTGCCGGGCTATTCCGAGATGCGCAAATACGGAGGGGGTTCGTGGGCCCCTGCACTCCGTTATCACGACGGTAAATTCTACATGTACGTGTGCACTCCGGAAGAGGGGTTGTTCATGTCCACTGCTGAGAATCCTGCCGGCCCGTGGTCTCCGCTGCATAAGGTGAAAAATGTGTCGGGATGGGAGGACCCCTGCCCGCTGTGGGACGATAACGGGAATGCATTTCTTGGCCGCAGTCAGCTCGGCGGCGGCCCGATTTACATCCACCGCATGAGTGCCGACGGCCGCACGCTGCTTGACGAGGGTGTAAAGGTGTATGAAGGTCCTGTGGCCGAGGGGACAAAGCTGTTCATGAAGGATGGATATTACTACATGAGTATACCCGAAGGTGGCGTGTCCACCGGTTGGCAGCAGGTGCTCCGTTCGTCGGATATATATGGCCCCTATGAGGGGCGGAGGGTGCTTGAACAGGGCTCTACCGATGTGAATGGCCCGCATCAGGGCGCATTGGTCGACACCCCCGACGGCCAGTGGTGGTTCTATCACTTCCAGTCGGCCGGTGCGCGGGGCAGAGTGGTGCATCTGCAGCCGGTGGTATGGACCGACGGATTTCCGTTCATCGGTGCCGATTATGACGGCAACGGCATCGGCGAACCGGTGAAGGTCTGCAAAAAGCCTGTTGTGGGCAAAAGCGCCGAGCCTCATGCGCCGCAGACGTCCGACATGTTCGATGCCGCAGGTCTGGCTGTTCAATGGCAGTTCAACCACAATCCCGAATTGTCGCGGCTGTCGCTGACGGAACGTCCCGGCTGGCTTGCTGTCAGGCCATTGCATGCCGCACGGCTCCGTGAGGCAAGGAACCAGCTCACACAGAAAATAATGGGCTACCGCAGCCGCGCCACCGTAAAGATTGATTTCTCGCGGCTTGCCGTCGGCTCGCGATGCGGTCTCGAATGTATAGGCAACAAGTTCATGGCCATAGGCGTGCAGGCGGAAATCGTGGCCGGCCAACGTAAAGATGTAATCTATATAGAGCGCGACGGCGAGGTGCAGTTAGTGCGGCCGGTGCCGGCTAATGCTGATGGTGTGGTTTATCTGCGTCTTGACATCGACACGCCGAAAAATGAATTTCAGTTTCTGTATGGCTATGACGGCAAGACTTTTGACAAGGCCGGCGAGCCGTTTGAAATGAGCGATGGCGACTGGAAGGGATGCCGCACTGGCATTTACTGCTACACCCCGGACGAATCGGCTGATGCCTCAGGAGTGGCTTTCTTCGCTTCGTTCATATATGAGACCGACGGCCCCGGAAGTCTGGAAGCCGCAAAAGATTGAGAGCATCCGGAGCGTCCGTTTCTGTGATATTTTTTGGGAAAAGGGGTCAAGCGACAGTATGGTACATCTGTTCTTTCTCAATAGAAGTCAGATTTATCATCTTGTAGGGACATGCCTTTGGCATGTGAGTCGGTCGCGCTGCTAATACTTTGTGAATCAAAGCTGTTTTACATGCCGAAGGCATGTCCCTACAAGTTGATGGAGGCATTGTCATTGTGAACTGTCGAGTTTCTTGCTCCGGAAATTCGGCTTGATCCGAAAAAGGTTTTGCAGAATTGCGGAAAATCACTACCTTTGCAGCCGGGTAAGTGCTACACGGCCAGCTCCCCCTGAACTCCGCCAGGTCTTGATCGAAGCAACGGTAGGGGGTTGTAGCGGCGCGATGTGGTTAGCTTACCCTTTTTTTGTGCCCTTACGCAACATCTCCGTAGCCGGGTTAAGAACTGTACGGTTTACGGGAGCGGTGCCGGTGAATGTATCGAGAGAAGTTGATAACGATTATGCGATTAAGTGGGTCGAGCTACATTCTTTCATATTGCTAAATCAAGAGGAAGGTCGCTTATATCCTTAAGCCGTTTTCCTTCAATTAAAATATCAAGCATTTCAATTGAATCTTCTGCGCCAGTATACTTTACGGCCTCGATAAGCTCATAAAGTGCGAAATGATACACGCAATCGATATCTCCGGTGCCAAGGGCTAGTGAAGCTAAACGTGATGGAAGTGGTTCTGCTGTAACCACGTCAATGTGTGGTAAATGACCTTTACGATTACGGATTAGACCTAATGCCTCTGTCCTGCTGTTTTGGGCACGGTCACTACGCATAGTCCATTTCGCAGAAATCGATGCATGAAGAATCGGTAACTTGTTGGCTGATTGCCTGATGACAGAGAGTGTTGATACTGCATTATCAATCAACAAACAATCGGAATTTATGATCTCATCAGGTTCAGGCTCTCGATAGACCACAATGTCGGGCGCAACCATATAGTCGTTTCCTAAAGATGACGCCAGGAGAACATCTTTTCTCGTAAGATCTTTGAGATAATCAAGATGCTGATATTGCACGAAAGAGGATGTTTTAATCGAATTCCTGTTCCCAAGTCTTGAAATATGCCATTTGCCTGGCCTAAGAGAATTGAGGTAGTGGAATGTCTTGAGAATGAAATCCATTGTGGCTATTTCGAATTTGCCTCCGAGGGTCTGGCCTTCGCACTTCTTTCTGGTCTCAGCTTCCAGTTTTTTGGCGATATAAAGGGATATTTCCCGAGATAACCGGCTGTCTTTATCGGCATTGCTGGGAACCTCGTTTTTGTCAATGGTTAATATGCCTTGTTGTATCAGGCTCTTATGAAATTCCTCCCGCAGGATGGAGATTAATGCTTTCATTATGTTTAAGGACTTTTAGTATTTGTAATCCAACAGCTTTTGCCACTGGAGGTGGAAATGCATTGCCAATCATTCTGCAAGAAAGGGTTTTCTTGTTGCTGAACTGCCACTCGTCGGGAAAGCCTTGAAGTCTGGCAAGCATGCGGGGTGTTAGACGTGGGTGGCCATCAAAATCCTTCTCTGGAGCCGAATCTGCAATCCCTTTCCCGTCAATGCCCATTGACATCCATTCTTTTTTAGCTCGGGTCGGTCCTAAATCCGGGCCGCCGTGTTTTTTGCTACCTCCAACTAATGTCGGTGCAATCCTGTTGGCAAGTTTTGTCCATTCCTGAAAATTCGCCCAACCGTTGACATTCATAAGGTCTCCGATAGCGTCAGCAACCGTACGGTGTCTATACAGATTGCTATCCGGATATTCATAAACATCTTCAAGGTCATTCCTGATTCCGATAATAATAACGCGGGGTCGCAATTGCGGGACTCCGTAATCTGAAGCATTAAGTAGCTTTATATGACAGCTATATCCCAAATCGTTTAATGCTGACAATATGTGTTCTCTATATGAAGAGAATTTTGGATCCAAAAGTCCACGGACGTTCTCTATCATAACCGCTTTGGGACGTATTTCGGATGTGAGTCTCAGCATCTCCGGAAAAAGGTCGCGCTCATCGTCCTTGCCAAGCTGTTTGCCTGCAATGCTGAAAGGAGGACATGGTACACCTCCCGCCAATAAATCGATAAGACCGGAATATTTTAATCCGGAAAAATCCCGTACATCTTTGCATATTACATTCCAGTAAGGTCTGTTCTTTTGAATAGCAATGCAATAATCACGCTCGTATTCAACAAGAGCCACATGGTTGAACCCAGCTAATTCAAGCCCTAAGGCCTGACCGCCGGCTCCGGCGCATATCTCCAAAGAGGTGTATCCCTCCCTGTTCCACGCTGTTTGGTCTTCAAATAATGATGGATGCGACATGTCGGTTTGTCAAATCGATTCGTTGACAAAGTTAACAAAATTTTCCGGATTTCGATTGTTGCGACATCCGTAGAGCTTAATTGATGTTACTAATGTCTGATTTTTGGCCAGCATCTGCTCCATCCAGCGCAGAGGATGAAAGAGACTGTGGTGTAGCTTCTTTGTTTTCAGGTTTACGTTCGCTATTGGTGGCATCAGTAATATCTTTATCTTGATGGCTTACTTTGTGCATGTGTCTGTGGCGGTAATTTTCCACAGATATGATTATGCCGTTGATGCCGAACAGCAGCGCGGCAATGCCGGACACAAGCACCAGCCAGCGCTCTGAGCTTTCGCCATGCAGAGCGGGCAGACACAGCGTCACAATGCCGGCGGCAAGTACGAGAATCGGGGCTACATACAGCCATCCGGGATAATTGGTGGGGCGGTTGCGGTTTGAAAGCTGGAACACCTGGAACAGGCCCCCCACAATCATCAGCGCACCGAACGGATAGAAAAGCAGCGGACGGAACACATCGGGCATAAGCATTATGCAGAGTCCAAGCCCCAGGCCGCCTACACCACACACCATCTGGATGATGCGCATGGCCGAGCCGCGCCGGCTGTTCTTCCCGGTGAAAAACGTTGACAGCAGGCTGAGCACGGCGGGGACCACAAATGCCAGTCCGCACAGAAGCACAATGAACCGGGGCAGGATGTCACGGTCGTACAGCCAGATGAACACACCCCCGAGCACAAGAATCACAAAAGAGATTAAAACGTTACCTTTATTCGACATGTCCGTAGTTGGATTAGAGTTGTTGTTTGTTATAAAATATAAATGTACAAAATTAACAAATTGTTGATTCATCTGTAATGAAATATGGGCATATTGCCTAACTTTGCAGCATTCAACATTGAAAACCATCCACAGAAATGATTTACGGAATAATAGTGGCCATGGATTCTGAGATGAACATGCTCAAGAATGAAATGACCGAGATAGAGGAGACCGAGGCTAACGGCTTCACGTTCGTCACCGGCCGCATAGGGGCATCCACCGTCACCGCCATGCGTTGCGGCATCGGCAAAGTGAATGCCGCCGTGGGCGCCATAACGCTCATCGACAATTTCCGGCCCGACGCTGTGATCAACACCGGTATCGCCGGAGGTACGGGCAACGGAGCCGGCATTCTCGATGTGGTGATCGGCACGGAAGTGGGATATTATGACGTGTGGTGCGGCCCGGGTCTGCCGGTAGGGCAGGTGCAGGGTTTGCCCGACACGTTCGCTTGCGACAACGCTACTTTCGACCTTGACAAAGTGCGTGGCAGGTATGGTGTGAAATTCGGACTGATTGCATCGGGCGACAAGTTCATCTCAACGCCGGAAGACCTCCGCGCGGTGCTCGCTGTGCGCCCTACGGCGCTGGCTGTCGACATGGAGTCGGGCGCCATCGCACAGGTGTGCTATCTGCGCTCCGTCCCATTCCTGGCGCTCCGTGTGGTGAGCGACACCCCCGGTGTGCCCAACCATCACGAGCAGTATGCCGATTTCTGGTCGCTTGCCCCTGAATCCACCTTTGCCATGCTTCACGCCCTGATAGGGTGACGCACCGGCACCATTGACTTGATTCGCACAACAACTTATGAAAAAAATAGCAAGTTTTACAGTCAATCACCTTGACTTGCTGCGCGGCGTGTATGTGAGTCGCCGCGACGTGACCCCTTCGGGCGATGTGCTGACCACATTCGATGTCCGCATGACCGAACCCAACCGTCAGCCTGCACTTTCACCCCAGGCGCTGCATGCCATGGAGCATCTGGCGGCCACATTTCTCCGCAACCACGCCGAATGGGGTGAAAAGGTGGTTTACTGGGGGCCTATGGGATGCTGCACAGGCAATTATCTCATCCTCAACGGAGAGTATGAACCGCGCGATATCCTCCCGCTTCTGCGCGAGACATTCGGCTTTATAGCCGGATTCGAAGGGGAAGTGCCGGGTGCCACACCGCGCGACTGCGGCAACTACTCCTTTATGAATCTCGAAGATGCCCGCGCGGCTGCACGCCGTTATCTCGACGAGGTGCTTGCCTCCCCTACCGAGGCCAATCTCGTTTATCCCGCCTGACCGGAAGTGGCACTTCAAATTTATAAAATTTTATAACGGGGCGTAAACGATTATTTAATAGGTTTTTGTAAATTTGCCCCATTATTCAGCAAATCATATCCCGCAAATGGGCTTGAATTTGACCATCGACCAAGGCAACAGTTCTGTAAAAATTGCCATCTGGGACGGAAGCACGCTGGTGGACGAAGAGACCGCCAGGGAGCTTTCCCGCCAGCAATTGGCCAGAATAGTCGACCGCTTCCATCCCGCCAGGGCATTGTGCTGCTCGGTGACCGGCAACGGTGACCGTTATGTGCAGTGGCTCACGGCCATGGGGCTGTCGGCACGGCAGGTAAGCTCCGATATGCCCCTGCCCGTAAAGATAGG
>ULMZ01008285.1_pt1 | contig 14541 bp, 11 predicted proteins | sample 1951791 | NCBI WGS metagenome assembly ULMZ01 (sample SAMEA4835564, study PRJEB28245) | human gut metagenome | biome: gut microbiome; material: fecal sample | place: Denmark | collected 2008 | reverse complement strand
CGGCCTGTTCAAACATTCTTTCCGTACGGATGATATTCAGTGCATTGCCATAGCCTGTATCGCCATCAGCCACCACAGGAATATCCACGGCATTGCAGATGCCCGTCAGCTGCTCCGCCATTTCCGTGCAGGAAAGGCGGCCTACATCCGGCTGTCCCAGGCGGGATGCAGATACAGAGTAGCCACCCATGGCCAGACAGGGAATGCCTGCCATTTCTGCGATTTTAGCACCCAGAGCGTCGCCTACGCCTGGAGTAATCATAATTTTTCCGGATTTCAGATTGTTACGGAATGCGATACGTTTTTCTGTTGCTGTTTTCATAATGACAACCTCCTGGTACATATACAGATCAAATAAAAATAGCCATAGTGATGAGACAGGAAAAGAGAATCCCTCGCCATCCACAGAAAAGAAAAAGCCCCTTTCCTGCAGAAACGGCAGAAAAGAGGCGCTTTGGCGCGGTACCACTCTTACTTATATCTCAAGGAGCATACACAAAGATGGAAATAAAAAAAGCCCTGTCCTACGGACAAGGGCGCAATCGCGCGGTACCACCCTGCATTATACTCCATATCCCTAACGCGGACCCACGTCGGACTTACTGCACTTCAGTTCGAAGCTCCCAGGGGACACGCTTTCCTTCCATACCGGTTTCCATCCTCCCGGCTCTCTGTCATTTCCGGTCAAGCTCAATCCTGTTCATCGCCTTTAATATTTACCAAACATTATAATAGCCCCCGTCCCTCCTGTCAAGAAGGGGCAGGGGACAAAAAATGAAAGCCTTCCCACCAGTCATCTATTCTCTGCCCCATGACATGCGCTCCTCGCAGCCATAGCAACCTCATGAAAAATCTCATTTTACAAAAGTGCGGCATGCCGCACTTTCTTAAAATGGATTTTCTCCTTCCTATGGAAAGGGTGAGAATCGATGAAAAAGTCCGGCCCGCCGCCAGCCTGACGTCCGACCGCCCCACTCAAATCCCAAGCCACTCCTTTCTTGCAGCAGCTTCCCTATTCCTTTGCAATAAGGGCAGAGAGAGGAGGCGAATCCATGACAGAGCAAAGATTTATCATCACAGAAAATATGATGGATTCCCTGTACGGTTCAGATAATGCCAAGTATGGCCAGCACGCCAAGCACCTTTTGGCCAGCAGGAAACTGCTCGCTGAAATCGTCAAAAAGGTGGTCCCTGAATTTCAGGATGCCAGCATCGATGACATTGCGGAAAAATATATTGAAGGAACGCCGCTTGTGGGAAGCATCCCTGTAGCCCCGGGCCTTACGAATACAGTGCCTTCCAAAATCTCAGGCGACCGCAATGAAGACGGGGCGCCGAAGGAAGGATACATCACCTACGACATCCTCTTCCACGCCCGCGCACCGGGGACAGGAGAACCCATGACCCTCATTATCAACGTGGAAGCCCAGCGCAGCCAGAAAGAATCGACCCTGGGGTACCATCTGATGAAAAGGGCCGTCTTCTATGCCTGCCGCCTTATTTCATCACAGAAAGAGCGGGAATTTGAAGGCAAGGATTATAATAGTATCAAGAAAATCTATTCCATTTGGATCTGCATGGATTCGCCCAACAGAGACAGCTATATCAATCGCTACCGCCTGGAGGAAAAACACCTGCTCCACCGCTACGACGAACCACAGGAAAACTATGACCTGGTCAACATCGTTCTTATCAGCCTGGGAGAAAAGGCAGACAAAGATAGACTGATTCACCTGCTGCAGGTCCTTTTCACAGAAAGCCATCAGACCTTTGACTCGAAAAGAAACATTTTGAAGAAAGAATATCACATTGAAATGACACCGGAAATGGAACAGGAGATGAGTACCATGTGCAACTTGAGCTTAAACATTTCAGAAGAAGCCCTGAACAGAGGCCTGGCCCAGGGCCGCAAAGAAGGACGGCAGGCGGGGTTGAACGAGACTGCCCTCCGCCTGCTTTCCATGGGCCTTTCTGTAGAAGACGTATCAAAGGGTACCAGTCTTCCTCTGGAAGCTGTAGAAGAAATCAAAAAACAGATGATAGAGAAAAATAAATAAAAAGAAAAAGAGGCATCCTGAAAAACAGGATGCCTTTGGGGTTAAATCCCCATCTCTGCCCCTTCATTTCGAGCAAGGCGAAGCGAAACCCCGAAATCCCCCTGCTCTACGTGACTCGCCGTAAACGGGGATACATTTCCAGGCCCCATGTCAGTCTGACAGTCTGATAGTCTGACCGCCCCTCAAATCCCTCTGATTCAGTCCCGCTCGAAGAGATCCCGGGTATACACCTTATCCTTCACATCATCCAGCACTTCATCATAGCGGTTCGCAATGATAGCACAGCTCTCCTTCTTGAACTTCTCCATATCATTCACCACCAGACTGCCGAAGAACGTAGTACCATCCTCCAGCGTAGGCTCGTAAATGATAACCTCTGCCCCCTTGGCCTTAATGCGCTTCATAACCCCCTGGATACTGCTCTGGCGGAAATTATCGGAGTTCGATTTCATGGTGAGGCGATACACGCCGATTACTACAGGCTTTTCTTTAGCCGCATCATAGCTGCTGCCATCATGGTAATAGCCTGCCTTATCCAGTACCTGATTGGCGATGAAATCCTTTCTGGTGCGGTTCGATTTCACAATAGCCTCGATCAGATCCTCCGGTACATCCCGGTAATTGGCCAGAAGCTGCTTCGTATCCTTTGGCAGGCAGTAACCGCCATAACCGAAGGACGGATTATTGTAAAACTCCCCGATTCTTGGATCCAGGCACACACCGTCAATGATTTCCCGGGTATCCAGCCCCTTCATTTCCGCATAGGTATCCAGTTCATTGAAATAGGAAACACGCATGGCCAGGTAAGTGTTGGCAAAAAGCTTCACCGCCTCTGCTTCCGTGAATCCCATGAACCGGGTGGGAATATTCTCCTTGATGGCCCCCTCCTGCAGAAGACGGGCAAAAGTATGAGCCGCCTTCACCAGCCGAGGATCCTTCAAGTCCGTACCTATGATGATGCGGCTGGGATAGAGATTATCATAAAGAGCCTTCGATTCCCGCAGGAACTCAGGGCTGAAAATAATATTCTTCGTCCCCATTTTCTTCCGGATTTTCTCCGTGTATCCCACAGGAATGGTGGACTTAATCACCATAATGGCATTCGGATTGTACTTCATCACCAGCTTAATAACCGCCTCCACAGAAGAAGTGTCAAAGAAATTCCGCCGGCTGTCATAATTGGTAGGTGTGGCAATGATGACAATTTCCGCATCCCTGTACGCCGCCTCTGCATCCATAGTGGCAGTGAGATCCAAATCCTTCTCAGCCAGATACTTTTCTATGTATTCATCCTGAATGGGCGACTTCCGATGGTTCACCATATCCACTTTTTCAGGAATGATGTCCACTGCCATCACATGGTTGTGCTGCGAAAGAAGGGTGGCTAACGAAAGCCCTACATATCCCGTTCCTGCAACTGCTATATTCATAACTGTACCTCCTGAAAATCAAATCTACAAAGTCATTTTTATAAGATAATGCATTGTTTACTTTTATCTGATGAAATCTATTTTGATATTTTTAATTTGTGAAGCTGGTGATGAGGCCATTTCTCTTTTTGTTTTTCAAGCCAAATCCAAAAATGATCCCATTGTCTTACAGCCCCAAGTTTCATTTGATAAAAAAAATCTGCCGGGATAAATCTTCCTTCACACCATATGTCAGGATGGTCTGCAGCTTCTACACGCACAATAGCCGTTTCCTTTAAATTTGCCACTTCTTCATTTATCTCCTCTAACGTTTTAGATTCTCCATCCATAAACCATTTAAAATCTTCCGAAATTCCATAATGATATACATCAATTTGCGGTTTTTCTCCAGGATAAACAGCCCAGTCATAAGCAAAATGACCATCTACCGTGATTTGAATATAAGGAAGAGATTCATTTGCATTTTCTAGAATTTCCCATTCTGACAAACCAGCCCTGTCCCCTTTTGTTTGTTGTATTTCAAGCTTGACCCACATAACGTTATCCTGAGGAGGTATGGTAACCCAAGTCTCCTGCCCATGCTTTTCTATTGGACCAATGAGGCAAGAATACCCAGTACTGAGTGATAATTTTCCTTGTAAGACTCGACTATCATCGTCTATGTTTCCATAAAGAGCTACTGCTTCTACATGTTGTGGCTGATTGAACCGGCAGAAACACCATTTATCCTTATCGTCAGCATCAGGGACCCATAAGTAATGATTCATAGCAGGATGAATCATACCTATTTCATCGGTATCCATCATTTTAAAATCGTAGAGATATGTAACCTCGCCCGATGACGCAGTAACCGTTCCTCTATAAATCAAATTATCCGTACGACGCTGCCAGAATACTTGATCACCATTGATAATTCTGCCTGCTCTACCAAAAGCTTTCTGTGATATATGATAAGAAAGAGCTTTAAATAGGACATTCTTTGATAATGATTCCCTACATTTTTCAGGAACTGGGATTCGAATCCGGCGCTCCCATTGATAGCAGGGATTGTCCGTCTCATATGCGGAGTCCCAGAGAATTTCCCTGCGTATACGCGATGAATAGAAATGTGGTTCAAAGAAATCGTTATATGATTCAAAACTAGTAGTGTAACAAAATCCTTTGAACACGACAGGATGGTATTGTCCCTGCTTCCTCAAAACATTTCCCATAACTGTTTCAAATGCTATGCTGCACATTCTATGATCCGCATGAAAGTCAAAATCCACCGATATAATAAGGGAAGGCTTGAATTTTAATATAACGCTTTCCATATCAGCAAGAAGGAATTCCCATCTATAGGAGTGATGATATCCGTTTTCATGAAAAGAATAATCATCTATGCCTGTCATCCCATATGTTTCATGATGTTTTCCTGCCTGTACTGTTTTCTTTCTTCCATGGAGAAAAACAGAACGTTCTCCGTGCACCCCACCATCTGGATATCCCAGAAATATAATATCTTCCGACAGAACACCCAATTGTCGAAGAGACCTAATCGCCTCCTGCATTCGAACTGCTCCTGGATACTCCCAATCGCCATTAGTTACAAACACACAGATTACCCGGATGCCCTCCTGCCGTGCTCTATAAATAGAAGCCCCGGCAAGATTAATTTCATCATCTTCATGAGGGATAATAACCATAATGGGGCCATTTCCTGCAAGCTGCCTATAAGAAAACGAGCCGTTATTTATCATACAAACCTCCCATGAAAATGAATTTCTTCTATTCAAACCCATTAATTTTTTGCTGGAAGAGGAAATAAATGAATCCCCAGCACTTTACGAAATCAATGAATCAGTCCCGAAACAAGTCTGTCCCACTGCTTCCAGATTCGTTCGGGTTCAAACTGCCTCATATCTTCTCTTGCAGCCTTTCCCATTTGGACTCTAAGAGCTTCGTCCTCCATCAAAAGCCGCAACTTATTAGCGAATGAATCCACTCCATCATTTGCAAGAAATCCTGTTACACAATCCTTTATTAACTCGTTCACTCCGCTTGCCGAAGCGAACCCTATACTCGGGAGGCCGGCATTCATTGCTTCCGCCAAAGATAATCCAAATCCCTCATAGGCACTGGGAAACGCTACTATATCAGATTTCTTGTAAACCTCATAAACATTATTAGTTGGAGGCTCCAGCCGAATCCTATAATTCAATCCTCTGTCTTTAACCATTTTCTTGATATACCGGCTGTATTCATTATCTCGATATCCATACATAACCAAATGCCAATTTGGAAACTGATTGGCAAGTTTCGCAAATGCATCCACCAAAAGGTGCTGCCTTTTAACATGCCTGTCAAATCTTGCAACATAAACAATTTGATGCTTCGTCTTTCCCAGAAGTTCCGCCGCCTGTGTACATGGAAGGACTGCATTGGGAATCTTTATCGTTTTTACATTTGGAAATTCCTGACTAAATTTTCGGGCAGCATCTGCCGTAAGGAGCTGTACTACCGAGCTGCTTTCAATAGCTTTTTTCTCCTTTTTCGACTGCCATCGCAGTGATTTCTCAACAGGAAAATGAAACATAGTAACAATCGGTATTAAGATATTATATCCAAGACTCTCTCTCAGTAAAATGGTAGTTTCCGGATCAACAGAAATGATAACATCCGGATTATACTCCTGTATTTTTTGTTTAACAGGCCTAGACAGAAATTTGTTTTTCCGTAAACTTACCCATTGATACATTTTACGCTTATCATATATTCTTAATGCCTCTCTAACGATGCTCCCCCACCAAGGTAAATACATCCGTTTGGTATTGCCGATTCCTTCCAGCATATTAATTAATTTCACGTTTTCTCTCAAAGGGAAATATGATGTTCCCTCTTTTTCTGCACAAAAAAGAATAGCGGTGTCATTACCACTTTCGGCAAAATGATTAGATAAATTGGCGCAAACCCTCTCCATCCCGCCGGTTTCACCCAAATACTGTGCTCTCCATACTAAAAGTATCTTCACAACTATCCCCTTCTTGCTCTTCTCCTCTGCTGACGTTCTATTAATACACGCTGTATTTTCCCTAAGAGCTTTAACAGTCTCCTATGATTAGAAAGCAGCATATCTCGAAGAACACAAATATGAAATGGTAACAATGCACTGCTTTTCCTGATATACTGAAGGCCATAATTCCTCTCGGCATCCGATAAAGCACAAACCCCTGCATCCAAAGACAAAGCCCTGACTATGGAACGCATTGATTTCTGTGCGCAAAGCAGCGAGGCTTCTTGATTATTATATTGATTTGCAATTCCTTCATGGTTTTCCCATGCAAGGAAATGATCGTATTTCCTGCGTATATAATGGGTGCCGGCTTCAGACATAATACTGTGTTCATTCTCATGGCTATAGTAATAATAGGGATCTTTGCGCAGGATAACCCGTCTGGCTTTATAGAACACTTCAGGCATAATGTACAGATCTTCCATAATCTGTCCCACAGGCATCCGGATATTATCCCATAAAGATTTTTTATACAGTTTTCCCCATACAAAATTAGGCAGCCTGTTAAGGAGTATGTCTTCCTTTATTTTTGCGCTGTTTTCTGTATCTATCCAATGGGCTGAATCAGAATGAATCCTTCCATTCTTTTCTACCCGATTATGTCCTACCATGACGATATCCGCATCATACTTGTCCGCTTCTCTTAAGGTAAAAGCAAGAATATCCGGGCTCACATAATCATCAGAGTCCATAAACATGACATACTGCCCCTTTGCCATATCAAGCCCCGCATTTCTAGCAGCACTGACCCCCTGGTTCTTCTGTTCCACAAAATGAACCCTTTTATCTTCCGCTGCCGCCTTTTGGCAAATGACGGCAGTAGAATCGGTAGAACCATCATCTATCAGAATCAGTTCCCAATCAGGGCAGGTCTGATGAATAATACTTGAAATGCCTCTTCCTATAAAATTTTCTGCATTGTAGCAAGGGACAATGATAGAAACTGCCAGTCTATTTCCAGTCATACATATCTCCCCGTATCGGCATACAAATTCCAAGCCGATGTATAAACTCTCTCCAAAGTTCTATAAGCAGTATTGCTTTATGACTCTCTATATTCCCATTTTTCAAATAGCAGACTGATTCCCATGAGCATGTAAAAGATACGTCCTGTCAACTTTAAGATAAAAGTCTGATCTGTGAGCCCATGCACAGTGGCGGCAATAAAAGCAAAGAGCAGGGCCCATCCAAAAATATCATCCTGATGCCGGGAAATACGATGGAGAAGATAAAGAAATACCAAAACGCAATAGGCCACATACCCAAGCCCACCCAGAAGTCCAGCAGTAGCAAAGAAGTATATGAAAACATTATGGGGCATTATCTGTCCCGCTTCTTTGGCGGCCGCAGGATGATAAGGTCCTGATGCATAGGCAGCCTGCCAGCCGTTAAGGCCAATGCCGGTAAGAGGATGATCCAGCCACATGTGCCAGCTGCTTTCCCACATAAGAAAACGTTCTCCGCCCATCATGGCATTCATATTTCCCCAGCGCAGGAACACAGCATAAAGAACAGCTGCCAGGACAAAGAGTACCGCTCCCCCGATCAGAAGAATCCGATTTTTTCTTGAAAACAATTTCCCCTGATAGTGAAGCCACAGGAGGAGTGTTACCACCACAGCAGCTGAAAGACCCATCATGGATCCACGCACTTCCGCCAAGTATAAAGTCACCAGTTCCAACGGCAGAAGAATGACTCCCGCCTTAAAAAAGCAGGGACTTTTCTTTCGATAATACAGGGCAATGGCTGCGGTAAATGGAAGGAACATATCCAGCATCATGCCGATACGGGTAGGAAAATGGTAAAAACTGCTGAGACGGCTTTCTCCCATAACAATATATTTTCCAATACCGTAAAGGCATAGAGCATACAGGATAATATACAGCGTCAGACAAGCAATCTTTCGGATATCCCTGTTCCAGCCTATATACAGCAGCATCCAAAGCGGAAGGGTATACAGGAGAAATCCAAATGCACTGAAGTATCCACCGTACAGGTTTTTGACAGCATCCAAATGAAAAAGGGTCGATACAAAAAGGGATGCATAAAAAATTACAAAAGCTTCTATGAGCCTTCTGTCTAAGCGGATAGCAGGAATCTTTTCCCTTTTAATCAGTGTATATATAGCAAAAAGAGCAAATACAATCATGGCCACCGAAAATCCGGTGTTCATATAATTATATGCTGTAGCTCCCCAGGTAACCACTGCTGCAGTAAAAGCAGCCGGCCACATCATTTTCCCTCTACTATTCATTTATAATTTCTATACCCTCAATCATGTTTGACAAACTTATCTGATATGTATTGACCATAGAGCCACATCATTTTACCGTATTTCCCCATACGTCTGGCATGACGGGCTGCCTGATGAATATCTTTATGCCTGCGGTATCCCATAAGTGGCACATATCGCCAGGGAGATGCCTCCAGAAATTTATGATATGTTTTGACGCCTGGCAAATCCTGTACCCAGGTACGCCATGGTTTTACAATTCCCGCAAAATGGACGAGAACTGCCTGCGGATCATACACCAGAGGTTCCTGTTTTTGAAAAAGCCCTTTCATATCCATGTTGTAAATATAATTATACTTTTTCGGCACCATAAGAAAATGTCCATCCAGAAGAATATTCAAGATATCCTGGTCATGTGATGCCAGCGGCTTGCCCGATGCCCTTCGCTGTATAGCCATATCGGCCGCTTTAGATGAAATACCGGCTTTGTTCCACCGATTGATATCAATCAGTATCATGCCGGAATTAAAATAAGCCTTTGTACCTACCTTTTTCCTTCTCATTTCTGCATAAGCAGGGCTTGTATCTTCTACGCAGGCAGCTATATGATCTCCCAAGTCTATATTCATCAAGTCATCTAACGGGTTCTGGCACATAATATCGCCATCCAGATACAATACCCGCTGAATCTGCTCTTTTCCCAAAACTGGTGGAATAAGAAATCTATAGAAAAAGGCAGCGATTCCATCTCGATGCAGTATATCCTTGAAAAAGCGATCATCCACATAATAAAGGGTAATCCGACACTGCCACTGATGTGCCACGATTTCCATTTTTTCTCTATCTTCCGGCTCGATCCCATTGATAAATAGATGGAAATGGAACCTCTTGGACCGATTATTTTCCAAAATCGAAACCATGGATATTCCAGTATGTACCAGGTAGTTAGAGGTTCCCGAGAACGCAACGTGATAAGCAGGGCCAGAATAAGTTTCTCCCATATTTTCCTTTCTCAGAATAGCCCTATCCAATGATGCATCCTTTTGCTCCTGCCGATTATTCATCACTAACCACCTCATTCAACAACTGCTCCCACATATTCCAAATTTTTTCCGGAGCATAGTCTTTCATAGATGCTCTTGCCTGCTCCCCTATTTCTTCTCTTTTTTCTTTACTATCCATCAGGAATGTCAGTCCCCTGGCCAGGGCGTCTGCTCCATCATCTGTAAGGATGCCGTTTTTCCCATTATCAATCAAATCTGCCACTGCGGTGCAGCTCTTAAAACCTACCACAGGAAGCCCAGCACTCATGGCCTCTGTCATAGCCAGAGGGAACCCTTCATAGGCACTGGGGAAGCAGAATATGTCCGCTTTCGTATATTCATCAATAATATGTGTGCTTTCTCCTTTAAGAAACACCTGGCTTTCCAAATGATTTTTACGAATTTGTTCCTTCAGTTCCTCTGCATAGGAAGCCCCCGAATCATTGCCTCCGCCCCAGAGCTCTACGCGCCAGTTCGGATAGTCTCCTGCCACTTTAGCAAAAGCCTCTACCAAAAGGTGCTGCCTCTTCTGGGATTTATTCAGTCTGGCTGCATTGATAATCGTATACGCCTTTTTCTCTTTTCCTAAATCGGCCTTTTCTTCATACTGCGGTACAGCATTGGGTATCCACACCACGCGGGCACCAGGGCAGAATTTTTCCACCACCGGTATATCTCTCTTCAGAAGGACCTGGGCCCGAGCGCTTTCGGCAATAGCTTTCAGCTCCCCTGTCGGTGCGTCAGGAAGAATAAAATCAGGGCTCATATGAAACATAGTAATCACTGGAGCCTTGACATGAGCAAAGTGGAGCATATAATTACTGGTTTCATAGCGGAAAGAAATAATGACATCCGGATGAATGGCATCGAAAGTATGTCGGATTTCTTTTTCTATCATCCTGCCTTTGCAGGACTCATTCCAGTCCCGTGCCGCACTTTTACTGAAAATTCGCAGGCCTTCCCTCACTACTTTATCCAATCCGGATACGCACTGCCCTAAAGAAGGATTTTTCCATTGATCGGGATGTGCCTCCATAAGATTATACAATTTGACTGACGGATCCAATGAATAAAAAGGCATTCCCGATCTGCCATAACAATAAACAATGGATACATCATGTCCACGTGCTGACATCGCATTTGCCATATTACAGCAGACGCGTTCAATACCACCACTCATTTCTATAAACTTCTCAAAATAAGCCAGTACGATTCTCATCTAAAAAAATCCCCTTACCCTTCAACTAACCATTCCGGTGGTATTCTACTTTATACTCAGCCTCTCCAGCTCAAGTTTTCCAGATTATAATGGATTTTCATTAAAATAATTACCCGTTAAATAGCATGTTGCTTATTTATTATATATATATACTAACAACATAAGCAAGAAATTTTCTGTATTTCCTTCTAGAAAACGCCTGCCGGATGAAAATGCCATTTGAATTTATCAACTTATCTCTTTGACCACCATTTCCTGCCGATTGAATTCAACATCTTCACGTTAAACTTAACGTTAAAAATTGACCATCAATAAAGATAGGCATCTTAACGCAACAATTCATACGTTAAGATGCCCGCTTTTATCGTGCTTTTTCGTTTGACTCATTTTTAACTCAAAATGTTGAGTAAAAAAATTAACTTCACTTTTTAATTGAGCTAAAATGACAGATTTGAGATTGCAGGGCTGCTCTGCGGCCCGTATTCATAAGTCTCAAAGGATAGCAGCGCCTTTGCCTCAGTATGCAGGGGCTGTGAAAAAAATGATGGAGTCCCTGTCAGATGGTTAGACAATCCGACAGCAGATGTCCCATCCTTCATTGACAGGGAACGAATTGACACAGCTGCTCTCCCCCTTTTCTTGTCATTTCGACGAGAGCGCTGCAGGGTGGAGAAATCTCACTCCATAGTGAGGAGGCTCCATGGTAGGGGGAGATCTCTCGACTCAGCGTCTTCATAGAACACAAAACCATTTCTCCTGATACCGACAGGCAGCTCCGCTCGAGATGACAATGGAGGTGGAGCGCCTGCGGTCATTTGCAAAAAATAGCGGCATAAAAAAGGGCTGTGAGGAAATGTAAATCATTTCTTCACAGCCCCTGACAGTTCGGCATGTACTTTTTATCGCTTACGGCGAGCAATATAGAGTGGGGAGATTTCTCCACTTCCGTCGAAATGACCGTCAGGCAGGAAGGAGCCTGGCAGCTCAGCATGTGCTTTTTACCGCCTGCAGCGAATGGCGCAGAGTGGGAAGATATCTCGATTTGGCTTCCGGCCCTCGAAATGATAGAGTGTGGAGCCCCGCTCCTGTCATCTGATGTCTAATCACCCGACATCCCCCTCAAATCTCTTTCCTCAAATCTTCTCCCCCACGTCAAAAACTCCTGAATCATCCCAATGCCGCTGCACGGTTGGGCTCAGGCCTTCTGCTTCGATGAATCGGCCAGGAGCAGCCGCCGAAGCGGAATATCTGTGTCGCCAAGGAAGAACAGGTATAGCCATATTTGCCACCGTCATGTCTGACAGGTCTTTCTTCAGGAGTTTTTATGAGGTATTTCATTGTCGGTGCACCGGGAGAGGCAGGGCTCACTTGTGATGGCTTCGGTTCTTCTGTCCCCGTTTCCATGGAATGCGCGCTTTCGGGAAATGAAAGAATGTCGCCAGGCCTTCCCGCCTCTCTGTTCATATAGTCCAAAGGAATGAAAGCCGGTATCAGCAGGAGACCGGGGAATGGGGATGGGGACTGGGGACTCGGGACTGGGGACTCGAAGACAGGGATACGTCAGACGGTCAAGCTTCAGAGAGGAGTGTCGCAGAATGTCTTTCCTAACAATAGAGACAGAGCTATATAGAGCGGGGAAATTTTTCAATTTACCTTCCGACCCTCGAAATGACGAGGTGCGTAGTCCCGCTCCTGTTTTATGAATAGAATAATCAAATTAAATCTCTTTGCAGCTCCCAAAAATCTTACGCTTTGGATCCCAGATATTTCAGATACAGGGAAATCATGTCTCCGTATCTTCCCTGCATACGGGCGGTACGGGCAGCCTGGTGAAGGTTTTTGTGTCCTTTGGGCGGCACCAGGGGTACGTCTTTCCAGGGGGACTTCTTCTGGATGGCGGCGTATTCCTGCACCACCGGCCATGCCTGCACCCAGCTGTGCCAGGGTTTGGCGTGGCCGGCGAAGTGGATGATGACCTGGCGATGATAGTCTTCATTCACCGGCTGTTTTTTGAAAAGGGACTGGCGGTCCAGGTTGTAGAGGTAGTTGTATTTCTTTTCAATGAAGAGGCATTTGCCGTCCAGCATTTGGTTTAAAATGTCCTGATCATGTTTTGAAAGGGGCTTGCTTTTATCGCTGGCATTGATTTCTGCTCTATGCACAATATCATCAAAGCAGTCATTTTCCATCCATTTCCTTACATTAAACAGCATCATCCCGGAATTGAAGTATCGCTGTGTATGGAGCTTTTGTTTTTGATGTTCTTCCCAGCGATCGGAAACAACGGCTGCATAGTATTCATCCAGATTCAAAGTTCTTAACGGTTCCAACGATCCATGACACATCATATCACTGTCAAGATATAAGAGTCTGTCGGTTTCCCCGGCCACCATATTCGGTGCCACCAGCCGATAGAAAAAGGCTGCAATCCCATCTGATAAGACGATAGTTTTAAAAGCATTATCATCAATGAGATGGACCTCCACTGCACTGTCCAACATATGAGCTGCTTCCTGCAGCCTTGCTTTCTCCTCATCAGAAAGGGTATTCACAAAGAAGTGATAGCAGATGTGCATAGCCTGGTTATTTGATTTCACAGTCATTGCTACCATACCCATATGGGAAATATAGTCAGCAGTTCCTGATAAGGCGATGTGGAAATCTTCTTTTTCTGCCTTTCTGCCCAAATGAATGGTGTCTGTAACAGCATGGGAAAGAACGTTGCTCATGGATGTCTCCTTGTATTTCATGGAAATCGATTTTTGTAATTTCAGAATCGATTATATTTTATCATATTATAATGGCTTCTGTGTTCCATCTGCTATAATAAAGACAGGTTTATCTCAAATTCATGAACGGCAGGGAGAAGAATATGAATCTTTTACTGGCAGATCTTCACAAATTCGTGGGCTACAGCGGCGGTATCGAGCATGTGCTGTCCCGCATGGCTTTTGCCATGAAGGAAAAGGGCTACCATGTGTCGGTGGTCATGGCAGATGAGAAGGAAGGAGCTTCTTTTTACCCCTTCCCCGAGGACTGCCATTTTTACAATCTTTTCCATATGGCCGGCATGAAGCCCATCCGCATGAGTTCTTTGGGGAAAGGGCTTCGGGAAATCACCCGCCTTTTCAGCAAGGCCGGCGCCAGGGAGCGGAATTACAGGATGCTTTCCGCCGCAGCGCCCCAGCTGGAGAGGGTGCTGGCGCTGGAGAAGCCGGATGTGATTATTTCTTTCCGGGAGCCCACGGGCCGCCTGCTGCTGGAGGGACTGGACACGAAGGTGCCGGTGATCTCCATGCTTCATAATGACCCCGACGAAATCTTCGCCCATGCGCCGTCAGGGGAAATGAGGGCCCTGGAAAAAAGTGCCCGTATCCAGGCTCTCATGCCTTCTTTTATAGAAAAGGCGGAAAAATATATCCGCTATGACCGCTTCGTGTACATTCCCAACGCCGTATCCATTCCTGCCATCTCCGCCCAGCCCGGAATAGCGCGCAAAGTCCACAC
>ULMZ01003255.1_pt1 | contig 15142 bp, 6 predicted proteins | sample 1951791 | NCBI WGS metagenome assembly ULMZ01 (sample SAMEA4835564, study PRJEB28245) | human gut metagenome | biome: gut microbiome; material: fecal sample | place: Denmark | collected 2008 | reverse complement strand
TTACTTCGGCCGTAACGGCGGCGGCCTGCTGTGTGTACTGCATGGTTAATCCTCCCGGTGTTTTTTCCATATCACCATAATGCCAACGGCGGCGGCAATAACCACCAGCCCGGCCCACAGTGCGTTGTTTTCCAGCCAGATCATGGTATTGGAGATCGCGCTCCCCTCGGATTCCGCGCTGCCCTCCCCCGGCAATGGGGTCAGGGCCTGGGGGGCCACTTCGGCAATGGAGCTGCCGCCGGCATCCTCCACGGTCACCTGGCGCGGCGTTTCGTCCCAGGTAGCGGCGCTTTCCTGCAAATCCTCCTCTTTGGTGGTGTCCGCAGCGGCGGTGTCGTGCTCCGCAATTACCAGGTAGCGCTGGCTGTTGCGGGTGTAGGGGTGGCAGGTGGAAAGGGTCAGCAGGTCCCGCCCCGGCTGGATCAGCACGGCGTTGATATCGCTGGGGTCAATAATTTTCAGCTCGCTCACGCGGTAAATCAGCGTTTCCCACGGGGTGGTCACCTGGATCTTGTCCCCCACCTGGATCTGCTGCACGTTGCGCAGCATTTCCGCGCCATAATAGCCGCGGTGGGCGGCAATCACGGTGTTGGTGTTTTCGCCGCCCAGCGGCATCGAGGTCTGGCCCAGCAGCGCCGCGCCTTTGGCCAGGTTTTCGCGGCTGGCGCCCAGGTAAACGGGCAGCTCCAGGTTCAGGCGCGGGATCCACAGCACAGCCAGCACATCATCGTCATAGCCATAGGCCGCAAGGTCCAGCGGGGCTTCCTCATAGGCGAACGGGTCGGTCAGGCCGCTTTGGCCCCCGGCGTAAATTTCCGCGTTATAGTCCTGCATCGCGGCGTACAGTTCAGGGTAGGCGCGTTCCGGCTCCGGGGGTTCGGCTGTGGTTTCCTCCGCCGCGGGGGCGGTGGGCTGGGCTTCGGCGCGGGCCGCAAACTGCGCAGCGGTTTTGGCGTTGCGGGTGCTGGTCCACCACTGGGCAGCGGTGGGCTGTATCAACAGCGCCAGCCCCAGCAAAATGGCCAGCCAGGCCAGAATTTTAGCAATCAGCCGTCCCATTTAGTCATCCTCCTCGCGCTTTTTGCAGCGGTGCAGCAGCAAAAGCAGCAGCAGCGCTTCGCCGCCGATCACAATGCTGCCCGTTACCGCGATCCACGGCCAGGCATCCACCACGCGCTTGACCACCGTTCCGGTGCGCAGCGCCTGATACTGCACGGCCTGCGGGGTGTTGGTTTCTTCCTCTCCATTATAAGGGATGCGGGTGCCGCGCACAAGCATGCGGTGGGTGTTGATGGCATACGGCGTGCAGGTAACAAGGGTGCAGTAATCCTGCCCCGCGGTGATGTCCAGATCCTCGGTGTGCTCCGGTTCCACCACTTTGATTTGATCCACCTGGTACGCCAGCGTTTCATCCAGAATATGCAGGTAGAAACAGTCGCCCTCTTCCAGCTTGTCCAGGTCGGTGAACAGCACGGCTTCGGGCAGGCCGCGGTGGCCGGTCAGCACGCTGTGGGTGCTTTCGCCGCCAAGGGGGTAGCTGGAGCCTTCCAGATGGCCAACGCCCTTTTGCAGCACATCATCGCTGGTGCCTTCGTAAATAGGCAGGTTGACGTCAATTTTCGGGATGGTGATATACCCCAGGCTTTCGCCCACATCCACAAGGTCCACATAGCTGGTGCCGGTATCCTCCGCTTCGCCTGCGGCATCGCGCTCCACGGCGCTGTCCAGCTGCTGGTTATAGCGGCGGGCGGCCTCCTTGGCGGCGTCCAGTTTTTCGGTATCCATGCTTTTTACGGTATCATCGTAATTTTGGATCGCTTCGCTGGCGTGGCGCTGCGCCACCGCGTTGCTGATAACCGGGTACGATGCCACCCCAATGCCGGACAGGATCATCAAGGCCGCAAAGCCGACTTTTAGTTTTGTTGTGGTATCCATAGCGTCACCGCGAACCTTTCCGTGAGAGGGTTGAAGTTGGGAACTGATGCAATTAGAAATTAGGAATTAGGAATTGGAAGTAGGCAAAAGAATAAATAATAAAGAATAATGAATAATTGTGGTGGACCGCGGCGCATTGCGCCGCTCAGGAGATATTGGGTTGGGGGTGGTTTTTAGGGTAGTGAATAACAATAAAATAATCTGTAGGGCCTTACGGCGTTGCACACCACAAAATTGTAATAAACCTCGCCCTGCATGTAGGGGGCGGCGTCCCCGACGCCCCGTTTGACGGGCCTAATAATTGCCGCCCATCCACCCCGCGCCGCAAACGTTGCAAATCATTTGTAGGGGCCGATGCTCGCCATCGGCCCATTGACGGGCCTTGCCCTATTTATTTTTAGGTTCTGCACGGGGAACCACCCCTCAGGCCGCTCCGCGTCCAGCGCAAACAGCGCACCGTCCCCTCTGTCGCTCCGCGACATCTCCCCGCCCCGCGGGGAGTCACCCCTCAAGGGGCGCCAATATCTTACCTTATGTTTGCGGTGGCTCCCCTTTGAGGGGAGCTGTCTGCAACGCAGACTGAGGGGTGGTTCCTCGCCACAAACCTAACGGCCGTGGGGTGGTTCCTCGCCGCAAACCTAACGCCCATGGGGTGCTTCCCCACGCAGAACCTAAAAATCAACCGAACAACGGCCATGTACACCCAAAAAAATTTATTCCCCAATAACCCACCATAGGGGGAGGGCCAAATCCGGCCCTCCCCCTGTGTATGATGGATTATCCCTCTATACCCTATTGGTGAATTGTAACATTGTTTTGCCTTGCGGCGGGCGCATCAGGCGCGGTTCTTCTTTTTCAGGCTCAGCAGCACGCCAACACCGGCCACAACCAGCAGCACACCAATGCCGCTGAACAGCAGGGTGCCGAAACCACCGGTGGTGGGCAGGTTGAAGCCCTTGCGGTTGATGATGACGATCTCTGCATAGCTGTACGGAGTATCGCCATTCTTAACCACGGTGCTATTGTAGTCATGCTTAATCAGTTCACCCGTGTTGCTATCAAAGGTTTTCGTATCACTCCATGCGGTGGTGTAGTCCAGAGTCAGGTTTGCGTCCACCGGACCAGTCAACAGGTTATAGCCTTTGTGAGTCTTGGTTTCAACCAGCTTATACTCGCCAGTCGGCAAACCTTTTGCAACAGCCTTACCGTCGGCCTCCGTCTTCAAATCCATAACAGCAAACCACTTAGGCTCATCACTAACAGTATCGTTCAGCTTTTTTGCTGCTGCTTCCTCAGGCGTTAAAAGGGTCTTATCAGCACCCATAAACTTAACGGTGCCATTTTTGTTCATCGTATCTTTTTCTGCATCATACTTTTTATAAAGGGTAAATTCAACATCCTTCAGCGGTTCGCCATCCTCATTCTGTTTCAGGATGCCAGTCTTGAACGTATAAACAACAGCTTCGTCATGGATATCATACGGAGGATCCGCTTCAGTAGTGGTAATATTTGTCTTCTTGGAGTATTTCAGGTCGGCACTGTTTACATTGCCCACTGCACCAACCGAAGCGCCGTCCTGGAGCTTTGCGGTATAGGTAATGGTAATGGTTCCACCTGCATATGCCGCAATCTTGTCAGTAGCAAATGCAATCGTAAAGCCAGACTTACCCTCAGCATTCGTTATCGTCAGGGTATACTCAGTACTCTCTTTAAATGTCGTTTCTTCAGCTTCGCCAACTTTTCCTTTAACATCAATATCACTATTAACAACCAGCTGGTCGCTATTCATTTCATCAGATACGGTGAAAGTCTTCAGTTTTGCAACGTTTTCAGGAACATTGACAGTCAGAGTATACGGAACATCATCACCAATGCCATAGTCTGCATCCTTTTTACCTGTAATTTCCTTTTTGAAGTCCGGCTTGTAGTTCTTTACTTTAACCTGTGCTCCACTAAAAGCAGTAGTGTCAAAGCTCTTTACACTAGTTTCAGGCTTTTGCGCGCCTTCAATATCACTTTCGGTCGCTGCAACCATCTCGCCATTGTCACCGATCTTAAAAACATAGGCAATGCCGGAATCCAAAATGTAACCATCGTTTGCATTAACTTCAGTTTCCACAAAGGCATATACACCTTTGGTCAAACCAGAAACGCTGATTTTGCCATCTGCACCCGTGGTAAGGACACCCGTTTTATTAGCTGCGTCAAGCCACTCGCCTGCATTATCTACGCCATTTGCAGGCTTCTTCTCAATCCAAGTCCATGTTCCGTCTTCATTCTTCTTATAGAGCTTAAACTTGTAGCTCTGCATGGCTGTAACTTCTGTATCTGTACCGCTCTGCTTACCGACTTTCTGCAAAACAGCCTGACCATATGCAGTAGAGTTTTTCGGGAAGACATGAACATCGTACAGCCAATCAGTCAGACCGCCATTCGTATCAGTCGAGACTTTTGTCATAGGAACAGAGACAAAGAACGGCTCACATGCAGTCCTGACAGAATCCGGTGTTTCGGTTTCAAGCACAAGGTAAAGACCCAAAGGCAATTCTTCAAACTTAACAACGCCACTGGTATCTGTCGTTTTCGAATCGACTTCAGTTACAGTTGCAGTCACGTCACTCTTCAGTTTATAACCGCCGGTAGTAGTATCAGGTTCTGCATAATCTTCCCAGCTTGTAGGCCAAGCTACATCTTTACCATCATAATATTTTTTCAGATCTTCTGCATTCTTAACCTGATAAACGGTAAAGGTTGCACCTGCCAACGGAGTAGGCGTTTCACCTTTGTCATTCGAAGGAAGACTCCCTGCGTCTTCTGCCTCGCCGGTTGCAGGCCCTCTAGTATCATCGTTCCACTCATATTTATGAATCGTAATGGAACCGGTATCCTGCGTCCAAACCGGATTTGCAGTGGGTGCCGGTGTTGTTCCACTGCCATCATCTGCCATTGCTGGCATGGCGCACAGGCTGAGGGCCAGGGCGGCGCTCAACAGGCCTGTGAGAAAACGTTTTGCTTTTTTCATTTCAGTACCTCTTCTCTTAAAAAAATCATCGGATGGGCGGCGGGGCCGCCCGGCTTAAGGGTTCTGCATCAGCACGGCGTGCAGTGCGGGGCGCTGCAGCGGGAAAACGCTGCCGCGCCGCCCGCACTGTGCCGTGAAGAAAAAAGGAGGAAAAACTGGGCCGCTTGCCCACTTGGCTTAAGGCTGCGCCTGCCGTAAACGGGCGCGCACTGGCGGGCAGGCCCTGTATCCTGGGGGTTGCTGGGTTTCCGGGGGATGGTTAATGTCGCCGGCCCCCTTTCCTGTTGTAGCGGAATGTGAATATCAACAGCCCTGCCACCGCCAGCGGCATGCCGATCAGCAGCCACAGGCTTGGCGCGTCTGCACCCGTGTGGGGCAGCTCAGGCGTTTTACGGTTCAGAACGGTAAGGTGCATGGTGTAGGTGTTGTCGGACTTCGTAAACTTGTCTCCGAGCGGAATTATCTGCCCATCAATAGAACACTTGCCGGCTTGGGTAAATTCGATCACAATTGGCTGTGCCAACAGGTTGTACCCCGGATGTGCCTTGGTTTCCGTCAGGCGGTATGTACCGGGTTCCAGATTTTTGAACGGGTTCGAGATTATCTTGCCGTCCGTTCCGGTTGTACCGGTAATGGAACCTGTGTTTGTGCTATCGAATGGGTAGTTTTCATCTACTACCCACTGCGGTTCTCCTTCGGTTGTTTTGACCAGCTTTTCCAGTTTGAACTCAACACCACTCAAGAGCACGTCATTGCTATTTTCGTCTTTTTCCGCGTCCTTCTTGATGATATCCAGTACAAACTTCGGGTTCTGCAGCGTGTTGGTCAGCACAATCTTGCCGCTGCCGCCGGTTTCGCTGTCCTTTTCGCTTTTTGCTGTTGCTTCAGCCGTTACAACATACGTATTGCCCTTAATCGTAATGGTTTCGCCTGGTGCTACCGCGGTAAATGTACCGGCGTCCACCGTACCTTCCACAATGCGGTAAATATAGTTATTATCCGCACTGCCGCCAACCGGGTACTGATCCAGGTTGTTAAAGGGATACAGCCAGCCGTTATCTGTATGGCGAACCGTAACATATTTGCTGCCCGAGGTCGGGTAGTCAACAACCTCCCATTTGGCATCCGCAGCACTGTTTTTGCGCTGGAGCTGGATGTAAATCTCGTTCGGCTGGTTCGTTGTACCAAGGACCGTATCATTTGCATCTTTCCAGAGCTTATCGAACTCAATGTTGATCAGTTTGCGCTTGGTGTTGGTAAAGACTGCGGTAACTTCCAGATCGTTCGGATCGTTCGGATTTTTGCTCGCCACAATCATGCCTTCCACCATGGTGTTGTCGATCGCATGGGCGGATTGACCATCCAGAACGGTTACGCTTTGCAGTCTGGAATCATCGGTTTTGACTTCCTCGATGGTATAGCGGGTGCCAACGGGGATGCCGGTGATGGTTCCGGTGTGTTCTGAGTTGTTCTCATCGCTCATGTTGATCTCAACATACTTTATGATGGGCTCTTTTTCCAGACCCTCACCGCCAACATCATTAAAGGTAACTTTGAAGGTGTAGGTACCTTTAATGGTATCTTTCTCACCGTCTGCGGCCTTCTTTTGGATTTTCAGCCCGCCGGTTTTGACGGTGTTGACGTATTTTACCTTTAGCTTTGTCAGCGTGGAACTTGTTTCGTCCGGGTCCTTATAGGAGCGGAAGACGATGGTGTTGGCTTCTTCGGGCTTTTTGCTCACCTTGTAGCCATCATTCTTTACACTATCGTCATAAACTTCCGTTCGGCCATCATCGGGGCCTTTGGGGGGATAATTCTGCTTTTCTAACGACCTCTTTTCCCCGAATGTTACGGTCTTTACATTTGATATGTCATCCGGCTCCGTCGACTCAACCGCCTGCCCGTTCTCGTACACGGTCCATGTGGTGTCGTACAGGTTTTCGTTCAGTTTCTCTTTGAGCGAAATGTAGCTGCCGCGGCGGAACTGGTCACTGAAGGTAACGGTTTCTCCATCTTCCAGAACAAAGCGTCCGGCATCGTCCACCAACTGGGTGTCGCTGTCCTTGGTGGAGGTGTACTGTGCGTTTTCGGCTTTTTCCAGCTGACCGCTTTTGGCGGAGCCGTAATCCGGGATGTCCTTCTGATCGGTTGTAAAGCCGGTCATCGTACTTGGCACCGCTTTGGGAATGAAGGTAAAGTTCCTGAAATAGATGTTGCGGCTATAGTTATCGCCCACGCGGATGGTTTTGACGTTGTTGTTAAAACCGCTCTGCTCTTTCATCTTGTGCAGGTCCAGCTTTACGGTGACCCATTTGTCTGTCTTCACTTCGACCGAGCCATACGTTGCGCCGTTAATGCCTGATGTGCCAAGGCTGCCTTTTTGGACGCCTTTATCATCCAGCAGTTCCAGATACAGGTTGTTGAGGGAAAGGTTACCTCCACCACCATCCTTTGAATCAACGTAAACCTGGAACGTAAGGAAGCGCATTTTTTCGATATTGATGGGGTCTTTCAGCGTCAGGATGCCATAACGTTGCTTACGCGCTTTACTGACGGGTTCCGTATCCGTATAGCGTGCGTACCAGTGAAGGACCTGTTCGGTATCTTGCTTGGAATCTGGATGGGGGTTTGTATCCAACTTGAAAATGTACTCATCTTCCCTTTCTTTGGTTGCGGGTTCAAACGTGTTACCACCTTCCGCAGTCAAATCCACCTTTTGGGACTGAGTTCCGCTTTCATTCGGGCCAACGGCCTTTTTTTCTCCATAATGGGTTGCCTGGTTCTTGATGGTGAAGTTGAAGATTTTCTGGTTTTTAAAGCAGTTTTTGAAGTCATCATCAGTAACGTTGGTCAGATCGACCTCTTTTTGAACCTGCAGCTCGTTATTATCCGGGAAGTTGAACGCCACCGCCATGTTGGACTCCCACATACCGCGTTCCATGTAGTACATGGTAAGGGTGTGCTTTTGGCCTTTGCCGAGGTCATTAAGAGTAGTGCCTTGCGCGGAGAAAGAGATGGTTTCGCCATTATATGTTACGGTCTTGACAGGCTCTCCATTTTTATCACTATCTGACGTTCCGCCTTTTTTGACCTTACTGACATAGGCTGTTACACTATTACTCTTTCCATCGCTTGTCTCGCCAAATTCCAGCAGGCCGGAAACCTTACCATGGGCGCCGCCAACGTCAAGCGCCAGCTTGCCATCAATGAATACCCAAACGTCATCGTCACCGGAGAAGAAGAACTTGATGCTGGTTTTTTCCTTTTTTTCACCTACAATCTTGTTTGTTTCAACTTTGCCGTCATCCGTCAGGGTAAAATCCATCTGCAGCTTGGTGCCAAAGCCGTAATTGTAGGTAGAAGCCACACCAGAGGTTGCTGTTTCATTGAACGGGAAGTAGCCATAGGAACTTACAGTCTTGTCATTTTTGGTTATCGTTTTTGAGGTGGAGTTAGATTCAAGATTGCGTGACTTTTCCCTTTCCTGCTCGTCTGTGCTTGATTTCAGGAAATATTGATCTTGCTCGGTATCCTGCTTCAAGTACAGGGTCGTATCCTGGCTGTCAAAGTACCAGTAATCAACGCCCTGATCCTCATCAAAAATCGCTTTCTTGGTAAAGGGGAACGCAACATTATTGTACACATTGCCAAGCTTTGCCTTTTTGCTGTTGGTGCCGCTCAGGAACGCTTCATCGAAGTGCGGTTCTGCTTTTGTTGTACCTTTCAGCAGCGGTTCACCTGTTGCTTTACCGGTGGATGTTGTATCCGCAACCAAGCCCTGATAGGCATAGTCATAACGTGTACCATTTCCTTCTTCATTGATTGTGGAGTTATTGATTGCCATGAAGCGATTTTCATTTTTGAAGGCGCTATTAAGCCCCCAAAGATTCAATGCAGCACTAATCGCATCAAACCTAAATCCCCAGTCAGAATAAGAAGGCTGGAAATGTCCGGTATAAAGCGGGTATTGGGCCTTTGCATCCTGATAATAATCGCTCAGCGCCTGATCAAATTCACGGAAGGGTACCCAGTTGCGGTAACTTACAGCAGGAGAACTTTGATCGTAACTACCACGGTTCTTGCCGTTCAACTCGTAATCTGTATAATAGTCATACAGCGTACTGGTAACATATTTTGTGTCTGCTGCTTCCGTAAAAGGAGCGGGTTTAATATCTACTATTGTAGTTTTTTTCCACGTTTCGGCATCACGCGGGGTACCTTTTGGAGCCCAGTAGCCGCCACGTTGGCCCTTGCCATATACTGCATCGTCATTCGTATCCGCATAGAAGCACCGTTCCGTCACCTTATAGTCTGTAGGTATGGTTTCCCAGCCTGTACTGTTGCCGCAATTTGCAAGGTTCTTATCGTCACTCAACGGATACGAAGAGAATACGATTTCGGTATAGCCATCCGGCACATCTGCTGCATAGTAATCTGTGCCCTCAATCCGGCTCATTGTGCCGCCTATGCTTTCTTTGCCATCTCCTTTTAAGCGGTAGTAAACTGTACTTTGATTGGCTTTGGGGATTGAATAGTCGTCGGTATCTCCCGTCAATGCCATCTTGGAAAAAGTAGCATCGTAATAGATACAGAAAGAGTTTTCTATACCCCATCTTTCGTTGTCTGCGCCAGTATAGATAAAGCAGTTACTTGTATCACTGTATGTAAAGGATTTTTTATCATCACCATTAACATCTTCACCATAGAAGTTATAGATTTTGCTGGATTTTTGGGAATTGCCCTCATTCCATGTAAACTTAACATAAGAGTAAAAACCGTCAGGAATTTTAAAGGTTGCTGTGGAATTAGGAGCAATATCTAAGGTTGTTGGGTTATCGACCTGGATAAGATCTCCGCTCTCATTCGGTTCATAAAACCAGGCTTGGACGTTCGTTAGTGTTTCACTGGTTTTATTTTCAAAGGCCATCTCTTTGCCAGCGAAATGCTTATGGCTAACCGTATAGATCTCCCATTTCTTTGGATCCCAGCCATCTTCGTTCTTTCCGTCATAGTAGTCGCCGCCGATATACTTCTGATCTGTTGGATTGAACGACATCCACGGTAGACTATTATTATTATCTACTTGAACAATTGTTACTTTGTCTGTAGGGTTATCGTCTGTAAGTGAATCTTCCGCATATCCGCAAAATTCAAGTCCACCCAACCCGTTATTTGGATAGTGATCGGCCTTATTCAGGACCGCAGAATAAATTTTTCTTCCGTCCTCCGTTTCGTCAGCTTCCTGCATATCAAGATAATACTTTCGATCTTGTGGACTTTGTCCAATAATGGCATGTATTTTTACCTTTGTATAATTTTCCCAACTGTTAGGCACTGCAAAATAGAGCGTGTGAGTTTCCGTATTTCCCCCCTCACTAACTGCCTGCACGTTATCCAAGCTTTTTGCGGCGTACATCTTCTGCGGCTGTTCGGTCGGTTCCGGGGTGGCGGTGGTGGGGGTCACGGTCGGCACAGGGGTGGCCGTTGCGGTGGCTGCCGGTTCCGGGGTCGGGGTGGGTTCTGCCGTGGGCTCCGGCGTTTCGCTCGGGGCGGGCTGCTCCGGCTCGGCGCTTTGTTCCGGTTCCGGGGTGGCGGCATCCGGCACCGGGGTGGCGGCGTTCTGCTCCGGCGGAACGGTATCCTCCCCGGAGGCCGTTCCCTGCTCATCCTCCAGCAGCTCTACTTCGTCAGGTGCGTCGGGCAGAAGATCCACCTCGGCGTATACAGGCAGGGCCATTGCCATAACCAGGCAAGCGGTGACAAGCAGCGCTGTCAGCCGGCGCGCCCAACCTGTTGTGTTTTTTCCTGTTCTATTCAATCTGCTCACTCGCCTTTCGCGCTGGTTTAATGAAAGCACATTGTTCCACAGGGGATCCCTGTGAAACAGTAAAAGAAGCCAGCTTCTTTTACTTGCGCAACCGTTGCCATGTTGTTTTCAAAAAAATTACGCATCGAATCTTCTCATTGCGCATTTACTTTTCAGTGTTAAAGTATAGCACCTTTATACCAGAAAGGCAATACAATCCACGTAAATTCCTGTTTTTCGGCACTTTTACTGATTGCGTTTTCCTCCAATTATACAATGTATTCAAAGCCTTTGTATAATTTATTCCTGATTTTCTTTTTGGCAGCGGTCCCTTTTATATACTTTGACCGCGCGTTTATGATCCTCTGCGCACACAGAGCGCAACTTTGCAGCAAAATTCACCTTTTTTGCTACATTTCCCTGTTTTTGCGCAATTATTTGTTTCGCATGCGCCTGTTTGTGGCGGGGCCTGGCGGCTGGGTGGGCGCCTTGTGGGAGGGATGGCAGGTTTGCGGCGCACGGTTCCCGCTTTTTTGCGGCGCGATGGGTACACCGCGCCCCTGCAAACGGTTTGCGGTGTTTGCGGCGGCGGGTGTGTGTTTGGTGGATTGCACGCCCGCCAACGGGACGCCGTTCTCCCTTTACAACGGGGTGCGGGTTTGCTGCAGATATGCCATTCGCTTTTTGTCCCCCCTGCCCTGCCCCTGATTCCCGGTTCCCCCTTGCCGATCTCTATCTGCGCCAGCTCCTGAGGTGCCTCTGAGAGCAGCGAAAATAGCGGATCTTTCGCAAGCACAAAATCCGGCTGCGTTTACTGAAACAGACGAGCTTTTTGACGTTTCAGATAGGACTAAGGTATATCTGAAAAGTCGAAAATTTAGTCTATTTCTACAAACACAGCGGGATTTTGCGTTAAAGCGCCTTGGAATCCACAAAGGATTCCTGCGGCTCTCTGCCTTAAATCCTGCTTGTGTTTGCGAAATATCCGTCATTTTCTTTGTTTTCAGATACACCTCCAGCTCCCAGCTTTCAATCTATCCTGTGTAAACTGCAACCCCTCACGCGCCATTCTGTGCGGCACTTACCTTATAATATAAGGGGTGCTGCCATGTGTAAATTTGCAACTGATCTATTTGAAGCAGCTGTGAGCTGTTGTAATTTTGCACAGGGTATTGCCCGCATTCTGTGCCGAACATTCCCGAAACGTGTTGGAAAAACGCACAGGATTGCCTTGTTTCCCTATGCCGCTTACCGTTGGAAAAACGCACAGGTTACCCCCGGAACAGTTGCATTTTACACAGGGTATTCCCGCTCCCCTGCCCCGCCGTGACCGCGTACCTGTTGGAAAACCACACAGGATAGGCCCGTTCCCCGTGTTGCAATTTACACAGGTTTGGCTGTTTTTGGCTTATTTGCAACTTTACGCAGGTTGCTTTCCGCACAGGAAAATGGTGGTGGAATGCACAGGCTGCAGTTGGTTGAACACACAGGTTTGCGTTGTTAAATTACACAGGCTCTACCTATTACTAATATAGAACTAAACATCTAAGCCATAATAACAACCAGAGGTAAGCCGGGAGATGGGGGAGAACGGGAAAAAATTGGTGTTGCCATTCCATCAGGTTACAGAACCCTGAAACAGCAGGACAGAAAAGCACAATAAAACCCTGTGTAACCTGCACCCGGGCTGCAACCCCCACAGGATATATGGCAAACCACAACGCGGGTGTTGCATTTTGCACAGGGTAATGACGGTGAAACCCTGTGTAAATTTGCAATTCTTGCGCTGGACAACAGGATGTGCTATAATGTTTAGCATGATGTGCGTGACCACCCGGGATACAGCAACCGATATAGGAGGCCCCTGCTTATGGCGGCAAGTAAACAGAAAAAAGATGATCCGTTTGTCGTTACGTTTGAAGAACGCGGGGACCAGACCATCGTTCGCAAATCCAATGACCTTGTACAGATGACGCGCAACAACCTGACGCTGAGCCAGCAGCGCCTGATGCTGCATATTTTTTCGATGATTAAGCCGGAGGATACGGACCTGCCCTCTTATGAGCTGAGCATTTATGATTTTATCAAGATGACCGGCATGGACCCGCACAGCGGGGCGCTGTACAAGCAGGTGCGCAAAAATATTGAGGAGCTGGCCAACGCGCCCATCCAGTGGATCAAGAATAACGGAACTTCCACGGTGGAAACATTCCGCTGGATCGATAAAGTGCGCATTGATGAGGGCCGCGCGCGCATGACCATCACGCTGGATCCGGTGCTGAAACCGCACCTGGTGCAGCTGAAAACCCTGTATACCACCATGGATGTGACCTACACCATGCTGATGCGGTCCACCTATTCCATCCGCATATACGAGCTGTGCAAGAGCTACCAGAGCCTGTACCTGAAAAAGAAAGCGGCCGGGGAACCGCTGGTATGGAACCTGAGCATGCTGTATGAACAGCTTTCGTATACGGCCAACCGATGGTCGGATTTCCGCCGCCTGGCACTGGAAAAGGCAAAGGCGGAAATTAACGAAAAGACGGATATTATTTTTAATTACGATGTGTACGAAAAAAAAGGGCAGAAGGTTCTTTCGCTGGTGGTAACGATTGACCCGGTGGATGATGCCGCCGCACAGGCCAACCTGGACAGCATCAACAGCACGGTGCGCAAAAAGAGCAAAAAGAAGGGCCGCCCCACCGTGGCGATTGAAGATTCGCTGCTGGATGACCCCAGCGTGATCACCTTTGATTATGTTTCGGCACCGGAAACAACGATCCCCTATTCCTTTGGACGCCACCGCACCGAGCTGCGGGAGGAAATTGTTGTGAAAGCGCGCATGGATCAGCTGCGCGCGGAGATTACGCCCGAAGAGCTGCACGCGGTGGAAGTGATCATTGATGTGTTGGCAGATGCCTGCTGCACCATCCAGGCAGGCGATGGCGAGCAGGACGGCGGCAACAAAACGGTGTTTGGAAAGATGAATGCCATCATCCTGGATTGCGGCGGGCTGACCAGTTGGCTGGCCGGTGTGGCACCCCGCTATGCACAGGAGATTATTCCCCGGTCGCAGACGATGCGCAGCCCGGCGCGGTACCTGAACAAGGTGCTGCGCGAGGATATGGATAACTATCGCATTTATATTTTCCGCAAGGCAAAGCCGGCAGCAGAACCCAAAGAGGAGCTGTTGGAAGCGGAGTACCATGTGATGGACGAGCCGGTGCAGCAAACGCTGCCGGAGCCTGAGCCACCCAAGGTAGAGCTGATTCCCGAAACGATTGTAAAACGGCAGGATATGCGAAAAGAGTTTGCAAAGTTTGTAGATGATGGATACCTGGAAAAGACGTTGACGAGCGGCCAGCGCGGCGCTTACCACGAAATTTACCGCCACCTGGCAGCGCGGTGCGTGCCATCGCCTTCCAGCCTGCGCAATGGGCTGAAAGACGAAATGCGGCTGCATTACCTGGCCTGCATGAATGAAGTGATTGAAAAGTATGGCAGCCTGACCCCGTTGATGGAAGCTATGGCGCATGAACTGGACTTTGATGTGTTCTGGGCAAAGGCCGCCAAAGACCCCAACGTGAATAACCCGATGGGGCTGTTCTACCACATTATTGAAGAACGCGCGCTGAACCCGATCGGCACCATAATGAACGACCAGGCACAACGGCAGAAGGTTGCCGCCAAGGAAAAAGGTGAAAAAGATAAGTGGCACAACGAAAGCTGGATGGATGCTTTTGAGGAAGATATCCCGGATGACAGCGAAGAGTAATTGAGATGAAGCGGAGCGGAACATCCGGGAACGCTATTATAATAAGGTAAGCAGCGGCTGGCAGATTGCTGGCCGCTGCTTTTTTGTTGGGGTGCAGCTGAGAAATGGAAATATCCGGCGTTTTTTGATTTCAGATAGACCTTGGGCAACACCGCACAATTCCCGCCTTGCGGCTTAAGCACCGCTCCGGCAGCTGCGGCACGGCATCTGCGTTGCCAAAATGCTCGATAAGACATCCAGTATTATCTGCGCTTTTGGCCTAGCAGCTACCGCACCTCGCTCGCCGTATCGGCACTTAGAATTATGCGGTATTGCCCTTGGGATAATAGGTGAGAAGGAAGGTGCGTGAGCGGGAATGCCTGGATGAAGTGAAGAAGGATGGGAAGGAAAAGCGGCAGAGAAAATGCGTGAACAGCAACGAAGAGATGCCTGCATAATATTCGTCAAAATATCCGTTGACACACGCGAAGCATATGATATAATAGAAACTATAACAGCAACGAAGAGATGCCGCACGGCACGGGGGGCAAGTTTTTGCAACCCGCAGTTAGGGCAACACCGCACAATTCCTGCCTTGCGGCTTAAGCACCGCTCCGGCGGCTGC
>ULMZ01030607.1_pt1 | contig 15488 bp, 15 predicted proteins | sample 1951791 | NCBI WGS metagenome assembly ULMZ01 (sample SAMEA4835564, study PRJEB28245) | human gut metagenome | biome: gut microbiome; material: fecal sample | place: Denmark | collected 2008 | reverse complement strand
GTAGCCGAAGGAGGGGTTGTTGTAGTGGGTGCCGATGCGGGGGTCAAGGCCGATGCCCTCGATGATGGCGCGGGAGTCGAGTCCCTTGACCTCGGCGTAGGTGTCAAGCTCGTTGAAGTAGCTCACGCGCAGGGCAAGGTAGGTGTTGGCGAAGAGCTTCACGGCCTCGGCCTCCTTCATGCCCATGAACAGCGTGGGGATGTCCTTCTTCTCGGCCCCCTGCTGCAGCAGGGCGGCGAAGGTGCGGGCAGCCTCGGTCAGGGCCGGGATGTCGGCGATGGCACGGATGGCGCGGTTCTCCTCCTCGAAACGAGGGTCATCGATGAGCTTGGGCGAGCCGACGATGATGCGCGAGGGATAAAGGTTGTCGTAGAGAGCCTTGCTCTCGCGCAGGAACTCGGGGGAGAAGAGCAGGTTGAGGCGGCCGACGCCCTGGGCGGCGTAGCGCAGGTAGAGCGAGCGGCAGTAGCCCACGGGGATGGTGGATTTTATGACCATCACGGCTTCGGGGTTGACGCTCAGCACCAGGTCGATTACCTCCTCGACGTGCGAGGTGTCGAAGTAGTTCTTCTCCGGGTCGTAGTTGGTGGGGGCGGCTATGACCACGAAATCGGCGTCGCGGTAGGCCGCCGCGCCGTCGAGTGTGGCAGTGAGGTCGAGCGGCTTTTCAGCAAGGTAGCGCTCGATGTATTCGTCCTGGATGGGCGACTGGCGCCGGTTGATCATATCCACCTTTTCGGGGATGACGTCGACGGCCGTCACGTGGTGGTGCTGGGCCAGCAGCGTGGCGATGCTCATCCCCACGTAGCCTGTTCCGGCCACCGCTATGTTGTATTTCTGTTTCATGAGTGATGTTTCCATTTAAGCGGATTATAGATTATAATATTCCTTGAACCATGCCACCGTGCGGTCGATACCCGTCTGAAGCTCCGTGCACGGTCTGAACCCTGTAGCCTCGGCCAATGCGGACGAATCGGCATAGGTCTGGTAGACATCGCCCGGCTGCATGGGGAGCATCTCTTTTTTTGCCTCCCGGCCGATGGCGCGTTCAATGCATGAGATGTAGTCCATGAGGCGTGTGGGCTGCTGATTGCCGATGTTGTAAACCCGGTAGGGGGCAGGGGAGGTGGCGGGATCGGGCGATGTGGCGTCCCATTCAGGATTCCCCTCGGGTATGACGTCAACGATGCGCACAACGCCTTCCACAATATCGTCGATATAGGTGAAATCGCGCAGCATATCGCCGTTGTTGAACACCTTTATGGCGCGGTCGTGGAGGATGGCATCCATGAACAGGAAGGGCGACATGTCGGGGCGTCCCCACGGCCCATAGACCGTGAAGAACCGCAACCCGGTGGTTGGCAGTCCGTAAAGCTTGGAATATGCGTGTGCCATGAGCTCGTTGCTCTTTTTGGTGGCTGCATACAGGCTTACGGGGTGGGCGATGCCGTCGTGCTCGGAGAACGGCACCTTGCCGTTCAGTCCGTAGACACTTGACGACGATGCATAGACCAGATGCTTCACATGGTTGTCGCGGCAACCCTCGAGCACATTGATGAATCCGTCGACGTTGCTTTCTATGTAGGCATGCGGATTGGTGATGGAATAGCGCACACCTGCCTGTGCCCCGAGATTGATCACCGCATCGAACCCGCCGTTGGCCATAAGCATCCGCATGGCCTGGGTATCCTCCAGATTCATGCGCACGAAGCTGAACTCCGGGAACACAGTTGATGGTGTGAACTTGTACCAAGCCACGTCCTCCTCCCTGATGCCCAGTTGTGCCAGACGGCCGAACTTAAGCGCCGGTGCATAATAGTCGTTTATATTGTCGAGACCCACCACCGAGTCGCCCCGGTCGAGCAGCCTCCGGCACACGGCCGACCCGATAAACCCGGCCGCCCCAGTAACAAGGATTTTCATCTTATTGACTAATTAATGTGTTATAGATATCGATATGAGTTTTTACCACGGTATCGATTGAAAATTCTTTTTCAGCTTTTTCCCGAGCGGCTTTTCCCATACGAATGCGTAGTGATTGATTTTCGATTAGCTGCCGCAGTTTTTCCGCAAGCATTACGGGGTTCCGGGGCTCAATGAGATAGCCGTTTACCCCGTTGGTCACCACATCTTTGCACCCCGTGGAATTGCATGTCACAATAGGTCGCCCTATGGCCGAAGCTTCGATGAGCGATTTTGGCACTCCCTCGCGATAGTAGGAGGGGAAGGCCATAATGTGGCTTGATTTCAAAAGATCGTGGATGTCGTTGCGCTCACCAAGCCATTGGAGATATTCACCGTCGCAGTGCGATGATAGATATTCAGCGGTAACGCCGGTCTTGTTGGGTGTGAGCCGTCCGCAAAGAATGAATTCAATCTTGCCGTCAAAATCCGTTTTTAGCATTTCAGCGGCTTCAATCAAATCGCACACGCCCTTTTCACGAACCATTCGGCCGGTAAAAATTATCCTGATTTTCCCGTTTTTAGGTTCTTCACAGTACATATACTCATTAAGGTCGATGCCCGAGCCTTTGGTAAATGCAATCTGTTTGTGAGTTACAACCTTATTGGCGAGAAATATTGACATGTCGTCGTTGTTTTGGAAAATCACCTTTACGCCCCGCCGATGATTGGAAAAACGCATCAGGGTCAGAATTCCACGTGTTGTTGTGGAAATCTGACCGCCGTTAAAAAGTCCGCCAAGTCCGCTTACGGCATTTACCACACCAGAAACTTTAAGCATGCGTGCGGCCAGTCCGCCCCAGAGGATATTTTTTAGGCCGACATGGTGCACTATGTCCGGGCGTTCTTTCCGATACAGATTGAGAAGAAACCTAAATGTTTTCCATTCCTCCCTGAGATTCATTCCGGTGGGATTTATGGGAAGGTCGATTACATCGAAGCCGAGTTGTCGGATTTCGGCGAATTTTCCTGTATCCTTGGCAACAATAGTCACCTGATATTCCTCTTCACGTGCCGCTATTGCCACAGGTTTGCGGTGTGATAGGAAGAAGCGGTCCTCATTGACCACCATTAACAATTTTGGCATTATAAATTTGCTGAATTAAAGAATGTTCCCAGTCCGTAATCGAATGTATCGGGATTAAATCGTACATAGCCACTCCACGGATAAAATGTTAATTCTCCGAAGATGATTTTCCCGTTAAGGTTATAAAGATCAACACGAACAAAAGGGAAGTCCGAACTTAAAATTCGGGCATAGTCCAACATTTTGTGGAGATTTGCTGGTGGACAAATATTTTCGTTTTTCGAGGGACAATCGCTTGTCACAAATAGTTGCTTCCATGATGTATCATAAAAATTCCTTTTGTGTCCAATGTATCTGTCACAATCAACTATTATGATTTTAGGAACTCCATGAAAGCATAATATTTTATAATCTTCAATTCCGGCTTCAGGTGATTGTGGGTTTTCAAGAAATTTCTCAATAATGATTTTAGGTTTGGATATACCGGTATATGCCCATTCGCGGCCGGCATCAATACTTTTCAAAGTAAGCCATTTATTTAGCTTTTGGATTGTAGAGTTTATGTCAAGAGAGCTTTTGTCCTTGCAAATAATTATATTCTCTCCGCCACCACCATTGGTTGTCTTTATGACAAATTGATTCGGAAGATTATCAAATTCAATTTCGTTGGCATCATTATATACCCCAAGTAATTCATTGAGAATATCGGATAGCCCTTTCTCTTCAACAAACTTTCTTACGGCATATTTATCAACACACTCACAGATTACCGGATTCCTATAATTGATTTTATACCATTGCAGCCATTCGGTGAAACGTTCGGGGCATTTTAAATTTGGCCATCTGCCAAGTTTTAACTTATATTGCAACCGTAGCATTATGCTGTCGGGTAGCCATGAAAGGAATCTTAAGATGATGAAACGAATGCGTTGGCTTTTAATTATTGTTTTATAATCCATGGATGTTATAAAATAATTTTAGCGATGGAAAACATTGTTTTTAAACGCCTTGATGGTATGTTTAATCCATTCTTTCCGATTTAATATGTGGGCACTTACTTTATGGTTAAAATCATCTTCTTTGAAAATGGATTTATTGTAAACTTCCCACCAATCAAGCCAATTGTAGGTGAATTGTTTCCATGGTTTATCTCCGGCATAGTGTAGAACCACTGAATCAGAGCTTTTTATAGGAGATTCAGATGTGAATAGGATTTTTGGGGGTACATTATAAGAAAGGGATAGATATTTAATTCTATCCTTGCACACGATGTTGATTATGTCCTGATCCTGATAAAAATAATTCCGTGAGCCTAAATTTAGGTATTGTTCTTTTAGCTGGTCCTTTCTCTGAAGAAAGGAGTTTATGAGAAGTAGTCCGGAATTAATATATTTATTTGGATTTAGTTCCAGCTTCTGAATATATTTGGCTGAATGTTTGTTTGTGACAAAACCTGGTGTTACCACGCCTCCCACGTAATTGTCATCTAAAGTAACTGAATACAATTCGTTGAGACCTTTTTTAAAGATAATATCAACATCACAATAAATCACTTTATCGTACTGAGGAAGAAGCCAAGGGATTAAAAGTCGATAATAGCAGGCTTTTGATATTCCTCGAATTTCGTATGAATTATCGAAAGCATCTTCAATATGGATAAAATGAATTTCAGAGCCGGGAGAAACAGATTTAACCTGTTGTTCTAATTTCGCACAATCCGATTCGACAACATCAGATGAAATCAGTATATGAAAATCATATAATTCATCTGATGAATTAATTAATAGTGATAAAATCGTAATACCGGTTGGCATTACATAATTATGGTCGGTAGATAGAACTATAGGAATCATGGTTAATTGCATTTGCGTCTCGGCATCATTGAATTAAGCCTGAAAAAATATTGAGACCTTGAGTTGAAAACTCTTCAATTGTAGTTAAGTGCTTTGACCGTTCAACAGAGGCGGCGCTCATTTTTTCTCTTAATGGGCGATCGATGACAACCGTTTTGATAGCGTCTGCGAGTTTTTCTGAATCCTTGTCAGGCACGAGAATGCCATCTACGCCGTCGGTCACTGAGTAGGGCAATGCGGAATTGTCAAAACAGATTATAGGTAGCCCGTAAAACCGCATCTCGTTTATTGCCATTCCAAATCCCTCCAGAAGTGACGGAAACACGAAAACATCAGATTCAGAAATGACTGTTGACATCTCTTCGTCTGAAAGATAGCCATGGAATGTTACAGACAGATGATGCCGGGATATTTTGTCAGACAAGGCTTCATAATAATCCTGATTACTGATTTTTCCGATTATGTGCAGCTTGTATCGCGTGTTGTCATCAAGCCTTATAAGACTGTCAATAAGATAGTCAAGCCCTTTTCGCGGCTCGATAGTACCGATGTATAACAATTGACCTACCTTTGGGGCGGCTTTAACTTGTTTCGGCTCGGAGAATGGGATGGGGATTAGGGCAGCATCGCGTTTAAGTTGCCTGGATATAAGATCCTTTACGTAAGGACTTGGCGTGATGATGTGAGAGGCGGCTTTTAAAAACGATTTTTCAACAAATCCGTAGATTTTGCCTTTTCTGCCGGTAAATTCCTGAGACAAATAATGGTGGTGAATCACCGCAGTTTTGTATCCGCACATACGCAATATGTTGATCAGGAGCAAAAAATACATGCCGGTCGTGCTGTTGAAAACAACCAGTTCATTGCGTCTTAATCCCATCAATAAACTTAAAGCCTTGAAAGGTGCTATTATTTTATCGAATGTGGTCAGATTGTCGTATGCGAACAGCGATTTTACCCTCAGATTAAATTTCTTTGAAAGAACCGTTCTCAGCCGATTCTCATATTTATGCCCTCCGGTGATATTTTTAGTAGGGGTGGGGTATAGAAAAATAATGTTAAATTGTTTTTTGTGCATAATCGTTACGAAGGCATGTATATCATAACTTTTTCACCTATAATTGTATTGTGCAAAGCATATGGAATGTATGTGATACATCAAAGTGAAATGAATTATCATTAAATCCGTGTGGCTTTTAGTTTTTATAATATCGATTTATAAGGTGTGGTTCCGTTTACTTCTGAATATGTAGTGACATACATATAAAAATATAAAATAGAGGCCGCTAATGCAACCGAAAAGACAATATACCGATTCGCCGGCTTTTGAAGTGAGCTAAGGAGTGCGGGAAATATAAATATCATTCCGATTTGCCAATATAAAATCACTCGCACGAATATTGAAAATTGGATTGAAATTAGTTGAAGCCCGGATGCAATATAGAGCATAACATACCATAATCGGGTGGTATTATTCAATTGTACCGGTTTAAGTATGAGACATCCTATAGAAGTGGCTGTTAGCATCGCAAGCATTCCATAGCCCCCCTCGTTCCCCTCGTTTAAGTAGTGTGAATAATAATTTAAAGACATTATCAATCCTGAACCGAATTTCGGAAATAGGATAAAGGAGACAAATGCACAGACTATCCAAAAAAAGATATAGCTTTTTAATGAGATTGGGATTTTGTAAAGGAAATAAGTAACTACAAAAAATAGGGCGGAATAATGAAACATTACAGCAATTGTTATTATCCCCAAGAATTTGAGAAGGTCTCGCGATATTATATATCTAAAGCTCAACATCACGAAACTCAGAGCTATTGTCTGACGCAAAATGTTGATACTGAAATTGAAAAAGCCAAAAGCGACAAATAAAAATACGCTGAACCAAACAATTGCGGACATTCGGTAGATTGCTGTCAAGATTCCATAATATGCAATTGTTGCTATTGCTGCGAATAATAATAGATAATTCTGTGTGATTTCACCAATCAGCAGATTTAAGCCAAGATATAGTGGCTCAAATCTTTGCTCGGAAAGATTGCGATTACTTAAATCGTTAAATACGTGAATATAAGTTGGAGTGTCCCATCCGACGGTCTCGGCTCGAAATACTGCAAGCACGAACCATTGTAAAAAAATAATTATACAAAATAATGACCTTTCAGGTAGCTTGGTTTTATTGCTTAGAACGTGCAGAGCAAGGGCATAAAACAGAATAGAGAATAAGTTAAACCAATAAATACCCATCAGCAAATAAGCAATTATTCAATGGATTGTTTAAGGGCATCTAAAAAACCGTGGCCGAATTTCATATCTGGCTCCATATAATTACCCTCGCCCCATTCATTCCATGATTTAAGAAAAACGATGTTTGCATCGTCTGTCTTTTTTGAATTTAACAGAAATGCATGAAATATCTGTTGCTGGAAAAGTTTAGGAGATTCACCGTGAATAATATATCCATCAACACCACTGCGAGGACTGTGATCCCAGTTTGGAATAATTGTCGGATACACCCATTCCTGGGTATCTACCTCGCTGAACAGGAACTTATTGACATCTGCATAATCCCATAGTTTAGGCCGATGGAAAACGGCACGTTTGATTTTGTTAATTAACCGATATCTAAAAGACAGGAAATATTTGTCTTTACGGTAATTCCAAAGACCAACGGTGTTAATGGCATCGAATCCTTGTTCTTTTAATTGCTCTACCGATTGGTCATTGATGTTCGCCCTTATTTGAGCTATGAAATGAAAGCCCGGTAAACCTTCTTTTTGGGCCAAAGTTCTCCATCTCGAGATAAATTCGGATACTTTTGGATAATCGTTAGGGTTATAGATCATGAAGGCGGGTTTGCCGTCGATGCGGATATAGCGAGGGTCGCGGAAGGCTGGGAGGAGGTGATAGAAGTGTCGTTCCGCGTCGCCTTCGGGATAGGTCTGCTCAATGAGCATCTCCTTAGAGGAGCCTTTGCCATCCTTGTTCCAGAATTTGCGGTGCCACGATTCGTTGGCCCAACAGAGCATAAAGGGGAAATCGGGTTTGCCGAGACGAAGCACTTCGTTAAATGGCAGTTCCAGTTCCTGTTTGCCGTTTCCGAACCAGTAATGGTAATAACAGAATCCGTAAACTCCGGCTTCGCGTGCCAGTTCGGCCTGAGCCTCCCTCACTTCAGGTAGACGCAGGTCATAGTATCCCAGGTCGGCCGGTACTTTTGGCTGGTAGTGACCGGGGAAAAGCGGCTTGGCTTTGCCCACGTTGGTCCACTCGGTGAATCCTTTGCCCCACCACTTGTCGTTGTCGGGCGTGGGATGATATTGCGGAAGATAAAATGCTATAACTTTTGGTTTACTCATCGTCGAGATCAAAAATGGATTGTGTGATAACGTCATCACTGAAGCCATTGGCATTGCCCGGGGCAAGCGAGTTCCTGACATAATCGCTTAACGCCCGGAACTTGATCCGGGGTTCAGGAAGATAGTCGCGAAACAAATCCCGGAGGTCGCTCTGCACGGAGGGGTTAACTCTGTAATCCCGTGCTACGGTCTGACCGTTTACCTCCTGAGTGTAATTATATACCGGATAATCGTCTGACTTCGTGGCGTTGTTCGATGCCTGCATGGGGCGCAGATTGCGGAGGTCGTGAATCAGTTCATCAGGTACTCCTAGCTTTTCGAGCTTGCCCTTAGGATATGTATGGTCGATTTCCCATCCAAAGGGTGATTGGTCGTCGCCATATTTATCCCATTCCATAATGTCGCCGCAGGGATCGTTGCGGAACCGTCGAGGGTCTTTCCCCGGGATTACCTCACCCTTTTCCCAAACGGCACGTTTTTCTTCGTCAGTCCATTCCTTACCGGAATGTCCGCTGTTATTTCGTTGTATCAACATATTTATAGAATTTGCATTAGTATGATTTGCCAAGTTCCCTCGGGTTATGAAAAAGAAATCGGACTATCTTGTGAGATTGCGAAGGAGTACCTGAGCTATGCGATACATGGCTGTATCAGAAGGATGCTCCCAACGCCGGGTACAGAGTAATGCTGCTGTGATCTGGCAAACTTTGATTAGTATCATGTCTCACGTGTTGCTCAGCTTTGCTGTTGGCATTTTATGATTTTAGCAGGATTGCCACCTGCCACACAGTATGATGGAATGTCAGAAGTCACTACACTATTGGCTCCGATAATAGCACCGTCACCTATGGTAACACCGGGAAGAATTGTGGCCTTATCGCCAATCCAGACATTATTACCGATAATCACCGGCCCTTTTGAAACCCATTCCCGTTTTATAGGAGCTGTTTTTAGATTTTCGAGCTGCGTGTCGCCATGGCTGTTATCAGTTATAGTTACCCAACGACCTGTGAGCAGATTGTCGCCTATTTGAATTTTGTTTATGGCGGTAATGTGGATGAAATCACCGAAATTGCAGTTTTTCCCGATTCTGATTTCTGGTGTATATTTTCTGCCATCCTGATTGTCCCAGGCCGTTAACACAGCCATGCGTCCGAACGAGGTTCCTGATCCTATTTGCATATGTTCGTGATGTAACAGCCTCGAAATTTTTGGATTGAAATAAATGTCAGTAAAACCATATAATCGGCAAATCCATAAGGAGTACATGTAAGAGTACAATGGATGGAGTTTTTTAGACCATCCAAATAATGCTGCTGCGACTGAGATTGTGAACTGGATGCAGCTTTTAACTATTCGTTTTAGCATCAACATATCTGTTGTTATCGAATAATCCGCGTAATTGTCATTCTTTAAAAGCCGAGTTTCCTGAGTATAGTTGTGGCGCATTCTTTTATAAGATAATACCATGCATGTGGCATACCACCATAATAATTCAGGATAATTCGAAAGGCACCATCTTTTTTAAAATTTCCATTATTTTGGAATATAAAATCCTGTATGATACGATTTACAATCAGCCCTTTGAATATTTTAATTTTTTCTTGAGCATATATCTTTTTGAAATCAGGATAAAAATTCATCTGTTCTTTCCATATGCCAAGGTAATTGATAATAAATACCTCGTAAAGATTATAACCGCCATTGTTCTTAGCATCTTTCCCTCCATCAAGTATCGGATAATCTATCAATACATTTTTTTTGCTGCTGTTTGCCGCAGTCATATACAATGGTACCTGAGAGAATAATGTACCAGCGTATTTTTCAAACTCAAAATTTTGGATGAATTTTGAATTGACAATGTTACCGGAAATAAATGTTATCCAAAAACTGACATCACAAAGGAACTTTTCCGCATTGGAATATTCAATGATTCCATTGGAATGATTGCCTGTTTTTAAGTGAACGAGTCCTATGGATTGGGCGCCAAGTTGCTCCACAATGAGTTTTAATGCCCCGTTCATTAGATAATCATCATCTCCGAGCAGCCATATGAAATTGCCAGTTGCATTTTTGAAGCAATTGACAAAATTCCCATCCATTCCAAGATTTTTCTCATTGCGAAAATATCTAATTTTCGCACCAGCTTGAATATGTTTTTTTACAATATCAGGTGTGTTGTCGGTAGAGTGATTATCCGAAACAAGAAGCTCTATTGTATCTTCCAGACCTTCATTAGTGATCTGAGATGAAATTTGTTTTAAGCATTCGTCAAGGAATGGCGCCCGATTATATGTTGGGATGCAGATGGATAATAGAGGCTTATTGTCCATGATAGAGTCTGCGTTTTGATTTAAAGATGTAAAAACTGATAGGAAGACTGATGAAAAATACTACGATGGTGTAGCCGTCAACAACGCCATCCAACCCGAAGAATTTGGCGCCAAGGATGGTTGATATTGCACAGCAGATGCCGACAATGACGGCCTGAATCAGGAACGGCTCTTTTTTATGACATCGCAGATAGGTGGCCCATATGTTGATGATATTGTTGATGAATATGGTGCTTCCAAGAAGAATGGCAAGTGTCAGGGGTATAAATCGAGCCGCCAGCCCAATATGCATGATGTCAAGCGCATAAAGGAATCCCCAAAATATACACAGGCAAATAAAGCAGACTAATGAGGATTGACGCAGTGTGGAAGAAACCGATGCATCCAGCACGGGATAATCTTTTAACGATATATATTTTGACCACATCGGCACTTTGGTGCTTGTCCAACTCAGAACTAAAGAGAAAATGCCATTTAGAGCAGTGAGTGTCATTCCCATCTGTCCTGCTACAGAAGCTCCGCAATAAGCGAACAAAACCGGATTGAAGAGTTGGAAGATGAAGTAACCGCTCATCCAACTTAATGCAATTCTCCATTGATATGGAAATATTTCTTTGCGATAAGATTTGCATTCTTCCTTAGGTTGATGCCATATGCCGGTGATAAGATGCCGGTGTATCCTTAAGACAAAATAAATGCTTATTGCCAAGGAGGATATGGTCCTTATGGCGGGAGCGTACAAACCGGCTCCACCAAGAAGTGCTGTCCAGCCACAGATCAGGGAGAGAGAAGTGGCTATAAATCTCATTTTTGCAATGGATTTCACTTGCCCCATTCCCTCTATGAAGGCTATTATAGGGCTAATCATCAGATTTATAGCGGTAAACAAGCAAAGCATTATCCAGGGAGATTCCCATGAAATATCAGCGTTTTGCGAGTTGTGTCTAAAAAAGAGTATCCCACCGATTGCAACAGCGATAAAAAAGAGTATGCTGATAACGCCATACCAGCGGATAAATAAATTGAATAATGAACTGAGCCGGGATAAATTATACTGTGGACCCTCTAACTGCTTATTGTCGTTGACCTTGATTTTCGCGGCTTCATAGGCTACATATTGCACTATGATGCCACCAAGACCAAGCTCGAAAAATATCTGCAGAGCCAGAATGCTGCCGAACGTATAGTAATAACCTTGCTCAACTTTTGAGAGGCTTAACGCTATGATAAAGATGGTCAAAAAGCCACCGGCGGCAGTGATAATTCGCGCCAAGGATGAATAGGCAATAGCTCCGTCAATGCCGAATATCCGAAGTGCTTTTAAAAAGGTCTCTTTCATTACTCGATGGTTGGCTGGGCAAGCGCAGATTTGCCTAAAAACTTTTGCGTTTTAACATCCCGTAAGAATCTGGATTAATCCTCAAAAACAAGGTGCCGTATTTATTGGGCGAGATAATCTTTGATATTATCCTCTAATTTCGAGGTGTCTTTGTAGCCGATTGCGTTGAAAAGTCTGGATCCGTCGAGTGCAAGATACTTCATTCCGGTATCGGCTCTTTGGCTTGTGCCAAAACAATCGGAAGGGATTTCCTTTCCTAAAGTCTTGAAGATGAGTGTCACGATTTCTCTGACGGACATTGTCTCATTTCCTTCTATATTGTATATACCGTCGGGCAAACACTTATGGTATGCCAGAGCAAGAATCTTTGGGATTTCCGTTACCGGGATATATTGGCGGCATTGTTCCCCGGAGGTGAAATGGAGTGCTTCTCCGTTCTGAATGCCGTGGATAGTGTATGGAATCAGGCGCATGGGGTTTTCATCCTGACCATATATCGTAGGGATAATAAAGTGCCAGTGTGTAAACTGCCGTGGATATGATTGCACAAATCGGGTGAGTAATCGTTTGGAGACGGCATAGTCGTTTGGCACATCACAAACAGAGTTGCAGAGTTCTTCCTCGGTGATTTTTTTTCTACCCGGAATATTTCCGGTCTCAAAATATGAACCAAACGATACGAATATACCCTTAAAACCGCGAAGCCGTAACGTATCGCAGATTTTTATGGGGACGTTGACATTCAGATCATATATCAATCGTGCGGATTCATGCAGGTTACTTTGTATTCCGGCGCCGAATGCATTGATGATCATGTCGGAAGAGAGTATCCTGTCATAGTCGAGGTCTTCGTTTACCAAATCGACCTTGCAAAAATGGTCGTATTGATGGCCGCGCGGTGCGTCAAGGCCATACATGTCCAGTTCATAATTATGGCTGTTGCAGTATTTTGCAATGGTCTTGGACAGGAATCCGTTGGTGCCTATGATCGAGACTTTCATTTCCTATTCTTCTTTAAATTATCATGTTCAGCGCAATATTCAGCAATCTGCCGCAGGCAAAGAGAATATGGGTCAACGTTGCGATAGTGTCTGTACCAATCAACAGTCATGCCGACCGTGCGGTCAATTCCCATTACCGGTTCCCAACCGAGGCGGAATTTGGCCTTGGAGATATCAAGCATAAGAAGCTTCGCTTCGTGGAGTGCGTTTGGGTCGGAGAGGTCGCAGAGTGAGCCTGAGCCATAGTGCTTGATGACTTTTGTGGCAACCTCCCACACGGTTGAGATTGATTCGGCTCGCGGACCGAAATTCCAACCTTCACAATACTCCGTAGGAGATTCCCACATTTTTTTTGCCAGAAGCATGTAGCCGCCGAGAGGCTCAAGGACATGTTGCCATGGACGGATAGCCTGGGGGCTGCGTATATCGATAGGGTTTCCGGCTTCAAGTGCGCGGATGCAGTCAGGAATTATTCGGTCGAGAGCCCAGTCACCCCCTCCGATTACGTTGCCGGCGCGAACACTGGCAATCGATTTGCCGTGACGTTCGTAATCCTTCGGGTTAAAGAAACTTCGCCGCCACGATGCAATGGCTATCTCGGCTGCGCCCTTTGATGAAGAATACGGGTCATATCCCCCCATTGGTTCATTCTCGCGGTAGCCCCAAATCTGCTCTTTGTTTTCGTAGCACTTGTCGGTGGTTATCATTACGCCCAGCTTGACGCTCTGTGTGCAACGAATGGCCTCAAGGATGTTGATTGTTCCCATCACATTGGTCTGGTAGGTCTCAACGGGTATGTCGTAACTGAGCCGGACAAGTGGCTGTGCCGCAAGATGGAACACTATTTCAGGCTGATACTCTTCTAATATCTCCTTAATCCTTGCTCCGTCGCGTATATCGGCACGTATGTCGGCCGCTATTTTCCCTCCGATACCTGACAGTACGTAATTGTCACGTTCAGTCAGCGGGTCGAGACCGAGACCGATTACTTCGGCATCCAGTTCATGGAGCCAGATTGAGAGCCATGAGCCTTTGAAGCCGGTGTGCCCTGTGACGAGCACTCGCTTACCATTGAAAAAGTTGTCAAAAATATCCAGAGTCATAAATATTCAGTTGTCTATGTGGTAGGCTATCGTATCCGACGGGTCGTATAGCTGGTCGGTGTATGCAAGCAAAATGAAATTGTTGTCTCCTAAATTATCAATCTGATGCGCTACATTATGAGGAATAAAGACTGTAATTGCTGCCTCCAAGGACAGCTCAATGTCTTTTCGTTCCCCGGTCTCTATGTCGTTTAGCTTTAACAGAGCCTTACCCTCGATAAGGGTAAACCATTCATTTGCTATGGGATGGTAGTGCCCTCCCTTTGATTGCCCCGGAGTACCCATTGTAAGATACACTTCACCGGTATAAGAGGGTAAATTGGCTTCCTTTCCCGTTATTGCTTTGAGAAACCAACCGCGGCTGTCGCTGATAAGCTTTCTCGGGATTATTCTGACATTTTCGATATTGCTCATAATGAGTGTTGAAAATCGTTATATGACTACACCCCTTTTGGTATCTCGCGTTCCCACCGCTTCCATGGGGCGGCATTGGCAGCGAGGAGCTTCTCCAACATCCCTTTTTCCCTGATATTGTCCATACATTGCCAGAATCCTTCGTGGATGTACGACATCAATTCCCCCTGATGGGCCAGAGTTTCAAGCGGTTTCCGTTCAAACACGCAATCATCTCCATCAATGTAATCGAATATTGCCGGTTCGAGCACCATATAACCGGCGTTGATTGGTGCGCCATCGCTGATGTTTTTTTCACGGAATGACTTGACGGCGTTGTCGCCACCGATATTGAGCACGCCTTTGTCCTGCGCGATTTTTACAGCCGTAAGTGTGGCTATTTTGCCATGGCTTTTGTGGAATTCAAGCAGCTTGTTTATATCAACATCGCATACACCGTCGCCATACGTCATAAAAAAAGGTTCATCGCCCACATACCGTTGTATGCGTTTGATGCGGCCTCCTGTCATGGTGTTATATCCGGTATCTACCACTGTCACTTTCCATGGTTCGCAGTTGCTGCAATGCACCGTCATCTCGTTCTTGTTGTCACGGTAGTCAAACGTTACATCGGAGTTGTGCAAAAAATAATTGGCGAACCATTCTTTGATGTATTCCTGACGGTATCCGGCACAGATAATAAACTCGGTATGACCGAAATGGGCATATTCTTTCATAATATGCCACAAAATCGGCATGCCACCGATTTCAATCATCGGCTTTGGCTTGAATTGGGATTCTTCAGAGATTCGCGATCCGAATCCCCCGGCAAGAAGCACTACTTTCATTATGTATGGGGCGTATGATAAATCAGGTGGATTAGTTCGTTATAAGGCATGTTGTCAGAGGTTTATAGTTTTGATTAAACTTAAACCGATGATGACAATGTGTGATGGCGACGATAATGCCCAAAAACCGGAGTTAGGGGAGGGGGGTGAGGGAGTGGGGGGAGAGGCGGGTGGTGAAGGTGCCGAAGTTGAAGCCGGCGACGGTGAGGGTGATGGTGCACTCGCTATCAATGGGTGTGCAGGCGCTGTCAATGGGTGTGCATT
>ULMZ01056758.1_pt1 | contig 15801 bp, 9 predicted proteins | sample 1951791 | NCBI WGS metagenome assembly ULMZ01 (sample SAMEA4835564, study PRJEB28245) | human gut metagenome | biome: gut microbiome; material: fecal sample | place: Denmark | collected 2008 | reverse complement strand
CGGCTATATCCGGATTTCGCCTCCGAGACGCTGCATGTATATGGCGACAGTTCCGGCGACAAAGAACTGCTCGCCCTTGCAGATGTCCCCCATTATAAACCATTCAACAATAAATAAACATATACTATGATGCCATCCTGCCTGTCTATCCTGTTTCGCGCTCTCCGAATCGAGTGGAGAGAGACTAAGCGCACGTTATTTCCGACGACCCCGATAGAAACCGGGCTTTTCCTTTTCTTCTTCCTTCTTTACGGGTGTATCGGTTACCGGATGCTCTTTCATACGGAACTGATCGATGTACCCAACGGGGGAGCGGGAAGTTACTTAGGCTATGACAATCTATTCCATCTCCACACGCGCGGAGGAGCATTCGACATCAGCCATCCCTTTTTCGGCATCTTCCATTTGTTGAAAACACTGTTGACAATCCTGTTGACAACCCTGTTCAAAGAGAAAACTTCCGGTATTATTTGCCTGACGCTGATGAACCTGTTGATAACCGGCGGACTGGTCCTGATCTATCGTTACCTGAAGCAGATCGTCCGGATTTCTTCTCGGCGGGCACTGTTACTGACAGGGTTCACGGGATGCTTTTTCACGACCGTTGTCTTATCATTCACCACAGAATCTTATCCGTTCTCCTTTTTCCTGCTCGTCTTCTCACTACTAATGCTTTCCAGGGAATACATGCTGACCGGATATATAAAAGGCCGGACGATCCTCTTTCTCTCTTTCCTTTGTGGAGGAATAACAATCACCAACGCAGCCAAACCGACAATGGCCCTGTTCCTGAATAAAGCACCGTTCTGGCGTAAAATACGGACAGGATTCAAAGTCATGCTGCCATTTGTCATTTGCGTAGCTGCCGTCATGGGCTTTTACACCCTCAAAGCGAAACTGTTCAACCCGGAAGGCCCGTCTCCTATCGAAACGACCGGGCAACTCGGACAGTATTTTATCCACGACGAGACATTCGGCAAACAAGCACTGGTCGATTTCTGGGGCAATACGATTATAAGCACGCCTCTCACACAACAGCTAGTCGGGAAAGAGGTCGTATTGCGTCCCAGCGAATACCTGCACAGTTGGAACAATGCCGTAATCATGTTTCTGTTGTTTTTAGTCGCGGCCTCGGCTTTGCTCAACCTGAAAAACAAATATGTACAACTGCTACTTATGTACCTGAGTGTCGATTTCGTGATCCACTTTATCATCCGCTACGGGATGAACGAGGCGATCCTGTTCGGTGGGCATTGGATGTTTGCAGTCCCGATCCTGCTGGGCTGGCTATACACACGATTGCCGGTCCGCATGTACCGGATACTGGACTGGGTTATTATCGGATTCTTTGTCCTGACTGCAACGATAAACACGATGGAGTTTATGCGTTCCTTCTTATTCGCCTAAAATGATGAATTTCCTTGCTTTTGTCGCGTCTTTGGAATTATCGGTACTGATAGCTGCCCGGTAGATATAAACACCGGGACGCATACGGGCACCACCGGATGTCAGATCCCAGGAAACCGTATAGTTTTCGAACAGACCGGACGTTCCGCTTTCTTCATGTTTCCAAAGTTGTCGGCCTGCCAGATCGTAGACCATAATGCCCACTCGCATCCGACTTTCGGGACGGTTGTGCATAAGATGGAAAGTCACTTGCTCACGGGCGATACCCGGTGTTGCGATCACATCGAACAGGAAGGGTTTCAGTCCTTCGACCACTTCAAAAGTAAATGTCCGCACGGTCGAGTTATTCAAGATATCCCACACCCAGAACTCCGCCGTATGTTTACCCGGCTCAAGCGCCGGGATCGGGAACTTCACGATACCGGTCCCATCTTCGCCAGGTAACAGTTCGTAATAACTGTTCAGGTTATAGCTCAGGACGGTCGATTCGTCTATTACCAGCATCATATCATGCCCGACACTGCTTCCCGTGATATTCACTCCGCTCTTATCCCATAACTCAGCGACAAAATAGGGAGTCGTGTTCACCTGGCCGCCATCTACAAATGTCGTATCATTCAGGTAAAGGGCACGGATTTCCGGACCGATCGTATCGGTTTCCGCCGTGTCGGAAGTTCCTCCGACAATGAAATTGTCGAAATTACCCTGTGCCTCATTGCCACTTTCCGTATCGACGGCATAGAGATTCATTTTCCCCTGCAAATTAGAATAAGAAATATCCTTCGGAACCGTAAAAGTAAAGCTGAACTTTCCGTTGCGCACGGAGTCATTCCCTATAAAAATCGTATTCGGATAGTCGGTGAAGGTGAAAGCCGGACTGTCATCTTTATTGCTGTTCTTCAAGCAGGTGACAGTCACCTTGCTGTCTTTTACCGTCGGGTTGACTATACCAGTAAAATCAGTTACCAACTGCCCGGAAGCATCCAACACCTCTCCTTCGACAGTGATCTTTTCCAAAGCTTTAAAAGATATTGAATTTCCGTCTACCGATTGCCCGTTTACAGTCGTCACTTTCATTCCAAATTCTGGATAAGCCATTTTTACAGCTGGGTCTCCGATCAAGCAGAAACCAAGTTTGTAAACGGACGACAAGGTGTTTTTCGTTGCTTGCATCACTTCTCCCAGCGTACGACGACGCCCATTATTTCTTTCAAACAAATTACGAATAACATTGTCGTTGATCGGGAAATTAGGTCTGGAATAAGCGACACGGACAGTCGTAAACAGCGCAATGCCTCCACTGCTTTTATTCAGAAAGACATCTTCTCCGGCAGACGTATTCAAGTCATCGAATCGCGTAAAATCGCAGGTAGCCGTCACCCATACCGGCAGATGAGTATAAGTAAACTGGTTGATATCTGTTTGTGTTAACACTTTCTCATCGCTTAAAGCCGTTGTCCCTCCATGTCCGGTATAATTAAACAATAGAAGTCCGTCTTTTAGAAGTTTTTGCAAGCCACTCCTTACATCCGGATAAGTTCCTGCCGTCATGTCTTTTTTATAGGCATCATAATACAGCTTATTCACCAAAAACTCAGGATGTTCACTTTCGACATAACCTGCCAACTGATCAGCAAACTCCATATGCTCAGTCATAAATCCATCCGTATTGCTACCATCATCAGCCATAAAACACAGATTGTTTTTCCACGAACCTGTATTTCTATTTTCCATATAAGAGATTACCTTATCCACCATCTGAGTCGCCTGCTCCACAGTCCTGATAGGAAAGCGTCCGATCCCCAGACATAGTTTTTTATTTTGAAGGGATTTCTTATTATCCGCATCATCCAGAAATCCGAAATAGTCATCAATCACATACGATTGACTACTTAATGAATTTTCCGTCTGATACGTCAATAACATATTGCTCATATCCACCGATTTCCAGGCGGAAGTCAATTTACGGTTGTCGAACGAGCCATCGCCGAACAGCAGTAAATATTTAGGAGCATCAGCTTCCGAAGTCTGCCGGTCGTAGAACATCTTCATAAAACGGCGATAAGCAGTTGCATCCGGTGTACCGCTGGAAAACTCGTTATAAATTGATTCTGGCGTCACCACCCGGACCGTCAGGTTATCCTTTGTCCGATGCGCTTCTGCCAAACGTTCTGCCTGCGTAGTAAAATTAGGCTGGGCAATAATGATCATATCTTGCTGTGGCAAAGCATGCAGATTCTGATTCGCCACCTCGCCGACCGTCACGGGAGCTTTTATCTGTGAAGGTTTTACTACGACAAACTCCCTCAAGGAAGCGGAAGCAGGAATCGAAAAAGACAACTCTGTCCCGTTCAGAGACGTTTCCATCTGTTGCGGATTTACACCGTCGGTCACATCAAAAACCAGCGTACTAGCATCGGCTCCCTGGATCACAAAGCGGGAAGCATTGCCTCTTGCCGAGAGGCTGCGGAAGAATGTATAATTGTCATATACTTTCAATTGCCTCTTCATCTGAAGGCGGAAATAGTTCAAGTGTACATTCTTATGTCCGGTCGTACTGTATCCGATGTTGACCTTTACAGTCTCACCTTTATCAGCCGTCCAAGCTCTTTCGCGATACAGTTCCCGTGCCACTTCGTATTCGTCCGACGGGACAGACACGGAACCGGATATTAAAGCGTTTCCATCGACATTCATAGTAATCGTTCCGTTGCCACGGGAGATAAAAGACAGAGTGGCTTTTCCCTCGTCGTTCGTAATACCCGGAACCGATATCGTGAAATCACGGGATAAAGTAGAAGTAAACGATTCCCCATACAGTTCACGCCCGGAACTGTTCACCGATACCAACTCTTCTTCGTGCAAAACATAGTCATCGAAAGTTGTCACTTGCAAAGTGGCTCCAGCAGCAGATGCAGCCTTCTCCATCGTACGCCCGGTTGTTTCTTTCTCGGTCACGAAATAATATCCGTAATTGGAATAGGGGTTGTTGGTGTGGATAAAGGACTTATCAGAAGAAGAATATTCCCATTTGCGCGGCCCTTTCCCATAAAACAACAGATAATCCGCACTCCTCCATACGGCTACCTCAGGGACATCATCAATATAGGTAGTAGAGAAATCTTCATCCAAAGGCCATCCTCCGTAGCCATAGACAGCTACTTTATCCAAATTGGAAAAGCCCATCTTTTTCAGATCGGCAGCCGTCAGTTTGTAAATACCATCTTCCGCCACCTGTATCTTCACCCATTTCCCGGAGTTCAATACCGACTCGGAGGCATATCGGCTACTATCCGCCCAAGCAGAAGTGAGCAGACCGAATACAAACAGCAAGGCACATAAGATTCTCTTCATACGTTTTTTCCGTGTTATCTCACAAAGAAATCCAGCAGCTTCTGCTCGCCGATATATCCCTGCAAGTGGTCGTCTATCTTGACCGGCCCCACGCCTACCGGGGTTCCGGTGTAGATCAGATCACCTATCTTCAACGTAAAGAAACGGCTCACATAGGCAATGATCTTGTCGACCGGGAAAAGCATATCCTGTGTATTTCCCTCCTGGACGGTCTTCCCGTTAATATCCAGATGGAAAGGAATGCGGTTCACATCTCCCACACGCTCCAGTGGGACGAATGTCCCAAGAACAGCCGAATTATCGAACGCCTTGCTGATTTCCCAAGGCAGACCTTGCGCACGCAGCTTGTTTTGCAAATCGCGGGCTGTAAAGTCAATCCCTACCGTCACCTCGTTATAGTAACGATAGGCGAAACGTTCGGCAATGTTTTTTCCCAGCCGGTCTATCTTCACGACGATCTCCGTTTCGTAATGAATCTCCGAAGAGAAATCAGGAATGAAGAACGGTTTGCCGTCTTTCAGTAACGAAGAGTCGGACTTCATAAAGATAGTAGGCTCCGATAATTTTAACGAATGATGCAGCTCTTTATTGTGAGCAGCATAATTCATTCCTACGGCTATTATTTTCATATATCAGTGATTGATTGAATTCAAGCGGTTGAACATCACAGCAAGATGGGCATACATAGAGGTATTTTGCACCACGATATCTTCCGGCACACGGATACGGAACGGGGTAAAGTTCCACAAAGCCTTGATTCCTCCCGCGATAATCAATTCGGTCACTTCCTGCGCCTTGTCGACAGGGACGGTAATCACTCCGATCGTCGCTCCGTATTCCTTCTGCTTGGCAGGAAAATCATCCATGTGGTAGACCGGTATCCCGTTAATCTCGGTTCCGGCCAATTCCCGACGGACATCGAAGCCTCCAACAATCTCCAATCCGTATTGTTTCAGACCGGAATCCTGCAACAAGGCGGCTCCCAAGCTACCGACACCGAACAGGAATGCTTTATGCTGCGCCGTAAAACCTAAGAAATCCTCCAACACATCCACCAGCGTACTGATTTCATAGCCGACACGTGTCTTCCCTGAAATATTCACAAAAGAGAGGTCTTTCGCCACCTGACTGGGGTCCACATTAATTTCTTTGGCAATCTGAGTAGATGATACGAAAGCTTCCCCTCTTCCTTTCATCAGTTTCAAAAAGGCAAGATACCACGGCAACCTCCTAAGGGTCGGCTCCGGCACTTTCCAGATTTGTTTCATTTCATCGTTAGCCATTGTTCAATCTTTATTAATGTAGCTCACAAAAGTACAATTTTTTTCTTTGGGAATAGAAAAATAGAACACGCTCTTTTCATAAAGCGTCCATCTGTTTTCGCCACCGATACGGACGATGACTATATAAATGTTCTTGCAAAACCAACCATCATACTATCATAATCGCCCGTATATTACTTTAAAACAACTCGTTACAGCATGACAGTTACCATTTTGCACTATTATTCATCTATCATAACCATCATAGTGAAAAACGATAACATACTGTGTTTCAATTATACAATAAAAACAGAGACCGTCCGGGAATAGATGCAGAACAGGTTAAAATAGCTTCATTTTTCATCAAGACAAGCTTTTCTTTTGCCAAAAACAGCTTGAATAGCTGCTTGAGACCCGGGTGTAAGAGCCACGGACATCCGGGTGGGGAAGAGGTGCAGATCCGGGTCTGTGCGAAGCTCTTCCGGGGATGTGGGGATGTTTATCTGCCATGCTGAGGACACTTTTATGCCCTGTTTTTGCATCTTATCCGGCGAAAAGAGCGTTTTTTGTGTCAAATAATCTCGTTTCTGTCGATAGTCATTTTGGCCTATATAAATATAAACAGCCCATTATCGGTTATATAAATAAACTATTAAATAAAAAGCATGATAGATGCATGATGGTAGAATGATAGTAGAAAACAACTACTATCATGCTTTAACATATTGTGAAACAACAGCTAACAACCAGCCATGATAGTATGATGGTTGGTTTGCAAATTTTTATAGAGAAAGAAGAGATGGTCTTGGATAGCAATTTTTGGTGCGGTTGCCCAGAAAACATACAGAATCAATGCTCTTTTTAACAAAAGCCTCCCCGATATTGCTACCGGAGAGGCTTCATTTTGTGTCTGCCTTTTCTCTTCACAGGGATAATGGCAGATGAACTTTTTTTAATTATTTACTTTAGTATTAATATTACCGCCTGTTCACCCATCACGGGATAATTAGCTTGAAAGCTGCACGGTAAAATTTAGAATTATTTGATTTATAAAATCTTATTCTTTTTCAGAGCAGAGATACGATTGCTCGTATCCCTACCTGATGATGAATTTTCTATTATTACTTAACGATAGCCTTAACAGCTTCTTCGCCTTCAACAGCTACTACAACTACACCCTGAGGAGCAGCAATTACAGCATTGTCAGAAGTGATAACTGTGTTAGCTACTGTCTGGCCAAGGATGTTAGAAACAACAACCTTCTTACCGGCAGCATTAGCGATTGTTACCTGACCTGCACCAGCGATAACTGTTACTTCAGAAGTTGCGATTTCTTCGTTGTCTGTTGCCAGATCATTTTCTGAACCTACTTCGATATTGAAGATAAGAGCGTTGTCACCACCTGTCTTAGCATTTTCGAATGTTGAAGTAGCAGCATCAGACAATACTAAGCAACCATTCTGGCTCTTCAACCATGCAGCCTTAGACGGAGCAATATCATTATCTGCATCTTTCTTATCAGATTCGATCAAGAAACGACGAGCATCTTCATCAACTGCAGCTGCAGCTTCCGGATTTGTGTAACGGAACGACCAAGTATAGTTATGATGAGCGTCTGTATGTTCTGCTTTCAAATCGATAATATTGAACTCATTGCTTGTAGCCTTGTAGTTAGCACGAATAACAGCAGTATCCAACTTGCTTGCTTCCATATTTTCGAAGCCATTTGTCAAGATATACAGGCTGTCGCCGATATGCAAACCTTTCACGAAACCTACGCGAGTGTATTCACCAAACTTATACAGTTTGTCAGCATCTTTTGCGCTTAATGAGTCTGCGAAGCTAACCATGTATTTAGCAACAGTGAAACCTGCTTTAGAAGGAGTTGCATGAACGCAATGTGCAGCATCTGTCGGATCACCGTTGGCATCAACATGATTATCACCTTCCTGACATTCCTTACCCGGAACCGGATCAACAACTACTCTGTCAACATATACGAAATACTGCGGTTTCTGTTCGTGACCTGCTGTACCTTTCACTACAACTGTATCCACATAGAATGATAAACCTGTAGCTTTATCTGCACGTTCAATACCTACATAGTTAACAACTTCATCCTGGAATTTTTTATTATTTTCATCCATCAAGTATTCACCACGATAGAATTCTTTGAACTTCAAGATCTTCGTCGCATCTTCCTGTCCTTCAACAGCACCTTCCAGTTCTGTATTGAAACGGCGATACAGAGGAGCATCGTTCGGAACTACAGCAAATGCAGAAGTACGAGTTTCATTCAATACCTGATCTCTCAAGATTACGTTCAGATCTTGATCTGCAGAACCCATCTTTGTAGAATCAGCTGTTTCTGTTACATTAATAAATGCGTAATACGGCTGTGCAGCTTCCTTAGATGCCGGTTTGTAGAAGTTGTTTTCTTTCAGATAGAACTTCTGTGCTTCCGTTTCATCATAAGTCATTCTATAACGTTTTTCAGCATCAATTGTAATATAACGATCACCGTTAGCAGTCTTTACATACGGAGTGTAAATAACACGGGTCAATTGTTTTAAACCGGCAACATACGGAGAAGTGAAACCATAGTTTGCTTCTTTTGATTCTTTCATAAAGAATGCATACTTGCCATCTTTCACATTCAAAACTGAATCTTCCATCATACCGATGAACTTATCATCTGCATAAGAATGCAAATAATTGAAGTTATAAGTCATAACAGCCAATTCAGCATCTTCCAAGTTCAAGTAACCTAATTCTTTGTTGGCAATAACAGAAGCAGGTACAGCTTCAATAATCAAAGAGTCTTTTCCTTCAGCGATTTCATTAGTGAAGAGATAAGTAGCACCTGCATCCTTACGCAACTGGATATCTTTTGCAACATTTTCGAACTCACGGTTAGTGAGAGCCATGCGAGAAATTTCTTTCAGTCCGGAAGATAATGTGTCACGCTGTACAGCAACCCACTGATAAGCCGGCATACGCAAAACATCTTGAGCATCTGCCTCAATTGTCACCCATTCAGCAGCATTCCAAGATGTCGCTTTCTTCGTATTATAGATAGGAACTGCCAAATACTGACCCTTCGTGTTCTTAATCACGTAAACACCATTGTTAATGGATTTGCGGTTCGTTGTACCTTCCCCCAAAGTAAATCTAATATTGGCTGGCTTAGATGTACTCATATTTGCTTCACCCAAAGTAATTTCGCTAATAGAAGTCAGTTTATTCAAAACTACTGTATTTGCATCCGTAACAGGTGTACCACCCCAGAATGTAACCTTACCATCTTTCGTTTCTGCGACTGTCTGTTTTGTGTTATATTTAAAAACCTTGATGGCGATACTATCTTGAGAAGCAAAATATTCAAAAGTGAATAACGCAGCATGGTTGTTACGACCCGGCTTAACTTTATTCAAATAGTTGTTACCTTGCCATTCAGCGCTTTTGATAGAATCTTTTGTAAACTTAATACAATTCTGATTGTTTAGATACATTCCATTGATGTAAGCTGTATCCGCCATTAAATAAACATCATTAAAAGGATCATCCTTTTTAGCATCATTATCAATAACTTGAAGGAACATACCTGTAAAGGTATTAGCTGTTCCATTATTGAAATTTGACTGTTCCACATAAATTTCAGAATTTGCTTCATTTGTAGCAGCAGCAGGTTCCCATGCACGCAGTGTATTATCCGTAAAGATATTACCCAATGTACTATTTCCATTCGTACCCACCTTCAACTCCGGAGTTGAAGACAGTTTGAAAGATTTACCTTCCGGATCTGTTCCCAATTTGGTATTCAAATCTTTTGCAGATAATGTAACACCACCTGCATAAGCGGGAGCAACTCTTAGATGAATACCATTCCATGTGGAACGATTTGCATGGGCTTTAACCAAATAAACATCTTCAGAATTTGCATAGTTATTCGTAGTAGCAGCAGGTGTAGCACCCGTCACCAATGCAACAATAGAGTCTTTAGCAAAATGAGACACCAAGCCACTTGTTCCGAAAGGACTACCTTGTGTCTCTACAAAATCCTTCCATTTCCAAGTAGAAACAGAACCAGACATTTCTACATAAGAGCTGTTTGATGTAGAGTAAGTTGTACCTTCCGAAAACAGTGTTGCTTTTTTCGGATCAACCTGTAAAGGTATACCTGTCGCCTTATTTACAAATGTAAAATCAGGGCTGGAAGCACTACCGTTAGGATAAGAATACTGAATCTCCCATAAAGTAGAGTTCAGGTCTGTGACAGAAGTTGCTGTTTTTAATTTCAGAGTGTAACCCTCTCCTTGAGGAACCATAACGAGGATTTTACTACCATCTGCATTACTTAATTGATAAGCTTTTTCGGTTTCGATCTTCGTCACTGTTCTGCTCGCATTTGTGATATTTGCAGCAAAAGCAGATGAGAACGCAGCCGAAGCCATACAAGCCACTACAAGAGTAGAAAACTTTTTGTTCATAATCTAATAATTTAATTAATAATACTATATATAATGAAATTCAGTTCTATAAGTCCCTTCTTGGGATCATCCTATAAAATGACTAATGAAAACGTACGTTTTTTTTCGTCATTTTTTCGGGGCTTTCGGGAGGGTTCGTATCAGAAAGAAGGTTTTTCGTACAGGTTAGGCTATCTAATTGATAAGAAAGAATATAGAAAAGGAAAATTTATTGGGAGAAAGGATTGCAGGTTTAAAAAGTAGTTGTATTTTTGTAGCTGAAAAATGACGAATCTAAACGTACGTTTTCATTAGTCATTTCTCATGCGCTTAATATCTTTCTAAAAATCAGTATTTTATATCTGTATCTATACCTAGATTACCCCCTAAAAAAGCCCTTTTACGTGTACATTATATAAATTAGCACATTGCTATCAATCAATCTATTACGAAAATCACCAAAGTGCCCAAATATACCTTTTTACAGAAAACCGCTCAAAACAGCCCTCTTTTCCTTATTTTTCGAAACGAATATTTGCCCTAAAAACAGGCTCCATTGTCCATATTTGAGGACTCTTTTATTACACCCGTAACAGTTACGGCGGTTACAAAGACAAACAAAGCAATCAGGATATACAGATACGTCTTACAAAAACATAAAGGAGCCATGTCAAAAAGGGCTGTAAGCCCGATAGCTTACAACCCTTTTTGACAATTCCTCACTATATATACGAATCAGATTCTCGCAAGCGTCGTAACAATAAAGTCCCACGTACGGGCAACAGACGGAATGCTTACACGCTCGTCAGGAGAATGCGGATGCTGCAAGTCCGGCCCAATAGAGATCATGTCCATATCGGGGTAGGATTCCTGGATGATACCGCATTCCAGACCGGCATGCATAACCTTTGCCTCCGGCTTCTTTCCGTACAAATCCAAATAAGCTTGCTGCATGATTTTCAGGATCGGCGAATCGATATTCGGCTGCCATCCGCCGTAACCATCCGAATATTCCACCTTCGCCCCGGCTAGAGAGAAAATACTTTCCAAACTCGAACAAACAGCTTCCTTGCGGCTCTCGGACGAACTGCGAACCAAAATCTGAATCTCGATCATTTCGTTCGAGGACTTGACGATTGCCAAGTTTGTAGACGATTCGACCGTGCCCGGAAAATCGACCAGCATACTGATCACACCGTTCTGGCAACCTTCTATCGCATTGATCAGATCATCCTGAATCTCTTCCGGAATCAGAGTTGCCGGCATATCGGTCATTTCGGCCGTAAAATTAATATTGTGTTCAATGCCCTTATATTCGTAGCGGTACATTTCCTGATAATCGGACACAAGCTCCCAAAGAGCTTCCACATTATCTCCAGGAATTGTTATTACGGCAAAAGCTTCACGCGGGATAGCGTTGCGCAACGAACCGCCGTCGACAGATGACAGACGAGCCCCATAATCGCGTACGGCCTCTTTCAAGAAACGGAACATCAGCTTATTCGCATTCGCACGTCCCAAATGAATATCCACACCGGGGTGACCGCCTTTCAAGCCGGTCAGGCTGATTTTCACGGCAACATCGCCCTCCGGAATATAAGTATCTTCCTTAAATTGCATGGAGACATTCAGATCGGCACCACCAGCACAACCGACAAACAACTCGCCTTCTTCCTCCGAATCACAGTTCAACAGGATTTCTCCTTTCAGGAAACCCGGCTTCAAACCGACTGCGCCATCCATTCCCACTTCTTCGTTAATGGTAAAAAGGGCTTCCAGAGGACCGTGCGTCAATGTCTTGTCCGCCAGGACAGCCATAGCAAAAGCAGCACCCATACCGTTATCAGCACCCAATGTCGTTTCGCGTGCTTTCACCCAATCTCCATCTATATAAGCATCGATCGGATCGGTTAGAAAATCATGTTTTACCGAAGAGTTCTTCTGCGGAACCATATCGAGGTGAGACTGCATGGTCACGGTTTTGTGTCCTTCCATTCCCGGAGAAGCCGGTTTACGAATCAAAACGTTTCCCACTTCGTCCTGCAAAGTTTCCAATCCCAATCCTTTACCAAAAGCTACCATAAAACGGGTTACAGCCTCCATATGTCCGGTTGGACGAGGGATTTGCGTAAGGTCATAGAAATAACCCCAAACTGGCTGCGGAGAAAGATTTTTGATTTCTGCGGACATAAATAAAACTGCGTTTTAATTGACAATTGACAACTTAATCAATGGACAATTGACAATTAGGTTAATAATTAATGTTATATATCGAATGGACAACCGGGCATTTAATTGTCAATTGTCAATTGTCCATTGTCAATTCCTTTGTTTACAAAAGGTAGCGCCACCACACCAAACAGTCCCGTAATTCCGAGCCAGGCAGTTTGCACCGTATGCACCACCAGAGCAAAAGCCGCAGCATCGGTTTCTTTTACTCCGAAGCACATCAAAGTGGCGATCACCATAAAATGCCACGGACCAATTCCCCCCTGCACGGGTACTGCCACAGCGATACTACTCATCGTAAAAGCGATCAGACCGACCGTTACACCCAAATCACGGGTAAAATCGAAAGCATAGAAAGTGATGTAGAAATACAGGAAATATCCTGTCCAGATCAACAGGGTTTGAATAACGAAAAGACCTTTACGCTTCATCAGCCAGATGCTCTTCATTCCATCCCAGACGTTCTGCAACATCGACTTTGCTTTCTTGACCAGCGTAAAGTTACTCATATATGTGAATATAAACCAAATTCCGGCAATAAAAATTACGCCGGCCACATAAATCCATATCGAGTTGAACATGGACTGAAAACCATCCAGCAACGCAGGGTTCTTCGCAAAGAAGCTATGGAAAAAATCAAAATTGAAGATAATGATGGACATTGTGATCAGCCCGACCATGATGGTATCGCTCACACGGTCGATCAGCAGCGTCCCCAACAGGCGGGTAAACGGGATCTTGTCATATTTGGTTATCATCCCGCAACGCCAGACTTCACCGACACGCGGTAGCACAAGGTTCACAGCATAATTTCCCAACACAGCATAAATCACATTGCAGGTCTTCACCTTATCACCTAACGAACGAATCAGCAGTCCCCAACGCAATCCCCGGACAATATTGGCTCCCAAGCCAAACAAAAGGGAAAAAAGAATAATCTCATAACGGCCCCCCTTACGAATCACATTCCAGATCTCGCCAATATCCATCTTACTGTACAGATACCAAAGGAGTAAACAACCGAATGCAAGCGGGAGAATTATCTTGAGAAACGTGCGTAGAATTGCTTTAAAATCCATTATACGTAGATGACTTTAAATTATTTGTTGTATTTTTGTACGCCTGCAAAGATAAGCATTATATTTAAATACGAACACATTACACCAAAGAAGTGGATGAGATTAGTTAAGCCCAAAAAAGCATTAGGACAACATTTCCTGAAAGATCTGCAAATAGCTGAGCGTATTGCAGATACATTGTCCGATCACAAGCAGTTACCTGTACTGGAAATTGGCCCTGGGATGGGCGTCCTCACCCAATTCTTACTGGAAAAAGGACACGATCTGACAGTAGTGGAGCTGGATATGGAATCGGTCGATTACCTGGAACAGAACTTTCCCGGCTTGGAAGGCAAGATTTTGGCCGAAGACTTTCTGCGTCTGGATCTCGGCAAGTTGTTTCCGGACCAGTTTTGTGTGATTGGCAATTATCCTTATAATATATCCAGTCAGATATTTTTCAAAGTGCTCGACTACAAGGAACATATTCCCTGCTGTTCGGGTATGATACAGAAAGAGGTGGCCGAACGTCTTGCTGCCGGTCCGGGTAGTAAGACATACGGCATCCTGAGCGTCCTGCTACAGGCCTGGTACGAAGTGGAATATCTGTTTACGGTCAGCGAGAATGTATTCGATCCGCCTCCAAAGGTCAAGAGTGCGGTGATACGGATGGTGCGCAATGACCGAAAATCGTTGGGATGTGACGAGAAGCTTTTCAAGACGGTTGTCAAAACCTCGTTCAACCAACGTCGCAAAACATTGCGCAACTCCATGAAACCTCTGCTGGGTAAGGATTGTCCCGATTATTCGCTCCCGATCTTTAACAAACGACCGGAACAGCTTTCCGTAGAGCAGTTCGTGGAACTGACGCTGATAACGGAGCGAAACTTAAAAGATTTATGATTTCAGATTTATGATTTATGACTTATGGAGCTTGCATTGTTTCACAAATCATAAATCATAAATCATAAATTCTCCAAAGCATGATTGAACTGACGAAAGAATATATAGACCATCTAAAAGACATCATCACGGAGAAGGATGATGCTAAGATTAAGGAGATACTGGACGAACTGTATCCGGCGGACATAGCCGAACTGTACCAGGAGCTTGATTTGCAAGAGGCTATCTACCTCTATCTGCTGATGGATGGTGAAAAGGCAGCGGATGTTCTGATGGAACTGGATGAAGAAGACCGTCACAAGTTGCTGAAAGAACTTCCGAACGAACTGATTGCCAAACGCTTCGTGGACAATATGGAGACCGACGACGCTGTAGACCTGATGCGTGAGTTGGACGAAGATACCCAGGAAGAGATTCTTTCGCACATCGAAGACGTAGAACAGGCGGGCGACATCGTCGACCTCTTGAAATACGATGAAGACACTGCCGGTGGATTGATGGGTACCGAAATGATCGTGGTGAACGAGAATTGGAGTATGCCCAAATGTATCGACGAGATGCGCAAGCAAGCTGAAGACATGGATGAGATCTATTACGTCTATGTAGTTGACGATGATGAGCGCCTTCGCGGAGTCCTCCCCCTGCAGAAGCTGATCACTAATCCTTCCGTCTCGAAGATCAAGCATGTGATGAAGAAAGACCCGATCTCCGTCCGCGACAGTGACAGTATCGAAGAGGTGACCGAGACGATCGAAAAATATGACCTGGTCGCCCTACCTGTTATCGACAGCATCGGGCGTCTCGTCGGACGTATCACCATCGACGATGTCATGGATGAAGTCCGCGAACAGCACGAACGTGACTACCAGTTGGCATCCGGTATCTCGCAGGATGTGGAAACTTCGGATAATGTCTTCACCCAAACGGCCGCCCGCCTTCCTTGGCTCCTGATCGGTATGATAGGCGGAATAGGGAACTCACTGATCTTAGGTAATTTCGAAGGGAATTTTGCCGTCAACCCCAAGATGGCGCTGTTTATTCCGTTGATTGGAGGAACAGGTGGAAATGTCGGCATCCAGTCTTCCGCCATCGTGGTACAAGGCCTGGCCAACAACAGCT
>ULMZ01009018.1_pt1 | contig 15844 bp, 10 predicted proteins | sample 1951791 | NCBI WGS metagenome assembly ULMZ01 (sample SAMEA4835564, study PRJEB28245) | human gut metagenome | biome: gut microbiome; material: fecal sample | place: Denmark | collected 2008 | reverse complement strand
CCAGCGCGGCTACGGCACCCGTGAGGCCACTGGCTGGGGTTGGAGCAACTATGTGCCCAATCCCCGGTTTGTCGACAGTTACGAGAATGCCGACGGAACTCCGTTTGACTGGAACGACGTCATTCCGGGCTATAATGAGATGACACCGAAAGCGCGCCGCGTGTTCTTTCTGCGCAACGACATGACCGAGGCTGAGAAAGCTTTCCAGGCCGAGGCCGGAGCCGACATGAGTTTTTATCTGCCCAAAGGCAACGAGGCACGCATACTGAAAGCCTACGAAAACCGCGACCCGCGTCTGGCATTGTCGATAATCACTCCTTATTCCACCTTCCTGGGAGGTTCGGCCGGTGTGGCAAGATATTTCACCAGCCGTTTCCCGTTCCGTAACCATGCCAAGAAACCTTTCGACCTGCGCATCGACACAGCCGACAAGTTCTACTACTTCGTCCGCAAATTCGTGACCACCGGCCTTGAGCATGCCGACCACCTGGGATGCAACGACATCGACATTCCCTTGATGCGCTTCGGCGAGACCCTGCTTTGCCTGGCGGAATGTTATAACGAACTCAACCGCCTTGACGATGCCGTGGCGACAGTCAACCGCATACGGCGCCGTGCTGGAGCCATAGAGCTGAATACAACCGCCCCTACAATGGTGAAAGGAAAGGAGGATATGCGCAAACGCCTGCGCAACGAGTTCAAATGGGAGCTTTTTGCCGAAGACATCGTGTATATGCATGAACTGCGCTGGCGCACCTGGAAAGACGATAAATTCTACGTCACCAAAGAGGGCGAAGTCAACGGCATGTGTCAGGTATGGGGTGAATTCATCTATCATTATTCGTGGGGTGGCGACCACTACTGGCTCTATCCTATCCCCAACGACGAGAGGGTGAAGAACCATAATTTAACGCAGAACCCCGGCTGGTAATTTACCGCCTCCATCATTCCGGAATCAGATGTATTCATAAGCAACTGGTTATAACAATTTAACATTAACAGGTCAGATTATTTCAATATTTCTTCGGCACATTTTTTTGCGCCCTTTCCGCTAATCTTCAGAAGTGTGGCGCGACATGACCCTTCTCCATCGGGAAAATCCTCTGAAAAAATCCCCGGACAAATATTGAAATAATCCCGACCGGTTACTTATCATCCGAAAAAATGAAACATTCCGCTATTACATTGTTTTTGTTGGGCGCTTTGCTGCTGACGGGTTGCGGGCACGACGGCCATGTAGCCACCTCGGTTGCCGGCGCCACGGATGCCGCTGCCGGAGATGATGTATGGGAGACCAAATATTATAAAAATGGTGTGTTCAGAACCGACGGTCAGATTTACTCGGTATTTCATTCCGACGACTGGATTTTAGGTATGTCGGGCAACCGCATGATTGAATCGTCGGATCTGGTCCACTGGCTCAGAATGGGGCGGAAAGCGTTCAGCACCGACGAGTTTCAGGTTGCCGATTCATCAGGGCTGGATATAGTTCGTATAGGCGACAAATACGTCATGGCCTATGTGGCCGCCGACGGGAGTATCGGCGTCGCCGAATCGCTGCGCATTCGCGGGCCTTACCATAACAGCCGCACATTGCTTGCCAAAGGAGAGGAGATGGCCTACGGCAATCCCTCGTTTTTCTGCGAGGGAGACACCCGCTGGCTTCTCTGGGACACTCCGCAGGGTATCGCCATCGGGAAATTCGAGTGGAATGAGACAGCCCCCAAGGTAATGGACAGGAAGCAAATCGGAAGCAACAGTTTCCGTGCTCCGAAAATCATATGCAAAAACGGGATGTATTATCTCTGGGCTACGATTCGCAACAGCAAAGGCGGTATTGCCGTGGGACGCTCCAAGCAGCTCGAAGGGCCGTATTATACTTCCGACGGAATACCCATGGACACCGGCGGACAACAGGTTGTACCTACCGTGATTCCCAATTCCGAATTCTCGTGCATCGGCAACGGGTCTGATATTATCACCGACAACAATAACGACGACTGGATTATTTATCATGCGCGCACCAATCTCGCCGGCGAGCTGAGTACGGTGCTGATGCTCGACAAGATTATGTGGGACAACGGATGGCCCGTGATGAGTAAACTCCATGCGTCGGTTGCCGCGCAGAGACAGCCAAGATTTTAAGGAACTACCGTAAGAGAATAGAATTATGGATCTGATGAAAGCGTGTGTGCTGACGTGTGCAATGACCATGATGTCGACCCACGCGCAGGGAGCCGTTAAGCTTCCGGCGATGTGGAGCAGCGACATGGTACTCCAGCAGCAGAGTGAGGCGCGTTTCGTCGGAAAAGCCACACCGGGAGCCGACGTGACAATTGTGGCGCAGTGGCAGAAAACACCCCTCACGGTAAAAGCCGGTGCCGACGGACGCTGGTCGGCCAAAATAAAAACACCTGAAGGCGGCAAGAAAAGCTACACCCTGGAATTCACCGACGGAGCCGACGGAGAATCGCTGACGCTCGAAAACATCGTCATAGGCGAGGTGTGGCTCTGCTCGGGCCAATCGAATATGGAAATGCCCGTTGCCGGGTGGGGAAAGGTCAAGGACTACGAAAAGGAAATGGCCGCAGCCGACGCCTACCCGTGGGTGAGACTGCTGCATGTGAAACGCCACACCTCTGTCCTGCCGAGGGAGGATACCGTGATCGACAACGGAGGAGGATGGCGGGTGTGCTCGCCCGAGGCAGTGGAACACTTCTCGGCCATAGGCTACTTCTTCGGCCGACAGATGGAGGGGGAACTCGATTTGCCGATAGGCATTATCGACTGCACTTGGGGAGGTTCGCCGGTCGAGTGCTGGGTAAGCTATCAGACCCTGAGCCGTGGCAGCGGCTTCGAGGGAGTAGTGCTCGATTTCATGAGGAAAGGGATGGACGAGCAGTCGATACGCCGCTATTATCAGGCGCTGGTCGACAGTGCCTCCGCGGGTAAAGATTTCCGTCCGGAGGTCCATCCCGACGCCTACGCCCACAAAAGCGGATTTCCCGCAACAGTCGACAACGACGGATTCCTCCCCTGTGAGCTGTTCAACGCCATGCTTCTGCCGCTTACACGGATGGACATCCGCGGGGTGCTCTGGTACCAGGGTGAACAGAATGCAGACCGCCCCGACCAGTATGCGTGTCTGTTTCCGGCGATGATCGCCGAATGGCGTACGCTTTGGTCGAACCCCGGTATGCCGTTCTATTTCGTTCAACTCGCAAACTACCGCGACCAAAAGGAGGTGGAACCACACTCCGAATGGGGTTATCTGCGCGAGGCGCAGGCCTCCGCACTCCATCTGCCGGCAACAGGAATGGCCATAGCCACCGACGTCGGAGAGGCCAAAGACATTCACCCCAAAAACAAGCAGGAAGTGGCCCGCAGGCTGGCGTTGCTGGCGCTCAACCGTACATATGGTAAGAATGTGGTATGCTCCGCTCCGGAATATGCCGGCTACACTATAGTCGGAAATGAGATTCATATCGATTTCAACGCCAAAGCGGCCGATTTCGCACAGACCGACGGGGAGATCGACGGATTTATAATCGCCGGACACGACGGGCGCTTTTACAAAGGTGTGGCGCGCAAGGAAGGCGACCGCATTGCCGTGAGTTCGCCCGAGGTGAAATATCCTGTCGCCGTGAGATATTGTTGGGCCGACAATCCGAAAATCGGATTGCGGGGGAAGACGGGATTGCCCGTGGCGCCATTCCGCACCGACAATTGGTAACTGAATTATACAAAGAGTAAATACCTATGAATATTAGCAGGATATTGACGGGAATGGTGCTTGTGGCGACGTGCGCCACGCAGGCGATAGCCATCCACCGGACCGTAAAACTGGATAGCGCCGGAGAGGTGTGGCTTACTTGCCCCGACAGCAACGGCTGGACCTTCCAGATGACCCGGCGCACCCACGGCAATCGCGAGGTAGCGGTAATCGAGATGAAAGCCGACAGCGCCACGGTTCCTCCGCGTTTCAGCGTGGGCTTCAATGTGCCGCTGGGCGAAATCGGCTATCTGTGGCATGCCGGTGACGACGGCCGATGCCATCTTGTGCCCTCGTGGCTAAAAAAATACCATAGCGACATAGCGTCAGGCATACCGCTCTACACGCTTCTCGATAGCGAGAACACTAACCGGCTTACATTCGCCGTTTCCGAGCCGTTCCGCCGGATTGAGACGAAAGTCGGCGCGCTGGAGGACAATGCCCGTGTTGAGGGAGAACTCTGTTTCTTCACTCAGCCCGAGGCCCCGTTAAGTCACTACCATGTCGAGATAATGTTTGACGCCGGCAACCGCTTTTACGGCCACACCATTGCCGATGCCACCGACTGGATAATGGACTGCTGCGGCATAAAAGCCGCTCCGGTACCTGAAGCCGCATTCGATCCGTTGTATTCGAGCTGGTATCAGTTCCACCAGGATATGACGGCTGCCGACATCGAAGCCGAGATCCGGCTGGCAGCACGTCTGGGGATGAAAAACATTATCGTCGACGACGGATGGCAGACCGGCGACAACAACCGTGGGTACGCCTACTGCGGCGACTGGGAAGTATTTGAAGGCAAATTCCCCGATATGTCCGCACACGTGGCCCGTGTGCACGATGCCGGAATGCGCTACATGATGTGGTATTCAGTGCCCTACGTCGGCGTGAACAGCCGAAACCATCAGCGCTTCAAGGGAATGTATCTTACCGACGACAGAACGACCGACGTGCTCGATCCACGTTTCCCCGAGGTGAGAGAATTCCTTAGCGGCATTTATGAGAATGCATTGCGCGACTGGAATCTCGACGGTCTGAAACTCGACTTTATCGACCGCTTCAAATTTACCGGTGAAGATCCTGCCGTGGCTCAGAACTACGCCGGGCGCGACATAAAATCGCTGCCGGCGGCTGTCGACACGCTGATGAACGGCATAAGCCGCAGGCTTCGCGCCATCAATCCCGATGTGCTCATAGAGTTCCGACAGGAATATATCGGACCCGCAATCAGGCAATACGGCAACATGCTGCGTGCCAACGACTGCCCGTGTGACGCCGAAGGTAACCGCCGCCGTGTGGCAACGCTGCGCATGACTTCGGGCAACACCGCCGTGCACTCCGATATGCTCGAATGGAACGTCAGCGATGCTCCCGAGGCAGCTGCCCGCCATGTGCTTTCGGCGATTTTCGGAGTGGTGCAGTATTCCATGATGCTGCGCACTCTGCCCGAAGAGCATCTGGCGATGATTCAGCACTGGATGGGGTTCAGCCAGAAGCACCGCAAAACGCTTTTGCGGAGTGATTTCAGAGCTCTGTATCCCCAGTCGGGTTATCCGGTGATTGAGGCGGAGAGTGACTATGAGTTGATAGTGGGGTCGTATAGCAGCGGCAACATAGTAAGCGTGGGCGATGTGGATAAACCGGTCTACCTGCTCAACGCCACGGGGCGCGGTTCAATGGCCGTGGAGCTTGCCCGGCAGCCTGTGTCGGCCGAGGTCTATGACACATTCGGCAATCTCACCGCCAAGATCCGTCCGGATAAAGGGTTGGGTCGCATAGAGGTGCCCCGAAGCGGCTATGTGAAACTCAACTACGAATGACCATGGAATATCAACTACGAATGACCATGGAATTTATGAAACTGACATTGGCGCTAACGGGGCTGTTCCTTGCCATTCCGGCCATCGGCGCCCAAGAACCGACGCCCAAACGCAATGTGAAACTCTCGATGGGCGAGGAGCATGTTATAGTGAGAGGAATACGCCCGGAGGAGAACTTCTGGGGTCCCTATCAGTTTCCTCGTCCCTACAACTTAGGCGACCGGCTTGTGGTGTCGGTGCATGTGTCGGACGATAATATCTCGTCGTTCGGCAACCCATGCCGCTGGTTTGAAAGCCGCGACAAGGGGGCGACGTGGAACGAAATCGACCCCAGGGCCGACGCTGAGTGCGGCCTGATGCTGCAGAACGGCGACCGCCTCTATTTCCCGCCTGAAAACGGAATTGACGTGAGCGGCTACAGCATGACCCCTATCGAACAATATACCCCCGGCTATGATTTCACGAAGCGGGCAGGGGAGGGGACGCTCCCGGTGCCCGACGGTATAACCTATTGGATGTGGGGCACGGAGATCCGGGCTTATGACGCTGACCGCCTGCCCGAACCGTTATGCCGCAAAGAGTGGACGGCTCTTAGAATCAAAGCCGGAGAGAAAGAGCCGGTGAAAGAGATGGTGCCGGTGGAGTGGCCCGGGCTGACGCGGGTGGTGCATTCGCAGGGCGACCGCCATGTGATGAAGTCGATATTTCCACGCGGAAACATGAAGCTCGGACCCGACGGGGCCGTGTGGGTCAGCGCTTTCTCCGGCGAAGGGCATATCAATCCGGCCAACGGGCAATACAGTCCATACTATTCGGCGGAGCTTTTCCGTTCAGATGATATGGGGAAGACTTTCAGCCGTGTGGCGCATATGGAATATCCCGCCGACGGCGACAGATATCCCTATCTCAGCGGCGGTTTCAGCGACAGTGACTTCGAGTGGATGCCGGACGGGTCGATGGTGTGGTTTTTCCGCTCCAACTGGTTTGCGAGCACCGGCGAGGAATGGTCGCCGATGTACTGGAGTCGGTCGACCGACATGGGCAAGAGCTGGAGCCGACCCGAGAAATTCTCCGACCTTGGCACGCTGCCACGGCTTGTGAACCTTCCATGCGGCACGACGCTGATATGCTACGCGCGCCCCGGCACTTTCGTGCAGGCATCGCTCGACGACGGAGGCACCGCCTGGAGCGAGCCGCTTGAGGTGATGACTCCGGCCGACCGCTCCACCCTCGGCAACATACCCGCAGACCATCCGGTTACATTTCATCAATGGGTGGGCTCGTGTAATAACCCCGAGCTTCTGGCAATCGGCGACAACAGTGCTTTGATATTCTACAGCGACTTCTATTATCCCGACGAGACAGGAGTGAAACGCAAAACCATACTCTGCCGCCAAATCAAGGTGGAAATTGAATAGTACCGCATACAATTTAAACAGACAACTGAAATATGAAATTTATGAGAGCAATGATGGCTGCGGCCATCGGATTGTCGGCACTGATGCCGGCAATCGCAGCATTCGCCGACAATGCGCCGGCGCCTTATCTCGATGTCAACCGTCCGATTGAAGAAAGGGTGCAGGATGCGCTCAGCCGCATGACCACAGAGGAGAAGGTTGCCATCATCCACGCTCAGTCGAAATTCAGTTCGCCGGGGGTGCAGCGTCTTGGCATTCCCGAACTATGGTGTACTGACGGTCCCCACGGCATCCGTCCGGAGGTGTTCTGGGATGAATGGAATCAGGCCGACTGGACAAACGACTCATGCACTGCTTTCCCGGCACTGACATGCCTTGCGGCTACATGGAATCCGGAAATGGCGGCTCTCTATGGAAAAAGCATTGGCGAGGAGGCTCGTTACCGCGAGAAGGATGTGTTGCTCGGCCCGGGTGTGAATATCTACCGCACTCCGCTCAACGGACGTAATTTCGAGTATATGGGTGAGGATCCCTATCTCGCCTCGGTAATGGTTGTGCCTTACATCAAGGGGGTGCAGAGCAACGGTGTGGCCACTTGTGTGAAGCACTATGCGCTCAACAATCAGGAGCAGCGCCGCCACACTACTGACGTTGATCTGAGCGATCGCGCCCTTTATGAAATCTATCTGCCGGCATTCAAGGCGGCAGTGACAGAGGGTGGCTCATGGTCGATAATGGGTTCTTACAATCTGTACAAGGGACGTCATGTCTGTCAGAACAGCCGCCTGCTGAAAGATATTCTTCGCGATGAGTGGGGATTTGATGGAGCCGTGATCTCTGACTGGGGTGCCGTGCACAACACGGAGCAGGCAATCGACGGTGGTCTCGACCTTGAGTTCGGCTCATGGACCAACGGCCTTTCCGAGGGGATGAAAAACGCCTACGACAGTTATTTCATGGCTTATCCCTATCTGAAACTCATCAAGGAGGGTAAGACGGACTCCAAAGAACTTGACAAGAAGGCTGGCAATGTGCTGCGGCTGATTTTCCGCACGGCCATGAATCCGTCTAAGCCTTTCGGTTCGATGAATTCGCCCGAGCATGTGGCCGCCGCACGCCGTATTGCCGGTGAAGGGATTGTGTTGCTTAAAAACGATGGCAACCTGCTGCCGCTTGATCTTGACGGAAAAAAGAAGATTGTTGTGGTAGGTGAAAACGCCATAAAAATGATGACCGTTGGCGGGGGCAGCTCGTCGCTGAAGGCGCGCAGGGAGGTGACACCGCTCGACGGCCTGCAGCAGCGTGTCGGAGAGGATGTGGAGGTGATTTATGTACGCGGATATGTGGGCGACCCGGTCATGGAGCAGGACGGCCTGAAGGTGCAGGATATTTCCGACAGCCGGAGCGCCGACGAACTGCTTGCCGAGGCTGTCGATGCCGCCCGCGGAGCTGACTATGTGGTTTATGTCGGAGGCCTGAACAAGGCTCCGCATCAGGACTGCGAGGATGCCGACCGCGAAGGGCTGGGTCTGCCTTACGGACAGGACCGCCTGATCAGTGAGTTGGCCAAAGTTAATCCCAATCTGGTGGTTGTGAATCTTTCAGGTAACGCCGTGGCCATGCCATGGATTAAGGATGTGCCTGCCGTGGTGCAGGGGTGGTTTATAGGCTCGGAGGCAGGCAATGCCATCACCGATGTGCTGTCGGGTGACGTGAACCCCTCGGGCAAGCTGCCGTTTACGTTCCCGATGAGTCTGGCCGACGTCGGTGCCCATGCCGCAGGTGAATATCCCGGCAACAAGGCCGAGCTTGACGCATCGAAAGAGTGGGGCGACACCATCAGAGAGTATTACAACGACGATATTTTCGTTGGCTACCGCTGGGCCGACAAAGAGAAGACCACTCCGCTTTTCCCGTTCGGTCATGGACTGAGCTACACTTCTTTCGAATATGGCAAACCCACCGCCGATAAAAAGGTGATGACCGCTGACGACATTATCACCGTTTCTGTAAATGTGAAGAATACCGGCAGCCGGGAGGGTAGCGAGATTGTGCAGCTCTATATCGCCGACAAGAAATCGAGCCTGCCTCGTCCGGTCAAGGAACTGAAAGGTTTCCGGAAAGTGAAGCTTGCCCCCGGTGAAGAAAAAACTGTCAGCTTCACAGTTGACAAGACTGCGCTGAGCTTCTTCGATGACAAGAAACATCAGTGGGTTGCCGAACCGGGCAAGTTCGAGGCCATAGTTGGCGCTTCGTCGCGCGACATCAAGGGTTCACTACTCTTCGAACTGAAATAAAATGCCATCGTATGCCCCGGATTTTTACCGCAAAATACACTTGTCTATTACCGCAAATAATTGCGTAATGTCCTTATATTAAGCAATTAATAGATTCTTCAACGAGGAGGAATATTGATATAAAATCCGCCCGATTTTAAGACATAACAAACGAATATAAAAGCGATTGGCAAGTAATGAAATAAGCTTGTCAATCGCTTTTTTATTGCCTTTTATACGAATAAGCCATCATTGATAGCCAGGCAGCTACAACAGGCTCCTATAATAATCCTCGCATTTGTTTGTCTAAAATACCACCATTTTCCGAGGTTTGTGAGTAATAGGAAGGGGACTCTACCGTAAACGGTGTAATTGTGAGGGTGTTTATCTAACTATAAAAATGTATGAAAGTTTTTTGTAGTTTTAGAAGGCTTTGTCTATTGTGCTGTCAAAAACAGCCCCTTTGATATATCCGCTTTTCTGCTTGTTCAGTTTTATTTCAGTTAAAAGGCCTGATTGAACCAGCTCCGAAAGGTCTTTCTTTGCTGTGGGTTGTGTAACTAACATTCTGCCGGCAATATCTTTGGCAGTTACTATCAAGTCGGCATCTTTTATAAACAAGTGCAGGATTGATGCCTGACGCCTTGTAATACCTCCGATTTTTAGCAGTTGCACTTCATCTTTTTTCTGAGCAGTCTTGCGTTCGATATATGCTTTAAGCTCGTCAAAGGCTTTTTCAAGTGCCTTTAAATGATATGTAATAAAGTATCCGATATCATTACCATCGGCTTCAGACTGAAGAAATGATTTCTCGTATGACGCCTTTGACTTATATATGATTCTCGAAATCGAAAGGTATTCGGTAAGCCAATACCCTTCTTTCAGAAGGTACCAATAAAAAATTGCCCTGGCCGTGCGGCCATTGCCGTCAACAAATGGATGGAGGAAGGAGATAAAAAAATGCAGGATGGCTCCTTTGATTATAGGATGGATGAATACTGTTGCTTCATTGGAATTGGCAAATTGACAGAACCAATCAATAGCTGCCGGTATTTCAGTGAATGATGGCGGCGTATGAACAATCTCATTGGTGACAGAGTTTGCCACAACTACATTGTCGTTCTGCCTGAATCGTCCTGCATCTTCGGGATTATCCATCGTGTTGTAAGTCATCAATGAATGTATTTGAAGTAGAAATTCGGGGGTCATTGTTTGGCCCAGATTTTCAGAGAGGAACTGGATGGTTTGGTAATTGTTGAAAATCATCCATTGTGACTTATCCTTAGGTGTAATCTTATTTCGAAGCATTTCCTTAGCCACCTTTCGAGTAGTTGAGGCCCCTTCCATTTGGCTTGAAGAAATGGCTTCATCAATCACAGAATTCATCAAATATATTTTTCGGCTGTCGCGAGGTATGAGAGATTCACTACCCCAAGATCCGCCAAATTGCATGTCGAAATTATGACAGAGTCTGGCCATAGAATTTGTCATGCTGAAATGAATCCGGTAATTGGGATTCACTGTGATTTGATTACTCAATCGCAATTGTTTGAGCGCGTTCCAGATATCTTCCGGAGTGTCAAAACCATTGAGTTTCTTGTATTTCGCCTTATCCCAGTAAGGATACTCTTCTTGAAATTTACGGATTTCCTCCATAGATTCCGGAGTGAGGACTTCTGAAACAGACTTTGTGGCAGCGATATATTTTGGCGGTTGCTCTATCATACTCATGTCATGTTATTTGTCCACAAAATTAGCAAAACTATAAAAATATTGCAAACATTTTTATAGTTTTGCGTTGTCGGGTTTAACGGTATTCCCCCAGGCGTTCAAGGAAAAGTATCAGGAGCAGGTGCGCATGAGGCTGACCGATGCCGACTTTGGTAGGATGGTTGTCGATGTGCGGTCAATGATTGAATCCCCTCCATCGGAACATAAAGCCAATTTAGACGGTGAGTTCCTGACGATCATCACAGAGCAGCCCAACAAGATTCTGAAATGTGCGATGTATCTGTTCCTCGGCTATCTCGACGGAGCAACCCGGTTCGTCCGGTCATGCGGAGGCGGTGGTGGCGACAACTCGCTCCCATGGGGGACGCAATCCGGATGAAGACGACCGCCGCTTCGCCTACCGCTGCATGATGCAAGCCCACCGAATGACGAAACCATCTCTGCCCAAACGCGGTATGGGTGGCATAAGATAAATTGCGACGTTATCAATCTATTGTATCATGCACCGAATCATCACAGCTCTTTAATTATCTGAAATTCGTAACTTTGCATCTGCAAAGAAAAATTATTTTCAAAAAAATATCTGTTGATGAAACTTTTGGGTTTAAATATGCACCTAACGAAGCAAAACAAACTCAATATGAAAAGTCCCCCAATAAACGAAAGGGAGTTTGCTTCTATAATTCAGGAACACTCCCGAATCATCAACAAGGTGTGCTACTTTTACGCAACCGATAAAATGCCGTTTGAAGATTTGCGGCAAGAAATTTATGTCAATATCTGGCTTGGTCTTAACCAGTTCAGAGGCGAAAGCAAGATATCAACTTGGATTTACAGGGTAGCGGTAAACTCCGCACTTATGACTCTGCGTTCATCGAAACCGTTCATCGAAACTACTTCGTTAGACTTCGGGATTCTTGATATCTCTACCGAAATTGATGATACGCAACGGGAGGATCTTCAAACCCTGCGATCGTTAATTAATAGGCTTGAAGGTATTGAAAAGGCAATTATTCTTCTATGGCTCGATGAATATTCTTATGATGAAATTGCCGAAACGCTCGGACTGAAACGCAATACAGTTGCAGTAAAAATTCATCGCATTAAAGATAAACTCTCTAAACAAATATAATATGGAACTCGACGAACTCAAAAAAAGTATGTCTACGCTGGAACAAATTCTTGCAAAGACCAACACCGACATCAAAATAGATGTAGCAGCATCGGAAACTGCACAGACCAAAATACTAAAAAAATTCCGTCAGGGTTTCTTAAGCTGCCTGATTCTCGCTGTGGTATTCGCGGCAGGTGCTATCGGTGGCATAAATCCAAATTCGTTCCCCTTGGGCCAAAAAATCTATCTCGTTATATATCTGTTGCTCGGAGCAGTCTGGTATATCTTCATGTACCACAAACTCCGAAACATCAACATCGCAGCTTTGCCTCCGGCAAAACTGTTCTCCAAAACCGCCAACATTAAAATGTTGATGCTTTCGGGCGAAATATTCTTTATAATAGGCATAGTCATCCTGTTTGCTATGCTATTCCCCACTGCCTGGGCGTCCAATCGTGTCGGATTCTGGGCTATGATTATAACACTGGCGGGTGCAGTTATTTACAGTGTACTCCACTATTGGCCTCAATACATAAAATTATTCCAAAACCTTAACTCAATTAAAGAATAACAAGCATATCCAGTAACCATACAACGAGGCTGTGTCGTACTTCAGTTTACAACGCAGCCTCGTTGTAGTATCTTTTAATCATCAAAAATCGATTCAACGTTATTATATGAAACACACCAATATTTTTTTTGAGGCTCATTGTTTAAATTGTTCCTTAATTTAGAAACCAATACAACAAATAGAATATTCTTCGTTTTTCTTTAGAGGAATTCCTCATTCTCCTCCAAAACGGTAATTTCAAGACTAAAATGACATCGCATTATATGGATTTTTACCGCAAAATACACTTTTCTATCCTTGGTAATATTCGTGTAATATACTGATTATTAATAATTAATTCATTCTTCAACGAGGAGAAATATTGATATAAAATCCGCTCGATTTTAAGACATAACAAACGAATATAAAAGCGATTGGCAAGCAGTCAAATAAGCTCGTCAATCGCTATTTGTATCCTTTTACCGCAAAATAAACTTGTCTATTTTCAGGCATTTAGCTCCATCGAAATTTGTTAAGTCGCCTATAATTAATCTTTTAGGCAAGCAAGTGGAATGACTTTCACCCCGTCTGGTCGCGTATAGGCTATAGGGCCTATTGAAGCCATATCGCCGGAACTGAAAGCAGATTTAGACGGAGTTTTTCTGACAGCAATAGCCGAGCAACCCAACGAGATTCTGAAATGCGCCATGTATCTGTTCCTCGGCTATCTCGATGGTGCAACCCAATTCGCCCGGTCATGCGGAGGCGGTGGCTCATCAAATGAGTGTTTTGTGCGTTAATTTATGGGAAAATTTGAGAATGGAAAGCAGCGTTGTTGCATGTGTTGTAGAGATGATGTAGATTTGTGAAAATAAAAAATTTAAGACAGGATTTTATGACAAAGAAACGTAGGGTGATTCTTGAGGGTCCGGAACCGTTTGGCCACAGCAACGCCGCCGGTGTGGCCGACAAGGATGTGATGGAGTATGAAGGCTTGAAAATGATGCTCATGACAGCGATGGCGGAGATGCATGTCACCCCCGAAGAGTATGCCGCGTTTTTGGCTGACGGTAAGTCGAGATCGGAGCGGATGGACAGGCTCAGGGCGATGGCTGCCGATTGTAGATTTGACGGAAATGGCTGCGGTCATGTTGCCGGTGAGGTGGTGCAGCCCATGCCCGATGCGGGCTGCAAGTCGCTGCGGCTCAAGGTGCAGATGAAGGATGTGAGCAAGCCGCCTATGTGGCGCGAGATTGTCATTCCTGCCGATTTCAATTTTTCTCAGCTTCATCATGCCATACAGGCTGTTGCGGGATTGGAGAACTGCCATCTGTGGCAGTTCCAGCATCAGGCGTATAATCCTGACCTGCAGATAGGAATTCCGGCAGATGATGGCACGGGATTCGGACTTGACGAGTGGACCCACGATGCGGATGCCACGCCGGTGACAGGTTTTCTCGCCAAGAAGGGCGACAAGCTCGAATATGTCTACGATTTCGGTGATGACTGGATTTTTACGGTGAGTGTGCTTGAGGTTATCGACCGCAGGGGCGATGTGGCAGAATGCACGAAGTGGAAGTGCGATTTCCAGCCGATAGAGGATTGCGGAGGGATATGGGCTTACCAACAGCTGCGTGATGCCTTTACTGCCCCCAAGACATTGACTTCAAAGCAGAAGAAAGAGCTTGTTGAAACTTTCGGCTTTGAGAATTTCAGCCAGCTGTCGGCCTGGGTTGATGACGCCCTCATGGATATAGAATACGTCAATGAGCGTCTGGCGGAAATCCCCGAAAGCGGGCGTCTGGATGATTAAGAGAGATGCTTGCGCCTGATTGCCATGTTCTTTTCAGTGAGATAAACCGGATTAGCAATTGTGAAGACATGGACGCAGAATGAAACTATGATAATTCGGGCGCTTTTTTTGTTTGGAGGAAAAATTCTTTGTACATTTGCCAATGATGCGGAAGCTGCATTGCGCATGCTTCAGGTGGCTCTCACTGAACCGCCATCGCTCACACCATAACCCATATTGTTAATCCCAATAACCCCCTCACAATTTATCACCTATACCATGGAATTACCTTTTGCCGAATCCTGGCGCATCAAGATGGTTGAGCCCATCCGCACCAGCACACGTGAAGAACGCGAAGAATGGATCAAGGCCGCGCATTACAATGTGTTTCAGCTCCCTGCCGAGCAGGTCTACATCGATCTCCTCACCGACTCAGGTACCGGCGCAATGAGCGACCGCCAGTGGGCCGCCATGATGACCGGCGACGAAAGTTATGCCGGCGCCCGCTCGTTCTTCAAAATGAAGGACACTATCGAGCGCATCACCGGTTTCCCCATTGTAGTGCCCACGCATCAGGGCCGCGCCGCTGAAAACGTGCTGTTCAGCGCCCTTGTGAAGGAGGGCGACGTGGTGCCCGGCAACTCACACTTCGATACAACCAAAGGCCACATCGAAAGCCGCAAGGCTTTTGCGGTTGACTGCACCATCGACGAAGCCCGCGACACCCAGCTGGAGCATCCGTTCAAAGGCAACGTTGACATAGCCAAACTTGAAAAGGCTGTGAGCGAAAACGAAGGGCGTGTGCCTTTCATCATTGTAACCGTCACCAACAACACTGCCGGCGGACAGCCCGTATCGATGGCCAATCTGCGCGCCGTGCGCGAGCTGGCCGACCGTCATGGCCTGCGCGTGATCTTCGACTCAGCACGCTTCGCCGAGAACGCCTACTTCATCAAGACCCGCGAGGAGGGTTATGCCGACAAGAGCATCAAGGAGATTGTGCGCGAAATGTTCTCGCTTGCCGACGGCATGACAATGTCGGCCAAGAAGGACGCCATCGTAAACATGGGCGGATTCTTCGCCACCCGCCATAAGGACTGGGCCGAAGGCGCACAGCGCTTCTCCATCCCCTTCGAAGGCTATCTCACATATGGCGGCATGAACGGCCGCGACATGGAGGCTCTGGCCGTCGGACTTGACGAGAACACCGAGTTCGACAATCTTTACACCCGCATCCATCAGGTGGAATATCTGGCAAAACGTCTCGACGAGTTCGGCATCCCCTACCAGCGTCCTGCAGGCGGCCACGCCATCTTCGTGGACGCGTCGAAGATCCTCACCAATGTGCCCAAGGAGGAGTTCCCGGCCCAG